>Ga0214473_10000207_pt1 | contig 83402 bp, 58 predicted proteins | sample RVTome_7_FD_203509 | JGI IMG/M metagenome (GOLD analysis project Ga0214473, IMG submission 203509) | Soil microbial communities from uranium-contaminated site in the Upper Colorado River Basin, Wyoming, United States - RVT98D197 | ecosystem: Environmental > Terrestrial > Soil > Contaminated >... | reverse complement strand
GGCGGACCGGGATCTATGAATAATTAATATAGTGGGTGTGCTTGAGCGGCCAGTATGGAATTATCAATGGAACCCGGTCCGCCGCGGCGGACTCCGGAACGGGGTAGTAAGATTGGCTGGTTTTTATGGTCGCGATGCCGGGCTACGGGTCTCGCTCCCTATCCGATCAGGTCCGTTTACAAGCTGATTGCAGAAAAAGCCAGTGCAGCATAAATGACGAAAGTCGAGCTTACGTTCGCGTCTCCGATACGGGGCACAAGATTATTCACACCCCCAGCCCCTGATAAATCCCGACCGCCGAGATCACCACTCCGACCGCGCCGATGCCGGTCATCATATAGAAAAATACCTTCTTCAACTTTTTCTGGTCCAGAATCAGCGATATCGCCCCTATGACAAGGCTGAGCTCGAGGAACAGGGTCGCGAGGTCGAACACGTTCCCGACCGCGTCGAGTTTGTTCGCCTCCTCCTCCCACTCCTGCGCACCGATCACGACGCCGAACATTCCATCGACGTCCTGTACCCAGTTCTCCTCCCCGACCGCGTTGGAGCCTTTCAAAATCTCATTCTTTTCGTTTGAGTATTTCTCGACTTTCCCCGCGAATCCCGTGATACGTCCTTCGATCGCGCCGACCTTATCCTGGCTGATAACATTCGCGTCGATCAGCGATTGGAGTATTTCGAGCTGGCCCTCGACGAGAGTCTGTTTGATGCTCTTGGCGTCGTACCACGAGTACGCGGAGGTTTTCTCATTTTCGGCGATCATCTGGTTGCCGTCGAAATGTCCGCTCGCGAGGTTGGTTATCGCGAGAGCCGCCGCGAGAACGGTGAGTATGATCCCGCAGAACAGCTCGAAGCGTTTTCCGCCAGGTTCTTTTTCTTTAGGAGCTTCATTTTCAGCCATTTTGCCCTCTATCAATGATTTGTTGCGGGAAATCATATTGGCGAGGGGGTGATTTAGCAAGCCGGGGAGGTGGGAAATGGGAAAGTGTGCATTAGATTAGACAACATAAGCTCCGGGAGATTATGGGAGGATTGGGAGATGGTGGGTGTCGCTTGGAGTCGGTACAGGGGGGAATAAATATTATCCGTGACTGTTTATTAATTAGGCGCTTCCGAGTTTAGCATGTGGGTTTTAATTTTTCGGGCCGTTGACGGGTTTACCCTCGTTCGGACCCCTCGTCTCAAGGCCATAGAAATAAAGGTCATCAGACCCGAACAGAATGCGGTTGTCCAGTAAAAGCGGGGCGCCGTGATTCATGCCCCATGTGTCGAACGACCACCCCAGCGCGTCGGGCACCCTCGGAACGGCCACAACCCTGAACCGGAGCGTACAGGCGTAAATATAAGTGTCGTCGACAGCAAGCGGCGCGAAAATTTCCTCCTGCGGACCGATCAGGGCATCTTCTGCGGCATCTCCGGTGACAGAACCGTTTTCCGTGTCAAGCCCATTGATGTTGGGGGGTGGAATTTCGAGATCGACCGCGCTTGGTGGGGGAGGTCCGAGCTTCCCGGGATGCGGGTGCATGAGCCTTTGCCTGTCGATAAACTCCCCCATAAGAGGGTCGATCTGATAGATAATGCCTTCCATCCCGCCGATGAAGAGAATTCCATCGTAATAGACAGGTCCGCCCCAGAAATGGTCGGATTTTCTGTTATTGGGAACCGACGCGTCGATTCTCCAAACCTCTTTGCCGTCCGAAATCCTGAATCCGGCTATTTGTCCGCCGGTCGATGCCGCGTAAACCATGGTCGCGACAGCCTGTACCTCTTCTTCAACTTTCTCATCCCAACTCGGGAGAAGGTCTCTGTATTGAATGGGAGTGTTTTCGATTACATCGTACGGAAATATTCCCGGTTTGGGTTTCAGGGCCGAGGTCGGGTCTGTTTCACCCTCGATCTTGAGCTTTTCAACGACATCGAAAGCCGGCATGCCGTGGATTTCACCACTCAGGTCGGCTTTCCACCTGAGAGTGAGGTCGTTAGAGTCCAGTGCGTGCAGGAAGCCGTCCCTGTCGCCAACAACGATTGTGTCGCCGTTAATGACCGGTGTGCACCTGATTATCGTACCGGAGTTATATTCAGCCGCGACTTCGCCGGTGAGCGGATCGACAAGCCTGACGATACCGTCCCAACCGGCAATTACTAAATGTTCGGCGGTGTGGACCGGACCGCCTTCGATATGGTGGCCTATGTTGATTATAGCTTTTGCGTTAGAAGGCTCAGCCGGATTGACCGCCCAGACATTGCCGGCGTAATCGTTTATATAAAGAACACCATTCCATAACAGGGGTGTACCCCTGACTCCGCCCGTTGTCTTGAATTTCCAGTTTTCGTCCTTCTCGCCTTTGTCACGTGAAACGCGGCTGACGTCACCGGTCTGGGTAACGACATAGATCCAGTTTGCTGTCGGGGTCGCGCGGGCGATGAATCCCGAGTAACCGTATCCGCCTGCTGCGGCATGAAAACCGAAATACCAGTTGGCATCCTGACGCGGGAAGCTTGGACCGGTTGTGCCCCCATCGCATCCGGTCGATGAGGGTAAAACCAGGAGCGATAAAATGGCGAGTAGAAATAATCGGCGCATAAAAACCCCATGACATCACAATTTGCAACAGTCAGGGGCGCATTGTACCACAGATGGAATAAGTTATGGTGAATTTTCAGGTGTACGGATGCAGCCGGCCCGTCTCTGCTGTATAATCACGGCATATTCAGGTTGATTAACGATGTCGGAACAGACCGCACAAACGGACCCACCCCCAAAAACCGCCAGTACTGCCGGCGGAATTCTCATGTGGCCGTTCGCCGTAGCGGGATGGATCACGGCCGCCATCGTACAGCCCATCTTAAATACATTTGATTACGTCGGACGGTTTGTCATCTTTGTGTTGAAGACGCTTTTGTATATTATTACCCTGCAGATCCCGGTTGGTCAGACTATCCAGCAGATGGCGCACCTTGGAACAGACAGCCTGTTCATCGTCACGCTCTGCCTCGGTTTTACCGGGATGATCTCGGCCACAATATTGGCCCAGCGCACGCAGGAGCTCGGATTTGGCATTCAATATCTGGGCGGGGCGGTTGTCTATGCAATGGCTCAGGACCTGGCGCCCGTACTTGGCGCGATGGTCATGGCCGGGAGGATCGGAGCGGGGATCGCAAGTGAAATCGGTTCGATGAAAGTGACCGAGCAGATCGACGCCCTTCGCGCCCTTGCTGTGCCTCCAATCAAACATCTTGTTGTACCCAGGGTGATCGCCCTCGGACTTATGGGGCCCACCATCGGATTTATCGCCGGATTTGTCGGAGTGTGGGCAGGATGGCTTCCGGTCGGGGGGCTTAATATGGACCTTGTCCAGGGAGTTCACCTCAGCCACAGGATGTACTTCGACAGCGTCTTCGGAGTCCTTGATTACAAACTCCTCTGGATAAATTACAAGAAGAACCTGATTTTCGGGTTAATAATCGCGTTTATATCATGTCTCGAGGGTTTCGAGACAAAGGGCGGCGCAAAGGGAGTCGGGGTTACGGTAACGAGGGCGGTTGTTATCGCCATGGTGTGTGTTTACATCGCCGATCTGATACTCACGCTGTGACGGAAATCCGGGACGCGGGGATGACGGGCTGGGTCCGGCCCTTGTCAAACTTATCGAGGAAAACGGATCAGTTCTTTTTTCTTGAGCTGAAAGCCAACTCAGTTGCGCTCCCAATTACGAGGAACAGCAATGCCAGCCCCGAAATCAGCGCTCCAATGTAGAAATCTTTCGGTATGTATCGGAACACTACTCTATGTTCTCCGCGCGCAACTCTTACGGTACGGAACGCGCCATTTGCCGGGTACACCTTCGTCTCGATATCATCTATAAACGCGCGCCATTGGGGATGATAACTGTCGGAAAGCACGAGCCAGGCGGGAGCGGGTGTATCGACTTTGAGCTCAACATACTGCGGATTTTCATTCATCAGTTCAACCCGACCCCGACCTCCATTTCCCGACTGGTCCGGCTCCGGGATGCTTTCCACCCCTTCCATTACGACGCCCGGCTCATCGCCAAAGATTGTTGTCGTCTTCATGAGCTCAATCGCATTCGCAGGATCAACGGCGACAATAGCCCTGTAAGCCAGATAGTACCTTGGCAGCGCTTCTTTTCGCCGATAGATATTCAGGCCGCCGGTGTGGATCGTTTCCCATTTATCGGGATTCGCAATGGCATCGGGATCAGCCAGGAGGTTTGGATTGTCCGAGATGATGGCCTTAACCGCCATGGCGTCAAGAAGCGGACTTGAGAGCGCTCCCGGAGCCGTGAATGGCAGGGCCAGACCGTTCCATTCAAGCGATTTTGGATCGATGGCTCGCAGGATATTGACATTTCGGATAAGCGTGAAGGAATCCGCGCCCTGGGCATCGAGGCAGCCGACCCACATGGGGAGATTTCCGCCGAAGGTCAAAGGCTGCCGTGCGCTCCCGGCATGAACGGCCCGTCCCGATGAATGTCGAGCCACGCGGTACATTGACGATTTCGGCAATGCCGCAATCGATTCAGTCTCCGGCATGATTGGTTGTTTAGTGAACACCGGATATTGGTAGAAATGCCCAAGAAAGGCCGACGCGATAAGCGCGACAGGCATTGCAAACCGGGTAAGCCACCTGATTCGCAATCCCAGACAAAGAGAAGCGGCAATCAGAAGAATCGCAGGAATACCCGTTACGGCAACCGCAACCGCAAGTTTCACATGCTCGATCTCCCAGCGGGTGTCGGGATGCGACACAGATTGGGGAATGAACAGAACAGCCGCCAGAATTACTCCAAAAATGGCGAACACGGTGTACGCCCGGTTCAATCGAATGTACTTGGTTGCGGAGCCGCCCAATATTTCATGCAGGCCAATGGAAGCCGTCATTATCAGCAGAAACTGGGGAGTGGCTACGGGGAGGCACGGAGACATTGTCAGGCCGGGCAGGAACCGCGCGACCCTGTAAAAAACAGGAGGCGCGGCGATCAGCGTGAAAATCGCGAGGAGAATCATGAGGGTTTTTCTCTCAGGAGAAGGCCTGATATACGGGATACCTATGAACGCGAGGAGAATAATCGAAAAACCCACGTATCGATGCAGCGTCTGGATCTCGCGCTGGAACACCGGAGCCAGCACGATCGACATCTTTCCCGCAGGCGCTTCAACCAACCGGTTTGACTTTGCCTCGATTGTTCCCTGGTCATTAGTCGCCGGCTCGCCGACACAAATCGGCTTCTCCTCGAGCGACGCGGAAATCGGCCTTGACGATGATCTCAGAAGCTGCCATGTCGGTATGTTCTGCGCTGCGGAGAGCAGAGCGCCGATCAGGAACGCAAGCGCAAATATCCCAACCCGCTTAAGCCGGAAGGATCGAGGCTTGCGGGTGAAAATCCACAACAGTGCCCTATGCAGGATAATCATATATATAAATGGCATAATATAGGCCGGATGCCCTGTGGCAAGCTCAAAGCCGATAATCAGCGCAAAAGGGACCATTCGAACGAATGTGGGCCGTGCATCGAGCGAATCCGACGCCCAAAGCAGCCACGGAAACCACATCAGGCCCGACGCCTGGAAAGGAACAAGCGGCATGAAATGTCCGCAGGTCAGATAGAGCACAACTCCGATCAGGGCTGCCCAGGGAGAAAGACGCCGTACCGTGAGATACAGAAAAAGCCCCAGTCCTGCAAACCACAATGTTAGAAATGTCGCGACTGTATGAATCCGGCTCACCGGCGCGAACAGAATCGCCGCCATCAATGGAGGGTGAGCCAAAGGAACGAGGTGATTCGCATATAGAAGCGAACCGCAGAACGAATTGGGATTCCAGTGTGGAATTCGTCCGGCAAGGAGCTCGGATTTCGCGAAGGCATACCAGATATAATTCTCAAAATAGATGTCATAGGCGTGGACATAAGGCTCCTTGACAGAGTACGGCTCCGATCCACCGCCGGTTGGTCCGACTGCCTTGCTATCGGAATCAAGGCCAGGCTCAACGGTCCAGGGATAGTGCAAAACCCAGGCATCACTCATCAAAATGCGGTTTTGAAAAATTGCAGGCCAGAAAAGGATTACATTAATCAGCGTTACCCCGATGAGCCCAATCAGGATTGTGCGCAATGTAATCGGGGGCGCCGGATTATCGGTAAGGGGTGGGATATCCGGTCTGTCGAGTACTCTTCTGCCCGGATTTGTTCCCACAGTTGGATTGCAGCGTGTTACCATTTTAACACTTAATCCGTATAAACCAATATTTACTATGTCCGGACATGTTTGTCAAGTACATCAGGATGTTTTTATCAATATTCGACATCCCGGGGGACCCCGGTTGTTTACAGGCTTGTTCACACGGTGTAAACTTCGACCGCTATGACGAAAATTCTGGTAATCGGCTATGGGAACCCGGGGCGGGGGGATGACGGGTTGGGTCCTGCCCTTATCAAACTTGTCGAGGAAAACGGACTCGGTTGCGAGAGCGGGGCGTGCGGGGTTACGACGGACAGCGATTATCAGCTTAATATAGAATATGCCGTCGATTTCGCGAAACATGACAAAGTAATAATGATAGACGCGAGCGAGACCGGTCCGGAGCCGTTCGGCTTCGACCGCGTCATTCCCTCGAAAGATTCAAGGTTCACAACTCACAGCATATCTCCCGGAACGCTTGCCGCGCTTACCGGTGAATTAACGGAAACCCCGCCCGACTGCCACCTTCTCGCGATACGGGGGTACAATTTCGATTTCGGCGAGGGGCTTAGCGCTGAAGCCGAATCCAACATGCTGGCGGCGTACGATTTCCTGGAAGGTTTTATAACCGAGCTTAAAAAACGGACGGTGGATCAATAAATTGGACCCCAGGTTAAAATCCAACCTTTTAAGAATTTTTCCGCGTCGGTTATTAACGAACTTCGTTCCGCTGAACAACTTACTGGAGCGGTCGAGTTCCAGAGCGGCGCGCAGGGAATTCGAAAATTCCGGGGAATCGGGTTTATGGCTCGGTTTAGAGGATCTTGCTAGAATGTTCGATGGCGGGATTTATTGCAGTCCGCAAAAATACGACTACAGTCCCGAATCCGTGAATAAAAGGGGTAGAGAGCGGTTCGCGGAAATTTCCGGGATATTAAGGGTAAAAAAGACAAAAGTGAAATCGCTCGAAGTCGGCGCTTGCGACGCCAGGACGAGCTTCTATCTCGCAAGAGCGGGATTCGAGACGCACGCGATCGACCTCACTCCCAGCCATTATTCAAAGGAGGTCGTTGATTCAGGCGTGGTCTGCAGGATTATGAGCGCGACGGACCTCGATTATCCCCCCGATACATTCGACATTGTCTTCTCTTATAACACGTTTGAGCATATTGACGATCCCGATAAGGCTCTCAGCGAGGCGATTCGGGTGGTCAAGCCCGGGGGATTCATCTACCTCCACTTCGGACCCGTCTGGTCAGCGCCTTACGGCGCGCATGGACAACATGCTATTACGATCCCATACATACAATTTCTATGGGAAAAGGAACTTCTGCTGGAATTTTGCGCAGCCCGAAATCTTGGAACCATCGAGTTCCACACGCTCAACCAGTGGCTGGCGGGGAAATATAAAAGGCTTTGGAAGAAATACTCGACCGCTTTCAAAACCAGGCTTTATCGAGAGCGTCTTGAGTGCCATGGCTCCGAACTGATCGAAAAATTTCCCGGTTGTTTCAGGGGCAAAGTCGATGATTTTGACGAACTGATCACATCCGTGATTGAGATTCTCTTTGTGAAAATTTAATTATCCTGAATCTCCGAGAACTGCGCGATGAATCCGCCGATTTCCGACCTTGCGGATTGGCTCATTTCGCCGGGCGACGGGTCGAAATCGACAGTTCCCTGAAAGTACCCCAGGATGGTGATTTTCCCGTCACTACCGACAGAAATTCCTCCCGCCCAGTCGTTACGATCGTTGCCGAACGACCCGGTCCACTTATATTCGCCTTCGGATGAATATTTCGTGACGAAAATTTCGTAGTATGGGCCGGCATGAAGGTCTTTGCGTTTCCCGGGATCGAAGTCGAGCGCCAGGAGCCGTGATTCAGATGTGCAGGCGAATCCTCCCGTCAGATAAATATTACCGGACGCGCTGACATCCAGGCTGAGCGGATAAACCTCGTTATCTATTTCTCCCCACTCGCGACACCAGTCCGTCTGATACTCGCTGTCAAGCCTGCACAGGATTCCATCGATCCGATCCTCGAGTTTCAGTATCCCGACCAGATAGATATTGCCATCGATATCGGCATCCAGGTCGCGGATGAGCGCTGATCTCAGAGGGGGATCCATGTCGGTCCGTTTCGCGTTGCTGAAATCCGGTTTCAGGGACATAAGACAGCTATCCGGACTCGTCTCGCCCGTGACCTCATCCTCGGTATTATTGCCGGCGAAAATAAATTCACCATCAAGCGCCCTGATACATGAATAAATTGTGCCGGACCAGGCGTATGAATTTATGTAATCACCGTCCGGAGTCAGTCTCAGCGCGAATCCGTCGTAGTCGTCCACATCCAATTTAGCGTCAGGGTCTCCGCCGCGTTTGGGATTGCTTTCGTTCAGATATATTTCCTCCCCGCCCCCCGGGTCGAAATCCATCGATATCTCGCAGTTCCCGAAGATAACCGGATTGCCGTCGGAGTCGGACAAGATTCCCAGACCCCAGACACGTCCGGAAATTTCCTCATCCCAGATATCCTGCCAGAGTAGCGTCCCGTCAGAAGAATGTTTTGTCAGGAACATGGTCTTGACGATCTCCTCGTCTTCGACCGTCGAGACATGGCTTTCACGCTGGTATCGAATATGCCCGAGACCATAGACATCTCCCGCCTCGTCTACATAGACATCCCTGAAATATATCGCCGACGGGATTACATCCTCATCGAGGACCATGCTGGTTTCCCAGGCGATTCCCTTTTCGGCATTAATCCGCCGAAGTTTGTCGCCTGCAGTGTATATGGCGGAATCTCCCGCGGCTTCGAGGTCCAGTTGCTCGACATAAACAAAAGGTCCTGCTGAAAATGCCGGTATCTGTGCCATGATTTCTTCGGGAGCTGTCCAGATGGTAACCCAGTCGAGCTTAAGATTATCGGCGCTGCGCGTCCGTATTGATTTGACCTGTCCGAAGGCAATGTAAATGACAAAAAGACTTAGCAAAATAATCAGCAGTGCATATCGTAGTGGACTTTTCATGCTTTTGGAGCCTGTGCGAATTATGCAATTGGTTGGAAATCATTTCAACATTCCGAGAAACAATTCCGTGGAGGACAACTCATCGGCCGATTAATTTAATATTCAAGAACCAGACACACGATTGTGATATATTTCACAATCTACAAAGATTCACGCTTGATATTGAACTTGCGGTTTTAAAAATGGTATTATTTTTGGCCAGAAACGTGATTTGAATCACAAGCGAGCTGTATCTCACTCAGATTGAGGTTCGAGCATGAAAATTGCTGTCCTGATTAAATACTGCCCCGACTCGGAAGCGGTCATCGATGTGGTCGCGGGAAAACCGAAGACGGCAGGCGTGAAATTTTCAGTTGGTCCTTACGAGGAATACGCGTGCGAAGAGGCCCTCAGGAAAATTGAAGCCGCCGGTCAGGGCGAGGTCGTAGTAATCAATGCCGGACCCGAAGTCAACAATAAGGGACTACTGGCCGAGCTTGCGCGAGGCGCCGATCGCGCGATTCACATTGTCACAGACGAAGAAATCATATGCCCGGTACACAACGCGAAACTTCTCGCGGCTGTTTTGAGGAAAGAATCGCCGGACTTAATCCTCGGCGGATGGAAGGGCATCGACTACGATAACGGAGTCACGCTGACCTTTGTCGCGGAGATGCTCGGAATGCCCCATGTAAACGTTGTCACCAAACTCGACATCGCGGACGGCAAAGCTACCGCGCATCGACAGGTCGATGGGGGCGAGGAAGTGATCGAGGTATCGCTTCCGGCAGTATTCGGAGCACAGAAAGGCCTGAACGAACCGAGGTATCCATCGCTTAAAGGAATTATGAAGGCGAAGAAGAAACCGCTGGAAAAATTCACCGCGAAGGACCTGGGTGTCGAGCACCAGGTAGGCGGCGCGGGATTCACGAAATTTGAAAAACCGCCGTCAAAACAGGCCGGAAAGAAATTCGAGGGAGCCGAGTCCGCTGTCGAAGTTGTCAGGCTTCTGAGGGAGGAGGCAAAGGTCATCTGAAGTACCGGAATCGACCTGAGAGGGAAATAACATGGCAAATGACATACTTGTAATAGCGGAGCACCGCGGGGGCAGGATCAAAAAGGTGACGTCGGAAGCGATCGGCGCCGCGAAAAAATTATCGCCCGCACTCGGTGGTCAGGTACATGCAGTGATCCTCGGTTCAGGAGTTCAGGCTCTTGCCGATGAGGTCGCATCTTACGGCGTAAAAGTTTCACTCATCGACGATCCCAAACTTGAAAATTACTCTTACGATGCTTACGCGCAGGCGCTTGTGCCTTTGATTCAATCCCGCGGTTATGTTTTAATTATTTTGGGAGCCTCGCCGACCGGACGCGATTTAGCGGCAACATTATCGCTGCGTCTGCAGGCTCCAACCGCGATGGATTGCACCGCTCTTAAATACGAAGATGACGCGCTGGTCGCGACTCGCCCGATCTACGCGGGCAAGATAATCGCGACTTTTTCGGTAACGAAAAAGCCCGCGATCGCGGCCATTCGTCCCAATACATTCGAAGCAGCCGAGAAGACTGATAGGGGAGTTATTGAGAATGTCCCGGCGACAATCGGCGATCTGAAGGTTATAGTAAAAGAAGTCGTTCAGAAAGCCGCGGGTCGCATCGAGCTCACGGAGGCGGACATCGTTGTGTCCGGAGGACGGGGGCTCAGGGAACCCGGAAATTTCAAACTCATCGAAGAACTCGCGGAAGCCGCGGGAGCGGCGGCGGGCGCGTCCAGGGCAATCGTGGACGCGGGATGGGTCGAGCACTCCAACCAGGTCGGTCAGACCGGAAAAACAGTCAGTCCCAAGCTTTACATCGCGGTCGGAATTTCCGGCGCGATCCAGCATTTGGCCGGGATGTCGTCCAGCAAGGTAATCGTGGCGGTCAACAACAACCCGGACGCCCCGATCTTCAAGATCGCGGACTACGGCATTGTCGCGGACGCGCTGACAACGGTCCCGATAATGATCGAGGAGTTCAAGAAACTCGCGTCGGGTTGAGAACGAAGATCGTCCAGTTGAACGGATGTTGAAATCAGCGCACGAAAGTGCGCTGTTTTTATTTCTGACTAACCCAATCCACCGACGCGCTTGAGGTCAAACAGCCGGATCGACAGGTTATCAAAAATGTGTAGCCAGACAACGAGGAAAATACTCATTACTGCGAAGGTCCATGCAGAGGGAGGGTCGAGCCAGAGATGGACTTTGGGTGCGATGATTTTTGCGGACTCCATTTCTGAAAATATTACCTGGGCAATATGATGCGAAGGGATGTAAGAGAAGTAGTAGACAACTCCCACACATGTAAAGGAAATGAGTCCGGAGTAGGTCATCCAGCTCGGTAATACTGAGCCGAAGATTCCGAATGTGAAAATCAGCCGGCAGGTAATGTAAAGGCAGATATAAGAAAAGAATCCACAATAAGCGAAAAAATGCCATCCAAAGGGCAGTAATCCAAGCGCTAAAATCCAAAGTAAAGCGTGATATATAAATTGAGTCGAATACCAGGCTCGCATGTCTGATATTATCTCCGTTGAAGGGACGGGGCTTGAAAGGATCAATGCGCCAATTGATTTTGATGTGTACCAGTGAAAACGTAAAGGCATAAGCCAGAGAAAGAAAAAGATACAAATTAAAATCGGGGCAGGGGCGAATATAGCAAATGCGTCATCCCAAGTAGTTGTGTCAGTAACGAATGGAGGGGATAAAAACAATATTAATAGCAAGTTGATAATCTGCAAAACAACGGTAAAGCCGATCAGGTTGGGTCGATTTAAGATCAGCCATTGTTTGAAGATATGATCGGATTCTCGCAACATCCTGCTAAATAGGATAAATCCGATCTTGATTTTGTTCAATACTACGGGATGAAGCCGGGGATGGCTTCTTGCAGGACGGCAGGGATGCGAGGAGGATGAAGCCAGGGATGGCTTCTTGATGGACGGCAGGGATGCGAGGAGGATGAAGCCAGGGATGGCTTCAGGCAGGACGGCAGGGATGCCCTCCCTCCGTTGACTTTTTTGTTTTATTTGGCTATATTGCCAAATAGTCAAATTGATGGAGGGCGATGGTATGAAGAAGTTCGACAGGGCTAAATATAAATCAAGGGCGGATGTCATGAAGGCGCTCGCGCATCCGACACGGCTTTTTATTGTCGATGAGCTGTCCAGGGGCGAAAAATGCGTCTGCGAATTGACCGCGATGATCGGCGACGACACATCGACAGTGTCGAAGCACTTATCCGTGCTGAAAAATTCGGGACTCGTGCAGGACGACAAGCGCGGACTGCAGGTCTATTACACTCTGACCTGCCCGTGCGTTCTGAATTTCATGTCTTGCGTGGAAACGGTAATCGATGAGCGAACCAAGTGGCAATACGGGTCGGTGATTAAATAATTTGGAATTTCGACAAGAAATAAAACCATTCTTGATTATCGGGGCGATTTTTCTGCTCTTCTACTTTCTTCCGATTGATGTTCTCACGTTTGGGTCATCATGGTGGGGACGTCCGGTGGTCGAAGCGCTGGCACTTGCCCATGACTACGCTCGCGATCATGTGCTGATGTGTCTGGTGCCCGCGTTTTTCATCGCCGGCGCGATATCGGTGTTCATAAAAAGCGAGTCGGTTATAAAATATTTGGGTGCTAAAGCGAATAAGTTCGTAGCGTACGGTGTCGCGTCGGTCTCTGGAAGCGTACTCGCGGTCTGTTCATGCACGGTGCTTCCCCTGTTTGCGGGTATCTACAGGATGGGAGCGGGGATCGGACCCGCGACAACATTTCTATACTCAGGCCCTGCGATAAATGTCCTGGCAATTATTCTGACAGCGCGTGTCCTCGGTCTGGAAATGGGAATTGCGCGGGGGGGCGGGGCAGTTTTGATGGGAATAGTTATTGGACTGATAATGCACTTAATTTTCGGGGACGCTGAAACCGAAACCAAAACTGTTTTATCAGGGTCGGATCGTGACGGACGTCCCCTTTGGCAGACCAGCGTGTATTTCCTTTCCATGATCGGAATTCTTATCTTCGCGAATTGGGCCAAGCCGGTCGAGGATTCCGGGACATGGTTTTTTGTGTACTCGATGAAATGGGTTATCACAGGAGTTTTCGCGCTTGGTCTTGGGCTGATTCTTGCAGCATGGTTCAAAATAGCGTGGTGGAAAATCGTGACCGTTGCAGCCGCGACAGTAATATTTTTTATTCTCCTCCCGGGATTCCCTGCAATCGGATTTACTGTGGCAATTATCGGACTATCCTGGGCGACCATAACTGGCAGCGAGGAGTTAAAAGACTGGGTTACAGCCACATGGGGATTTACGAAACAGATTACCCCGCTTTTATTTTATGGAGTGCTGATAGCCGGGGCGCTGCTGGGACGTCCAGGGCATGAGGGATTGATTCCATCCGGCTGGATCTCGACGCTGGTCGGCGGCAATTCGATATTCGCGAATTTGTTCGCGTCGATTGTCGGCGCGTTCATGTATTTCGCGACTTTAACGGAGGTTCCCATACTCCAGGGGCTTATTGGAAACGGGATGGGAAAGGGTCCTGCACTTGCCTTGCTGCTTGCGGGTCCTGCGCTGTCTCTTCCAAGCATGCTTGTAATTAAGAGCATTATCGGAACAAAGAAAGCCGTCGTATATATCTCACTCGTAGTGGTTATGTCGACGATAACAGGAATAATCTACGGGTCAATGTACCCATAGGGGGAATACGATGAAAAATAAAACTGCGGCAGGTGCGGTATGAGCATGAAATCGATCATTACCGCCCTGCTACTAATTTTTATCTGTGTGGGCGTAGTGTGGATGACAAGAAAACCATCCAAGTCGGAAATTCCCGTTGAACAAATAACACCGCAGGAACAAGCAGCACAACCGAAACCCGAATCCGAAAAAGTACTACCCGCTCAGGAATCGGTGGATCTGCCGGACAACTGTCTTGTCGTATACTACTTCCATGGCAACGCACGATGCTCAACATGTATAAAATTCGAGGATTACACTAACCGTACAATGATGGAAGAATTTGCTGATCAGCTCGAGGACGGCTCGATAAAGTGGGTTGTGCTTAATGTCGATGACCCTGAAAACGAGCATTACAGGGATCGTTACCAGCTATATACAAGGGCTGTGATTATTTCCGAGCGTGTAAACGGGCAGGAAACGCGCTGGAAGGACCTCAAGGATATCTGGACCATGGTCCGGGATGAAGCCGATTTCAGGAATTACATTAAATCGGAAGTCAATGCATGGTTAACGGGAGGGGAATCCGGAACCTGATGTATCTACTCGCTGCGATAAGCGCGTTCTGGCTGGGTGTTGTCACATCGATAAGCCCCTGCCCCATGGCGACCAATGTCGCCGCAATATCGTTTATTGGGAGAAAACTGGAATCGCCACGTCAGAGCATTTACTACAGCCTCGCGTATACACTCGGTCGAATGCTGGCGTATCTCATTGTCGGCATGATTGTCGTGGCCGGACTACTCGCTATCCCTGCTATTTCGGAGTTTCTGCAGAAATACATGAACCAGGTTATGGGAATCGTGCTGATTATTGTCGGAATGTTCCTTCTCGAACTCATTAAAATCAGACCGGGGAAAGGCATTGACGGGGAGAGGCTGCAGAAGAGTGTCGGAAACCTGGGAATGGCTGGTGGTGTGGCGCTTGGGTTCATTTTCGCGCTTTCATTCTGCCCTGTGTCGGCGGCCTGGTTTTTCGGGTCGTTGATTCCGCTGGCGGTGAAGCATAACTCGACCATTCTTTTCCCGCTCTTTTATGGCATCGGCACAGCGCTCCCGGTTGTAATTTTCGGTGTGATTATTGCATCAGGCGCAAGGACACTAGGGAAAACCTTCGACAATCTGAAAAAAATTGAACTAATCGTCAGACGGGTGACAGGTGTGATTTTCATTCTGGTTGGAATTTACTACTGCCTGATTTACATTTTCGGGATACAGATTATAAGAGGCGCGATATGAAAAAAATAGAAATCCTTGGCACAGGCTGCTCAAAGTGTAAAGCGCTTTACCGGAACGTGGAGAAAGCGGTTTCGGAGCTGGGGTTGGAATGCGATTTGGAAAAGGTCGAGGACATCGAAAAAATTCTAGACTACGGTGTAATGGTTACTCCGTGTCTTGTAATCGACGGCAAGGTAGTATCGAGCGGGAAGCTGCTGACAGTCGGCGAAGTTAAGAAAATGCTCTGTTGAAACCAAATAGATGCTGAAATTGTGAGGATCATATGACATCCGAAGCTTGTATAACGATAGGACCGAAAGGTTTAAGCACGTTAGACAAATACCTCACCCTCTGGATTTTTCTCGCGATGGCGGTCGGGGTGATGCTCGGTTATTTCGTCCCGGGCGTGGAAGCTTTCATAAACCGGTTCCAGGTGGGCACAACAAATATCCCGATTGCGCTCGGGCTTATCCTGATGATGTACCCGCCGCTTGCGAAAGTCCGCTACGAGGAGATGGGGGATGTTTTCAAGAATTTCAAAGTGCTCGGGTTGTCGCTGGTCCAGAACTGGGTTATCGGTCCGATCCTGATGTTCGCGTTGGCAATAATCTTCCTGCCTGACCACCCAGACTACATGGTCGGCCTTATAATGATCGGGCTGGCGCGATGTATCGCGATGGTGATAGTCTGGAACGAGCTTGCGAAGGGCGATTGCGAATACTGCGCGGGACTTGTCGCGTTCAACAGCGTTTTTCAGGTCCTGTTTTACAGCGTCTATGCGTGGTTTTTCATCACCGTACTTCCACCACTCTTCGGGCTCAGCGGAAGTATTGTGAATGTCTCGATCGGACAGATTGCGCAGAGCGTTTTCATATATCTCGGTATTCCGTTCATCGCCGGAATTATCACTCGCTTTGTACTAATCAAGATAAAAGACAAGGAATGGTATCACTCCAAATTCATTCCCAGAATTAGTCCAATTACCCTCATCGCGCTGCTGTTCACGATCGTGGTGATGTTCAGTCTCAAGGGAAATCTGATTGTGACAATCCCGTTTGACGTAGTGCGCATCGCGATCCCGCTACTCATCTATTTCGTCGTGATGTTCCTGATCAGTTTTTACCTGGGCAAAAAGTTCGGAGAGGATTACCCGAAAACCGCGACACTATCATTCACAGCGGCCAGCAACAATTTCGAGCTCGCGATCGCGGTGGCTGTAGCGGTGTTTGGAATTAATTCTGGAGAGGCATTCACGGCTGTGATCGGCCCGTTGGTGGAAGTGCCTGTGATGATAGGATTAGTTACTTTGGCGCTCAGGTTGAGGGTGGGATGTTTTTGAGTGATGGTTAAGGTAATTCGAGTATACGCTGCCAGATGAAGCCAGGGATGGCTTCAGGCAGGACGGCAGGGATGCCCTCCCTCCGGCGGGGTGCCGGTGATTAGGAAACACTACCACGGGTATCGCGATGGTTATCTTTGCGAATAGATCCGGGGAGCGATAGATAATCTTGATTCCCGACCTCGGCTATTCTATTTGAATACTCCCCGACATGATCGGGAATTGAGCGTAATCCACCAAAGGGGATTCCACAGTCAGGTCCTTGTAACTCTCGATGGATATATAAATTTCCGATCCGGGCGTGACAGTCTGATCAATGTCGGCGGTTATGAACAAAACCAGCGGTTGATCCGACGCAAAATCAAGCGCGAGGTCACTGAATCTGGAGCGGTTGAATGATGGATTGGGATCGGACGCAAGCAGTGTGTCTCCCCCGCTGACATCGCCGCTGCCATCGGTATCGGCATACAAATTCAGCGCTCCTAGAGATCCCGTCGGACTTGATGAATGTTTGTTCACGATCAAATCATTGAGAGTCGAAGCGCATGGAGAATCGAAGGTCAGTTTCAGGAAAGGAACTAATGTATCCCCGGCGGACGCGGTTGATGGCGTGATATCTTCACTGCCAATCAACAGGTTGTTATCTATGTAATCAATTTTTAGTCCGTATGTCGATGAATCACCGAAGTCAGGGGCATAAACGCTAAGGTAATATGAATCCCCCTCAAGAGCGCCAGCCACTAGGGATTCGTAAGAAGACTCGGCGTGATTTTCGCCTGTTGCGGTTCCGATTAAATCTGTCAGACCCGGATCGGCATACAGGGCCATGTCGATATTCTCGCCCCATGTGAAAATGTCGAGAAAGATTTCCACGCACCCGCCGGACTGGGCCGTGAATTTGTACTTGTCCCACTGATCGGCGAAAGGATTGTCGGGTGAGACATTGTGAATGCTGTCGTAAATCTCGATTCCTTCCGATGGTAGATCCATCTGCACAAAGCCGTCGATGTCTTCAAGGTCGGTGAATCGGTCGGACCCGTATACTCCACGGAAAGCATTGATCCTGCCGTTGCCGGTGTGAATGTCAAATCCCGGATCCATGATATCGTCAGCGGTCTCGATGATTCTATCGCGATACCAGTTCCCATCGTGCCCCGGGTGATACGACATAATCAACGCCATCACTCCGGCGCAGGTCGGGGTCGCACACGAGGTCCCATTGAAAAACCAGTGCGTGACACCGTCCCAGTATTCATCATCGTTACCGCCCCAGGTCGTATAGTAGCGCTCGCCGTAGCCGGATACGCTGATATGTTCCCCGTAGGTCGAGCCCCAGCCCCATCCGCCCCAGGTCGGAGCGATTTTTTCCTCGTCGTGAGGAACTCCAGCCTTAGTAAACGGACATACAGCCGAGACAGCCATGACGCAATCATAGCCGGCAGGATATTTAACAGTTGTCCCGTTGAAATTCCCCGCAGCGGCGAACATGACCGGACCGTTGCCGTTGTCCCATGTGTCATAAGCGGCGATTTCAAGGACTTCGGTCGGATTGTCGACATAAAAGGACATCGAGATTATGTCCGCGCCGTTGGTTTTCGCGTAGTCCCATCCCTCGACGACATTGTCGACCGGACCGACGGTGAGAATTCCGCAGTTTGCGCGAATCGCCATGACCCGCACGCCGGGCGCGAGTCCGCTGCATCCTGTGCCGTTGTTCTGCATCGCGGCGATCACCCCTGCGCACGCGCTTCCATGATATACATTTGAGCCGTCAATATCGTACGGAATATTATTCTGCTCCCAGCAGTTCCATCCCCACCAGTCGTCAATCCAGCCGTTTTCGTCGTTGTCGATTCCGTCGTCCGGAAACTGATATTCGACCTGGTTTATCCAGACGCGGTCCCAGAGGTCTTCGTGTGTTCGACGAATGCCGGTGTCGAGCACGGCGACAACTACTTCCTCATCGCCATTCGTATCGTTCCAGACAAGACTCGCGCCGAGTTTGGCGGGACCCCACTGTTCCCAGATCGTCGTACGCGGGTCGTCATCCATGTCGCCGGGATTCTCCCACATCGGATCGTTCGGGAAATAGGGAGCTTCGGCGAAATGCACCAGGAAATTCGGTTCCGCTATCTTTACGCGCGGGTCGGATTTCAGAAGCGCACTCATGTCCTCGACCGATGTGCCGTCGGTGATCCTCATACGATGAAGAGTACCCCAGTGATACGTTTTCTCGCGAAGCGGCGAAAGGGGGAGATTGTCGAAGAAGCCGCTCCCATTGGTTGCTTCCGCCTCATCTGTCAGCACAACGAGAAGCTCGCCCGGCATGTAGTCGGAACTTCTCAGGTCGTTAACGATGCCTTTAGCGAGATCGTCAGACCTTGTTGGGTAGGAAATGACAGGATTACCTGAACTCTGGCATCCAACGCAAACTGTAAATAGAAAAATGAGGAAGAAGCATCGCGAGAAGTTAAACCGTTTGAAATTTAGCATGATGAAACCCGCTTAGATCAAAATTGCCACTGTCTTCTATAATTATAGCACTGAGGATGCCAGACGGAGAAGCGCTACAGAATTAATTCGAAGGCGACTGGTGAACAGGACTAATACCAATCCCGGTTAGCGAGTATTTTTTGTTATGTAAACTGTATAAACTGGGTGGCCGCCACAAGCGGAGAGAGTCTTCGAACGTAGCTTGTGGCGGTTAGCGATTGGTCCCGCCTTGGGTCTATTCAATACATAGTTAGCAGGATTGATATAAATCATAGCTCGCGCAGCAGATGAAGCCAGGGATGGCTTCAGGCAGGACGGCAGGGATGCGAAGAGATGAAGCCAGGGATGGCTTCAGGCAGGACGGCAGAGATGCGAGGAGGATGAAGCCAGGGATGGCTTCAGGCAGGACGGCAGGGATGCCCTCCCTCCGATTTATAATCTGTCCAGAAGATAATCAATCGCGCTTTCGAGCTGGTCGTCGATGCCATCGCGGATGTGATTCAGGTCCTGCTCGACATATATGTCCGGCTGGATTCCGAGGTTCTCCATGTTTTCGCCCTCGATCGTGTACCAGCCGTTTCGAGGAATGCGAATTCGTGTGACACCGTCGACGAGAGGGAGAGTCCATGTCCCGATAACACCGCCGTGAGTCGGCACGCCGATTATTGTGCCTAGTCCGAGCGCCTTGAAGCCGGCGGGAAAAATTTCAGCATCCGAGAAACTGTCCTGATTTATAAGAAGGACAATCGGACGGTCCCAGCGCTGACCGGGTTGCGCAATCATGCGCTCCTCACGGCCCTGCGCCCATCCGAACTGCGGACGCGAGAGGATGTCGAGAAGCTGCTCGTGCGTGTTGCCGCCTCCGTTGAACCGCACATCGAGGATAAGCGCGTCCTTGTCGAAATTCTCCGCGAAAAGCTCGCGAGCGAATTCCTCGAGCGGTCCGCCCGACATCCCGGGGATGTGGATATAGCCGATTTGCCCTCCGGATTCGGTTTCGACGATCTCGCGCTTTGACTCTACCCAGTCGAGATATCTCATCTGCGACGATCCGACGGCGGTTGCCGTGTCGCTGCTGCCCACCGGTCCGATTGTTACTTCACGGGTTTCAGTCCCTTCCTGATCCGATGAGACCAGAAGTTTTGTGGATCTTGCTATGGTGTCGTCGAGGAGCGACCAGATATTGATCTCGGTCGAAACCGGCACGTCGTTGACCTCAAGAATCCACTCACCGACATTGATTCGGGTGTCGGTGTAATCGACCGGTCCGCGCGCATACACTTTCGCAACCAGCAGGCCGGGACCTTCGATGAACGGGTCGAATTCCATGCCGAGAAATCCGGGATTGAGGCCGATGCCTTCGGTGCTCGACGCGGTATACGCGCTCAGGTGGCTTCCGTCGAGCTCGCCGAACATCATGTTCATGAGAAGCGACACGGTTTCAGGTTCCGACGTCTCCTCGACAAGCGGCGCGTAGTACTCGACTGCGGCGTCCCAGTCGACGCCGTGCATGTTCGGGTCGTAGAATCCGGTTCTCAGCATCCGACCTGTCTCGCCGATCATCTGCATGCGCTCGGCGGCGAGGTCGATCGTCTGACGGCCGTACGTCCTGACGCTCGAAACCTTTCCGGAATCCTTCTTCCAGAATTTTACATTTCCGCCGGTCAGGTAATAGACACCCTTGCCGTCCTCGGTCCATTGAAGATCTTCGAGTCCGTCTCCGAGATTATCGATTTTCGACGCGTCGCCGCCGTCGAACGGAACGCTCCACAGCGCGGGAGTACCGAGGGGATCTCCGTCGTACACAAATGTTTTTCCGTCGGGCGACAATGCCGCCCAATATCCGCCGCCGCGTGTCGGAGTGATCAATCTCGCGCGCTCATCGATTCTGTCGAAATCGATCTCGACATCTGTCACTTCATCTTCCACTGATTCTTCCGATTCTTCACTTTCTTCCGATGTCTCATCCGACGTCTCTTCTTCGCCCTCTTCATCGCTTTTTTCCTCATCGTCGAGCGGAGGGAATTCAAGGACATCGCTTCTCGGGGGAGGTTCGTTCAAGAGGGGGAGAGAATAAAGCGCGTAACCAAAATTCCATGTTCCCCATCCATTGAGGCCGTACGCGAGGTCCCGTGACGACAGAAAATAGATGCTCTTCCCATCTTTGGACCAATTCGCGAGAAAATCGTCGTCGTGGTGAACAGTAATATTGACCGGCTCCGGATTAGTGCCCTCTCTGACACCGACAACGTAAACATCGTCCCAGTAAAGCTCGTCATAGCTTGTGTACGCGATCCACTTTGAATCTGGAGACCACTGGTAGTTCGGCGGCCACGGCGATGTAACAAGGAGAAAGTCCAGAGCGACCCTCTCGTCGCCGGATTCGAGGTCATGTATCACGAGACTCGAATTTCCGCGATAGAAGGCGATTTCTTTTCCGTCGGGAGAATAGTCCGGGGAATATTCCTCCTCCGGCGTGCGCGTGAGACGGTTCCATTCGAGCGTCCGCAGATTTATCTCATAGACTTCCTGGTTTCCGTCGATGTCGGAGATGAGCGCGACACGGTCGCTGTCGGGATGCCATGTCACGCCTCTTTCGCGGCCGGGAGTATTGGTAACTCGAATCGACTCCCAGAATCTCTCGTCACCGAGGGGCGCTGTGTCGTCAGTGTCGCGAAGGTTGGCGACATATAATTCACCGCGCGCGATAAGGGCCATATGTTCACCATCGGGACTTACCTCGAACTCGGAAATATTGCCGGAGATGTCGGTGCGGATCTCCTGCGAATGTTTCGGCTCGGACGCGCAGTCGAGGTCGATCTGTCGGGGCCGGGAGTCGGGGTCTTTGATCCAGAGTTTGAAATCCTGCTGGAAACAAAGGCGTCCGGTTTGGGAAATCGACAGAAAAAGTACCGGACGGTCGATAAAATCGGTCAACATCTCCGCCGGACCGCCCTCCGAGGGAATTTTATAGACATTCTCGACACCGTCGCGGTCAGATACAAAATAAATTTCAGAATCGTCCGGTGACCAGCATGCCCAGAAATCGAGCCCGTCCCATGAATTCTCGATCCAGCGCATGTCGGACCCGTCGCGGCGCATGACATGGATATCAGTGTCGCCCGAGCCGTTATATTTACGTCTCGTCCAACTTGACCCGCCGCGCGTGACCACGATTTTATTCCCGTCCGACGAATAGCGTGCCGATCGATTGTTGCTCTCATCGAGCGTCACGGGCTTCGGCATTCCGCCGTCGACATCCACCTCATACAAATCGACACTGTATACTCGCCTCGACGTCCTGAACAGAATTGACTTCCCGTCGGGCGAGATGTCGAGCGGCTGGTCCCATGATTGGTGCCATGTATGACGAGTCGGGACACCGCCGGAGATCGGGACGGAGTAGATGTCGTCGTTGCCGTCACGGTTCGACGAGAACGCGATTTTTTCGCCGTCGGGAAACCAGATCGGGCCGTAATCGTTCGCGACATGGTCTGTGATACGTCGGCAGTTGCCGCTGTCGACATCGGCGATCCAGATGTCGCCGACCCATCCGAACGCGACCTCGGTTCCGTCGGGGCTTATGGCGGGATAGAACATCGCGAGCCTGCCATCGGATGTCGCGGACGCGGTCAGCGGGGTTAATGTCAGCATTAGCAGGAAAAGGATAATGGTATGGCGCAGGATTGATATTTTCATAGTCGTTTTCACAACCTGATTAGGGTCGAGGGAAAAATAAAGATAGAAGGGTATTTTATCACGAATATGCGAAAACAACAGGGAAAGCGGAGTCTTTTGATATTACCAGAGCTTGATAGTCCTTACGCCAGCGGATGTAGCGAGTAGCGCGTAAGAATCGACCACGCCGATGTCAAAGGATCTGTGTCTGTCCACCAATGTGCTTACAACATGCGCTGTTTCTATGGGATCGATATCAAAACATGCAAGTCCGAAATATTCTAAGGCGACGTATGCGTACTTGCCTGATATTTTCACTGCTACCGGAGCAGAATTCCAGTAAACATTGACGGGAAATTCTATTTCCCTCACGACATGCGTGTACTCGATCGGATCGATGTCAAGCAGATACAATTTGCCCAGAAAGCTTGTTACACAGGCCGTTCCGTTTTCGACATCGATTCCGATTGGATCCAGAACAGCATCGATGGATTTCAGAAATACCGGTTGATTCGGGTTGGCAATATCGACGATGTTAAGTCCATTGTGTGTGCAGTAAAAAAGGAAATTGCCGTCTATAGCAATGTCCACTATCCAGTCTTCATCCGGGATCGACGCGACCACACGCGGATCAGTCGGCCGGTTTATATCGATAACCGCGATTCCCTCATGGTAAACCCCTGCATACGCGTACCCGTTCGAGCATTCAACGACACCGACCGTGTCGTTCAATTTGACTGTTGAAATGACGGGATTTTGTGAATTTATATCAGGGTCGAGAATCCTTATTCCGACGTCATAAACCGCAGTCACAATAACACCGTTTTCGACATCAAATCCATTTGGAACGCTGTCGGTTTCGATGAGTCCGATGTGATGCATGTCCTGTGGAGGGAGGACATCGATAATTCTGATCCCCTGCTCGCCGTCTGATGTGTAAACGATGTCCCCGAACGCTTTAATAATCGTTGCTGCCGGTTGAGCGCCGATTAAAACCTCGTGTTCAAGACTTCCGTCGGGTTCGCACCTGAAAGTTTGCACACCTCTTGACCGAAACGACGTGAACAGCCGGTCTTTCCATGTGTCTATCGATGTGATCGGCCGGTAGTACCCGTAGAAGGACGGCATTTCCGGGGTCAGTGGGTCGGAAATATCTATCGGGTAAATAAATCCTCCCTCACTCGGGTAAGAATAATAAGGATCATCAGGTAAACGGACGGGTGCTTTGCCGCAGACATAGGCGTAGTTGCCGGATATTACAAGATCGCTCGCTTCACCTTGAGTCCAATGTAGCGAACGGAGCTTTTCGAAAGAGGTTGCGCTGAAAATTTCCATGTCCTGATTCCCTGAAAGGACATAAAAATAATCTCCCTGAAATTCGATATCTATTACCATGTTATCGGTTGATGATTTCCCAACAAGGCTTGGATTCAGGGGATCGGAGATGTCGAAAATTTCGATACCTGAAGGCGATTTACCGACGTAAAGCAGGCCGTTAGAATATTTCGCTGTGACCGCCATGCCGTCAAGCGGAATTTTATTAAGGACTTTTGGCGATTCGGGCGCTGTGAGATCAATGACCATGAGTCCGTCAACACCTCCAGCCGCAAAGAGGAAATCTCCGACATATTCAACATCATAGATATAGTTACTCAGTTTAAAAGTAGTCAACCGGACAGGATTTGACGGGTCGGAGACATCGATTATGTGGATGAGACCCGATAATATAAACGCGATCCCGTCGGTTACTTTTACATGGGCGCCGTATGGCATATCGTTAAGATGTCCAAGAATCTTAATTTTGGGATACTCGGAGATGTCGAAAATGTGAAATCCCGAGTCGTCGTAGCCGGTGACATATAACAAATCGCCTTCGACGCGCATATCACATGCGTTAAGGTTAAGCCAGGCAGGAGTTACATCCTCCGGCATGAACGGTCCGGTGTTGTTGTTGAACGTTTCGCTTGCGTTGCATCCGGTGAAAATAAAAATTACCGCAATGATGACGGTAATAAGCGCATCTTTCCTATGGCATGACATGGCCGATCCTCCTGATCGAACCCGTGCGGGTTATAATATCGGCCACATTTTTACGCACACAAATCTAGCATAATTTCCGATATTCGGCAAGGTATACGAAAAACTACTGAGTCGCGCCCAATGTGTGTTTCTTCTCCAGCGCTACCAGAGCTTGATTATCCTGACGCCTCCGTATGTTGCCAGTAGCGCATAAGAATCGACCACATCGATGTCATAAATTGTGAAGTAATTTTCATTGAAGCTGACGATATGCGAGTTTTCGATTGGATCAATATCGACAACGACAAGCCCCAAATGCGAAATCGCAATGTAGGCATATTTGCCGGATACCTTTACATCGACGGGATACGGCATGGGAGGCATATTGCCGGCATATTTTGTCTCTGAGCTGTCAGAACCCGACGTATTTTTATCCAGATCGTACGGGTAGATCTCAATCTCCTTCAAAACATGGGCTTCCGCGACCGGATCGATATCGATAACGAGCAGCCCCTTCCATTGGGTTGTCACGTAAGCGCGGCCATTTGCTATATCAATCCCGCATGAACCATGCTCCGTCTCGATTGTTTTAATAAGGAGCGGTTTTTCGGGATCTGAAATATCAACAAAGTTGACGCCATAATATGTCGCATAAATCAGGAGGTTACCAGACGTCTCGATGTCCTGGATATAATTTTCCTCCGGAATCTGCGCCACGATTCTCGCCGATTCCGCCGGAAAAATATCCACAACCGCGAGACCCTCCCTGTAAATTCCTGCAAATGCGTAACCACCGGACGCGACTATCGCCACTATTGCCACTGCGTAATTGTCCAGTTCAATCACCTTCAGAACCGGGTCGGTTGACGATAGGTCCATGTTCAGGATCTGGATTTCATTATCCAGCGTTGAAGCGACTATGACCCCGCTGTCGATATCGAAATCGCCGGGCGGCGACCCGGTTTGAATTATGCCGATGTGGTGGAAGTCTTCGGGCGGAAGCGCGTCGATCAGCCGTATTCCCTGTTGACGATCGGAAGCGTATACAAGATCGCCAATTGTTTTGATGCAGTAAGCTTCAAACTGACTGCCGATTGTCAGCTCGTGCGCCAGGTCTCCATTGACAGCCGTTCTGAATGTATATACACCGCCCTTGTCAAACGCCGCAAACAGGACTTCTCCCAGCGAATCGAGGGACGGTACCGGCTTGATCAGCGGCATATATTCCACCTTGTACGGATTTAAAGGATTGGAGATATCGACGGTCTGTATAAATCCGTACGCCCTGCTGTCGAGATAATGCGGATATAAATCAATTATTTCGCCGCTGATATATGCATGACCTCCGGATACCGTCAAGTTTCTCGGTTCTCCGTAATCAACAGTCTCGGAAGCGATGTAACCGCTTTGGCCCAGAGAAAATACGGTGAATTTCCCAACCCAGTCGATAGTGTAGAAATAATCGCCGTCAACCTCGATATCCACAACGCGGTTTGACGTACTGAATCTCGCAACAAAAGCGGGATTTCCCGGATCTGCGCAATCGAAAACCTCCACTCCGTACGGCGATTCGCCGACATAAGCACGACCATCGTGGAACTCGACCGCGACAGCCGAACCATCGGTTTTTACTTTTGCCGCCGTTTTGACATCCAGCGGATTCGTCGCATCGAGAATAACCAGACCGTTGAACCAGGACGCGATGAAGACCCGATTTTCGTAAACGTCGAAATCGTAGATCGGTTCATCGATCCTGACTTTGTTCAGGATTTTCGGCGCTGTGGGATTAGATATGTCCACAAGGTTAAGTTCGCCGTAGCAGTTGATTACCGCGAGACCTTCGTCGATCTCGATCTTTCCCTTGTATTTAATTTCAGGCAGGTGCGCGGTGATCTTAATAGTCGGGTAATCCGACACATCGAAAATATGAAGTCCATCCCAGTACGTGGACACATAGAGAAAATCACCGTCGATGCAGAAATCGTATGTGTAAAGATTCACCCATTCCGGCGTGACATCCTCCGGCATGAACGGTCCGGTGTTGTTGTTGAACGTTTCGCTTGCGTTGCATCCGGTGAAAATAAAAATTACCGCAATGATGACGGTAATAAGCGCATCTTTCCTATGGCATAACATGGCCGATCCTCCTGATCGAACCCGTGCGGGTTATAATATCGGCCACATTTCTACGCACACAAATTTAGCATAATTTCCGATATTCGGCAAGGTGCAAGAGAATCAATTATTTTTAGGAGTCACGGATAGCACTATCTCACTTTTCCATGGACTTGGAGCGAGATAATTAATTGTTATTGTTGCGGACGGGACGTCCGCGGACCAGCGGGCCGGAGTCCCGCGCTCCTGAAAATATGTCCCTGCGCTCCTGAAATTATCTACGCATGCTCCTGAAATTATCTCCCCGCGCCTATTATTAAAATTGTTAATATATCAGTTAATTCTTAACCGAGCTGGTCGAGAAGATAGCGAACCGCGTATTCGAGCTGCGAATCTTTGCCCTCGCGGATATCGTTCAGGTCGTTCTCGACCATTATGTCTGGCTCGACACCGTCATTTTCAAGGTTGTCGCGGTTTACATAGTACCAGCCCTCCATCGGAAGCCGGATGCCCGTCTGACCGTCCACGAGCCGGTATTCCTCAGTTCCGATTACAGCACCCATGGTCGGCATGCCAATTATGGTGCCGAGATTCAGAGCGCGGAATCCGGCGGGAAAGATTTCGGAGTCGGATGTAGACCGCTCGTTGATGAGAAGGACTGTCGGACGCTGCCAGACGAAGCCGGGTTGAGGGGTGAACTCGCCGTCGCGCGGTTTCGACCACCCGAACTGCTCGTGCGAAAGGATATCGAGGAGGAACTCATGAATATTTCCGCCGGGATTCCACCGGATGTCGATAATGACCGCTTCCTTGTCGTTGTTTTCTGCGAAAAGCTCGCGCGCGAATCGTTCGAGCTTGCTCCCGGCCATCCAGCGTATGTGCACGTACCCGATCCTGCCGTCCGACGCCGACTCGACGACCTCGCGGTTATGCTCGACAAATGCTTCATAAGCCGCGTCCGACCATGACGAGTAAAAATTTGTGGAACCGCTGTACGGCATCGGGAGAATCTCCACGTCGCGGGTTTCGCCCGAATCGCGGTTTTTCGCGACAGTCAGCGCTGTGGTGCGATAGACCGTGTCGTCAAGGAGGGACCAGAAATTGTTCGACGTCGAAACATCGGCACCGTTGATCGCCATGACCCACTCTCCGGGATCTATGCGTGTTTCATCGTAGTCGCACGGTCCTCTCGGCAGAACATAATCGACCAGAAGTCCCGGACCGTCGGTGAACGGGTCGAACTCGAGTCCAAGCTCGGCGTGATTGAGCCCGATGCCCTCGTTCGAGGTCGGTCCGTAGCCGTTGAGATGCGACGCGTCCAGCTCGCCGAACATCATCCTGAGCATCGTCGAGAATTCCTCGCCGACCGATGTCTCCGACGCGAACTGCGCGTACATATCGACAATGTCGTCCCATTCGTATCCGTGCATGTTTTCGTCATAAAAATGCTGCTTGAGCAGACGTCCGGCCTCGTAGACCATTTCAATTCGTTCCATATTGAGGTCCACGGTAATGCGCCCGTTGGTCGGGACATCCATTACCTTGCCGAATTCTTCCTCCCAGAAACTCACACGTCCGCCGGCGAGATACAAAGCCCCCCGACCGTCCGGCAGCCACGCGATATTCTGCACACGTCCCGGCGTCGATATCTGTGTCGGATTTCCGCCCTCGAACGGGACTGTCCAGAGCGCCCAGTTGCCGAGCGCATTCGATTCGAATATGTATGTTTTCCCGTCTGGTGAAAGCGCGACATGGTCTCCCCCTCCCTGCGTGTGCGTGACCTGCCACGCGCGTTCATCGATCCTGTCGAAATCGATCTCCACCGGTTTTACTGAAGGCTCTTCTGAATCCTCTTCTTCGCTTTCATCTTCATCTTCAACTTCAGCGGGTTCTTCAGGGAAAAGGACATCGCTCGACGGCGGTCGTTCGCGTTTGAGCGGAAGCGAATGAAGCGTGCCGCCATCCGACCACCATCCGTACCCCTCCATCCCGACCTCGTAATTCCGCCTGCTGAGAAAATATATGCTCTCTCCATTTGGGGCCCATCCGGCGAAAACATCGTTATCGTGATGGACCGTGACATTCACAGGAACAGCGCCCTGCTCAGTTGTCGAGACGATGAAAATTTCTCCGTAATAGATTTCGCTCGTGCCCGTGTATGCGATCCAGTTACCATCGGGGGACCATTCATACGGTCCGATAAAGGGCTGGAAGACGAAAAGGTCCTCAGCAAGCACTCTCATATGGTTTGTTTCGATATCGAGGACGGTTAATTCCGTGTTGTCGTGATAGAAAGCGATTTTAGTTCCGTCGGGTGAGTACTTCGGCATGATATCGTCGGCTTCGGAATCCGTCAGACGTGTCCACTGAAACGTATGCAGGTCGATTTCGTAGATTTCGAAATTCCCGCTTCGGTCGGATGAGAGCGCGACACGGTCGCCGTCCGGATGCCAGGTTACATATTGCTCCCTCGACTCGCTCTCGGTGATTCTGACCGCCTCCCAATATCGTTCGTCACCGAGCGGAGCGGGCTCTTCAGGGTCGTGCAGGGTTATGATGAATAATTCCCCTCGAGAGATGACCGCAAGATGCTGTCCGGTCGGACTCAATGCCATCTCCGTGATCCCACTATCTATTTCCTCGCGAATTTCCTGCGAGTGCTTCGGGTCCGACGATAGGTCGAGCTCGACTGTCCTCAGATTCGAACCATCGGAGTCCATCACATGTATTTTGAAATCCTGCACGAAGCAGATTTTTCCGTCGTCCGAGGCTGAGAGAAAAAGAACAGGGCGATCCGAAAATCCGGTAAGTTTTTGAGGTTCGTCGTTATGTTTGACCCAGACGTTTTCATTTCCATCGCGGTCGGAAACAAAAACAATCCTGTCGCTGTTGATAAATTCCGGGAAGTAATCCATCCCGTCATAAGAATTTTCCACCCAGCGCATGTTTGTGCCGTCGCGATTCATGACATATATGTCGGTGTCTGCGGAGCCGTTGTACGCGCGGCGCGTCCAGTCGACAAGTCCGCGTGAAACGATAATTTCCGAGCCGTCGGGAGAGTATCGCGCCTCGAAATTTCTGAGCGAGTCGTTCGTGACCGCATGTTCGAGTCCCCCGTGTACATCGACCTCATAGATATCGATCGCGAAAAGGTCGCGCGAGCTTTGGAATAAAATACTCTCCCCGTCGGGAGCTACATCCATCACGATATCACCCGCGCCGTGCCATGTGTGACGTGTCGGCTCGCCTCCGCCAACTGAAACAGAATAGACATCGTCGTTGCCGTCCCGGTTTGACGAGAACGCGAGCCTGTCGGAATCCGGGAACCATGCAGGGTGATGGTCCCACGCGACATTATCTGTCACACGGGAGCAGTGTACGGTGTCGATATCGGCAACCCAGATGTCGCCTGACCAGCAGAATGCGACACTGTCGCCGTCCGGGCTGATCCTGGCGTCGAAAATCAGGTGGCGGCCGTCGTCCGCGGCGCTGACCTGCGACAGGCTGGAGATTAGAAACAGGAATGTTAAATATGCGAAGATGAAAATTTTAAGCACAGACATGAAACCCTCCAAAGCGGTAGCAGTTAACCCGGAGCGTTAGCGTAGGGTAGCTGCTATCCGCGACAATCCCGGGTAGCAGCTACTTTTTCGAGGACGAAAAAGCTAGCAGCTACCGGGATTAGGGCGTTATTCTACCATGTTCAATTGTTGAAATGGAAAGCGATTCAGTAATCACCGTCGGAGTGGCCGGTGAATCCGCCGATGCCCCCGAGGTTGGGGTCGGGTTCGTTGACGGGTTTGATGTCGGTGGTTTCGGGATGATCGACCTCGGTTTTGAGCGTCATCAGGAACGCGACCACGTCGGCGATTGTCGCGCCTTTCACATCGCCTCGAAACGGCGGCATGCGCGCGACCTCGGGACGGAGGGTCCGGGGATTGTCGATGAAGACCGCGAGCCATTCGGGATCGCGCCGAAGTCCGGCGTCATCGAGCGCCCAGACCTCCCCCTCGAATCCCCTCGTGCTGCCCTCTCCGTTGAGAGTGTGGCAGTCGAGGCATTTACCGCGGTCCGACGCCATGAAAAATTCGCGGCCGATGTCCGCCCTTCCGTTTTCAAGACCCTCGGTGGGATCATGCGGCGTGACGTCTTCGGCTTGAACGGTCGATTCCACATCATCGGCTGGTTTATCGACCTGCGCAGCCGGTTTCCCGCATCCAAAGAATGGGAGAAAAATAGCGACAATAAAAATCAAGCTCGGAATTTTATGCATGAGAGGATTATATCAAACCTGAAAAACTTAGTTTTTAATGGCACACACAAGCCTTGCTTGTGTGTGCCATTATATTTTTCAAGATTTATATGGCTTTATCCTGTCCGGCATCCTGTTGCGAAGCCAGTCAATCGCGAAATCCACAAACGCGCGCTGGGGAAACAAGCGAGCGGACGCCTGAGCGACCTTCCCTATGCGGATGTCCGGACATTCCCTGTCGAAATCCTCTCCAACTGGCACAAGGAGGTCCTCGTTGTAATTGATGTTCTTGTACGTCACCCATTCGCGCCTGCCCTCGACCATCATCGCGGCGCTGATTTTGATCTCATGGTAACCGGGCGCGTTTGCGCGGTATTCGGCGAGATGCATCGACGTGTTGTTGCCGTACCCGACGCCCAAAAGAAGCACCCAGCCGTTGTGCTCGTAAATTCTCGCGAGCGGCGAGTTCTCTCCCAGGCTGTACCAGAGGGAATGATTGTCGATTATCGATTCCGACAAGGGACCCCGCGCCGCGAATGACAGCTCCGGATGACTGCTTCGCAAAACACCCGGCATCTTTCTGAATGTTTCGGAAATGGTTCCCATCTCACGAGTCGGGGAGAGGTCGGGATCATAGGCGGGCATATGGGCGCGTATGACCTGCCACCACGGTTCGGGCACAGGAGGTTTGCGCCATCCGCACGGCTCTCCGTTGCTTGTCGTGAATGTCGGCATGACCAATGTCCCGGATTCTGTGAGGACATTTCCAAGCGCCATGAGGACCGCCTGCGCTCCGCCGACAACCCATCCGAGCGAAGAAAGCGACGAATGGACGAGAAGCGTCATGCCGGGTTTGACACCGAGGGCGGTCAGGTCGTTTGTCAGCGACTCGACTGTCGCTGGGAGACCTTTAGTGGAGTTGACTACATCTTGCTCTGTCATGTTCGTAGAATACGCAGTTCCGTGGCATGCGCGGCCCGCGCATGGGTCTATATATAATGTAACTAAAACCGATCATGCGCGAGCCGCGCATGCCACGTAAAATCTTGTACTAATCAGCAGGCTTTTTCAGAACCTCCATTCTCCCGTTTTCAATTCCTGTCCTTTGGTAATTTTGCCATAGTGAGGACTCAGAATCGATATTGGAGCCCTTTTCAATTACTACATACTCCGGATCGATCCTCAGCCTCAACTTATAGACCCACCACGGCATGTCGGGACGGATGTTCAACTCGGCAGACCTGTAATTCTCGTTCGTGAAATTAAAATACCCATCCGGTTCGTAGCCAGAGACTATCTCCGATGGCAGAATTCCCGCGTCATGAGCTTTGAGAGCGATGTCCCACTTCGCTTTCGAGAAAGACAACGCGTCATGCGTCCCCCAGACGGAAAATCCGAGATAAAGCGCGACGAGAATCCAGGCAAATAGACGGGTTTTATGAGGGGCGTCCTTGAGTATCGGCGCGAGCCAGATTAGCGCGAAGGGAAACAGGGGGAGCAGATATCGGTCGAAGAAATTCGGATTCAGTAAAACCAGTCCGAAATGCGCGAGTCCGATAATGCCGATCAAAGTCGACGGAGCGCGCCAGTCGATTTTTCGTAAACGGATTGTCCTGGACATCAGCCAGATGAGAATGACTCCGCCAGCGGTTCCCAGAACCGTGAGAACCATACGTATCGACAGGTCGAGATGGCTGTTTGCGGTGAGCGCGAGCGTGTCCTTCCTCGGACCGAATCCCTCCGGCGTGATGCTGTTACCCAGGTACGGGAACAGATTACTGTCGCCCCATTGCTCCCGGTCGCCCCATCGCGCGAATACCATCAGCATGAAGAGCGCTCCGAAACCAACGTACCACCAGTTCACATTTTTTCTGCCGGATGTAATTTCATCGGCGGTTCTTGTGGTCCGAGCGATAAGGGCTATCGGCAGGAGGGCGAGTCCGAAATGCTGGAGGATTCCGAAAATCAGCCAGATGCGGTCCTTTATCAGTCCGCCGAAGCCAAAAGTTCTTCCGGTCCAGAAATTTTCGATTTCGTCAGAAACCTCGCTCGACCTGACCGGCGCGAAGTTATGATCGTTGGAAATTATCAGGGCGAGAAAAAATCCGACAAGCATCAGTACAATCGGCAGCCATGTAATTAGAGGATCATTGGACGATTTTGATTTATCGGACTTGTTCATTATCCTGGTAAAAAGCAGCCAGAGCCCGACAATCACGAGCATCGCGACACCATGCGACCGTTCGAGCGCTGCGAGTGTCCCGAACGCGGCGAACCCGATCCAACGTCTGATTGTGAGGCTACGGGGAATATTTTCTGACGTGTCCAATGCGGTGATCAAAAAATAAAGCGTGCAGACAAGAAAGAAGAAGTAGTATCCGTCGGTCATGAACCCTGCCGCGGCCTTCAATGTGAAAGGCGCACTCAGGATTAAAATGGGGATGACAAACTTCCATGCGTCGAGAGATTTGTAAGCGGGAAACATCAGCGACGGAAGCCGTGCCGCGAGGATGCATCCGAAAGTGGTCAATACGGCGGTCAGAATCGACAGCCTGAACCATGGAAGGTCGTCGGATGTGCCAAGGCAGACGATCCAGCCAAGAATTTGTTGAGGCAGGGCAAGCGCGGACGACCAGTCGTTCAGAATAAAGTTGCCGTGAAGCCACTCGCGGACCGTCCAGCCGTGCGTCCATGAATCTCCAGCAGGGAAATTGATGAATATGGACGGAACCATAGCCGCGAGAACGAGCAGAATCGAGTAAAGGGTGAAATTAATCTTCTGCGGGGTGTTAGGGATGGAGTCTTTTTTATTTTTTTTCGACATGTGGCGCAGTTGGCTGATAATACTACCCTTCAATAAACTAAGGGGCAAGTCACCGCACCTTTAACTTTTACGCCCTCACCCTTTTGAAGTACCCCCTATTTTAGTACCATCTGGAGTTTGGGTTTTTTCAATCGATCGGTATTACAGATCTCTGAGGGCGTAGCTCGAAGGAAATGCAGCTCTTTCTGGCGGAGGCGGCGAACATCCATACGGAGCTTCTTCCTCCATATGCGCCCGAGCTAAATTCTGTTGAGAATGTCTGGGGCTGCTTGAAGAACAACCCGCTTGCGAACTTCGCGGCGTTCGAGATTGAGACCCTTGCGGAGTTAACACGTCATAACGGGCGTTCAATTCAAAACAGACAGTCCTGCTCCGATCGTTGATTCAACACAGCCCGCTTGTTTTACGCCTTAGATAGGACATTACTTATGCAGAAGTCAATAGCAGTATTATTCGAGTCTATCGTGCGAAAAGTTGCCAGTTCCTTTTACGCAGAATTATTCACAGACAACGCGCGACCAAATAATCCGCACATTGAGCGCAGCTTGTAAACACCAATGTCCTTCAGGCCGTTAATCTCAGCTTGGCTGGATCCAGATACCGGCCCAGTCGACCAGGAACTCGCTCGTCCCGCAGCCTGCCAAGCCGTTTTCATAGATACCAAGCATCCTGTTAGTGTTCCACACCGGCGCGCCGGATGGAATTGTATATGTCTTGAGGGTCGGTGAATTAGCGCTGCATCCGCTGCCGGTAATAAGGCTGAAATCGTAATCAACGCAGGAGGCCTGATTCAGCATCGAGAAAAAGGCGTTATCGAGAGGGGTGGCAAGCGCCGGGTTTACGTAAGCGTACAACTTCCCGACATTGCTTCCACCGGGAGCGGCCGGCATGGCGAATTCGCTGCCCCAGACCGCTGATACCGAGCCTGATCCGTAACTGGTAAGCCTCAAATATCCGCCTGCGTCATACGACCATGTATAAGAACCCGCGCCTGAAACGCAGGCGTCTTCCGCCCACATGTCTCCACCAGCGGAGAACTGAGTCAGCCAGACGTAATCCCACATGCTGAGAGTCCCGACCCAGAATGTCGAAGCCCAGTTTGTCCCATCAGATGATCCGAGGTGTACATACAAGGCAGCCGGGGCAAGTCCGGTGTAATCGGCCAGATCCACGCTGAAAGCGGTTCCGTTTATCAGATTCCAGGAGGGATCGCCCTCACTCGGTGGAGTCGGGCTGGCATTGACAGCCCAGTAATTAGTAACCGTTTCGCCGTCGCAGTCATCAACATCGATTGTGAAATCCAGTTCCGTGACAAGGCTGAGTCCGGTGAGCCCGCTGGTCTGTCCGTCCGTGTTGAACGGTCCGGCGCCCTGGTCGCATGTAAATAATGTAACTTCAGGAGCCGAGTTGTGTTTTGTCACCAGAAGGCCAGCGCTGTATGAAGTGGCAATTCCATCCGAAGCTCTCTGATAGAGATACCAGTCGCCGAAATCGTACGAGGTCCAATCCACATTAAAATTGAAGCCGGTAAATGTAACCCAGCCGGAACCTGGGGGAGTCGCCGCGGGACCGATCGCCCACTCACGTGTCGGAGTGTTCCCGTCGCAGTCTGAAACGGAGCCTGCAAAATACGATTGCTGGAGGTTGGTACAATAAATGTCTTGTGTTCCGATTGGCGGAATTGGTTCATCCGGCGGAGTATTAGTATAAACAACATGGAGGCTCACAGGGTCATAAACAATCGTGACTCCGTCAGACACCCTCTGGAACAGGTAAACATCACCGGGTTGAATTTCCGGGTCGGAATAATCCACTATGAATGTGCTGCCGGTCATCAGAGTCCAGCCCGTAACCGGATACGTGTCAATAGTGTTCCACGCCCATTCGCGGGTCAGATCCTGCGTAGTATCGCAGTCGCTGACCTCGCCGCCGTCATATTCTTCGTGAATATTCGAGCAGTCTACGCTAGTCGCACCTGTGATCGTCCCAAGAAATTCCGGATCGCTGTTCGTGAATGCAACGATAAGGGGATCGCTTTCAGTCACATGGTCACCGTCATCGGCCTTCTGAACAAGGTGATATGTCGCATCGGGCGGGATGTCAGTCCAATCGATGGTAACTACCTGTCCGGAGAATGAAATCCATGCGGTAACGGGAGTTCCGTCGGTTTCCCGGATCTGCCAGGATCTGATGACAGTTGTTCCAGGGCATGCGGTAGTTACAGTGCCCATTTCGTAATCTTCAGAATCCGAAAGGCAGTCCACAGTTGCAGCGCCGGAGGGTACATCCGGGACACCGAGTTCTCCGGGATGCACCGTGACCAGAAAGGCATCCGAAGTCTGCGACTGAGCGTCAAGCACCGCCTTCTGGAACAGGTAATGATAGCCGATCGTCAGTGTTGACGGGTCAACATCAAATGTTGTTCCGGAGAAAACTGTCCAACCGTCAAGGGGAGGACTCGGGACATTGCTGAACGCGTACGACCGCGTTATCGTGACGCTCGTGCATCCGGCCATATATGAGCCCGCGTCATAAGTCTCGACGGGGCCATCGCAGACAGGATCGGCATTGCCTGTCACGGTCGGGGGCTTTACCAACACAGGAGGTCCGACAGTAATTGTCGTGCTGGCGCTGTACGCAAAACCGAAACCGTCAGTTACCCTCTGGAACAGGTAATATGTTCCCTGGGAATAACCTGACCAGTCAATTGTAAAGTCCGAACCGGTGAAGGCGGTCCAGCCAATTGCAGGGGGCCAGTCAATGGTATTTACAGCCCAGCTGCGTGAAAGTGTCTGCCAGCTGTCGCAGTCACTATCAGGACCTGCCTGGTAAACCTCATTGTCGTTCGCGCAATTCACATTGGTTAAGCCTGTCGGATGCATCGGGTCATCGGGCAGTGTGTTATGGTAAATAACCGGAAGCGAATCGCTCACCGTCTGAGCGGACCCATCGCTAACCTTCTGGAAAAGATAAAGCTGCTGCTCGGCGGTAACTCCGGTGAAATCCACCAGCATGGTCAAGCCCAAAAACTGGACCCATGTACCGCCTGTCGGCGTTTCTTCATTTGTTGAGATGTAATAATATCTTGTCAGTTCATCAAAGACATCGCAATCCTGGGCAAAACCGGGATTATAAAGTTCTGGATTGTTTTCACAGGTTACTTCACCCGGACCAGACGGCACCGACGGTTTTTCAGGGGGGGTATTTATCCTTGTTACATGGAACGGGGAGCTGATAGTTTCATCATGACCGTCGCTTACGCGCAAGAATATCCAGTATTCACCTGATGCTTTAAAGGCGAAGTTCACCGTAAAACTCGATCCAAAGTAGGGAATCCAGTTCCCACCAGTTTGATCGGTTGAGCTTGTGGATATGTAGTACCACTTAGCAAGGATAGAACCAAGGTCGCAGTCAGATACTCCGGTTTCGGAATATTCCTCAGCATCGGATGTACAGTCCACGGTGGAAGCCCCAGTGACGGGACCAACCACAGGCGGCGCGTTAGACTTTGTGACCGGGAGCGGATCTGTCAGGACATTTTCGGCAATTCCATCCGACACCTTCTGGAACAAAAAATACGGAACGCTTTCGTATTCCGACCAGTCAATGAAGAAACTGTCACCGGTAAATTCAACCCAGTCGCCCACCGGGAAGCCCGGGTTGGTCGAGACCATGTAGAACCTGGTCAAAACATCTCCGAAATCGCAGTCGGAAACAGCGCCGGCTTCGTATTCAACGTCAACATCATTACATGTCACCTCGTCAGGGCCAGTGATAGGGTCGGGCATTTCGGGTGGCGAATTGAATTTGTTGACCATAGCCCCCTGAGCAGAATTGACCCATACGGATCCGTTATCCGATACTCTCTGCCAAAGCCCGTAGAGATTCGTCTGAATTCCGGAGAAATTAATAGTGAATGAATTGCCAGTGAAGGAAGTCCAGCCGGAAACCGGGGGCGCAGGGCTGGTGCTGAGCGCCCATTGTCTAAGCACCGGATCGTCCTCGCAATCATCGACAGCGCCTGCCGTGTACAGGGCGTTTGTAGTCAGGCATGTTACCAATGCGGGACCCTGTGGAACCGGGGGTGTCTCGGGAGGCGTGTTACCCCTGACAATCTCGAGTGATGTGCTGACTGTCCAGTTTGTCCCGCTGCCGATCCGCTGCCATGCATAATAGGTCCCAAGCGGAAAAACAGACCAGTTGACGGTGAACTGGTCTAATAGCGCCGGAAGCCATCCTGCCGCAGGAGGGTTATTTGTGCCTGTGATAGCCCATTGCCTCTGATTAGCGCCTCCATCGCAGTCATCACCACCCATAAGTAAATAGACTTCGGCGGAATTATTGCAATTCACGTCGGTTTCACCCGTAGGAGGGTTGATTGCCGATGGCGCTGTATCGATTCTGGTGATGGTCAAAAAATCGCTATACCCTTTTCCGTCCATTACTGACGAAACTTCCGCGACAACCCACCAGTTGCCGGTTTGAGTACCACCCCAATCGTATACAATAAAATTATCCAAACTTGGAAACGACCAGTTCGGGTCCGCTGGATTTGGGGGGTCCGGAGGGGTCCCGGCCCCCCTGAGCCACCTGTAGAAAAAATCCGTTCCACCGTAACAACTTACGGCGTCGACGGAGTACACAGCATCCGAGTTCGTGCATTCCACATCGAAAATATCATCAGGGTCCGCGGAAATCGGATCAGCAATAATGGCATCGGGACTTATCGTAACCTCGAGATAATCCCGGTCGGACATACCATCGTTATCGGTGACTTTGAACCATAGATGCCATTTCCCCGGAATAAAGTTTGGTGATGACCAGTCCACTGTGGCGGTGTTGTCGTACGAAGGCGGTAGCGCGAAGGTGGGGATAATCCCCGGAAGAGCGACTTCCCATTGGTACTGAATCGTGTCGCCGGGGTCCACATCATCCGCGATACAAGTATAGACTTCCGCGGTACTCCAACAGTTTACATCGGTGAGACCTTGAATTTCGGTAATGACGGGAGCATGGTTACCCGGCTCAGTGTCGTGGATAACATCCACGTCCACACGGGTAAATCCCGCGAGTTTGGCGGATGCCGGGTACGCGGCGCCAAATCCCGGGCCGTAATTCGTAGGGAATGCGGAATAGACAGCAATAACGATCTCGTGCAGTCCCCACGTCTGAGGTTCAAGATTTTGAATCGTGATATCAAGTTCTGTCGAGTGAGGCGATGTTGTATCGTTTTCCTGTATCGCTGAGTCAGTTATGGCAATTGTCAACCCTCCGGAGCCAAATAGCCCATTAGGGCTTCCAAATCCTATTGCGCTAATTTCATTAAAAACGCCCTGTCCGCCGTAGTCCTCCATACCCTGCCAGTCGAAAATTTCCAGTTTTAGTTTAAGAACACCGCCTCCGAATCCCTGGGGCTCGTTATAAAGAAGCGTGCTTTCAGACGTATCCGCAGTGATGTAAAAAGCTTCAAGAGCGTTTGCGGTAATCGGGAAATCGGTGATCGCAGGCTCCGGTATCGGATCACCGTTCGCGTCTTTCGCGGCCCGGAAGTGAGAGATGATTGCGTACTGGAACTTAATTTTCGGTCCAGGATCCATTGGGAATTGGATATAGTAACGCCTGGTGTTTGTTGTACCGGGGAGAAAAGCGCCCCGGTTCAAAGTGGCAATCGCTCCCTTAAGGTAATTGGTGAGATTTCCGGTCGCGGAAAGGCCGTCGGCGAAATACTTATATCCATTAACGGTGGCTGTCCAATCAACATCCTTTGTGCCGAGTGCTCCCTCCAGGAACCCGTTGTACCCGGGAGTGGAAAACTCGTACGGATTCATCCACCTCGTGTAACCGTCAAAGTTGAGGAGCTTCAAATCGTTGTCACCGGCAAAAACCGCTTCCTGATCCTGGTCGAATTGATAGCTGCCATTTCCGATCAGGGTGCCGTACGTATCGAATCCGACCAGCCTTGGAATGTCCATAGGGTGAGTGATGCTTACGTCCAAAGTCAGACGTCCCTGTGGGAGTTCGGTCTTATCGATAATTTTGATGCCAAGGTTGGCAAGGCTCCCGTCCGGAGGCTGCATGAAGCCGGTCATGTTGAACGTAAACTGGGCAGTCCTCATCGGGACGATCTCGAACATATCTGAATCGGCATCGTAAGTAATATCATAAATTCCCCACAGCCCGGCTGACTGCGCGGCCTGTGCCTGATGTCCGGACGAGGACCCGTCCGGATCATTCCCGGACGTTAGTCCCATTCCGTTGCCGTCGGGACCTGAGCCCGGCGCGAACGGGTTTGCTCCGCCTCCACATGAAAGCGCTAACAACATAAGCAGGCCAAGAAGCCCGGCGATAAAGGGACGAATGTTTGGTACCATCGTAGATATCCTTCCACCTGGACCCTTAGGGTCGGTGAATATGGGGTTAATAACATTATAGTATGCTAACCAACACATTGGCAACCTGAACAATGGAAACAGACAGATTCCACTAAGCTAATTTTCGGCAATTTTCCCTAAAATCCCGCATTTTTCTCAATTTGATGTCAGCTTTTTCCTTTCCCGCGCGTTATAGATATGGGCCGATAAAAACCGGATGCAGGGGTCTTCCGCCTGGAAGATCGAAATCCGGTCAGGCCCGGAGCCCTGGATACCTCGGTACCGTCCGGGGCTCTTCTATATTCGCAGGTAAAGAGATGGGGGGATGTGGTTTTGATTTTGACGATATCAGTAGCCGATCATGCGCGGGCCGCGCACGCCACGTGGGGGCTTTCTTGACATGGTTTTTTTCATCTGTTACCGTACACAAGCGCTTCGTTATTTCTCGTCGGCATCAGCCAGAAACAGACCGAGGTTAAATCAATGCAGAAAAACCCGATATTCAGCGACACTCCTCCTGTCGGAGGCGGGGCCGTTGAATTGATGCGTAAGCTGGGCGTAAAAGTGGTGGTATTATCGGCCACACGGACCCCATTCACACAGGTCGGGACCGATTTCAAGGACGTAAATCCCATCGACCTCGGCGCGTTCGCGGCAAGGGCGGCGATCGCGAAGGCCGGCCTCTCCGATCGGACGCATCTCATCGACCACGTGATCATGGGAAACGCACAACATACCTCCCTCGACTCCCATTACGGCGCGAGGCATGTCGGGTTGAAAGCCGGTGTGCCGTGGACATGCCGCGGACTCACGGTCAACCGGATCTGCTGGTCGGGCGGAGAAGCCCTCACACTGGCGGCTAAAGAATTAATCACCGGCGATTCGAAACTGGTCGTCGCGGGGGGCTATGAGAGCACATCGCAGTCGCCGTATGTGATTTACGGCGCGGCGTTCGGATTTCCGTACATGGCCGGACCCAACGCGCATTTCCTCTTCAAAGACGGATTAAAAGACACGTACACGAACAGCGACATGATGGACACCGCGGAAAATCTCGCGCGATATTACGGAATCACGCGCGAGGAGATCGACCAGCTCGCTTACGAAAGCCAGCAGAAAGCCACGAAAGCGCGCGACAACGGCAATCTCGGGAGAGAAATAACACCGGTCGAGTTGCCGGGACGTAAGGGCGTGAAAATTGTCGAACATGATAACCTTATCCGTCCCGAAACCGATATGAAAACGCTCGCGAGGATGGTCCCGGTCAAGCCGAACGGGGTTACGACAGCAGCAAACGCGAGCGGGATTGTCGACGGCGGAGCGGCGATGGTGCTGACGACAGAGACATACGCGAAAGAACTCGGAATTAAACCGATGGCCGAATTCATATCATGGGCGGTAGCCGGAGTCGATCCCGCTTACATGGGAATCGGACCTGTCCCGGCGATACGAATGGCGCTCGACAGGGCGGGACTGACTCTCGACGATATCGACAACATCGAGATAAACGAGGCTTTCGGGGCGCAGTACATGGCATGCGAGAAAGTCCTCGGACTCGACAGAAAAAAAGTGAATCGATGGGGCGGCGCGATCGCACTCGGACATCCGCTCGGAGCGACCGGATGCCGTCTCACGGGCGCTCTTGTCCATATGGGCGGCATGGGACTCGCGTCAGCGTGCATCGGGGGCGGTCAGGGCGGAGCGTTGATTGTGAAAAGTTATCTTGAAAGGCGCTAGCAATGATCCCGGGAACCCAATACAAACGATGCAGGCGTCAAGGCTATTCCTGTAAGGGTTCCCGGGCTACGAATTCCGATGGCGCCCATACAACCGTCCCCGGTTTTATGGGTGCCTCAGATTATTATTATTAATTCGTACAGAGGATTCACACCATGACTAACAGAAATTACACATGGGACGATATCGAACTACTCGTGGTCGGAGCGGGCACGATGGGGTCCAGCATCGCGCAGGCGTACGCGCAGAACGGCTTCACGGTCGGACTGATCGACATCTCCGACGAGATCCTCGACCGCGCGAAATTGAAAATCGCGAAGGAGCTCGACAGCGCGAGAGGTCGAATATTCTCCGACGGCGAAATCGAGGCCATAAAAGCAAGAATCCTCACAACCACAGACTATAAGACCGCGTGCAGCGGGAAAAAATTGAAAATCGCGATCGAGGCCGCAACCGAACGGCTCGACATAAAGAAAAAAATCTTCCGGAAGCTCGATGAACTGTGCGCACCCGACGTGGTTCTTGCGACAAATTCGTCATCGCTCAACACAAACATCCTCTCCGACGCAGTCAAGCGCTCCGACCGTGTGGTCTGGATGCATTACTTCTATCTCCCGCACAAAAACAGGGGCGGCGAGGTCGCGGGAACGGACGCGGCATCCAAAGACGCGATATGGACCGGCATGTATTACATGAAAATGGGCGGGAAAGTCGCGTCGCCGATCACGTCGAGCAGAAAGGGCGGTGCTGCGGATGTTCTGTTCGTCGCGCTTTTGCTCGAAGCGTGCCGCATGGTTGAGGAGGGCTTCGATAAGGGCGACATCGAGGCCGGTGCGCGAGTCGCGTTCAATCTCCCTATGGGATTTCTCGGGCTCATGGACGCGACCGGAATCGCGATCGGATTATATGCTATGGATTCGTTTGCCGACGATTCCGATCCGAACGATCCGCTATATATAATATATAAGGATTTCTTCAAGCCGACCGACGGTTTCAGAAAATTGGTCGAGGAGCAGGCGAATGCGTCCGAACCGCCATCGGTACGTTGGCTTCCCATAGAAGGTCCGGGCAAGGGCACAGGCGATCAAAAGGTCGTGAATCAATTAAAAGAGCGATTCCTTGCGGTTGCATTCATGAGCGCGTTTGAGATTGTCGACGCCGGTGTCATCGCGCCCGAGGATTTCGAGGACCTCGCGAAAAACGCGTTTCTATGGAGGCAGGGTCCATTTACCGTTTTCAATAATACCGGGATAAATGAAGCATGGCGGATGGTGCAGGACCGCGCGAACCTCGCGAAAAAACAGGGACATCACTTCCCGATTCCCGAAAATCTGAAAGCGCTCGCGGATTCCGGAAAAAATCTCGACCTTGATCTGAACCCGATAGAATATGCCGTCTGCGAACAGACTCGCGCGGCATGGATCACGCTCAATTCGCCGACAACCGCGAACGCGCTCGACGATTTCGTATTCGATAAATTGGAGGAAGCGTTCGCGAAAGCCAATGCCGACAAAAAAGTCGACTCGATTGTATTTGACACCGCTCCGATAAAGACCTTCATCGCGGGCGCGAATGTGCCGAAATTTGTCGAGAACATGGAGAAGGGGAATTATAAAGGCATTCGTGAAGGCACCGCGCGATGGCAGGACGTGATGTTCCACAAGATGACCGGGTCGGGCAAGCCGAAGGTTGCCATTGTCGACGGTCAGGCGTTCGGAGGCGGGGTCGAGATGGCGATGGCGTTCGCGTGGGACCCCGACACCATCGTAGTCGCAACGAACCGTACGACATACACGCTCCCCGAAACGCGGCTCGGAATTTTTCCGGGACTTCGCGGCACGCTGATGATGTCGAGGATCATCCATCGTACCACCGGCGACGCGGAGCTCGCGGTCGCGATGGCGCGTTATTATATTCTCGCCGGCGGGACAGCGACATCGTCGCCGAGACTGCTCCGTTATTTCGGACTCGCGGATTTGATCGTGCCGTCGAACACGCGCGATGAGGTTGCGTGGAAACTGTGCGACGCCATATCCAAAAACAAGGGCAGGGTCCTCACGCGGAAACAGATCGACGCGCTAGGGATCGAGGAGATCCCGACTGAACTAACCCTCGCTGATAAAGAAGAAATCCAGTACATGAAGCGTCTTTTCCTCAGGCAGGACATCGTGCAGACGCTGTATTCGTACGGGCGTCGCGAGGGCGAGGTTTTTCACACGTCGCCGTGGCGCGAACAGGTGGTCAGGATCGCGAACCGGGTCGCGGCGAACTCGCCGAATGCGGTGTGGGTGTCGAACTGGCTGATCGGGAAGGGCTTCGACGATTACATGAAGGGCGTGGATTTGGACGAGTCGGCGGCGTACGAATTGGAGCATCATCTCGAGGAAATTTTCAAACATCCGGACGCGATGGTTGGGTTGAAGGCGATGCTGTCGCGAAAGTTTCCGGAGTTTGAGAGGCGATATCCGTTTGGGGTGTAGGGTTTATCTAAAATACGCTGCTTGGAAAAACCCTGCAAACTTCGAAGCAGATTCCCTGTGCTTCAAAGTAATGTATATTGAACAATGGAGGGTATTAACCTAATGGACCGCAAACTTGGTAGACTTCAAAAAATTGACCTTAGAGAAGTTTGGAAGGATGAGGCACGGGATTTTACTCCATGGCTCGCAGAGGAAGAGAACTTAAGGTTATTGGGTGACACAATTGGCATAGAACTTGAGTTAATTGCTCAAGAGCAACGTGTGGGGCTATTCCGCGCTGATATCATCTGTAAGGATACTATTGATGGCAGTCACGTTCTTATTGAGAACCAGCTCGAGCCAACTGATCATAACCACCTCGGTCAAATTCTTACCTACACTGCAGGATTGGAAGCTGTGACCATAATCTGGATAGCGAAAAAATTCACCGAAGAGCACCGGGCTGCGCTGGATTGGTTAAACGGTAAGACTGCAGAGAATATAAATTTTCTGGGTCTAGAAATAGAATTATGGCAGATCGGTGATTCTGATATAGCACCAAAATTCAATATCGTGTCAAAAAGTAATGACTGGGTTAAGGTGGTTTCTTCAAAGGGTTTGACCGAAACCATGAAGAATTATGTTGAATATTGGACGCAATTTGTAAATTACGTTAATGAAAAAGGATCATTTATCAAAACCAGAAAGCCGCAACCGACATATTTTATGTCGATGGCGTTAGGCAGGACCGGTTTTAACCTAACCGCAGGCCGGGATTATACGGCAGTGGCAGTAGAGGTTACTATCGGGACCAAGGAATTCAACGAACATTTTTCTGCACTTTTACAGGACAAGGCTGAGATTGAAAGTGAAATCGGAGAGGAGTTAGAGTGGAATCCAAGGGAAGGAAAGCAATATTCCTCAATTGGATTAAGAAGGAATTGTAATCCGGATAATAAAGATGACTGGCCTGCACAGCATACCTGGTTTCTGGAAAAACTGGAAAAGCTCCATAGAGTATTTTCTCCAAGAATTCGTAATTTGTAGCGTGAAGGTGATAGAGGTCCTTTTCGGCCATAAAACTAACCATATACGGAAATGACAGAAACAGAACAAAAACAAATCCCCGAAGACCTCCTCGACAGGCTGCGGGAAATCATAGCAAACGCAACCTGGATCTTCGCCGTGACCTACGCAAAGACAGCCCCGCATGAGTATTGTCTGCGTGAAGGGATGAATCGAGGGAGTGTGCCGGAAGCCGATATGTTGCTTATCGCAAAGTGCATCCGGGAGTATGGTTATAAGGAATATTTCTATTCTTACCTGCAGACTTACGTGGATATCGATGATTACAAGTACTGGAGCATGGACCCGACACCTGAAAAAACTGACCTGATAAATCGTGCTCCCAGGACTGAAGAGGGTATCGCGGAATTGTTAAGGAAGAATGGTTATTGACCGCGAAATCCGGGAACCTCACCGTCTCAAGCTATGCAGGCTCCGCTTGAGACGGACACAGGGGATTACGCCTGCTCCGCTTGAGACGGACACAGGGATTTTCCGTTTAAACAATTTCTTTTTATACATGGAATTTGTATCGATTTAGTGCATCACCACAGTCCATGCCTTACCACACGCCACCGTTTAGGAATTTTGTCAGGAATGCATCGGACGCGCCGTTGGACGCATGGTCGTCAATTCCAGGACCCGGATTCATGTCGACAGTCTCGTGAAAATCGCCCAGAACGAAAATATCACCGCTTACCGGGTTGATGGATAAGCTCCGAGCTGAATCGTCATCGATCCCTCCCCAAGTACGCGCCCAGTTGTAACCGCCGGACGAATCGAAACCGGACATATAACTGTCATACGCGCCGCTGCTGACGCGGTTATCGGCCCCGGGACCGGGATCGAAATCTGCGGTTCCGCCGAAATGCCCGACAACAATGGGATTTCCCATCGGGTCAACCGCAACATCCAATCCGAGATCGGAACCGTCTCCTCCCCATGTGACCGCCCACTGGAAAGCCCCGTTTGAATTCAGGCAGCTCAGAAAGGCATCGAACAAAGCGGCGGAGGTATGATTGTCCACCCCGCCGCCGGGATCGAAGTCGCATGTATCCGAGAACGAGCCGGAGACATAAAGTGGGCCGGAACTCGCGGCCAGCTTGAGCGAATGAGAATAGTCGCTTTCGGCGCTTCCCCATGTTTTAACCCACACGAGATTGCCGAAATTGTCGAATCTTGCGGTATAAATATCTCTCATGCCGTTCGACGTGCGATTAACGACACCCGGACCCGGATCGAAGTCAACAGTTTGCATGAACTCGCCGGTAAGGTAGGTGTTACCGGAGGAGTGAACCAGCGCCACATCCCCCGCTGTATCCGAATTCGTACCTCCGAGAGTGATTGTCCATTTCACATTTCCCATCGGGTCAAACAGACTGAGGTAAACGTCAAAGTTCCCGTTGGATGTATGGAGATCGGTATCGGGACCGGGATCGAAATCTGCGGTGTCCTGGAAATAACCCGCAGTGAAAATAACATTGGTGGTATCGACAGCCACACACACCGCGTAATCATTCCACGCGCCGCCCCATGTGGCGGTCCATAAATAATTTCCCTCGGAATCGTATTTCACCAGAAACGAGTCCGTTATACCGGCTGAAGTGTGGTTGTCTACACCTGGTCCGGGGTCGAAATCCGCAGTCTCCTTGAACACTCCGGACACATAGATATTTCCGGCGGAGTCCGTGCCAACGGCATCAGAATAATCGTCATCATCTCCACCCCATGTTCTCGCCCACTGGAAATTCCCGGTCGCATCGAACTTGCTGATGAAAGCATCTTCGAAGCCATTCGAAGTATGGTTATCGACTTCCTGCCCGGGGTCAAAGTCGACTGTTCCGACATATTCGCCGACAGTGATTATATCCCCGGTATTGTCAACAGCCACGCCACTTACCTGGTCATGATAGTTGCCGCCCCACGTTCGCGACCATCCCCCGAATCTTACGGTGAGATTTATAATCTGATAAGCGGTGATGTCGAGCCATGCGGGAGCGATAAGATCGTCATCGTCCACAACCTTGACCAGGCATCGATGTTCTCCTGCAGCACCATGATTTTCGTTCGCGATCACCGCTTCCCATCTGCTATAACCGGCGAAGTCCTGAACGAAACCGGCGGTCACGATGCCGTCGAACAAATCCGGACATTCGACGACCGGCGCGAAATGGCTCGCGGAGCCCTGACGGTCATAAACATCGATGGTCAGTGTCGCCTCACCGCCCTGGTCGGTCAAACCCGTTCCGCCAGATTCGTCCACTACGTCGATTCTCCACGGCTCGGAGCAGTTTGCCTCGGGGGGAAAATCGGTCATGGGATTAGTGACAGGCTTCACTGACGGCGGTGCCCAGCTTGCGTCGATTGCGTAGCCGAAAATGAAGGCGGTGTCGGGCATGTCAAGCTCGAAAGTGGAGAGCAATGTCGCATCGGCATAAAAAGCGTTGCGAGTGTTGGCAACACCCGGCGAGATGTAGCGTTTGTAGCCGTTCAGCGACGCGTCCGGCATCGCCGCGCTCGCGAATTTTCCTTTCAGGTAACCCTGAAGACCGTTTGGACCGCTTCCCGCGGTCGATGAATTGTAAAGGGTCGTGTATCCGTCGGGATTGACAAGTTCGCCATCACCGGCGGTTCTGTCGGACAGCGTGAGAGCAGCGACCGGAAAGATTTCGCTTCCATGAAACATCGCGATACCGCGGACATCGAATCCGGTTAGGTTGGCAGATGAAAATGGATGCTGAATTTCGACATCGAATTGAATCGTGCCGTCCGGAGTGGGGGTGATTCCTGTAACCGAGACGCAGTCGAGGCATGGTCCCTGCTCAAGCCAGCTCAGGACATTCCAATGCATTCCAGCGTTTCTGACTGGAAATATTGTCGTCTTTTTTTCCGCTGGATCGTGGAGAACGAGGTAGTATCCCCAGAGATGATGGGATGCGCCCGAGGAGTCCGATATTTCCGCATTGAAGACCGGATTGGAGACGCCGTCCGCGCATGCCAGACAAATCATTCCGATGATTAGAATTCCTGACAGAATCGCACAAACTCGAGATGGCATTTATCAAAACCTCCCGGAAATATATAGTAGGTATTAATCATTTTTACCCACCAGAACCAAGTATTAACACCCATAAGCTACGTTCGAGGACTCACTCCGCTTATGGGCGCCACCCCAAGCATTAAAACCCAAGGTGGGGAGGAATGATTAATTTTCCTCATTAACACCCAAGATGGGTAGAAATGATTAATTTTCCTCATTAACACCCAAGATGGGTAGAAATGATTAATTTTTCGTATACAAACAAGTCACGGCAAAAATCGAGCGACAAAGGCGTCCGATTCACCCGCACCGATGATTGTAAGTTGCTCGGATTCACCGGCGCCGAATGTCGCTCCATCGTTGAAATATCCCGTAATAACAAATGAGTCGTCGGAAAGCGACACAATCCCGTTGCCCTCATCATCGTCGTTGCCGCCCTCGCTTTTCGCCCAGAGGAGCATACCGTTCAAATCGTATCTGGCATTAAAAATCTCATTCATACTGGACAAGGTTGTGGTTAACGTAACCTCGTTCTGCTCGCCCTCGCCGAATGTGGCTGAGTCCGTGTAAACTCCGGTGACTACCGTGGTGCTGTCGGAGAGAACAGCGACACCCTCGCCCCTGTCGGAGCCTGATCCCCCGGCGCGTTTTGCCCACGCGAGCGTACCGTCCGGGTTGTAGTGCGCGATGAACATTTCATTATTTCCAGTAGCCGTTAGAGTTACCTCGCCGGGTTCGCCCTCGCCGAATGTCGCGGTTCCCCCGAACATGCCTGTGACCACTACGGAATTATCGTCCAGAGGCGCGATGCCGAAGCAGCCCTCCGAACCTGTTCCTCCTGCGGGCTTTGCCCAGTCGATTGAGCCGTCCGGGTTATAATGGGCGATGTATAAATCCTCCTCGCCAACGGCAACAAGTTCAGTCTGGTTTGGATCTCCCTGACCGAACGTGGCAGTGTTCATGAAATAACCTATCGCAACTGTTGAATCGTCGGGAAGCGCGGAAATCCCGTAGCCCGAATCGTAGTAGGTGCCGCCCTGGCTCTTCGCCCACATGAGAGAGCCGTCAAAGCCGAACCTCGCGATGAAAATATCGTCCTCGCCTTCCGATATCAGCGTTGTCTCGTTCGGCTCACTATCACCGAACACCGCTGAACCGCCAAAGTAACCGGTGATGACGACGGAGTCATCAGACAATACATCGATTCCGTAACCGCCGTCCCATGCCGCTCCTCCGCCGCTTCTTGCCCATGAGATTGTGCCGTTGGGGAGATATCTCGCTACAAAAATATCATATCCGCCCTTTGATACCAGGGACGCTTCCATAGGATCCCCCAGCCCGAAGATTGCAGTGTCCTGGAACTCACCGGTGACAACAACTGAGTTGTCAGACAGGACCGTTACTGCGACACCCTCGTCATAACCGGGTCCGCCCGCGCTTCTTGCCCATGCGAGCGTGCCGTCGGGATTGTATCTCGCGACAAAAATATCGATTTGGCCGGCGGAATCGAGTGTCACCTCATTCGGTTCTCCACCTCCGAATGTCGCCGAGCCCGCAAAGTCCCCGGTAATGACAACAGAATCATCTTCGTAGGACGCGATTCCCTTTGCCTCATCGAAGGCGGGTCCACCACCAGCTTCCACCCATACGAGGTTACCTGCGCCAACTCTCAGGGTTACGATTTGATACGCAGTCAGGTCGAGATATGGGGGCGATCCCGCATTCTCGTTATCGATAACTCTTACAAGGCATTTGTTAGGTCCCAGTGGAGCACTTTTTTCGTTGCTGACAGCCAACTCCCACGTGCTGAATCCCGCGCTGTCCGAGACCCAGTTCATTGTTTTCGCGCCGAAGAAAAGTTCGGGACACTCAATTGATGGTGCGCTGTGGCTGTCGGTTCCCTGGTAGTCATAAATATTGGCGGTGAGTGTGACTTCCCCTCCGCCGGGTTGAAGTCCCGGACCTGTGGGAGCGACAAACACATCCACGCGCCACGGCTCGGGGCAGTTCGCCTCGGGAGGAAAGTCGGTCATTGGATCCACCACAGGTTTGACAGTCGCGGGTACCCAGCTCGCGTCGATCGCGTATCCGAACACGAATCCCGATACCGGCATTATCAGCTCATAAGTTTCAGTGATTGCGTCGCCGGCATAAAAAGCGTTTCTGGTATTGGCCGGATCATCGGTTATGAAGCGCTTGAATCCGTTCAAATCAGCGCCGGGCATTGTAATAGACGCGAATTTTCCTTTCGAATAACCCTGAAGCCCGCCCGGACCGCTTCCAACGGTGCCGGAGTTATATAGAGTCGTGTAACCGTCTGCGTTGAGAAGTTCTCCATCGCCATCAGAGCTGTCGGGAGCCGTCAGACCCGATTCCGGAAATGTATGGCTGCCGTTGAACATGGCGATCCCGCGCACGTCGAATCCGGTAAGGTTCGCGCTCGGAAATGGATGGGTGATCTCGACATCGAACTTAGCAGACCCGTCGGGCGCGGGAGTAATACCCGTGACTTTCAAACAATCGAAACAGGGACCATTTTCAAGGAATTTCCTGACGTTCCAGTGGTCGGCAATGTCTCGGACTGGGAGGATTGAGGCGCTGTCGGAACCGGGGTCGATTTGAATTAAATAATAGCCCCAAAGTCGATGGCTTTGGTTAGCGGTATTTCGACCGGTGTTATCCGGAGGCGGGGTTTTTTCGAAAGACGGCGGTGAGACCGGCAGTTGATTGGGATTTCCGGAGCAGGAAATCGTCATCCAGAGAATTATGGTTGATATAATGACTGTCAGGATGGTTCGTGAGTGCATGGCGTGGTGTCCTTTTATTTATAGGGATAATTAACAGAACCAGGCATTAACACCCATAAGCTACGTTCGAGGACTCACTCCGCTTATGGGCGCCACCCGAGATCGACTCACTCCGCTTATGGGCGCCACCCGAGATCGACTCACTCCGCTTATGGGCGCCACCCGAGATCGACTCACTCCGCTTATGGGCGCCACCCGAGCAGGCATTAACACCCATTACCAAAGCCCGCTCGATAGAAACTTCGTCAGAAATGCGTCGAAGTCGCCGATTGACACATGATCATCGGTCTCCGGACCGGGGTTCATATCGACCGTATCGCTGAAACGTCCGGCGGCATAAAAATCGCTGCCGGTATCGGTTCCTGCGACTGTGTTGCAGTAATCGTCTTCAATTCCGCCCCATGTTCGCGCCCAGTTGAAGGTTCCGGAATTATCCAGACTTGAGATGAAACAGTCCCTGCCCCCCAGAGAAGTATGGTTGTCTGCTCCTGCACCGGGGTCGAAATCGACATCCGCTTTAAAATTACCGGAGACAATAAGGTCTCCAGACGGAGCGACAATTACGGAGCTGCCATAGTCGGAGTCCAGACCGCCCCATGTTCGCGCCCACTGGAGTCCGCCGTTTGAATCGAGGCTGCTTAGAAACGCATCCATGCCTCCAATAGATGTGTGGTTCTCGACAACCGGACCCGGATCGAAATCGACTTCAATCCCAAAAGACCCCGCGATGTAAATCGCGCCTGTGTTTGAGTTGGCGACAATATCATAACCGAGATCCGGCATCGGTCCGCCCCAGGCATCGGCCCATTTAAAATTACCGGAGGAATCGAATTGGACCACGAAGACGTCCTCCATGCCTTCCGATGTCCGGCTCTGATCGCCGAGTCCGGGGTCGAAGTCGACCGTGTCGGAGAAATATCCCGTGACGCATGGACTTAAAGAAATCAGAGCGACACCGTATGGCATGTCCACGTCGATGCCGCCGAACGTCTGTACCCATTGAAAGGTGCCCGCGGCATCGAACTTGCTCAACGAAATATCCATTGAACCGTTGGATGCCCGCTCTTCCGCGTTGGCTCCGGGATCGAAATCGGTGGTTTCCTCGAAATAACCGGCAACATAAACGCCTCCGAGAGAATCCGCTGCCACTCCGGCACCGACTTCCGTGTTACCAGTGTCGCCATGCCACGTCTGGGTCCACTGATAATTTCCGTCGAGGTCGTATTTTGTCAGGTACGCGTCCCAGCCGTCGGCGGTGTGTTTGTCCTCGCCGGGACCGGAGTCGAATTCCGCCTCGCCTGAGAATGACCCTGTCAGCCATAGATTGTTCGATGAATCGATTGCAATCGACTCCACATTATCGGGAAGATATCCTCCCCAGACGCGCGACCACAGATAATTACCGACACTATCGTATTTGCATAGGAAAGGGTCGATTGAGTCCAGAGATGTATGCTCATCAAGTCCCGGACCAGGGTCGAAATCCACAGTGTCGTGAAAAGTCCCCGCAACGTATACATTTCCGGATGTGTCCGCTGCCGAGTCGACGATATTTTCATTGGCTATCCCGCCCCAGGTACGCGACCATCCCGCCTCTCTGACAGGGAGATCGATCAACTGGTAGGCGGTCAAATCAAGCCATGCCGGCGCGGGGAGGTCCTCGTTATCGACCACCTTGACGAGACAGCGATAATTCCCGAGGTCTGGAAGGTTTTCGTTGCTGACGGTGACTTCCCATACGCTGTGGTCACCCAGGTCCTGAACCATCGATGCTGTCTGCGTCCCGTCGAATAGCTGCGGACACTCTACTACGGGTTCGTGATGACTCGCGGCTCCCTGACGGTCATAAACATCGATGGTAATCGTTACCTCTCCGCCCTGATCAGTCAACCCCAGACCGACCGGCTCGACCGCGACATCGACTCTCCATGGTTCCTGGCAATTCGCTTCTGGTGGGAAGTCGGTCATGGGATCGGTGACAGGCTTTATTGTCGGGGGTGCCCAACTCGCGTCGATTGCGTAGCCGAACACGAACGGAGGGTCGGGCATGTCGAGCTCGTATGTCACAACAATGGATGAATCGGAGTAAAACGCGTTACGTGTGTTCGCCGCACCGGGAGAGATGAAAGGTTTGTAGCCGTTAAGCGAGGCGTCCGGCAAAGTGACGCTCGCGTATTTTCCTTTCAGGTAGCCCTGGAGACCTCCCGGACCGCTCCCCGCAGTGGTCGAATTGTAAAGAGAAGTGTACCCGTCGGGATTAACAAGCGCTCCGTCGCCCGCGGTCCGATCGGGAACGGTAAGCTCAGCGTCGGGGAAAACAGTCGTGCCGTGAAACATGGCGATACCGCGGACATCGAATCCGGTAAGATTCGCGCTCGCGAACGGGTGCGTGATCTCTACATCGAAAAGGATGGTCCCGTCTGGTGTTGGAGTGATGCCGTTGACTTCAAGGCAGTTGAAGCAGGGTCCTTTTTCGAGGAACTTGAGAACATTCCAGTGGTCGGCGGCCGCGCGTATCGGAACAATTTTTGCATCGCTTACGTTCGCATCGACATAAACCAGAAAGTATCCCCAGAGGTTGTGGCTGTCGGTTCCCGCAGGATTGGCGTCTGCCTGCACTGTGATTTCATTCAATAACGATGGCGAGTTGGGAAACGGGCCGCTGTGGGTCCGGGAGCATGAAATTAATATAAAAATTAATATGAGAGCGACAAAGGCGGCAATGAGTCTCGATATCATATTGTCTGCTACCTTCTCTTGCGGGAATTTGGAGAGGAAACGAACCGGTACCCTCCTCTCGCAGCCACAAGAATGCTGAATAATAGTGTAACAGAATTTGTCAGGGTAGTTAAATAAAAAGCGATAGAAAAATATATGGGGGACTAGGGAGCTAGATGGGGGCAAGAGGAGGCGGTGAAATTCCGGGAATGAAGCCAGGGATTATGTGGAACCCATTGACAAAGGGCATATCGTATGGTATATGATGTAAAGACCCCCCGGAGCTTCGGCAAAGGGGAGCGAGGCCACCGTTAAGGTGGCGCTTGCGTATTAGGGCAAGCTTATACATTACCAAAGAATTCCAATCTGCTATTTGAGGCTAAGGTCGATCTGCACAAAAAAGACAAATAGGACTTATGTTTATATTGACGGGTTTAACCTTTATTACGGCGCCCTTAAGAGAACCAAATACAAATGGCTGGATGTCAAAAAGATGTGTATTACTCTCTTGCCTTCGCCCGAATATGACCTTCAACATATCAGATATTTCACCGCTCCGGTTAAATCACCACCTAATGATCCCCTGCAACACGTCAGGCAGGAAGCCTATTTCCGCGCTCTGAAAACAATCTCAAACTTGGAAATACACTTTGGAAGCTTCCTGGAGAACAAAGTCAAACTCCCCGATGCGACAAACCCGATTAATCCTGACGGTTCCTGGAACACACATGAGGTTAGAAGATCTGAGGAAAAAGGATCAGATGTTAACCTTGCAACGTATCTCCTTGTCGATGGATTCAGGAATCGCTACGATACGGCTGTCGTCATTTCGAACGATTCTGATTTCATTGAACCAATCAAAGTAATTAAGACAGAATTGAAAAAAAACGTTGAGGTGTTCAGTCCGTACAGACGAACCAGCACAAAATTGCGTGGGATAGCCGATAAATGCCAGGTAATATGGCGGAGTACGATCCGAAACTGCCAATTCCCGCCTGCCATGAACGATGCCACCGGACCTTTTCACAAGCCGCCGGAATGGTAGCCATAAATTCAGCCCCTGCCATAATGCGGCGAAGTACTGTATCCCTTACAGTTGTCAACTCGCGACTCTCCATTTCCGACTTGGGATACAGGGTTCCATAAAATAAATGTCTATGAATTGCACTCGCGGTGGGTAGCCGGTAACAAGCCTCTTTCTCAGGACTTCTCAAATGCTCGAATGAAGTCTTCGCGGGATACACCGGCTTGAGTGCAAATAGTCCGCAACGTTGACGCTTTGATGATCTGGTGATTTGGAAGAGTAAGGGGAGTCCTTGAACCGTCAGGATTATGTCTTACCATTGAAATGTGTTCTTTTTCCCGCACAACCTTGAATCCCAGGGCCTCCAGAGCTTTAATCACCCGCTTGCGTGACGCGTCAACGGGAAATTTCGGCATCAGACTTCGATCTCCGCTTCAGTGATAAAAGCCTCAAGTGTTTCAGGCTCCGGATCCAATACCTCCGGCCCGAATGTATCGATATGAAATTTGATCGCGGATTTCGCGTCGGCAAGAGCCTGCTCGTATGTATCGCCCTGTCCGACAACGACTCCCTTGAGACCCAGCGGATACGCAACATAACCGTCGGGATGTTTTTCCACAATTATCTTAAATTGCCTCATCGAGTTCTCCTGCAATGTCGAATTATGCTAATTTTAACACAATACAGGAGTCTTTACCTTACTTGAATCCTGCCTGATCATGAACTACCGCAGATAAATAAAGCGTCCCTAAAATAAAATAACCCTGCCGGAGGCGTAAACGCTGATCAAGCAGGGAGGAATTCAATATTATATATACCGCATGTAATAAATTCTGTCAACCGGGTTCCATAAAAATACATTCCAATAAATTTTTACGATCGTCACATCACCGACCTTTCCAATTCTGTCGACATTGCCTTCTCCTCGATTTTATTCTTTATCCCGTGAAGCATTTTGAGAAACACAAACCGGTGTAAAGGCAGGACGGTAAACCAGTACGCATACCCCGATAATCCCTTCGGCTTGAACATAGCGGTCGATGTTAAAACGGATCGATTCGGATTCTTTTCGTCGGCATGGACATCCAGTTCCAGATACGCCTCTCCGGGGAGTTTCATCTCGGCGAGCAATTCAAGACGATGGTCCTCTTCATAGCCGGACACCCTCCAGAAATCGATGGCGTCTCCGTACGCGACCTTCCCGGGGTCCTTACGTCCGCGCCTGAGTCCGGGACCGCCCGCGAGCCGGTCCATCCAACCGCGTATCGCCCAGAGCCAGTCCGCGCCGTAATATCCCGTCTCGCCTCCGATGCGGCAGATCTCGCTGAAGACGGCATCCGGCGCGGCATTTATATCGACTGAATACTGATGTTTGAAATCGGTGCCGCCCGACCAGTGCGGGTCGCCCGGAACGAACCCGGCATCCGACCAGTACGTCTCGACTCGGTGCGTCGCGACTTTGACCTGGGCGGCGTCGATGGACTCGCGGAAGTTCAGTAACTCCTGCGGCATTAATTTTACGGCGTCATCGTTGCGGCATACGACCCTGTTTTTCAATCCCTCTGTCAGGGGTAAGGCGATGCGCTTATCGATCGGGGTCAGCATCTGGACCCACCACGCGGTCGCCGGAAGCGACATGCCGGGCACAGTGATGATTATCGGTCTTGGCAGCTTACGAGCCTCGGCCATCTCGTATATCATTTCGCGATATGTGAGAATCTCAGGTCCGCCGATATCGAGCGTTTTTCCGATTGTCTCAGGAGTTTCGATGCACGCGATTAGGTAGTTCAGAACATTTCTGACCGATATCGGCTGGGCTTCGGTGTCTATCCATCGTGGGGGCAGCATTACGGGAAGTCGCTCGACAAGGTAGCGGAGGATCTCGAACGATGCCGATCCGGATCCGATAATCAACGCCGCCCGAAGCACCGTGACAGGAACCGGTCCCGACGCAAGTTCCTCCTCGACTTCCCTTCTCGATGAGAGGTGCTCGCTTAAGCCTTCGCCGGTCTCGCCAAGGCCGCCGAGATAGATTATTCGTTTGAGTCCCGAGTCAGCGGCGGCTTTCGCGAATGTCCAGGCAATCATTTTGTCGTGCTCGCGGTACTCCGGACCGACCGAAATCATCGAATGGATGAGATAATAAGCGACATGGCATCCCTTCATCGCGTTCAGGACGGTGACATAGTCCTTGGCGTCGCCGGGGATGATTTCGACATTCTGATTGCTCGCCCACGGACGCGCGCGGAGTTTTAATGGTGAACGTACAAGGCATTTGATTTTGTAGCCCTGGTCGAGAAGCCGCGTGGCCAGCCGTCCGCCGATGTAGCCGGTGGTTCCGGTAACGAGGATGGGCGTGGATTTGTCGAACTGATGGTCAGTCAATCGGTACCCTCCATCTTGAACAAAGGACCATCGCGTGGAAACACTTTACTTAAGTTAATTATAACAGATGATAGAGGAGACAAAAGGGGGGACGCTTGAATTTAGGAAAAGGGGACAGTGACTAGTACTGTCCCCTTTTTACTTTTCATGGCTTTGCAAAACTTCTGTGTTACTATACCCCCCAACTAACGTGATAAAAGGAACGACCGATGGCCGAATTCGAGTTTTTTGACTCCCGATATCCTCAACTCATCATCGACAACTTCAACTCCCAGAAGGTGATGCAGCTTCTCGGGGCGAAGCTGACCGAGGTCCGTCCCGGATACGCCGAGGTCACGCTACCGTGGCGGGAGGAATTCACGCAGCAGAGCGGTGTGGTGCACGGCGGGATACTGGCGACGATCGGGGACAATGCCGGCGGGTATGCGGCGTGGACGCTCGAGCCGAACGACGGGAATGTTTTAGCCGTTGAATTCAAGATCAACCTTCTCGCGCCGGCGAAGGGTGACAAAATGGTCGCGAGGGGATTTGTGGTTAAGCGGGGGAAGTCGCTTACGATATCGAGGGTGGACATTTTCGCGGTGGAGAACGGGCTTGAGAATTTATGCGCAATCATGCAGCAGACCCTGATGTGCCTGAGGCCATAATGGATTTATGTATCAAGTAATCCGTCTCTGAATTTACGTCGCGTCAACCTGAAAACTGCTTCTGATGCGGGTTTGGGGGCATTTCAGAGCGTTGCCCGCGATTTACGGTCTCATTTAATTTAATTTGACAAAGCCAATCGCGCTGGTGTAAAATCCGAAAGCCGTTGTTTTCGGAATTGAGAGTTGGACGGGGCTCCGGCATATAATTCATAGATGGTTGGCCTCTAATAGGAGCAAAATCCGAACAGGCGGCGTTCAAATCCCGGGCTCACCGGGAAGAATTTTTTTTTCATTTCGGCCTTTTCACTCTCTGGAGAAGGAGTATCAGATGTTCGATAAATTTCGGGACTGGGAGCGCAACCGTCACGATTATGCAAAAGCGTGGCAGGCTCGTACCGGCGGAAAGGTCCTCGGGTATTTCTGTACTTATGTTCCTGAGGAGATTCTTTACGCCGCCGGAGTGCTCCCCGTGCGAATCCTCGGCAGCCACGAACCCCAGGACGTGACAGAGCCTCATATCTTCGGAATGTTCTGCCCGTTCTGCCGCGACTGCCTCGCGCAGGGGCTGAAAGGCCGTTACGACTATCTCAACGGAATCTCAATCGCCCAGTCGTGCCTGCATATACGTCAGGCGTACACGTCATGGTCGAAGCACATCCCGCTCGAATTCAACTACTATCTCCCCCATCCGATGCGCGTCCAGAGCCCGCATGCGGTGCCGTACCTGACCGAGGAAATAAAGACTTTCAAGAAGGCGGTCGAGGACTGGACCGGGGTCGAGATCACCGACGAGAAACTCACAAACGCCATCAAGGTCTATGATGAGAACCGGAGACTGATGCGCGAGGTTTACGAGCTCCGCAAGGCCGAGAATCCACCGCTCACCGGCGAGGAAGCCATGGAGATGGTGATCTCGTCTCAGATGACCGACAAGGTCGAGCATAATGAAGAACTCAAACGGGTCCTCAAAGAGCTTCCGAAGCGGAATACCGGCCGCAATACCGGCGCGAGGCTGATGATTCTCGGCAGCGAGGACGACGACATCAAGTTCATCAACATGGTCGAGAACTTAGGCGCGACATTTGTTGTCGATGACCATTGTACCGGGAGCCGATATTTCTGGAACACGACAAAACCGAACGGAGATCTGCTCCGGACGCTCGCGATACGTTACATCGAGCGTCCGCGATGCCCGTCGAAGGACTGGGAGGAGCGAACCAGAATCGACCATATCGTGAAGCTGGCAAAAGAATGGGACGTCAAGGGCGCAATTGTCATACAGCAGAAATTCTGCGACCCGCACGAAGCTGATATGCCCGCCATTCGCAAGACCCTGAACGGAATCGGGGTGAAGAATCTTTTCCTCGAGTTTGACGTGACGGTCCCGCTGGGGCAGTTCAAGATCAGGGTCGAGGCGTTTCTGGAGATGATCGGCGAGCAGGACCTGTTTGACTGATCTTTTGACTGATTTATAGATCGGAGTTGAGGATAGAAAATGTCAACGAAGGCTTTGTATAAAACCGAACCGCTGAAATCCTGGGCACGAGCCAAGGAGATCAGGGAGAATTTCTACAGGGACTACGCACAGGCGCACGATAAGGGCGGAATACGGTGGGCCGGCGGAGCGTGGAGCTTCGGCGCGATTCCCGCGGGGCTCGGCGACGATGTGTTCCCGATCACAAGCGAGCCGTACGCCGCGTCGATTGCCGCCAACAAGCCGTTCTCTCAGAAATGCCTCGAGGCGACGGAGAAGGCAGGTTACGCCCGCGACCTCTGTTCGTACATGCGGAACTACTGGGGATCGATCATTCTGAACGAGTACGCGTTCGGAGGTCCGTTCCCGAAACCCGACTTCCTCTGGCAGGACCACATCTGCTGCAGCCACGCGAAGTGGTACCAGGTCGTGTCCGACCTCGAAGGCGGGCTTCCGTATTACTGCATCGACGTTTCGGTCGGGCCGTATCATGAAATTACCGAAGCCAAGATCGACTATCTAGTCAACCAGATGCACGACGGCATCGAGTGGCTCGAAAAGGTCACCGGTCGAACATACGACGATGAAAAATTGATCCAGGCCGTTTATGACGAATGCCGCGCGACATCGGTATGGGCTGAGGTTTGCGTGCTCAATAAAGCGATTCCCGCGCCGCTCGAAGAGAAGACGATGTACTCGCTTTATGTCCTCGGTACGCTGATGAAGCACAGCAAGGTTGTCGCGGATTATTATGAAGAGCTTCGCGACGAGGTCCAGTACAGGGTCGACAACCATATCGCCGCTGTCGCGAACGAGCAGTGCCGCCTAATGTCCGACACCCAGCCGCCGTGGGGGTTCTTAAGCCTGTTCCGATATCTCGAAAAGTACGGCGCGGTGTCGGTCGGGTCGCTTTACACATTCGGGCTGATCGGGGTCTGGGAGGTAAAGCCGGACGGCACCTGGGGTCCGAGAACCACGCCTCAGCAGAAGGGGATCGAGATCAAGGACCGAGATCAGGCGTTGAGAATTCTTGCCGACTGGAACTTGAGCAAACCCGAGTGGCAGCACTTCTATTCGCCGCATCTGAAGACCGATATGATGGTCAGGATCGCGAGAGAATGGAAGCTGGACGGGGTAATGCTTCATTACAACCGCGGCTGCGAGGGACTCAGTATCGGAATCGCCGAGAACAGGCTCGGACTGATCGAGGCCGGATTCCCGGTGATGACTTTCGAGGGCAACATGGGAGACGAGCGAGAGTTCGACCTTAACAAGACAATGGCGCGAGTCGACGCGTTCATGGAGACGCTGGGATTCAAGACATGATATTTTCGGTAGCAGCTACTTTTTCGAGGACGAAAAAGCTAGCTGCTACCGAAAAACGCATTTGTGTAATTAAGACTGGAGCAGACAATGATAACCGCAGGAATAGACATGGGATCGAAGACCATCAAGGTCGTGATCGTAAAAGACGGGCAGATAATCGGCAAAAGCATCAAGCTGGCGGGATTCGAGAGCAGAGAAACCGCCGAGGCTGTGTTCGCGGAAGCCCTTGATGCCGCCGGAATCTCAAAAGACGAGATCGAGAACATAATCGCAACCGGCGCGGGACGTAAAAACGCTCCGTACACCGAACATGAGATCACGGAAGTCGGAAGCGATGTCCGGGGCGTCCATCAGTTATATCCTGGCGCGAGGACGGTTCTGGATGTCGGCGCCGAGGAAGGCCGCGCGATCAGAGTTACCAAGGACGGCAAAGTGATGGACTTCGCGATCAACGAAAAATGCGCTGCCGGAGCCGGAGCGTTCACCGAATCGATGAGCCGCGCGCTCGAGGTTCCGATCACCGAACTCGGAGCGCTTTCGCTCCAGTCGACACAGACCACCCCAATGAACGCTCAATGCGCGGTTTTTGCCGAATCCGAGGTCGTCTCTCTGGTCCACGCGAAAACTCCGAAGCAGGACATCGCGCGCGCTGTGCATGACGCGATCGCAAGCAGGATAGTATCTCTCGCGCGAAAAGTCGGGTTTGAGCCTGATGTGGTATTAATCGGCGGGGTCGCGCACAACAAGGGCTTTGTGGATTCGCTGGCACGCGCACTCGAGAGTAAGATAATAGTTCCGGACGAACCTGAGTTTCTCGGCGCGTTCGGCGCTGCGCTTATCGCCGCTGAGGGATAAGAATTTGCTTGCGGGGACTGGCACACCGATTTCGCCTTCGGATATCATCAATCTGGGATAAGGCCTGGCAGGCGAAATCGGGGTGCCTGTCACCGCAAGAAAGTAAGAATAGTTAAGAAAAAGATAAACAAAGAAGGGAATAGAATAATGGCTGAGTTTTGGCGCTGGAAAGAATACAATTGGCACGATGAGAACAAGGACTGGCGGTCCGGCGAGCTTGTCACTGCCGGGGTGGATGTCGGTTCTGTCTCGTCGCAGGCGGTGATCGTGGTCGACGGCGAACTTTACTCGTACTCGAACATGCGGACCGGTTCGAGCAGCCCGGAAAGCGCCTGGAAATCGTTCAACTGGGCGATCGAGGACACCGGCCTGACGCTGGACGACGTGAAGTACGTGGTCGGAACCGGCTACGGCAGGGTGAATGTTCCGTTCTCGCACAAGGCGATCACCGAGATCGCCTGCCACGCGCGCGGGGCGAACGCCATGTACGGACCGACCGTTCGAACGGTGCTCGACATGGGCGGCCAGGACTGCAAGGTCATCCGATGCGACGACAAGGGCAAGGTCACCGCGTTCGCGATGAACGACAAATGCGCTGCCGGAACCGGCCGGGGCATGGAAGTCTTCGCCGACCTCCTCTCGATCCCGATCGGCGATGTCGGCGAGATGTCGCTGCAGGTCGAAGAGGAACCGCCGCCGGTTTCCAGCACTTGCGTTGTATTCGCCAAGTCGGAAGCCACCGGACTTCTTCGCGAAGGCTGGCCGAAGAGCAAGGTACTCGCGGCGTACTGTTCCGCGATGGCTCACCGTGTTGTTACGCTACTTCAGCAGGTTGGTATCGAGGAAGATTTCGCCATCACCGGCGGAATCGCGAAGAATATCGGCGTTGTATCAAGGCTCGAGAAGGAAATCGGAATCAAGGCGCTGCCGTTTGACATAGACACGCAGATCGCGGGAGCGCTTGGGGCGGCATTGTTCGCGCAGAATCTGCTTAAAAAAGAACTCGCCAAAGCAGGCTGAAAACAGGCAGGTTAGAGATGAGAGCTAACTACGGTTACAAGGACGGCGCAGGGGATTTCTTCATCACCATCGACACGGACAACTGCATCGAATGCCCGGACCACCCGTGCGTCGAGGCATGTCCCGAGCATGTCCTTGAGATCATCGAGGACGATTATGAGGACATGGTCTGCGCGGTTGTGAGGGATCATCGGAAGAAAATTAAATATTCATGCGCACCGTGCAAACCCGACACAAACCGTCCGCCGCTCGCGTGCGTCGAGGCATGTCCGTACCTCGCAATCGAGCATTCGTGGTAGTAAGGGCGAATCGACGCGTAATAGAAAATTTCCGACCAGCCGCGGTCGGTTTTTTTTCGATGTGCATCATGTATCGGAAACGCGAACGTCAGTGAGCGTGCCAGCCGTATTGCATTGTTTTGAAGAGGCTTACCATTTACACTTACAATAATTCACGGCACGCTCACTGACGTTCGCGTTTCCGATACATACATACAGACATACACACATATTCTGTACAGTGTAATAGTTGAGTAATCATCATGGTCAGAATCACAATAGACGGAATCGAAATCGACGCAGTGGCCGGCGCAACGATCCTGCAGGCTGCCGATGAGGCTGAAATCTACATTCCGCGAATCTGCTCCCATCCCGACCTTCCCCCGGTCGATCCCGAAAAGCTGGAATCATCCCCGACAGTTTATCGAGGAAGCGAATCTGTCCAGACATCCGATATCAACGGCCGTTACGAGGGTTGCGGGCTCTGCGTTGTCGAGGTTAATGGCAATCCCGAACCGGTCAGGGCATGCGTGACTGTCGTCTCGAACGGTATGAAAGTCTCAACATCGACAGATGAAGTAATAAAACGCCGAAAAAATAAGCTGAAGGAATTATTCGCGACACATCCGCATGCCTGCATACAATGCGCGCAGAGGGCGGGATGCGTGCAGGAGCCGTGCTCGACCAATGTCGACAAAATCGAGCGCTGCTGCCCGATTTTCAGCATTTGTGAATTGAAAAAAGTGGCCGACTTTGTCGGGATTCCGGCTGAAACAACCCGGTACATCCCCGCGAACCTGCCTATCATCGACAATGAACCGTTATTTCTCCGTGACCATAACCTGTGCATCGCATGTCTGCGGTGCGTCCGTATGTGCAGGGATGTCAGGGACATCGACGCGCTCGGTTTTGTCATAAACGAAAAGGGCAAGCCGGTCATGGGCACAAAAGCCGGGACGCTCAAGGACTCCGGATGCCGGTTCTGCCTGAGCTGTGTCGAGGTCTGCCCGACAGGAACATTGAGGCTGAAATTCGAGGAGCCGAAACGCGACGGAGTACGTGTCGCGTCATGCGTCGCGGAATGTCCAGCCGGGATGGATGTCCCTCGATACCTCCGCGAGATCAGGCGCGGTGAATTCGCGAGAGCGGAAGCAGTCATAAGGGAAACCGCGCCGCTGCCGATGTCGCTCGGGATGGTCTGTTTCCATCCGTGCGAGAGCGAGTGCCTTCGCGACGATGTCTCTCAACCGATCGCGATCTGCGCGTCGAAACGTGCCGCCGCGGAATTCACTGAAGAACCGGTCTGGAAATCGACCACAGAAAATATCAAACCGTCCGGAAAAAAGGTCGCGGTTATCGGCGCGGGACCGGCAGGACTCACCGCGGCGTGGTTCCTTAAACTCAAGGGACATGATGTCACCATATACGAATCGCAGGAGAAACCCGGCGGATGGCTCCGCTACGGCATCCCACGATATCGGTTGTCTGAAGAATCGCTCGATAAAGACATCGACGATATCAAAAGCATCGGCGTGAAAATAAAAACGGGAGTCGAAATCGGAAAGGACATAACCTTCGAAAATCTTAAATCCCAGAACGATGCAGTTATGATCGCGGCGGGGGCGAGAAAATCGAAACGTCTTCCGTGCGAGGGGGTCGACATCGACGGTGTCGGCTACGGACTCGAAACGCTCAAGGAAATTCTGCTCGCAATGTCGGCAAGCGAAAAACCGTTCGAAGGTGAAAAGCTGGTCGTAATCGGTGGAGGAAATGTCGCGATCGACATCGCACGGTCCGCGCTCAGGCTGGGACCATCGGAGGTCCACATGTACTGCCTCGAGGAGCGCGACGAAATGCCCGCGCACGACTGGGAGATCGTCGAGGCCGAACATGAGGGAATAATCATGCATCCCGGATGGGGACCGAACAAGATTTACGGTAATGGAAAGGTCGAGAGAATCGAATTTCGAAAATGCACATCGGTATTCGACGACAAGGGGCGATTCGCGCCGACTTTCGACGACAGCGTGACCACGTCGCACAATGCCGACCGGATTCTGATCGCCATCGGACAGGAGCCGGTTCTCGGATTTTTGGATGGACTCAACATCAACCTCCGAGGCGATAAAGAAAAGATGAAGACATCGCTGAACGGCGTCTTTGCGGCGGGAGAGGTTGTGTCCGGACCCGCGTCGGTAATCGACTCGGTCGAGCAGGGACGCAGGGCGGCGTCCGGGATCGATTTGCACCTCGGCGGCGACGGGAACATCGACATCCGCCTTCTCGACGACACCGAGCTCGACGGAAAAATGGGAAGGGTCGAGGGATTCGGGTATCTCGAACGAATCCCGATGCCGAAACTGTGCAGGGACGACGCAATCGTGTGTTTCGACCTTGTCGAGACCGGCTATGCAAAAGATGCTGCAATCCAGGAAGCCGAACGCTGCCTCCGCTGCGACATACGGCTCCTAATCGCATCCCCAACTGCTCCCCCGGAGCTCTGGCTCGAAATGACCGCCGACTCAATCTCCACCGTTCCTGAATCTGAGGGTGTATATCAACTTCTGGATGAGAATAAAGCGGTCTACGCGATCAAGGGTGTGAACAACCTCAGGGCAGCTTTGTCCGCCGTTCTCGAAACGACAGAGAAGGCGAAATATTTTCTATATGACGAGGATCCGATGTTCTCGAAGCGCGAGAGCGAGTTGATACAAGAATATCTAAAAGAGCACGGCTGCATGCCTCCGGGCGAAGGCGAGGACGATCTGGACGATTTGTTTTAAAATGATTATTCCGTTGTGTTGGCAGATATACCGGTACCCCATGCTTCAGCATGGGTCTTTTTTATTTTTTAACCGACCCACGCTGAAGCGTGGGGTACCGATTGTGGGTGTATTAATGCAGTCAAATCACACCCTCGGATTTCTGAACAATCCCGCGATGCCCTGGCCGCCACCGATGCACATGCTGCTGATACCGTACTTCGCCTTCTGACGTTTCATCTGGAGAAGAATTGAATATGTGAGGCGAGCGCCGGTGGCTCCGAGAGGATGCCCCAGCGCAATCGATCCGCCCTGCGTGTTCACACGGTCGGAATCGAGATTGAGGTCCTTGCAGCACGCCAGCACCTGGCACGCGAACGCCTCGTTTATTTCTATCACGCCGATATCGTCGAGCGAAAGGCCGGTCCGCTCAAGCACGGTTCTAATCGCGGGCGCGGGACCAATCCCCATTATCTCCGGCGGGACACCGACAACCGCCCACGCGAGCAATTCACCAAGCGGTTCGATCCCGTCGCGTTCGCATGAAGCCGCCGAACCGATAACAACAGCCGCGGCGCCGTCGGCAAGTCCACACGCATTCCCGGCCGTGACCTGTCCGTCCTTTACAAAAGCCGCCCTGAGTCCGGCGAGTTTTTCCAATGTTGTCGCGCGCGGTGTCTCATCGGCCTTGAGCATCGCTTTTTCTTTTCGGGAGACGGAATATTCAACCGGCACGATCTCTTCGGCAAGGAACCCATCTTTTTGAGCAATGTCGGTAAGCGTCTGGCTTCGGAGCGCGAAGATATCCGATTCGTCCCGCGTGATCTTATATTGCTCCGCAAGTTTTTCGGCGGTCGGACCCATTCCGAGATTGCAATATGTGTCCACAAGGCCGTCCCATAAGGTGTCATGGATTTTCCCTTCGCCCAATCCAAGGCCGACACGGAGTCCCCACATCGAATGCGGGCAGTTCGACAGGCTTTCGGCGCCGCCTGTCAGGATATATTCAGCCTCGCCGAAATGAATCATCGCGGCTCCGTTGATCGTCGACTGCAGCGACCCTCCGCACAGACGGTTCACCATGTACCCGCCCGCTGTAACCGGAAGTCCGACCTTGAGACCGACGTGACGTCCCGCATGATGTGCGTCGAGGCTGCTTGTGGCGCGGGTCACAGCGATGATGGTGTGTCCGAATTTTTCTTTCGGGACTCCCGACCGCCTGACCGCCTCCTCACCCGCCTTGACCGCGAGGTCGGTAGCGCTGAATTCTTTAAGGCTGCCCGTGAATTTACCCCACGGTGTCCGCGCGCCGTTGATAATCATAACCGGGGGGTCGAGTGGGAATGCCATTTGTGTCTCCTTAGTTTACGAGCGGGGACTGGCAACTTTTCGCTCGATCGGCTCGAATTATTCTGTAACGTCGGGGCGAAAAGGTGCCTGTCCCTGTCCTAGGTAATTCGTGGACAGGCACCAATTCGGTCAACAAAGCGTCAATATCTGTCAGGCTTGCATGGACCGAATTGTTGCCAGTCCCCGAATTACGTCCCCGAATTACCTTATTTTCTTTCGTACTTCGGCTGGTCTTTTGATTTCGTCAAAATCTTTTTCGCGCCATTTACAAAATCCTCGGTCATGAGATTGTCGATCGTTTGCGAGCCGGTCGATTCGAGAACGTCCTTAAAATGCGGGAACATGACATGATTCAGCGTGCGGCGTGTCGACTCGACCGCGTACGGCGCATTCGCGGCGACACTCGACGCCCACTTCATCGCCCGGGGCATCAATTCGTCCTTCGGGAAAATCCCCTGCACGATTCCCATCGACAACGCCTCATCCGGACCCACGAATCGCCCGGAGAATAAAATATCCTTCGCGAACCCGGCTCCGATGCGCTTTACGAGAAGTTCCGGGCCCATCCATCCGGCCATGACTCCGATCGACGGTTCGGGAAATCCATACATCATTCCGCCCTCGTCTTTCCCGCCGGACGCGCCGTACAGGACATCGCACGCGGTGTAAACTTCCGCGCCTCCGCCGAGACAGAATCCGTGGATGAGTCCGATTGTCGGGACTCTGAGGTTGAATAATTTCCCGATGACAATTCTGCCGTCGTCGATGTGCTTCTTCGCGTCGGATTTCACCATGTTCGAATAAGCGCCGTCTTTTTCGACAACAAGTTCATTCAAATCCGCGCCGAAACTCGCGTGCTTTCCGTTCGAGTGAATTATCAAAACGCGGATCGATAAGTCTTTTTCAACCTCGTCGAGTTTTTCGGACAGAGCCTCGAGAAACGGGGTATTGAGCGCGTTACCGGCGTCGGGACGATTCAGCGTGAGTATTGCGATATGGGGATTTTCTTCGGATTTGGTTAGCAAAACAAAATTGTCTGACATTACATTTCTCCTTTTTTATTCGCCTATATATACTGCCCGCCGTCGACCGAGATCACCTGTCCCGTGATGTGGCACGCCAGGTCGGACGCGAGGAACACAACGAGGTTCGCGACATCATCGCACTCGCCGAGTTTCCCGAGAACGGTCTCGTTTGTGGCTATATCGATCCATTTCTGGTCGAGCTGTTTTGCCATCTCGGTCATTATCATCCCCGGCGCGACCGCATTGACAGTGACTTTCGACCGTCCAAGCTCGCGCGCGACAGTTTTTGTGAGTCCGATGATTCCCGCCTTCGACGCCGAGTAATTCGACTGTCCGAATTTTCCGCGAAGGCCGTTGATCGACGTGATATTTATTATTCGTCCGCTGTTCTGATCGCGGAAATACGGCGCGACCGCTCGAATGTAATTGAAGCAGCCCTTGAGGTTCGTGTCCATGACCTCGTCCCACTGCTCCTCGGTCATTTTCCAGATGGTGGCGTCGCGATTGATACCCGCGTTGCAGACGAGGATGTCGACCGAGCCGAACTTTTCGACCACTTTTTTGACCATGGCCTCGGCGTCGGCGGTGGACGCGACATCGGCCTGAACCGCAAGGCCTTTGCGTCCGAGTTTTTCTATTTCCGCGACCACGGCGTTGGCTTCGTCGGCGTGTTTACGGTAGTTAAGGGCGACATTGGCTCCGGCTCTGGCGAGTCCGAGCGCGATCGCGGTGCCTATTCCGATGCTGCCGCCCGTTAGAATTGCATTTTTATTTTTGAGTTCCATATCATGTTTCCTTCACGTGCCATTCGCTTCCAGCGATTGTGTATTACTTCTTAATCTTTATAACCGCTCGACCAGTAATCTTCCCGCATTCGAGATCGTTGAACGCCTGCTCGACATCGTCGAGTTCGTAATATTTGCTTATGAGAATATCGAACTCGATCCCGCCGCCTTCGAGAAGTTTGACTATTTCAGGGAATAGATAGGTCGGGCATCCCCATGAGCCGCCGATACGTTTCTGCAGGCCCATAAAATTCCCGGCCCGGAGCTCGACCGTGTCCATCGTGAATCCGATGACCCCGACCTCGCCGCCCGTGCAGACCGTGTTGAAGGCTTCCGAAATCGTGCTGCCGTAACCGACACAGTCCATCGCGAGCCGAATGCCGTCATCGGACATACCTTTCAGCTCTTTGAAAATTTTATCCTTACCCTTGCTGTTTAACGTCACCGCGCCGAGTTTGGCGGCCTGCGCGAGGCTTTCATCTCGGACATCGACAGCATAAAGCCTTTGAGCTCCCAGTTCACGAGCGACATTCAGGGCAGCGAGACCGAGTCCGCCGCATCCGAACACCGCGACCGAGTCGCCGGGCATGATCACGAGACGTTCTTTCAGAGAATAATATACGGTGGAGACGGCGTCCGCGGCGACGCACGCCTTCTGCATATCGACCGACGGTTTCATCTTGAACGCGTACCGGGCGGGGATGGTTGTGTATTCAGCGTACGCGCCGTCCCTGCTTCCGCCGAGCATGCTCGAATTTTTGCAGAGGTTGTCGAGTCCGCTTGTGCACATCGCGCATTCGCCGCAGCCGTAAACCGGAGGCATCAGAACATTGTCGCCGACCGCGAGTCCCGAGACACCGTCGCCGAGCTTTACGATTTTCCCCGCGGCCTCGTGACCGAGGATGAGCGGGTAACGTCGCATTTTTTCGGGGATCTTGGCTTCGTAGTATGTGACATCGGTGTGGCAGAGGCCGTTCGCGGCGATCTCGACAAGGACCTCACCGGGACCGGGTGTCGGGACATCGACGTCCTGGATTTTTAGTTCTTTCGGTCCGAGCAGAACCGCAGCCTTCATTTTTTCGGGAATATTTTGCATGCGCGTGTCTCCCTTTGTAGGCTCGCACGGCAGTGCGTCTTCACGATATGATAAAATGCCATGACGCACTGCCGTGCGCGCCTACGGTTTAATTTCTTATTCGCAAAACATATTTATCTACAGCCCCGTGCGCGCCTTCGGTTAATACTACTATTCGCCTTCCAACTTTTTGCCGCACTTGCCGCAGAAGTCGAATTCGAGCGGGATGCCCTCGAGCCCGCATGACGGGCACGTTCTCACATACGGCCCGAACAGGAGCTCCATGTCCGCTCCCTCGGCTGCCGCCCGACGTATCGAGTCGAAATCCACCGGACGCTTCTTCGCGAAACCGACCATCCCGAAGTACGATTCGATACCGCCCATGTTGCGGGTGAGCGTGTCCTTCGCGAATCCCATGCTCGTTCCCCAGACCATGTTGCCGAAGAAATTAAGCTGTTCGCGCGTGGAGCGGATCGAGCCGGGGAACTGATTGAGCGCGTCCTTAGCCCATTTCTCCACGGTCGCGTCGAGTTCGGCGTACGGCACGACCTCATTGACAAGTCCCCAATCCTTGCACTGCTGTGGCGGAATCGGCCGGTTGAAGAGAAGAATTTCCTTCGCGCGGCGCATCCCGACCACGAGCGGCAGATACTGTGTCGCTCCGCCCGCCGCGACAGACCCGACAGTCGAGCCGACCTGTCTGATGTAGCGAGTCGGAGATTTTGTCCCGTCCGGTTTTTCCTTCCATTCGGTATCGGCCATGATCGCGACATCGCAGCTAAGGTTCCACTCGTTGCCGCCTCCGACAACGATGCCATTCAGACACGCGATACTGCACTTGCCGGTGTTGCGAAGCGCGTCATGCGCCCTCACAAACCAGTTCATCCAGTGCCACATGTCCTGGGATTTACCCTGCACGATCATCTCGGCGTATTCCTTGACATCCCCGCCGGTACAGAAGGCCACGTCGCCCTCGCCGCGAAGGATGGTCACCCCGATCCGATCGTCGCACGCGACATCATCGAACGCCTCGGTCATCTCCTTCAACGCCTGAAGGTTGTATGAATTGTAAGCTTCCGGACGGTTGATCGTAACCCGCGCGATCCCGTCGTTTTTCTGATATTTTATAAATTTGAAATCGAATTCAGAGGCGTCCTTGTGCGCGAAAAGTCCGGGCGCCCTCCTTTTGGGGATTGGAAACTGCATCGGTTCACGTTTCGTTGTCATGGCCATGTCCTCTCGTTACCTCGTTGAAATTTGGGGACTGGCAAAAATTCGGCACCAATAAACTTGACCAGTGCTGAGATCTTCTATGCCGAATTTGTGCCTGTCCCCAAATTTCTCAATTGCATAATTATGTTAGAGTTTTTAAGTTTGTGAAAGTCTTCACTATTATCCATACCCGCAGTCGAAAAGCAAGATTTCAAGCCTCTTTCACGACTTCCGCAGGTATTCCGGGACATCCTCAGGCTTGCGTGTGCCGTTACGAAGCTCCATCCCGACGAGCATCGACACAAGCACCCGGTTCGTCTCAAGGCAGATGCTGTCGAATTGCTGTCCGAGCTCAAGAATTTTTCCGTTGATGAAATCGATCTCGGTCGGACGTTTGTTCCGGATGTCGACCGACATCGACGGGTGATGGTTCCCGCCCTTGTCGAGATATCCCTCGCACATTTTGAGGATATCGTCGCCGTAATCGAACCCGAGCTCCTTCCCGACCGCGAGTCCCTCTTTCAAAACATCGCAGGCGAGCTCTCGCGTGGTCTTGCACTGCATGGCTTCCTGCATTGTCAGATTCATCACCGCGCAGAGCGGCATCAGAGCAGCGTTGAGGACGGTCTTGAAGTACGCCTTCTTTTTTATCGCCGTGGAATCGACCAGGACTGATTCCATCCCGACCGAATTCAGCATCTCGACGATTTTTATAAGCGCGGGATGGTCGCCGTCGACAAGCGGACCGAAAAAGTTCGGCGGATTGAACCAGTTGACATTCACATCGCCGTTTTCGTCGATAGCGCCAGCATAGTTGACCACCATGCGCGCAACATTCTCAGGTTTCATAAACTTCGCGATTTCGTCTTCGGTCCCGATCCCGTTCTGCACGCTTAAAACCATCGTGTTGTCTCCGGCGGTTTTAGCGATCTCGGGCATCAGACGTTTCAGCATGCAGGCTTTTGTCGAGACGTAGATGAGATCGGGATTGTAGTTACGAAGGTCTGTTATTGACCCAACCGTCTTAACACGGTGGTTTAGTTTTCTATCTCCCCACGAGACCCTGAGGCCGTTATTGTCGATCTGGGAATTTCGGACGGGGATGTCGGCGACAACTATCTCCGCCCCGGCGTCGGCGAGGCAGGACGCGATGATGGTGCCGACCGCCCCGACTCCAACCGCGCCAATGGTTAGGTTTTCATTCGGCATAATCCCCTCTACGGCTGCGAAGATAGAGAGATAGAGTAAGAAATGGCAAAACTCGCGGACCTTCCGGTCCACATTTTGCGTCACGATACTAATTAAGGTTAATAAACCTCTACGGGCAGGGCAATTATAGTCAGGGGTGGAATAGATGTCAAACGGGCATCGGAAGCGATGTTCCGTGGGTTTCGTGCATCTCGGTAGCCACATCTCGGTAGCAGCTACGCTCCGTCATCAATCGCTCAAATAGATGTCGGTGAAATATTGGTACTGCTCAAGAGGATCGTCTACGTGAAGGGGGTAGATCGTCAGCGCTTTTCCAGGCTGCGATATCACCAAACGGTTCATGTCATCGATCCAGACCTCATTGAATTCCCTGTCCATCATTCCCGGGATCCACGTTTGAAATTCCATCCACGACCAGCCGCCATAAGGAACATCATAAATTATGACCTCGCAAATGTGCATGCCGGTCTCATCGAATGCCAGAAGCCTGGCCCCTTCCGTCTCCCAGCCGATGTGGCCGATAAAGTAATAGATTTTGCCGTCCGGACCCATTGAGAATCTTGCATCGTATTCATTTATCCCTGAATACATCGGGATTTGAGGACCATCCCCGTTATCAAATTCGATCGCCTTGCGGTCCGTGCCCTCGATTTCCAGAAGGTCGATCCGTCCGGCTTCGTTGCCGTCGCAATCGAGCAACAGAATATAGCCCTGCGTCGCGTCAACAATCCCTATCGTCCCGGAATTTTCCCACGGAGGGACTATCAGCTCCGAAAACTTTACAAGCTTGACGTGAACAGCATCCTCAATGTCAGCAGCGTCAGGGCGGTTTATCCCGGTGATATATTTTTTGACCTCATTGCCCAGCGAGTCGAATTCCCAGATTGATGTGTCGCCCCTGACCCACAGGTTGCCCTGCCAGTCGAGCTCAATAGCCTTGGGTAAAAACGTGTTATCGACCCTTGTCGGCTCGGAAAACATGAAATAAAAAAACGGATCTGAACCAGGGACCGAAAAAACAGGTTCTTTGGTCCAGAGCAATGATCCATCAGGCTCCACAGCTAATAAAACTCCCTTTGGGGCGTCCAGAATGTACACAACGCCAGAGTCATCCATTCTGAAATCGCTTATATTATCGATTCCATACCTCCAGAAATCATCGGGACCTGGAATGGGGAACTCAACCATGTCTGTGATCACTAAATTCTCATCGAACGTGATTATGTAATTACCGGTTGAGTCAAGAGATCGAAAACCGCTCTTAACAAGATGCACATGCTTGCCGATCAATTCCATATCGGCTTTCGCGCCGACTAATAACTGAGAGACTGATTGAACCGGTTCTTCAACAGGGACAACGAACTCGACTTCCCCGACTCTCGCGAGCGCCAGATCGCATTTAACCGCCGTAGCGGATTCGCCATCGACACACCGGTCGAAAAATAAATATCCGTCGTCGAATTTTACACAGTCGAAAATAACATGCTCGAACGGCATGAGCGGATTTTCAGGATCGTCGCCCCAGGATTGATACGGAGTCCGGTTAATTTCGCTTCCGTCCCTGTCGAATTCGATCATCTCTTCGCGATCGGGTATGGTGTCATCATATAATCGTCCCTGTTCATCGGGTATCCGCTTGTCCTCGCGCCAGAACTCAATTCTGGATCCATCCGGCAGTACTCCAATCCCTCTGCAACTGTAATTTGACTGACCATCTATTATGGGTATTCCCTTGTAATAACGGGTATCGGTTTCCGCAATCTGCGGATACATGAAAATTGTGTCATGGATCCCGATGATATCGTTTCGCGAAAGACGATATGGCGGTGAGTTCTCATAAATATATTCATCGTAGAGAACAACCCAGTCCGGGGTGCCGGACCATTCATCCAGCGACGTTAAAATCCCTGGAATTCCATTCTCGATGATCACGTAATTGCCGGCTTCTCCAAAGAAAATCAACCTGTTGCCGTCGGATGCTATGACGTTGGCGGGACGGTATTGTTCCCCGAGCGAATTTTTGCCGGATGTCGGCAAGTCCTCGGATGAAATTACCCTGACGATAGAACCGTCCGGTTCCCACTCGCAGATGACTCCGGAGTGAAACCAATCGTCAGCAAAATATCCGTAAATTTTCCCTTCATTTGTCGCCGATATGGCGCTCAAGTGTTTTGAATCGAACAAAGCCGCGATATCCAGGAATCCTTTGCAATCGTATCGTGTGTTCGACCACACCCTGAATTCGGAAATCTCCTCGACCATCTCTCTCGTCGGCGGTTCAAGGCTGAAACTCGCAAGAATGTTCCCGCTATTATCGAATTTAAATGACGTTGGAAATGTCGCGAGTAGGATGCTGCCGTCCGACTGGGGCTTTAAGAACCTCGGAACGTTAACTGGATCAACAGGTTCTGGTGAATACTCAATGGGAAGAGATGTATATTGCAGTCCCGGAGTTGTCATCTGCATGAATGCCCCGGACGGCGTGTCAATATTTGAGCCGGTCATCTCGACATCGGCTTGCAGCGCAGCTTCGGCGTCCTCTATAAAATGCGACATGGTGCAGCAAAGAAGCAGCACTGATAAAAAGGCTGGAATTATCGCGGTGGGAATCCCCGGAAATGATTTCATGTCGGCCACAGCTCCCCGTTTGATTGCGATATTTAGATTTCCGATGTCACACTGAGGTTCAGAAGTAATATACCGAAATATCAATGTGTTTTCCCTCTTTTGCACGGCGTAATAGAATGAAAAATCGGGACCGATTTGTCCAAAACGGATTTTCCTGTTACTATTTTTACCGATGGAACCGTTGAAGGACATACTCGATCGATTCAGGAGGGATTTCGGCCTCGAGGAAAGACTGGACGATGTCGAGGTGCGCGAGCTTGTGTACCGCCATATCGACACCGACATCGCGCAGTTCATCCACGCGATCTGGCTCGAAGGAAATGTCCTTGTCATACAGTGCACCGAGCCTGTAGCGATCCAGGAATTCCAGGCGAGGGTCGAGGGCATACGTCTGAGGATAAATCGCGACGCGGGACGTGCCGCTCTCGCCGGTGTCCGACTTACACTGCGAGGTTCCAGAAAAAAACGCAGCTACTGATCGACATCAATTTTCCAAATCCAACGCATTGTACCGGTCTATTTCCAACGATGAAAAACTACAAGGACATCCCCGAAAAAATCCGTAAGCTTGTAACGAACTCAAAATCCCTTGCCATCTGGCCCATAGAGGAAAGTCCGATGACGCTGTCTTTTCAGGCGGGACGGTATTTTCAGGACCAGGGCTGGGACATCTACCCCATCCATGACACGTGCGAGCGCACGCTCGAAGTCGCGTGTTATCGCGACATCCGTCTCATTCCCGACGACTACGACATCCTTTACCTCTTCTGCGACGCGGACCACCTGCCCGTAATCGTCAATGAAATTTTCAGCGCGGATTATGTCCCGCCCCTCGTCGTAACGCACGAAGGAATAATCGACCTGGAATCCCGCGACCGTCTCACTGACGGCGGTGTCGAGAATGTGATGGACATCGACCTCGTGGCTTTCTATAAGTGGTGCCAATCCAACCACTAACTTTCCCTCCAGTCACTAATTTTCTCTACAGCCGCACGGAGGGAGGGCATCCTTGCCGTCCTGCCTGAAGCCATCCCTGGCTTCATCCTCCGCCTGGCCTGAAGCCATCCCTGGCTTCATCCTCCGCCTGGCCTGAAGCCATCCCTGGCTTCATCCTCCGCCTGGCCTGATGCCATCCCTGGCTTCATTTTTTTTCGCCAATCCTGTCAGTTTTCCCCTCTGACAAACGTTATATAGGTACCATGAAAGATAAAATTCAAAATTTCAAATGCCCCGAATGTGGACATTACATCACCATCCAGGATGACCGAATACTAACCACCAAGGAATCCATTCCAACCCCAAGATTCAAGGACATTACCATCCGCGACACGGGACGATTACCTCACTGGCATTTGCCGGGCGCATATTATTTCATCACCTTCCGCCTCGCAGACAGCCTCCCGCAATCAATCAGGGACTGGCTCACCGTCCAAAATCCGAAATTTAAGCTCTCCATTTTAAAAATTAATAAAAGGATTGAAACCGAACTCGATAAAGGTTATGGGGCATGCTATCTGGCCAGACCAGAGGTCGCCGTGATCGTAAAGAACGCACTTAAATTCTTTGACGGCGAACGATACAGATTATTCAGCTACTGCATCATGCCGAATCATGTTCATGTGGTCATGAAGCTGCTGCCGTCTGCAGACCTGAGCAAGGTGCTCCACAGTTGGAAGTCATACACCGCTTCAATGATCAACAAAGCCCTGGGAAGGTCGGGTACATTCTGGGAGAGGGAGTATTTCGAAAGGATAATATGGAATGAGAAGCAATTCATGCTGGCCAATGCTTATGTAATGGATAATCCTGCGAGAGCCGGGCTGGAGGAATGGGAGTGGGTATGGATGAATGATGCCGCGTTCGGGAGTGCTGAAGATGAAGCCAGGGATGGCTTCAGGCAGGGAGAGGGAGATGAAGCCAGGGATGGCTTCAGGCAGGGAGAAGGAGATGAAGCCAGGGATGGCTTCAGGCAGGACGGCAAGGATGCCCTCCCTCCGAATAAATAATAATTTTAGATAAAGCTAATGTTACAATACATTAATCAATGACGCAGAGATACCTGATACCGGACGATGACGGCAAACGAGGCGCTTTTGAGAATGAAAAAGACGTCGATGCCGACGAGCTTGTCGAGATCAAGGGCACTGTCGAAAAGCTCACGTTCCGGAATGAGGATAACGGATATACGGTAGCAAGGTTTATGATAGATCCGGTCAAGGGTGGTCAGTATATAGAGCAGTCGGGAGCGCCGGGATCGGCTGGGTATCATCAAAATCAGGCGAGGGGAATCGGAGAGGGGCAGGGATTCTTCCCCGGCGGCATTGTCACGATTGTCGGACGGTTCGCTTCGATCAACGAAGGCGAGCATCTCACGCTTTTGGGCGTGTGGGTCGAGCACCAGAAGTTCGGGATGCAGTTCGACGTGAAAAAATCGAGGATGAGCGCGCCCGCGACGATCAAGGGCATGGAGAAATATCTCGCGAGCGGTCTTGTGCCGGGCATCGGAAAGGTCTACGCGAAAAAAATCGTCAAGCATTTCCAGGGCGACATATTCGAAATTATCGAAGAGACTCCCGAACGGCTGAGGGAAGTCCCCGGCATCGGGAAAAAACGAGCCGAGAGTCTGGCCGACGCATTTAAAAAGCAGAAGGCGATTCGCGAGCTTATGATTTTCCTGCAGGATCACGATGTCTCCCCGTCAATCGCGGTTAAAGTCTATAAAGAGTACGGCGACGACGCTATCCGTGTATTGAATGACAACCCGTACACGCTCGCCGACGATATCTTCGGTGTCGGATTTCGTACCGCCGACACTGTCGCTCAAAAACTCGGGATGGAGAAGGACGACCCCAGACGTTTTCGCGCCGGCATCAGATATATATTGTTAGAGGCATCGAACGACGGGCATGTGTATGTCCCGCGCGAGGAGCTTTTCCGAATCGGTGAGGAACTTCTTGGGGCGGATGTAAATTCCCTCAAGGACGCGATATCGAATCTCGAACAGTCCGACAAGATTGTCGACGATCACGGTCGTGTCTACCTCAAATTTTTATACGACGCCGAGAACGAGATCGCGAAAACCCTCCGGAAATTATCGTCCGGAAAAGTTAAGGAATATAAGAGGGAAGCGCTTGAGGCTCGAATCGAAAAAATACAGCAGGTGGAAAATATTTCGCTCGCTCAGGAGCAGTTGCGATCGGTTGTCAAAGCCTACGAAAACCAGTGCCTTGTGATCACCGGAGGTCCGGGAACCGGCAAGAGCACCACGGTAAAGGTGATCGTGCGTCTTTTCGAGCAGCTCGGACAGGATGTCAGGCTCGCGAGTCCGACCGGACGCGCCGCGAAGCGTCTCGAGGAGGCGTGCGGACGTCCGGCGAGCACGATCCATCGCCTGCTCGAATATCATCCGAGGCAGGGATTCGGACGAAACCAGGACGTGCAGCTCGACTGCAAAGTTCTGGTCGTTGACGAGGCGAGCATGCTGGATGTCCCGCTGCTTTATTATTTATTGAGGGCGTTTCCGTCGAAATCGAGGCTGATACTTGTCGGCGATGTCGACCAGCTCCCGTCGGTCGGACCCGGCTGCGTGCTTCGAGACATCATCGATTCCGGGAAAGTGGCGACAGTCGAGCTTACCGAGATTTTCCGCCAGGCCGCCGGGAGCCTCATCGTTTCGAACGCGCACAGAATTAATCAGGGGCAGGGGCCTAAATTCGACGCGTCGGACAACGAGAAGGATTTCCGCTGGCGGATAGAAGAGAACAAGGACGTAATCGGCGACATGGTCATCGAGACGATCAAAAATCATCTCGTGAAAATTTTCAATCCGCTTAAGGAAATCCAGGTTCTAACGCCGATGCACGCGGGTCCTGCCGGAGCGAGGGAACTGAACCGACGTCTGCAGGAGACGTGCAATCCGCCGAAGGATGCGCGTGACGAGATACGTTTAGGCGACAGAATCTTCCGCGTAAACGACCGGGTCATGCAGATACGGAATAATTACGAGCTCGAGGTTTTCAACGGCGATATCGGGACGGTGCTTGAGATCGACAATCGCGAGGGCGGGGTCAAGGTTTTATACGACCGAGTGGTCAGGTACAGCCGGTCCGATCTCGATGAGCTGGTGCTGGCATATGCGATAACCGTACACAAGTCGCAGGGTAGCGAGTACCCGTGCGTCGTTATCCCTCTCACGACAAGCCACTGGATAATGCTCCAGCGGAATTTATTGTACACAGCGATAACGAGGGCGAAGAAATATTGCGTGCTTGTCGGGCAGCGGAAGGCGTTATGGAGGGCAATCAGGAACGCGGACATCGCGGAGAGATACACGAATTTGAGAGTGAGGCTGATGGAAAGCGAGAATAAAGTCTAAAACAATTGCCGGGGACTGGCACATTGCCGGGGACTGGCACATTGCCGGGGACTGGCACACGATTTTGCCGCTGAATGATCTTCAAGTGTTCTAACGGTTCGGGCGGCAAAATCGGGTGCCTGTCACCGGCCTAATAGCCTTAAATATTCAAATACCACGACCGGTAAAATCGGGTGCCTGTCACCGGCCTTAACACAAATGGCTCGAGAAGCTCGCATAGTAATTCCGGATATCCCGCATCATGTAACTCAGAAGGGAAACAATTCCCAATGTATTTTTTTCTCGGATGATGACATGGCGGTTTATCTTTCCCTCCTCAAACGTCATGCGCTCCGTTTCAGGTTGGGCATAATCGCATATTGCCTGATGTCCAATCATATCCACCTGGTTGTGATACCTGGGAATGAAAAATCCATGGCTGATACAATCGGAAAAACTCACGGCCATTTCGCTCAACATATCAACCGAAAAATGAACTCAAAAGGCCACCTATGGGAAGACCGTTATTATTCATGCCCGATGGATGATGCACATTTCCTTCTGGCTGCCCGATATGTGGAAAGGAACCCGGTCAAGGCAGGAATCGTTACCCATCCCTGGGACTATCAATGGTCAAGCGCCGCTGCACATATAAATGGGTTTGATATTCTCGGTTTATTAAACCTGGACTGGTGGAACGACATTATTGGTAACAGGAGTTGGGTAGAATATGTCGATCAGCCAGATCTCCAAGAAGAGGTTGATGCGTTGGTCAAGAACACAAGAGAAGGAAAACCACTTGGAGACGAGAAATATTTCGAGGCATTTAATTCAACTCGGTGGTGACAGGCACCCGGTTCTTGCCGCAGTTACATAAATGCATACTTTCAAGATTATCTAAGCGGCAAGAACCGTGTGCCAGTCCCCACCAATTACCCATTTGCCAGTCCCCACTTGTCACGACTCATTCGAACCTAAAACTCGAACTCCGTTCCAATTCCGCGTTTTTCGGCTTCGTCAAAGACCGCGCGGCCGACCGACATGTCCTGTATCGCAAGGCCTACCGATTTGAATAAGGTAATTTCATTGTCGTTCGTGCGTCCCTTTATTTTTCCGAGAACCACGTCGCCGAGGCTTCCCGCGACCTTGTCCCACGACCATTCGCCCGCTTGCGCTGGTATTATAAAATCGCCCGCTTCGGCCTTGCACGCGTCGATATGGTCGCAGACAACGCGGGATTTTTGAACGGTCAATGTGTCGAGTTCACGCGCCCCCGGTGAATGAGAGCCGATACCGCTGATGTGCGTGCCCGGTTTGAACCAGTTGCCGTCGACAATCGGTGTCGGAGCGCTTGTCGCAAGCACAACGATGTCCGCCTGCCCTACAGCGGTCGCGGGGTCATCGACCTGAACGACCTCGATATCGATTTTCTCCCTGATTGAGTTTGTGAATTTATCCTTCGCCTCCTGAGGGTCGATCGAGTAGGTCATGATCTTCTTGAGAGGACGGGCTTCATGCATGGCGAAGACCTGATAAAGCGCCTGCACTCCGGTTCCGAAAATCATCCCGACCTTCGCGTCCCTGCGCGCCATATATTTGCAGCTCACGCCGGTCACCGCGCCAGTCCGCATCGCGGTCAGGAATCCGCCCTCCATGATCGCTATCGGAAATCCGGTGCTGTCGTCGAGGAGAATGTACGTGCCGAGCGTCACGGGGATTCCGAGCTTCGCGTTGCCGGTGTATACGGAGACCACCTTCGCGCCGAGCGCGCCGAGTTTCGGAATATATGCCGGCATGAAGAGTGCGATTCCGCCCTTGCCCTCGGGTTTTATCGGCGTACGCTGCGGCATGATCGCGTTCCCGCTCGCGAGGTCGGCGAAGGCGCTCTCGACAGCGTCCATGCACGTCTTCATCGTGAGGAAGCTCTGGATGTCTTTCCGCGTGAGTAGTCTTGTTTTCATCGGTTCTCCCCCTGTGAGGAATATTAGCAATCAGTAATTTGGGGACAGTAATTCGGGGACTGGCAACAATTCGGTCCCTGCAAGTCTGTTAAATCTTGACGCCTTTAGACCGAATTGTTGCCTGTCCCCAAATTATTAAATTTCCCAATTATCATCATGTTACCACTTCAGGAAAATATCCGCTAAGTAATTCGGGGACAGGCACCAATTCGGCTGTACAGGCGTGACAATTGTTCAGAATTGCATGAGCCGAATTGTTGCCAGTCCCCGAATTACTGTCCCCAAATTACTGTTAACTGGTTACCGCTTTGCCGACACGCTGTTCCATGAATTTTTCGAGACGGTCGAACGCCTCCTCGAGAACTTCCTCCTGTGGGAGGAATACGATCCTCATGTGACGTGTGTCGGGTTTCTGTCCGAATCCGGATCCGGGAACGACCACCACTCCGGTTTCACGGATAAAATCTGAGACAAAGGTGTTGTCCGGTTCATCGATATGGAGTCGCGGGAACGCATAGAACGCGGCAGTGGGACGTACGCACGAGATATTCGGAATCGCGTTCAATCGCTCGTAAGTGATGTCGCGGCGTCTTCGAAGCTTAGCCCTTACATCGTCAAGATGCTCCTGCGGACCGTCCAGCGCGGCCGGAATGGCGTATTGCAGAGGAGTTACCGCGCAGAGACGCGCCCTCAAAAATTTATTAACGGCTTCGATGTAGTTGCATAGGATTTCTTTTTTGCCTGTAATGACCGCCCACGCGATTCTGAATCCCGGAACAAGATATGCCTTCGACAGCCCGTTCATCGTTATTATGGGCGCGTCCTCCGAAAGCGACGCGATCGATAATGAATCCGGACCGTCCAGTACCAGCTTGTCGTAGATTTCATCGGCGAAAATAACAAAGTTGTGTTTGATCGACAGCTTCAAGACCTCCTGAAGCACCTCTTTCGAATACCTCGAGCCGGTGGGGTTGTTAGGATTAATCAGGACAAACGCTTTTGTCTTCGGTGTGATTTTTCGCTTTACATCCTCGATGTCAGGCTCCCAGTTGTTGTCCTCGTCGAGAAAATACGGCACATTTTTCGCGCCGAGCTTCGACAAAACCGCCGTGTAGAGCGGGTACCCGGGCGACGGGGTCAGGATTTCCTCGCCTGGATTCACAAGCGCGGTAAGGCAGAGCTCGATGCATTCAGAAACACCGGACGTGATGAAGCAGTCGTGATAGGACTTGATTCCCTTCCTCTTTACTTCCCTGTCGACAGCCTCGCGAGCGATCGCGACCCCGGACGAATTCGCGTAACCGGTATGATTGTCGTTCATCGCTTTGTAGCATGCTTCGATAATGTGCTGGGGGGTCTTGTAGTCGAAAACCATCGGGTCGCCGATGTTCAGATAGAGCAGTTTTTTGCCTGCGGCTTTGGCTTCGTCGGCGTATTTCAGGATGTCGCGAATCGCGTATTTGACTTCGAGCGTTCGGTCGGCCGGTTTTATCATGATTAGGAACCCCTTTTTCTATTCATCTCAAATTCAGGAAGGAAAGCCAATTTTACCCGTCTGGCGGAGAAAATCAAACTGCCAAACCTTGAAACACCCATAAGCAACGCTCGAGGACTCGCTCCGCTTATGGGCGCCACCCAGTGCCACTCAGGTTATGTTACTAAGCCGCGCGATGACATTGCATCAATTTCCTGATAAAATAGAGGCATGAAAGGAACGAGGGATTTAAAGCAAATGGAGGCGCGGCGGAAACGCGGGGTAGAACTTTACAAGCGGGACTGGAATCAATACGAGATCGCGGATGCGCTCGGTGTGACCCAACCATCGGTAAGCAAATGGATTAGCGCGGAAGCCGTTGGAGGTGAAAAAGCGCTTACCAGTCATCCTCCGCCTGGCCGGGAA
>Ga0214473_10000206_pt1 | contig 83436 bp, 66 predicted proteins | sample RVTome_7_FD_203509 | JGI IMG/M metagenome (GOLD analysis project Ga0214473, IMG submission 203509) | Soil microbial communities from uranium-contaminated site in the Upper Colorado River Basin, Wyoming, United States - RVT98D197 | ecosystem: Environmental > Terrestrial > Soil > Contaminated >... | reverse complement strand
ATCGGGAATATTCCCCCGACGGAGTTCGAAGAGGTATATTATCGCAGTGGAAAAGCGCAGGTCCACGTGGCCTGACTCAACAAAAACAGTCTCCGGGAAAACCGGGGCGGTTCATTGCACTGGCCGAAGAAACAGAGACTCGACCCGTTGTAGATCGCTGGTCCGCCTGTTTGGTTCGCGATAATGTTGTTGTGGTAAGGTCCGAGTTCAGACGCATTGTTCCAACTGAACCAAAAAGCTGATCCTAAAGGGGCATTGTTTCCGACAAATGTGTTATTCACCAATTCGCATGTGCGGCCAACAAAGCAGATTGCGCCACCCCGATCAGTCGCTGAATTCGAGTAAATCACATTGTTTCTGATCACGATTGAATTGCCGGTGGAAGCGACAAAGATAGCACCCCCCGCATACGCTGTGTTGTTATATATCTCGTTATTCTCTACTATTCCGATTTCACCGGGTCCATCGAGCTTAAGCCCTCCTCCATATGCTGTGCCGCTTGCATTGTCATTGCCATGAATCTTGCAGTTTCGAATTATGTAATTCGCCTCTGCTTTTATTGCGCCTAAATCGCTTCCATAGCCATCCAGAAACTCGCAGCTGTCAATGCGACACCCTCCATAAATGAGAATGGAGTTGCCGTTGTGTGCTTCAAATGAGATGTTCTTGATCAGATGACACGTGTCAGGTGTGGTCACTGCGAAGAAGCTGTTGTACATGATGGTGTTTCCCATCCCGGCACCCAGAATCGTGAGACAGCTTTTCTGCAGATCATGCACGATGTGGTGAGTACCGGCCTCAATGAAAATAGTATCCCCAGGCTGAGCAACGTTGTATGCCTCGTCGAAATCGGCATACTGTGATGGATAGTAGATGATTGTCGCATTAGCGAAACCCTGTAAACATACAAGCAGAATCACTGCCAGGGTAGTACGCGATGGAGACTGGCGCATCACTTCCTCCTCATTAGCTCATGTGTAGAACCGCAACTCCACTAACGCCACAGAGTAGGTCGTCACGAAGGGTGTTTGGCAAGTGTAGTTTCTGTTTTTCTCATACCAATCAATATAGGATACCGTTGTGTGTTGTCAAGTCCCCCCCCCCCACAAAAAAGCCCCGGCGTCTCCACCGGGGCTTCAGGGCAATATATGCAGATAAGGGGTAGGCTTAGTACATGTCGCCCATGCCGCCGCCCATGCCGCCGCCCGGCATTCCGGAACCGGCCCTCTTGTCTTCCGGTTTGTCGGAGACCACGGCTTCCGTGGTCAGCAGCAACCCGGCGATCGAGGCGGCGTTCTCTAAAGCGGTGCGCGAGACCTTGGTGGGGTCGATGACACCGGCCTTCATCAGGTCTTCGTACTTGTCGGTCTGAGCGTTGTAGCCATAGGCGCCGGTTTGGCCCATGACCTTGTTGACTACGACGGAGCCTTCAAGACCGGCGTTCTCGGAGATCTGACGGATCGGTTCTTCGAGCGCCTTGCGCACGATATTCACACCGACCATTTCGTCGGGATCGCACTTGATCTTATCGAGGCTCTTCATCGCCCGCAGAAAGGCCACGCCGCCGCCGGGGATGATACCTTCCTCAACAGCCGCGCGGGTAGCATGCAGAGCGTCTTCGACGCGCGCCTTCTTCTCCTTCATCTCGGTCTCGGTGGCCGCGCCGACGTTGATCACGGCCACACCGCCGGCCAGCTTGGCCAGCCGTTCCTGCAGCTTTTCGCGATCGTAGTCGGAAGTGGTGTCGTCGATCTGCTTGCGGATGGAGGCGATACGACCCTTGATGGCGGCCTTGTCGCCGGCGCCTTCGACGATCGTGGTGTTGTCCTTGTCGATCGTGATCTTCTTGGCCGTCCCGAGATCGGACATGACGGCGTTCTCCAGCTTGAAGCCGACCTCTTCGGAGATCACCTTGCCGCCGGTCAGGGTGGCGACGTCTTCGAGCATGGCTTTGCGACGGTCGCCGAAGCCGGGAGCCTTGACGGCCGCGACTTTGATCGTGCCGCGCAGCTTGTTGACCACCAGCGTGGCCAGCGCTTCGCCCTCGATATCCTCGGCGATGATCATCATCGGCCGGCCGGCCTGGGCGACTTTCTCCAGCACCGGCAGAAGGTCCTTCATGTTCGAGATCTTCTTGTCATGGATCAGAATCAGCGGCTCTTCGAGCACCGCTTCCATCGAGTCGGGATCGGTCACGAAATACGGCGAGACATAGCCGCGGTCGAACTGCATCCCCTCGACGACTTCCATCGTGGTCTCGGCGGTTTTGGCCTCTTCGACCGTGATAACGCCGTCCTTGCCGACTTTCTCCATCGCCTCGGCGATCAACTCACCGATCTGCGAGTCGGAGTTGGCGGAGATGGTGCCGACCTGGGAAATTTCGATCTTGCCGGAAACCGGCTTGGACATATTCTTGATCTCTTCGGAGACCACAACCACAGCCTTGTCGATACCGCGCTTGATCGACATCGGGTTGGTCCCGGCGGTGACGTTCTTCAGACCTTCGCGGTAGATGGCCTGGGCGATAATGGTGGCGGTGGTGGTGCCGTCGCCGGCGATATCGGAAGTCTTGGACGCGACTTCCTTGACCATCTGGGCGCCGATATTCTCGACATGGTCTTCCAGTTCGATCTCTTTGGCCACAGTGACGCCGTCCTTGGTGACGGTCGGCGAACCGAACTTCTTGTCGAGGACGACATTGCGGCCCTTGGGGCCGAGCGTTACCTTGACCGCATCGGCCAGCTTGTCCACGCCGATTTTCAGTTTGGCGCGGGCATCGGATTCAAAATGAATAATCTTCGGCATCTTTCAGACTCCTTGCGGGCGCTTAGCTGTTTTTGATGATGGCGAAAATGTCCGACTCACGCATGATGAGCAGTTCTTCGCCGTCGACTGAGACTTCGGTGCCGCTGTACTTGCCGTACAGGATACGGTCACCCTTGTGGACTTCCATCGGCAACACTTTGCCCTCGTCGGTTTTGCGGCCGGAGCCGACTTCGATGATCTCGCCTTCCATCGGCTTTTCTTTGGCCGTATCCGGGATAATGATCCCGCCCTTTTTGATCTCGTTTTGCTCGATCGGCTTGACGACCACGCGATCGGCCAGAGGTTTCAATTGCATCACAGTCCTCCGTTTTGTTTAGTATTGTTGACTATCGTCACATGTTTTGATCTATGGTAAAAGCTGACCCAAAGTCTAATTGTCACTTAATCTCTCCGTTTCGGCTCTTATTAGCACTCACTTCTGTCGAGTGCTAACAATACATTATAACAGGGCAGGTGTCAAGAGGTTTCCGTTATTTTTGTGAAAAAAGTGTCGAAAAGTGAGTTTTTTCTGGCTGGGTCTGGCTAAATGGCGGGCGAGGCTGCCAAAGTGGCGGGGTGGAGGGGATGGCTGGGCGTGTAGTGCCAAGAACGGGCTTGCCCGTCATGCCGAGCGCAGTCGAGGCATGCACCTGATGTAGATCGAAACCCCTGCCTGCCCTTAGCGAAGCCGAAGGGCGGTCTCGACACCGCGCGAAGCGCGAAAAACAGCCTTGCCTGCCCGCGAAGGCGGGAATCCATCCGATCCGTCATTCCGGGGCTGACCCGGAATCCAGTCTTCGTGTGGGCGGCAAATGTCCCCTAATGCCGCGAACTCCCTCTGTCGGCACACGAGGACGTGCGCCGAGCAGCAGATTCATCGCAGAGTTTCGGGATCTTTGGAGTAGCTTCTCAGCAGTCGCAATCCTACTTGTGTGTCCAGTGAGGATCGCTTGGCAAAGGACTCGTATACAATGAGAAGGTCCTCAATAAAGAGGTATTTCACCTTATTCTCAAGATACAACGGGTGACCGACATAATGAGACCTAAACAGCACATCGTTAAGCTTGCGTCGTCTTCGGCCGGGCACCACCAGAACCAAGTCGCCAGCGATTTGAGGATTGATCTCAAGGAGAGACGCAAATCTGTCGAGGCCACTCGTTATTGCGGTTGAGGTTTCCACTTCAAATGCAGCTAGCTCCTTTCCTCTTGCATGCCAGATACAGTCGATCTGCTGCACCCGCTTCCTCTGATGTTCACTCGCGCCAGCTAATTCGGAGTCGACATGCATGCCGGTGAGGAGTTGCTTTTCTGCTCCGCTGGTCAATTCCCGCTTCCCGACAGCCGGTTGCAGATTCGCATGTTTAGCCATCCGGCAAAGCAGCACTATTATCTCGTCATGAGATAGCTCGCTCGCTGGGCTCCTCACAGGAGGTAGTACGCGGTCGTCTGGAAAGCTGAGCGATAATTCAACTTGGTTCGTGATGGCCTTGGACAGATGCCAATGCATCTTGTCCGCCGGTACAGCTACCTTTTTCAGTTCATTCAGAATGGAACTCTTGGTGGGCTGTTCACCGTTAACGAGGTTGGGAAGTACACTCTGTAGAATACCATCAAACGTCACGGGGAGCGACTGTCTTTCGCACCGGCGCATGTAGTCGAGAACGTAGAAGCGGATGCGGTTTTCGAGTGGTATCGCGGACCCGAGCTTTGTGTCAGGACGTATGACCCAGATCTTCTGTGTATCGTCATAGTCGAATTGCTGCCCAAGGATGGGAGTGATGTCACTGATGTTCTTCTTGACCTCACCAAGGAGACCGCTTTCGAGGAGCTTCGGGATCAATTCATGGTAGATATCATCTGTGCTGGCGCCATCCCGTCGAACGATTGTCAGTTCTGCAACATTTCGGATTATATCGATAGCATCGCTGCCAACGTCTGAGATGGCTATAGTCACCGGGTCCTTGACTTTCACGAAATTGAGAATCAGTTCGCCAGACATCACCGTAAGCCAATTCTTCTTCTTGTGCATGGACCAGACGACGTTAAGCGGTTGCACATTCGTTCCGACGTACTGAAAACCGTGACGAACCGCAGCCTTGACTACGGCATCCCAGTACGCCGGATCCTTGTGTGCAAAGACCACGCTCAACCAGCGGTCGTATTTCAGCACCTTGAACATCTGGTCAAAGGACTCATCCAGAAGATCGAAGTAATCCTGAGCCGTCTTTCTTTGGTCACCACCTTCTATAATCTCCTTCTTGTAATCCTGCTTACTGACCTTAAAACCTAACCATGCGTTCCAGATTGCAGAGAGATCGAGGTACGCGATGTGTGCTCCGTAGGGTGGGTCAGTGAATATGTAATCGACGGATCGAGGACGAATATGTCGAAGAAGTTCTGTTGCAGACCCTTTGATTGTTCTGAAAGCGCCTTTCTTTCTGAACCCGTCGCCGATAGCTGCATTGGTCTCTTTTTTGCACGCCAGAAGTTTCTTGAACCGAAGTTCAAACTGCTCCCAAACATCAAGCTCCACTGGGGTTTTGGCTACCTTGTACCGATAGATGCTGAAGATGCTGCTGCCCCCGCGTGACTCCTTTCGTCCCTCAGCCGACAGAAACGTGAGATTGCATTTATACACTGTTGCCGCGAAGTTATAAAGCAACAACTTCCTTGTGTTCTTGTTCTCAATTCTCTTGATCCTGTGCAGTAGGTAGGACAAAGAGAGAATCTGACGCCGCGTAAACAGTTCATGTACGTATTCCCTGTCGGCATTAGAAGGCAAGCGGTGGTCTTTCGGATACCACCAGTCGAGTGAGACTCTCTCCAGTTCACTGTCCGGCATTTCAGCCCATCGCCCAAGCTTCGGTTCACAGTCTCTCTTTATCTCGCCGAATTCTGAGGTCAGATGATTGATATCAGTTGGTGAGCTAGCCACGGCATCTGCCAAAAAGACCGAGAGGGGGGATAGATCCAAGTGAATTGCCCTACGATCCAGTATTATGGCCTCAATGGCTGTTACTCCGGAACCGCCGAAGGGATCAAGAACCAAATCACCCGGCTGAGTGAAGTTCTGGATGTACGCTTGCACTACGTTCCAAGCCCGCTTCGTAAAGAATTGGTGGCTTCCATAGTGCCTTTTCACTGCCTGCTTCTTGGGCGGTATACTCCCCTTAGGCAGCTTGATCGACCTATAATCTCGGTCGTTCTTCTCCTCGTTGGTACCCATTGCGACGTTTCTCATTCGTTTATAGTCAAGTGCCAATGTACGCAGTATCTATCAGTCCTATCTACTACTTTTTTGTCCCGCTTACGCCACCGCGTGACGCCGGGTGGCCCGTGGGCTTGCCCCGGGTTTCCAGTGGTTATTTACAGCTCACCAGGAGCACCGTAATGTGTCCGGAGTCGTGTGATTGATCCATGGAAACCCACCGCAAGCGGATGGGCCACCCCGTCCATCGGCTCTATCAGGTGAAGGTAAAAAGGCACAAAACGAACCCATTTCCACCGGCCGGGTGGCCGAACCAGGCCGCCGGCGTCCGGGTCTTGCTTCTTGAGGAGCGCAATGATCCGGTCGGCGCGCGCTTGCTTGTCGGATCGCTTTTCTCTCGGCATAACGCTCAGTCGCACGACAGCATCACGATGCGGTCATAGTCGTTGTAGTCTTTTATGAAGGTAATCGACCGGTAGCGCTGATCGGACTCGGTCAGTCTGGTCACTCGCTCTCCCTGATCGTAGCCGATCTCGAAGATGATGCGTCCACCGGGCGCCAGGAACTTCGGCGCGTCGCGCAAAATCGTTCTAATGGCATTGAGACCATCCTCGCCGGCAAGTAGGGCGACCGGCGGGTCAGCCTTCACTTCGGGCGGCAGCTCGTCATACTCACCGTCGGCAATGTAGGGCGGGTTGGAGAGGATAAGGTCGAAGCGCTCATGCGGCGCAATCGCCGCGAAGAAATCCGACTCAATGAACCCAATTCTGTTCATCGCTCCCAACTCGGCAGCGTTGGACCGGGCGACATTCAGAGCGTCCGGCGAAATGTCCAGCGCCACAATACTGCATTCGGGAACTTCCAGCGCCATAGTGACAGCGATCACGCCCGAACCGACACCGATATCGAGCAGATGCGGTTTCTTCATGTCGCACCGCTGCACATAGCGGATTGCCTTTTCACACAAGAGTTCCGTTTCGGGCGTGGGGACCATCGCCGCGGGCGTGACACGGAAACGTCGTCCGTAAAACCACGATTCACCCAGGATGTACTGAAGCGGTTCGCGTTTGATTCGTCGTTGGATAATGCCGTCGAGGCGGCTCCTTGCGTCGTCGGTCAGGATGTCATAACCATGCAGGTAAAGGTCCAGCCGTTTGCAGTTGAGGAGATAACAGAGGGCCAGTTCGATCTCACCCTTGGCCCGGTCGATACCGACCTCGGTCAGAAGTCGCGCCTTATCGGCGATAAACTTTGGAATCCGTTCGGTCACGACTGTCGGTGCGGCGCTGCTCACCGCAGCTTCGGTTTGGGACGCTTCAACCGGCCGACCAGGCAGAGCAACGCCACCAGACCGATAAAGGACCAACAGACGGCCTTGGTCAAACCGGCGCTGAACTGAATCGAGTGTGGAATCAGATAGATCGCCAGCATCAATGCGAATCCGCCGACACCGAACCAGCCCAGGGTTTTGGGTGCGAAGAGGTCACGTTCCGGTTTTTTCCGCAGCGACCCCAACGTGGCCAACGTCAAGAACAGCAGGTACACGAACAGCAGTTGCGTTTTGTTGTCGGTGGCATCGGTGCCGAACGGCACGCCCTCCCAGGTGACGCCGAAGGCATAGTAATTCATGGCGAAACCGAACGGGTAGCCGCCCAGGAAGGAGCACAACATCGCAAGAAAAACAAACAGCGCCAGCGGACGGGTGTCGCGGCCGCCGGAGAGCAGCTTGAACGAATGCAGGAAAGCCGTGACGACGCAAAACACGGTAGCGAACATCAGGAATACATGCGGGCCGACGACGTACGGAGGGACGTTGCCGATGAATTTGAAAACGAACGGTCGACCGTCCTCGTCGGTGAGTGAGGCGCGGAGACCGCCGGTGGGGTCGCGAACCTCGAAATAGTAGTAGAACCGACCGCCGCGCGCCAGGGTGGAGAACTCCGTGTAGTACTCTCCCGCAACAGAATCCTTCGCCAACAGCGGTACGCTGCCGTACTTGTACAGGGGGGTTTTCTCGTCCTGGCCGAATTTGCTCTGGCGGAAGTAGGCCTTGATGCCGGCTCCCATTTCGCCGGTGATTTTGATCGGGATGCGTCCCAGGCTGTCCTCAAGCCCCTTGGGCACCGTGGTCATCTCAAAGGAATAGCCGTTTTCGGTGTGAGAGACGAACTCCGGGCGGCCGCGTGAGGTGTTGCGGGCGACATACAGCAGAGCCGCCGTCAGAACCAATGCGATAATAACTCTCAGTATTCTCATCGTTACCCCTCGTTATTTCTGGTTTTCAAGCTGCATTCTCGCTTCCTGGTCGTGGCGGCGCAATGGCTCGATCAACAGATCGACATCCCCTGAGAGCACCCGCTCGAGCTTATAGACGGTGAAGTTGATGCGGTGGTCGGTTACCCGCGACTGCGGGAAATTGTAGGTGCGAACTTTGGCCGAACGATCCCCCGTGGAAACCATCGACCGACGTTCGGCGGTGATCTTGGCCCGCTGCTCCGACAGCTTTTTGTCGTACAGCCGCGCCCGCAACACTTTCATAGCCTTGTTTCGGTTTTTCAACTGAGATTTCTCGTCCTGACAGGTGACCACCAGGCCGGTCGGCAGATGAGTGATGCGCACCGCCGAGTCGGTAGTATTGACCGACTGCCCCCCCGGCCCGGAGGAGCGGTACACGTCGACCTTGATCTCATTCTCCTTGATTTCGATGTCCACATCCTCCGCCTCGGGAAAGACAGCCACCGTCACGGCTGATGTGTGAATGCGGCCCTGCGCTTCCGTCACCGGTACGCGCTGCACGCGATGGACGCCCGATTCGTACTTCATCTCACCATAAACGTCATGACCATCCAGAGAGAAGACGATCTCTTTGAAACCCCCCATCTCGGAGGCGTGCGAGTTCATCACCTCAAGCTTCCAGCCCTGTTTGTCGGCATAGCGCTGATACATGCGATACAGATCGCCCACGAACAATCCGGCCTCGTCGCCGCCCGTACCCGCTCTGATCTCGACCACGGCCGGTTTGTCGTCGTTGGCGTCGCGCGGCAAAAGCTTCAGCCGAAACTCCTCCTCCACCTCGTCGACCTGCGACTGCTTCGCCTCCAACTCCTCTTTGGCCATTGTGATCAACTCCTCGTCGTTGCTGGTGGCGACGATCTCACGGGCCTCGTCGACGGCCGCGCGCAGTTCCCGATACCGGCGGGCGATCTCGAGAATGGATTCCATCTGTCGTCGTTCGCGGTTAAGAGCGATAAGTTTCTTCTGATCGGACAGATTCTCCGGTTGGGTCATCTGTTCGTCGATGGCTCTCATTTTCGCTTCCAGTTTGTCTACTATCTCAAGCATGGTCTTTGCGATCAGGGTTTATCCGGTAATGGTAAAGAACACCGCCCGAAACGGCAAGGGGGAAAAACGGAGCTAGGGAACGGCGATACGCTCCGACGCTATCTTCGACTCGGAGACGCCGAGCGAAGCCTCCAGCGCCACGATCGCCACCTCGAGTTGGTCCATCGATGGTTCCCTCGTCGTGATATTCTGCAACCAGAGACCTGGTTTGATCAGGATTCGCGTCACGGCGTGGTTGCGGGTCTTACCGGAGAGCTTGAGCAGTTCGTAGGAACTCCCGGCCACCAGCGGCAGCAGTGAGAAATGGATGCCGAAACGCGTCAGCAGGGCCGGCGGATGACCGGTGACGAGCGCGTAGATGGTGTCGGAGACCGCGTACACCAAAATCGCCAGCAGGGCTACGATCAGGATGAACGAAGTCCCGCAGCGCGGGTGAAAGCGGGTATGGCGGGCGGCCCGCTCCGGCAGCAGGTCGTCCCCCATCTCATAGGTGAAGATCGACTTGTGCTCGGCGCCGTGATACTGGAAGATGCGGCGGAATTCACCGAAGAACGAAATCCCCCAGACGTAAAGCACAAACATGGTCAGCCGTATCACCCCGGCCAGCAAGTTGAATCCGACCGCGTTTTTGTCGATGTGAAATAGATTGGAGATGGCCAGAGGCACGAAGAAGAATATGAAAATGCCCAGGCCGAGAGCGAAAACCACGGTCAAGCCCAGCATCAGGCTGTTGGATTTCCGTTCACCCGGTTCGATCTTCTTTCCTTTGGATTCGGCGTCCAGCTTCTCCTGTTCCTTGATGGCGATATCGGCGGAGAAATTGAGCGTTCTGATCCCCAGCACCAGCATTTCGACGAACGATACGGCGCCGCGCACGATCGGCAGATTCAGCAGCTTGTGGCGCCTGGCGAGCGAGACGTAATCCTCGGTCTTGACCAGAATGCGACCGTCGCCCACCCGGACGGCGGTGGCCACCCGCTCCGCCGAGCGCATCATCACACCTTCGATTACTGCTTGTCCGCCTACGTTCAGGTCCGGCATCGGAATTCTCCGTTACTCTTGGCCGCCGCCCGGCCGTCGATCACCGATAACAGAACAGGCGGCGCCTCTAATAAAATACGCACCGCCCGGCCAAATCTGTCGCTCAAAACCCAGCTATTGCTGTTCTTTGATCTTGGCGTACTTGCGACGAAACCGCTCCACTCTGCCGGCCGTGTCTATCAGTTTCTGCTTGCCGGTGAAGAAAGGATGGCAGTTGGAGCAGATTTCCACATTGATTGTCTTCCTGGTGGAACGGGTGGGGAATTTGTTCCCGCAGGCGCAGGTGACCGTCACCTCCCGATACTCAGGATGAATCTTCGGTTTCAAATCAGCTTACCTCGATAACTCAAGTCCATGGCCTCTAATGGGTCTTCCCAAAGACAGAAAACCGTGGCGCAATATATCACATATTTCGGCTTTGGCAAGGCCATAATTGAGCCGCCGCCAGATTGCGTTGTTTCAACTCGGCCAAACCCACCTTGGTCTAGAACAGGGCGAAGCCACCATGGTTCCAGGCTCTCGCCGGAGTGCCTGAGACCTCCTTGGGGGCTGTGGCCGGTAAGCAAGGATCCATAACCACTTAAGAACTCCCGCCGTATGGACGATAAAATAGATGTGTAGCTCTGTAATCCGGCAAGAGGGAGAGAATCCCAATGGAAGAAAGACGCAAGCGAAAGAGGAGTCATACCAGTGACTACCTGATGGTGTTTGACCGCGACACGGGCGCTCATATCGGCGGGCTGGCCAACCTGTCGGAACACGGCGTTATGTTGGTCACCCTGGAGCCTATCAGCGTGGGTACCGATATCCGCTGTCGTGTAGAATTGTCGCAGCCCATCATGGACCACAACGAGGTGGCCTTCGACGCTGAATGTCGATGGTGCCGAAAGAACATCAAAAGGGGGCGGTGGGAATCCGGTTACGTTCTGAAGAATCTCTCTCAGGCGAACAAGGAACTGCTCTCCTACTTGATCCTGAGGTTCCTGCTGGGGGAATGGGAAACGCCTGGTCCCATCGAAATGGATGGTCTCAAGAGGGAGGAGCGGCGGATGGTCCAGCGGTATGTAGCCAGGGAACACTTGCCGGTGCGCGAGCAGCGTTCTTCGCGGCACATCGGGGGGCTGGCCAACCTGTCGATGGGGGGCGCGATGTTGACCACCCTTGAGCCGATCGACAAAGGCACTGTTCTTAAATGCCGGGTGGAATTGCCGAAGATGATCTTCGGGCGGGATTATCTTCTGTTCGAAGCCGAGTGCGTCTGGTGCAAAAAGAACGACGCCAAAGGCTGGTACGAGTCGGGGTACAAGCTCAAGAATGTCTCGGAGCTCGATTCCGTCATAATCATGCATCTCATGATCCACTACCTCGAAGCGCAGCCGAATGACGAGCGAGTCTCAATAGCCCAATAGCGACAACCACTCGTCGCGAACCCCGGACGAACGGGCTTGTTGGAAAATTCCACCCGGCCGTCGTTGCGAGCGACCGAAGGGAACTCGGCAATCTCTTGCGCTGTTCAGCGCTGTCGGGCGTCTCGGTCTGACCGCTCCGGTTAGTCAATCCGGCTCATTCTTCGACTCCGGTCAGGATGAAGTATGGTGCGCGCGAAGCGCAAGAAAAAGGCCTACCTGTGTCGAGCAGCCACGTCCAACACCACAAACAGTAACGGGATAAGATCGCCACGTCCTCTGCCGGCGCTTTTGTAATGACGTATTCGAGGGTTTTTCAACAAGCCCGAAAGCAGGAATCCAGGCTTGAAGCTCGAGACCCCTGTGGTTTCGATCCGCAAGGCTGCCCGTGCTCAGTCATACTGGCCAAAGCCGGTATCCAGTCTTTGGGTCCGGCTCTGGATGCCGGATCAAGTCCGGCATGACGATTATGTGGACGACTGGTAATCCGCCTGAAGCGATGCGACCGGTGGGATCCCTGTGCACGAAGGGGAATCACACCCGACGCTGCCGCTCTGGGTGGGGTACCGGTGTTAGACGCGCAAACCCCGCCGCTAGCGCCAAACAGATCGCCGCACTCCACTATCTGTATAACAAGGCGCATGAGTTCGACCCAGTCAATAAAGAACCGCTGAATGTTCTTATAGATAAATTCAAGACTGCATTTGACGAAATCTCTTGCACGGGCGGTATAGAGAATGTATCGCACGTGACTACTTGACATGCCGCACTTAAGGCTACGGATAGACTATGATCCCCCCTACTCGCAGCACTCCTCCCATCGGCGGGTGACGAGTAAGAGCGACCCGTTGTAGCCGCAGGCGCAAAAGGTCTCGGCGTTAACGTAGGAGACTTTTAGCAGGTCGTTCGTCGTGCCGCTGGCGCGTTCCTCCCAGGTCACGCCGCCGTCGGTGGTCGTGTACACGACGCCCGAATCACCCACCACCACGCCGGTGCTGACATCCCGGAAATCGACGCCGTGCAACACCCGGTCGGTCCCGATCGACTGCTTGGTCCAGGTCAGACCGCCGTCGACCGTGTGAATGACGGTCGCCCCCACCCCCACCGCCCAACCGTTCGAGGCATCGACAAAGACCACGTCCAACAGCGGCTGAGTCGAAGGGTTGTCCTGCGGAATCCAGTGGTCGCCGCCGTCATCGGTGTAGAGAATCTTGTAACCGCCCGACCCGACCGCCCAGCCTCGGTTGGGCGTGGCAAAGGTGACACCGTACAAGGTCGACACGACGTTGTCGATGTCGTCATATACCTGCCACGAAGTCCCGTTGTCTGTTCTGAGGATAACACTATCGCCGACGATCCAACCGCGCAGTAGATCGAGGATGAAAACCGAGGTGAGACCACGGCCGGAGCCGATCCGCCACTCGGTCCACGTGTCGCCGCCGTCGCCGGTGCGCACGAGCGAATCCAATTCGTTGATCACCCAACCGAGATCGGGCGCCAGGAAATGCACTGACCACAGCCGCTGACCGATCTTCTGGCGCTGTATCGTCCAGGCAGCCCCGCTGTCGGAACTGTGGAGGACAAGGCCGTCATGTCCCACCACCCAACCGTTACCGCTGTCGATGAAGAAGACATCGCGCAGCACGTTCTGCGTGCCGCTGCTGGGGAATGCGACGTTGAAGCGATAGCACCCCTCGCACTCCGGCTCAATGATCTTCTTATCGGAGCAACCGGACGAGAGAAGTACGATCAGTCCCGCCGCGACTCCAATGGCCGCAAAGAACCGGCGTGCGGCAATAGAGCCCAACATACTACGTCCCCTCCGCAATAATATTCAGCGCCATCTTTCGTCCTTCGGGGAATACGATTTTCACGACGAACAACCCGCGCAAGTCGTCGACCTGATAGCCGGTGGCCTTGTCATCAGGGTAGTTGACACGAAGCGTCTCGCGCACCTCAGGCTCCAGCGATTCAATCGCGCCGTGGCAGTTCAGGCAGACCGGTCCGGCGAAGATCGGCTGGTAGTAGGTGAACAGCTTGCGGTCACCGTCGCTGTGCCAGAATCTCACATAGTCTCGAGGCATGCCGGTGCTGTCGCGAAACTGCGCCAGCAGACCCAACGCTTCAGGGCCGGCGGCGTTTTTGGGGTTGCGGTTGCGGTCGCTCACGCGCTTAACGGAGAGGACGCCCGGCTCAGCGTGCTTGAACGCAATCTCGGGCAGTTTGGTTCTGCAAACGGTGATCGCCCCCGCCGGTCCGCCCTGCGCCAAGGCCGAAACAAGCTCCGACTTGAGGTCCTGGGCGTGGGCGCTCGCGATCTTCTGCGCCGCCAGTATGCAAAGACTATCGTCGGACAAGTTCTCCATCTCGGCGGTGGCCTCGGTGTCGGTCTTTTTTCCGCAACTCAGGACGATTATCAGTCCCACCGACAGTATTGCCGGCCACCAGAGGTTACTCCGGGTATGCTTTGTGTGTGCGCACATGGTTTGGATCCTTACAGAATCGGCAATCCTCCCTACGTTACGTCGACAACGGCGTCCATACAACAAGCATTTTAGAAGGCCAGGCCGACGTTAAGATAATAGCGCTCGAAGCCGTCGGTGGCGGCGCCGTAGCCGAACTCGAACGGACCGATCGGCGAGTCGAAAGCCGCCACTGCCCCGAAACCGTGGCGTAGCTCGCGCCATTTGATGTTGTCGGCGCCGCCGTAGACGTCGCCGGTGTCGTAGCGCAGGCTCAGGTAGAGCCGCAGCGGCAGTTTGACGCGAAACTCGTGCGACATGGCGATGACTTTGTCGCCGGAGAGTTGGTCGGTGCGGAAACCGGCAAACGAGTGCATCCCCCCGATATAGAATTTCTCCGAAACCGGCAGACCGGAGCGCGACAATCCTACGGCCAGTTTGGGGTGGTAGTTGAACCACCGCCACACCGACCAGTACGCCTCCACCGACGAATAGAACTTGGTGTACTCGACCTCGCCGCCGAAACCCTTGCCGGTGAATCGGATCTCGAACAGGTGTTTCTTGCCCGATTCCGGGAAGGGGATGCGGTCGAAATTCTCCACCATCGACTCGATTTTGAAAGCACACAGGCTGAAGCTGTTGCTGCTGTCGGCGTATCGCGGAAAATCGTAGTTAACCTCCTCCAGCACCAGCCCTGTCGACACCGTGCCGAGCCGCGAAATCTGTTGGCCGAGGCGAATCTCGAAGCCGGTCCGGTCTTCGTCGCGCTCGTCGATCACGCGACCGTCGTTGTCGTAGACGTTGCGGTCGAGACGGGTGTGATAGAGCCGCAGTTTGGCGGTGAGGTAGGTGGAGAAGATGCGGTCGGCTTTGAAGGCGCCGAAGTAATCCTGGCGCTCGTCGGCGTAGCGGGCGTGGAGAAGGTACTGCAGCCCCGCCCCCATGACGTTGTCGTCCAGAAACTCCGCGAACTCCTCCGATTGATACTCGTCGTCCCAGTGCCAGCCGAGGCGCAGTTGGAGGGCTTGTTTTTCTTCGACACCGATGTTGAGTCGGGCGCCTTCCTGGCACGGCGCGACATCGATGGTGACGCGGTCGAACAGATCCAAACCGTAGATGTTGGTCAGGCCGCGCGACGCCTGCCGAGTGGAGTACGGTTGTCCGGTCCCAAGAGGGAAGTTGGAGGTGATCACCCAGCCCTTGGTGCGTCGGTTGCCGCTGATATCGATGTGCGTCACCCTGGCCTCATCGAGCACTACCCGCAAGTGCGCGCCGCACGAGTTGACCATGACCTCTTCGATATCGGCCAGATCGTAACCCTCGTCGCGGTAACGACCCAGGACTCGATCCAGCCCGCGGCGCAGCGACGACGACGTCATAATAGTATCCTGACCGCGCAGGAGATTCATCAAGGCGGAATCCGGGAACATGAGGTTGCCCACGAATTCGATGTCGACCTCCGACCAGTAAGGCGCTGCGACGCCGCCGATGGTCAGGTTAAGAGGCTGCTCATCTGCGCCCGGATCATCGGCCAGACCCATATGAGCCTCGAGGCGAAACAGATTCAGTTCCAAGAACAACCTTTTGAGTTCGGCTATAAGTTCCGCCCGACTAACGGTGCGACCGGCCAGTGATTCCCGCATACGTGACGCGTAACGATCGAGACAGCTATCGAATTGCAGAGAGACAATGGTGAAACGGGTGCTGTCCTGCTTCTGTTTGAGCAGCGCTATAATGCTGTCGGCGGCGGTCAGGCCGGAGCGATAGCCGATCGCAAACAGACTGTCCTTGGCGTTGAAGTCGGACATGGTGATGCCGTTCAGCGGCGGCGCGATGGCGTAGTCGGCTGCGGCCAGTTGGGCCGCCAGTTTGTCGGCCGTCATTATCGACGTTACCTGGTTGGCGATATCCACCGGCGTGGAAAGGCCGTCTTTCGGCAGAAGAGGACTGACGGTGTTGACGGCGACGACGAAGCTGACCGAATCGCTCATGCCTCGCACCAGGTCGACCGGTATCGGCGTGACCATGCCGCCGTCCATCAACAGGGCGTCATCCTTGTCCAACGGCGTGAAGGCCAGCGGAAAACCCATCGTAGCCCGCATGGCGCCGGCCAGGGAGCCGCTGTCGAGCACGATTTCGTTGCCGCTGACGATGTCGGTGCTGATGGTTTTGAACGGAATCGGCAGCCGATCAAAGTCGCCCGCGGCGTGGTAGTTGGCGCGCGTTGTCAAAGTGGTCAGGATCGTGGTCAGCTTCTGGCCGGCCGTGAGCGCCCGCGGAATCACCGGCTTGAAACCGTCGAACCGTATCGACAGCAGATGCCGGTCGCGCTCCTCCCGCTGTGTCCAGAACATGGTTCGGCGCGACGGCTGGTTGGAAAAAAGACCGCTGAGGTCGAGGTTGCGGACGATGTTCGCCAGTTCGTCAGGTGTGTAGCCGCAGGCGTAGAGCCCGCCCACGATACCGCCAATCGAAGTCCCGGTGACCGCTTCGACTGCGATGCCCTTTTCATGGAACGCCTTGAGCACGCCGATGGTGGCCAGGCCGCGCGCTCCCCCGCCGGAAAGGGCCAGCAGCACGTGATAGCGATCACTGTTGTGGTGCGGGTCCAGCCCGTCAAGGCCGCCGATGACGATGTCACCAGCGGCTCCAGCCGGCAGTAACAGGGCGGCCAGCGCCGGCAGCATCCATGTCAACAGAGTTTTCACTTGCCAAGTCGGCGCTTTGTGCGATTCATTGGATTGTGATCGTCGTACGCCTCAGAGGCAAATTATGATGTCGCTGACCAAAAAGGAACTAAAAGATATCAAGTCTCTGCACACCCGCAAAGGTCGTCGCGTCCATGGTCGGTTCGTTGCTGAGGGCGTGCGGTTGCTGGAGGAAGCCGTGCGCCACAAGGTCGACCCCATACTGCTGCTTTGTTCGCCGGCCGTTCTGAGCGAACGCGGGGGCGCGCTGGTGCAACAGTTTCGCCGGCGGCGCATTCCGGTCGCCGAGGTCTCGGCGCAGGCGCTCGGCGGCGTTTCCGACAGCGTCACCTCGCAAGGTCTCCTGGGGGTGTTCAGAATACCGCAAGCCTCCTCCGATAAACTTCTCCACCCGGACTGTCGTACAGTACTACTGTGCGAGAGTATATCGGACCCGGGCAACCTCGGCACCCTCCTGCGGTGCGCCCTGGCCTTTCGCTTCCACCCGGTCCTGCTGACCGGTCGATGCGCCGACCCACACGCCCCCAAGGTGGTGCGTTCCTCGGCGGGCGCGGTATTCGGAGTGGAGATGGTTCAAGCGGACACGGCTGAGGTGGCCGGGTTGAAGTCAAGGGGGAACTTTCGGTTGATTGCGGCCGACCCTAATAGTAGACGGTCCGTGGACGACCCTAGCGATATCAGAGCACCTCGGTTGATTCTGGCCGTCGGTTCGGAGGCGGCGGGTCTTTCCGAATCGATCCTGACGGCGGCCGACTGCCGATGGCGATTGGAGCACGAAACGTGCGTGGACTCCCTCAACGCCGCCGTGGCGGCGGCCATAATGATGCAGCGAGTCTATCAATACAACATAGGAAAACGTAACTGATGAAGAACTCTGTGATTACAGCCGGCCTGCTGCTGTTGATGAGCGCGGCGTTCTGTCCGGCGCAAGAGATTCAACAAGAGGCGAAAGGGTTGTATGCCACTCGTGAGTTGGAGTCGTCGGAGAAGCCGGGCAAGGGCAACCAACTGGCCGTGAAGGCGGCGGGCAGTCTGCGCGGAGAACTGACTATCATTGCTGCTCCGACCGACCGGGCGCTGCTGACTTATTTCAAGAAAGCGCGCACCTCGCGCGAGTCGCGGGCGGTGGACTTTCTCGATCAGATAGCCGTATCGCTCAGCAGTGTGCCGACCGGGTTGAAGCTGGAACTGCGCGCGCCCAATCCTCCTCCGTGGGAGGGTGAAGAATCCGGACTCGTTGAGGCTACCCTGGAGATTCCCGAGAACTTCAAGGTGGAGATCGACGCCGCCTATTTCGATGTCGACGCCAACGGTCCTTTTGTCTCTTTTGAGAACACGACCTCGCTGGGACGACTCGACGTGGCGCACGTATCGGAGCTTTTGGAGGCCGAAACGGCCAATCGCCGGGTCACGGTCACGGATATCTCCGGCGAGATTCGTGTCAGCACCTCCAATTCGACTCTGACCGCGGAGGGGATCAACGACCTGACCCAGGCGGCCATGTTTCGCAACGACGGCGGCGACATCCGTATCAATGGACTCACCGGCGGTTTGAACGTCAAGAACGCCTACGGTCGTATCGAGATCATCGACTGGGATCCCGGCAGCGACCACAGCTACGTGCGTTGTACTTCGGGGCCGATTCTGGTTATTCTCAGCGACCTGAGCGCCGGACAGCTTTCGATCAACAACCGGTACGAAGATATCGAGCTGCAACTGCCGTCGGAGTTTTCGGCGGTGCTATCTCTGGCCGTCGACGAAGGGGGCAAGATAGAGGCGGAGAACTTCCCCTTCGTCCCGGAGTTGGTGGAGCCTAACCGACTCAATCTCCTGGTGGGGGACGGCGCCGGATTGGTTAGCGGCTCCATCAGAGGCAAAGGCAACATCTACGTAACCGCTGGAGAGTAAGGAGATTGATTTGAACAACCGCAGGATGCGAAGGAACTTGCTGACCGGTCTGCTTATTCTGGCTGCCGTGACGAATGCTCCGGCTCAACGAGTCTCGATTCCGCAATCCGTTTTCTACTACCAGCCGGCGGCCTCGGTGTTCGGGTCGGAAGCCGCCTGGGTGAACCCGGCCGGTCTGTCGCGCTACGCCGCATCGTCGTTCCAACTGATGTCGGTCTATGAGGACGAGCGCTTGGCCAAAAGCTGGGGTTTCGTAACTAACCGCGACCGTCTCGCCATGGCTTATCGCAATCTTCACAATCCCGACGGCGATGATCTGCAGGAGTACCTCTTCGCCCTGGGCATGACGATGGGCGGCAGCACCCATCTGGGCGGTTCCTACCGCTACTTCAGGCAGGGTCCGCCCGATCTCCACAAGAGGCATTTGTGGAACGTTGGAGTGATGGGAGGGCGGGACAACTTGCGTTGGGCGGCGCTGTTTGAGAACCTCAATCGCAGTCGCAACGAGGAAGGCCGACGGACCGAAACCGAGATGCGCTATTCGGCCTCCTATCGCCCCATGGGTCGCCAACTCACCTTGTCGGTGGACATGTTCCTCTCGACCGGAACCCGGCTGTCCAACGCCGACTATATTTTTCACGTCGAGTTCGCGACCGACAACGGCCTTTACTTCCGAGGCTACCTGGATTCGGACCGCGATTTCCAGATCGGCATGCGGGTTAACCTGCAGAAGTATTTCGTGGGCTCGCAATCGCACTTCACCAGAAGCGGCGATCACCAGCGCACCGATTTCTACGCCGGCGGCACCAGCGTTCGGCAGCGGTCGGTGATTCCCGAGCCCGGTCGTCGACTCACGGTCGATCTCGCAGGCGCCGTGTCCGAAAACCCCCCGCAACCGATCATCGGCCACCGTCGCACGCCCTTCGCGCTCCTGATCACCAACATCTACCGGGCAGCCGAAGACCCGTCGGTGGACGAGATGCTCCTCACGCTGCGCGGGTTGTCGGTGGGTTTCGCGCAGGCTGAGGAACTTCGGGCCGCTCTGGTTGGCTTCAAAAGCCGCGGCAAAGCGGTCACCTGCCATCTCTCACGCGCCGGCAACATCGCTTACTATGTCGCCTCCGCCGCCGACCGCATCCTCATGGCGCCGGTGGACCAACTCCGCCTGACCGGCCTGAGGGCGGAGTTGACCTTCTACGCCGGTAGCCTCGACAAGCTGGGCGTCAAAGCCGACCTGATGCGAATCGGCGATTACAAAACGGCCGAGGAGCAGTACACCCGCCGCGAAGCCACCGAGGAAAACCGGGATCAGGTGAATCGATTGCTCGATGATCTGTACGATCAGTTGGTGACGGCCATTGCGGCCGGGCGAACGCTGTCGGCCGACTCGGTGAAGAGCCTGATCGACCTCGGACCGTTCAGTTCCGATGAGGCGCTGGAGTATGGGTTGGTCGACAGCCTGAGCTATCGCGACGAACTGGACGACAAGATACTCTCGCCGCTTCCGCAAGTCTCGTTCAGCGGTTACATGAAAGACACGCTGGCCGACGACGGCTGGCCGCCGCGACCGGTCGTGGCCCTGGTGGTGGCCGACGGCGAGATCGCTTCCCAGAGCAGCGATCCGTTCGGTCGCACGCGCGGCCTCACGCCCGCTCTGATGGATCTGGGTTTCAGGCAAGCGCTGAGCTATCCCTCGGTGGCGGGAATCGTGCTGCGTATCAATTCGCCCGGTGGTTTTGCGCCGGCCGGCGAGGATATCTATCACATCGCCGCCAAAGCGGCCGAACGAAGACCGCTGACCGTTTCGATGGCCGACGTAGCCGCCTCAGGAGGATACTACGTAGCCATGCCGTCGCAGCGAATCTTCGCGGGTCCGGGCAGTATCACCGGTTCGATCGGTATCTTCGGAGGCAAGGTTGATCTGAGCGGCCTGTACGAAAAGATCGACCTCGGCAAGGAGTTGTACACGCGCGGTCGATATGCCGGGATGCTCAGCACCATGCGCCCGTTCTCCGAGGACGAGCGCGAGAAGTACTACTCGCACATGCAGGCGTTCTACGATCACTTCGTCGAGCTGGTCGCCTCAAACCGAACGCTTGAGGTCGACTCCGTGCAGACGCTGGCCCAGGGTAAGGTCTTCACTGGCCGCGAGGCGCTTCAAAACGGTCTGATCGATGAACTGGGCGGCGTCAAACAGGCGCTGGACCATGCGGCCCGGCAGGTCGGCGCCGAGGACTATCGCGTGGCCGTCTTCCCGGTGAAGCGGCCGTGGTTTATCCTGCCCGGACGGTCGCTGTTCCGGACGGTGTCGCGGATACTGTTCGACGGCTCTGATCTAATCGACGACAGCCTGGACAATCTTCCCCTTTTGGCCGAGACAGGTCTATACGCCCGGATGCCCTACGATCTTCACATCGAGTAGAGAACGACAACAGCCTAAGCGCATTGACAAAGGTCACAAAAAAACCCGCCCGAAGGCGGGTTTTGTCATTACGGCGACGTCTTTAAGACGTGTCCTCGGCAATCTCTATTACAGAGGGAGCCGCAGCCCGTCGCCGTTTGACCTAAAAGCTTGTTCCCACGTAATTCTGTTTCCAACCGACCCGCTGAAACACACGCACCATGGGCGTTTCCGGCGGCAGCTTGGTCGGATCGTCAAGGTCGGTGTCATAGGCCCAGTTTCGGTTCGGCGGCGAATAGTAGGTGCCGTTCCAATCGCCGTCGGCCTGCTCCGAGTACCACAAACAGATCGCCGATCCTCGCCAGGTGAAGCTCTTACCGGACCATTCCTCCAGAAAACGCGGCAGATTCTCGAAACCACCGTTGTAATTGACGTCGGTGGTCTCGGTGTTGCCGGTCAGGTAGGCCGCGTTGACGGTAGTGTTGCTCGCCGGGCGATCGCTCTTGGCCAAACTGCTCTTGCTGTCGTCCCATGAGTTGGAGAGAAAGGTCACGGCGTCGGCCATGATCGCGGCCGGCTTCTTGTTGGTCGAGTTGTAGTTCCCCAGCGTGTACACCGGGTTCGCGCTGGCCACGGTCAAGCCTGCGCCGAGCTGCGACCCGTTGCGCAGGCGCAGGGCCGGATAGTCCGAGGTCGAATCGGCGAAATACACCACGCCATTGGCGGGCGCGTAACCCTGGCTGTACATCAGGTCGACGTTGAGTTCCAGGACGTCGACCTGGGCGCCTTCGCGTTGATCCGTAAATTTGTTGTTATTGTAAGCGATCACGCTGGCGGCGGTCATGGCGGCGGTGACATCAGTCCAAACGCCGCCCGCCTTGCGAAAGGCCTGACCATCGATGAACTTCAGGGTGGCGAGATTCTCATACGAGTCGGGATTGCCCGAGCCGCGGTCGATAAGCCGGTGGGGATCCCCTGACGACGACGCCGACAAGGGCACGTTGAGCTCTTCCTGTCCATGCTCGGAATCCTGCACCCGGCCCCTCCAGCGAGCCACCGACGAATCATACCAGTGGCTGTCGTTGGCGTCGAGCCAGCCGGCCCCTTCTTTCATCGAGACATCGTTTCCGAGCGGGTCTTTGATCAGCACGTCGCCCGAACCGGCCCCGCCTGCTCCTTTGCGGCCGTGGTAAATGTCGCCAGCCGACGTCACGTAGCTGTCCATTTGCAAGGAGTTGTTGGACTGTAGCCACATGTTCCCGTTAGTGTGAACGCGGCCGTTGAGGGTCATGTCGGGACCGGGTGCGATCTCGAGATCATCGTCGTAGAATACGGCGAACTGGAAGATCGGCACCAGGGCCACTTGATAAGATTGGGATAACTCAATCCGGCCGTGATCTATAGTGTTGTCCGCCGTGGACGTAATCGTGAACGACTTGACCAGCGCGTGCAGGCCGGACAGCGGACCGGTGGACAACACGTCCTGGGTGGCCGGACCGTCGTCGGCGGTCGCATACGTCACCGCACAATTGTTGATCTCACGCGTGGCGGCCGGCATCACGGCGGGCGGCAGGCCGGTGCTGTCGAATTCAGTCTGAAGGGCGGCGGCCGCCGCCTCGAGGCCGGCCTCGGCGGCGTAAAAGGCTCTCATCTCCTGCAGCTCGTTGCCGGCGATATTCACCTCATCGTCGGAAGTCGACAGCGCGGCCAAACCCAGCAACGTCAACATTCCGATCATCAGGATCGCGATCATCGCCGCAAAACCGCTATCCGATCTGAGAATAGGGCGAATCATATCCACTCACCTTTCTTAACTTCCGAGGTTTCTCAAGTGAATCGCTGTTGCAAAACTCCGGTGGCGATAGGTGTCGGTCGTGTCGGGCGCTTCCGGATCGGGACTGTTGGAGCGGCCGGTGACCGAGAACAACACTTCTCTGATATCCTCCACCAACACCGGTTCATCGAGGATAACGCCGTTTTTCAACTTATACTGAAACTGCAAATCGCTGATGTTCATGGCGTACACCTGCGGCGTTCGGCCGAAGTACTGCACCATGAGATTGGGATGCTCGGCGTCCGAGGTGTCGATGAAGAACTTGACCTGAGTCATGGCCAACACGTCGGAGTCGGCCCCGTACTTGCGCGACAAGGCCATGGTATTATGCTGTATGTGATCGGAGGCGGTTTGCACGTGGGTGATTACGAACCACTCGCCGATGTTGACCGCGGCTTCGTATATGTACACCCACATGCCATCGTAGAAACAGGACACGTCGGTCGCACATTTCAACTCGGCTGAAGGCTGCGGCATGGCCGCCGCCAGATAGGTGTCGCAGTCGCCGTTGTGGTAGGTTATCGTGATCGTGTCCGGGTTGGTGTTGGACGGACGGATGGCCGACAGGACTTCCGGCAGATCATGCCCGGCCATGCGGACGTGTTTGGTGATTTCATCGACGGCGGCCCGGGCGTTCTGCTGGATGTCGGTCAGGTCTTCTTGTACGATATAATGGCGATGCTGGGTTATATAGACCTTGAAGACGGCCAGCGTCACCACCCCCGTGATGGCCACCGCTACCAGGACTTCCAACAGAGAAACCCCGCGCTGCTGCCTTAGTTTGGACATAATGTTCGTCATGTTAGCACCTATACCGAATCGCATGTGACATAAGCCGTCAGCGAATCGACCTTGTCGTGGTTGCGAAGATCTTCCCAGGTAACCTGAACGTCGATCTTCCGCAGATGGCTGCCGACATTGGTTACCACCCAACTGCGCACATACTCGCCCGCGGTATCGGAGCCGTCGGTCAGATCCTGGGACGTTCGCAACTGCTCCAGTTTCTCCTGCATGAACTGTGTGGCTATGGTGGTGTTGTTGGCCCAGTCGTTACCGTCCATGGCCACCATCGCCATGTTCAGCAAGAGCAACAGCGAGACGCTGAGGATGATCATGGCCACCAGGACCTCAAGGATAGTGATACCGCGCTCGTTCATCATTATTCGTTTTTGCATAAAATTGATCCTCATTTGGTGCCCTGATGAATGTAAGACCTGTGCCGTAAGCCTTCAGTTTCTGCTAAAACAACAGTCCGGCCGACCTAAGTTCGCAACAGTAAACCCGTTAGGCTGCGGCACATCGGATTCTCGGGAGGTTGCCGCAGTCTCCAAGGACCTGCCGCCAGCCGGAAATCCGGTCGAACACCTACAGGCTTACCCATAAACTGTGGGGCGCTTCCCATAGCCCGGTTGCTTCGAAGCACCTCGGAGATGGTCTCCCGGGGCAAGAAACCGGTGGTCAGCGACTGCCCGGTCGGTTATACTGATAACGCGAAACTGACCGAACAGTTGGGTCAACTGGTATGACCCATTTAGGATTTGTTGAAGGATACGACGTCTTCGTCATGGCGAGGTGCGCGCTTCGCGTGGTCTCGTGTGGTGTCGGGCGTCTCTGCCCGACACCTCTACCTGCGGCACGCGGAAGCCGCCAGGCCGAGACACCTGATGGCACGATTCAGATGATTTCAAACGATCAATAAGTTGCACTGGAGATAGCATGGCCAAAAACTATAAAATGTACTTAGGCGGCAAGTGGGTTGACCGTCGGAATAAGATTACGGTGAAATCGCCTTATGACGGTTCGCTGGTCGGACGGGTGGCGGCCGCCTCCAAGGAAGACTACACTGAGGCGATTAGAATCGCTGACGAGACCTTTCGCCTAACGCGCGACTTGCCGTCGTACAAACGTGAAGAAACCTGCCGGGCGATTTCGGCGGCGCTGGAGAGAAACCTCGACAAGATCGCCATCATGATGTCGCGCGAGTTGGGCAAGGCCCTCAAAGACGCCCGCGGCGAAGTCGCGCGCTCGATCGGCGTCTTCAAAGTGGCGGCCGAGGAGGCCAAGCGCGTCGGCGGCGAAATCATCGACCTCGACTGGGCGCCCGGCTCCGAAGAGCGCGTGGGACTAGTGCGGCGGTTTCCGCGCGGGGTCATCGCCGGCATCTCGCCGTTCAATTTTCCGTTGAATCTGGTGGCGCATAAAATCGCGCCGGCCATCGCTTCCGGTAACACCATCGTCCTGAAGCCCGCCTCGGCCACGCCGATCCTGGCCCTCATGCTGGCGGAGATCATCGACAAAACGGACCACCCCAAAGGGGCCGTGTCGATCCTGCCCGGAGCCTCATCAGAGGCGTCACCGTTGCTCGATGACCCACGCGTGAAGCTGATAACTTTCACCGGCTCGTCCGAAGTCGGCTGGTGGATCAAAGAGCATTCGGGCAAGAAGGAAGTGGTCCTGGAATTGGGCGGCAACGCCGGGGTGGCGATTGCCGACGACGCCGATCTCGACTTCGCCACCACCCGCTTGCTGTTCGGCGCTTTCGCCGTTGCAGGACAGTCGTGCATATCGGTGCAGCGAATTTTCGTGCACGAAAAGATCTACACGAAATTCCTCAGAATGTTCAAAGCCAAGGTGGCCAAGCTGAAAGTCGGCAATCCGCTGGACCCCAAAACCGACGTCGGCGCTATGGTGGACAAACAGTCGGTGATGGCAACTCTGGAGACCGTGAAGGCGGCTGTCGAAGGCGGAGCGAAAATTCTCATCGGCGGCCGGACGCGCGGGAATATCATGCGGCCGACGGTGCTGACCGACGTCAAAGCATCGATGGATGTTTGCTGTAAAGAAGCCTTCGCGCCGCTGGCCGTGGTGATGAAGTACAAGCGCTTCAAGAAGGTCGTCGATGAGATCAACAACTCAGTCTATGGTTTGCAGGCCGGTATCTTCACCAATCGCATAAGGGACGTGTTCTACGCCTTCAAGCACATCGAATGCGGCGGTGTGGTGATCAACGACATCCCGACCTACCGTGCCGACCATCAACCGTACGGCGGCATGAAAGACTCGGGCCTGGGTCGTGAGGGAGTGCGCTACTCGATCGAGGACATGGCCGAGGTCAAGATTCTCTCGATGAACCTGAAATAGTCAGGCGCCGGATTTCCGAGAGATCTGTGATCTGTTCAAATACCAAGTACTATAACAGCAGGTTATGCGTAAACTCATTTCATCCGCCTCCCCATACGAAAAGCAAATCGGCTTCTCGCGAGCCGTCCGGGTGGGCCACGTGATCGCCGTATCCGGGACGGCGCCGATCGCCGAGGACGGCTCCACTGCCTGTCCCGGTGACGCCGCCGGTCAGGCCCGCCGCTGTCTGGAGATCATCAGAGATGCCATCGAACAAGCAGGCGGCTCGCTCGGCGATGTCGTGCGCACACGCACCTTCCTCACCGATGCCTCTTTGTGGGAGGAGGTTGGCCGGGTGCACGGCGAGTTCTTCGGCGAGATCAGACCGGCCGCCACCATGGTCGAGGTGAGCGGTCTGGTCCGCGATGACTGGCTGGTCGAGATCGAGGCGGACGCCATCGTGGGCGGCTAAGGCGCATTAATCCGCATTGACGCCTTTACGCCCTATTCATTCGCTGAGTGGTGAGGTGATTGGTATGAACCCAATCCGCCGGTCAACTCTCGTCGTCGCGTATCAACCCCAGTTTCTTCAGCCGAGTACGGATGGCGCCCCGCTTCCGCTTCAGGACTTTAGCGATTTCCGCAAGACTCATGCCTTGGTGGAATAGCTGAACCAGTTGCTCTTCCTCTTCCGTCGTCATGGGCATGAAAGCGCGCGGGTAATCTCTACGCACCTGTGTCAGGTTTTCGATCTTGCCGCCAGTGGCAATAACCTCAATGTTACCTTTGACGACTATCGTGTGCACCGGGGTGACGAAGTGGTCGATAAACTCCTTGGCCAGCTTGGCCGTCACCATAATGTCGGACAGCGTCAGGCGCGAATCGCTCAGCAGAATCTGATAGTAGGACTGCCCCCGCGAGATCATCTCAAGAATGTCCGTGATCTTGACGTTGGTGTCCCTGATAAGGATCGATTGCTCCATCGTTTACCCCAATTCGAGTTCTTTTTTCCTCAAGCCCAAGATAAGGCAAGCCGCTGACAGGCGGCGTCAGGGAAAATCTAAGGCCGCTAACCAACCACTCCCCGCGCCGGTTCCCCGCCAGCGTATCCTCATGAACGACCTTGACTTACCCCCATTGCTCGGCATGGCCTCTAATTCACGGATTCTATTTCGGTTGCGGCTTCAAGTCCGGCTGGGCCAGATGCAGTTCGGATACATTGGGACCGGGCCAGGCCAGCGGAGGGTTGGTCGGTACGTTCGCGGCCTGATGAGGCGGCGTCGGCCCGGCCGCCGGGAGCTCAATCTGCGTCTCCGGGCCGCTCGGCGGATCCTCGCACACGATTGTGGTCGCTATCGCGAACGCCACCAGCACGAGCGCTCTGAGAGTCGCCGTGGTCGATTTCGAATTACCATCCATGCACCATCCCTCCGCTTCGAGGCTGTGATTTTTCCATATATAAATAGGAAGACTGCGCCTTTGACGCAACCGGTTTTTCGCGCCTGGTCTAATCATATTTTCCCGATTGCGATCCTGGGTCATTTTCGTATTATGCCTGTGGTTTGAATTGGTAGTCATTAACTGACAGGAGTTCTATGCTGTTTGGCGCCCATGAATCGATCGCCGGAGGCGTTTTCACCGCCGTCCAGCGCGGTAAGCAAGCCGGTTGCGACACGATCCAGATGTTCAACAAGTCCAACAATCAGTGGCGGGCCAAGAAGCTGGATGACGAGGAGGTCGAGCAGTTCTTCGCGGCCATCGAGGCTACCGGCGTGATGGTATCGGTGTCGCACACCAGCTACCTGATAAACATCGCTTCGCCCGATGACGCCCTGGCGGAAAAATCGCTCAAGTCCCTGATTGAAGAGATGCAACGGTGTCAGGCGCTGAAGATACCCACTCTGGTAATGCATCCCGGGTCGCACGTCGGCTCCGGTGAGGAGGTCGGGCTGGCGCGGATCACCGAGAACATTAACCGGATGTTCGAGGCGCTGGACGACAACGACGTCACTCTGCTTCTGGAGACCACCGCCGGTCAGGGGTCCAACCTGGGATATCGCTTCGAGCAGTTGGCGCGGATAATCGACGGCGTTGAGGACAAAAGCCACATGGGCGTCTGCCTGGACACCTGTCATGTTTTCGCGGCCGGGTATCCGTTGATCGACCCCAAGGACTTCAGAAAGACATTCAAAGAGTTCGATGATATCGTCGGGCTGGAGCGTTTGAAGATCATCCACGTCAATGACAGCAAGAAGGAATTCGGTTCGCGGGTCGACCGGCATGAACATATCGGCCAGGGGCGGATCGGGCTGGAGGGGTTTCGCAGTCTGGTCAACGACCGGCGGCTGAAGAAGATACCGATGATCCTCGAGACGCCCAAGGGGGACGACCTAGCCGAGGACATCGAGAACCTGCGCGTGTTACGCGGACTGGTGAAGTGAGGACCACGAGTGCACTACGTAAACACATGCGGTGAGAGAGACCTCGGACCAGTGACACTATGAAAAACCTCCTTGACTGCCGCGCTGAGTTTGACTCCATCAGAACCGGGAGCATTCTCACCAATTTACCCCGCCCGGGCGCAGGGCGCCGTGGTGACCGGTTGTTTCGTCTCCCGCCAGGACCTCCGCCGCCTTGGCCACGTCCTCCGGGGCCACCCAGAGAACATAACCATAGGTCCCCGCGCTGCCGACGCCGTTGGCGGCGTGCACGTTTATGTTGGCCTTGGCCAGTTTCAGATGGTGTCCGTGGTAAGCTGCGAAGACAAAGATGTTGTGAATCCGTCTAGCGGTAGCCGAATATCTCGGCGTAGACGATCAGAAGAGTCAACGAAAGGCCGATAGTGAGCGCGATTGAGCCGAAAATCCTGGCCGTTCGCTCCACCGCCGGCGGCAACGGTTCCACCAGGTGCTTTCTCAACTGATGAGTCTTGACTAGATGAGCATACTCGCGCGGCCGCTCCAGTTTCAACTCCTCGAGCGGCATGCGGCCGGTGAAAATGACCGTATCCATCGGAAATTTGTCCGGTCGGAAATGGGTGTTGAAGAAGTGGACGGTGAAGATAAAAGCCACCGCCAACAGCGCCTCGTCGGAATGGACGATAGTCGCTACGTTTATGAACCAGCCGGGCAGAAAGCGCGTGAAGAACTCCGGGAACCACAGCATCAGCCCGGTGTTGCCGATGATGGCCACCCCCCAGAAGACTGCGAAGTAGTCGAACTTTTCCCAGTAGGTCCAGCGGCCGTAGGCCGGCCGCGGTCCGATGCCTATGAACCATTTCAGGGTGGCGTACAGTTCTTTCGCATCGGTCCAGTTGGGCACCATCGAGTACGGGCTGCGCAACATCTCCTTCAGTGACCATTTGCGCCGGCGGTTCACCCAGATGAGATTGATCACGTGGGCGCCGAAGTAGAAAAACGTTATTACGGCGCACAGGCGGTGAATGAATCCGGCTGACTCGAACCCCCCCATCACCGCCGACAGCCACTGCGCCCATCCCAGATACGAGAACTTGAGCGTCATGCCGGTCAAAGCCAGTCCCAGGAAGCTGATTACCACCAGTAGATGCAGTTTGCTGTGCAAAGGCTTGAAGCGCCGATATTGTAGCTGGCCGCGCAGATCCTGACGCATCTTCCGGTGTTTCCGCATCGCCTGGAACGAACGCGGCAGCCACAACAGGGTGTGGGCGCCGAAGATTACCAGCGTCCCCACCAGCAGAGTGGTCATGAACCAGAAAGTGTAAAAGAGAATCGGGTACTTGTCACGGTCGTGGTGGGTGGCGTGAGTCAGGTAGCCGGCGAACTGGCGGTGCGAGCCGGTATGGCAGGCGCCGCAGGTTGCCACGATGTTCTGCCGCGACAGCGTCGAGCGCGGATCGTCCGGCGGCAGGATACTATGCGAGCCGTGACAGTCGTAGCACTGGGCCGCCGCCGAGTAACCCAGTTTGGACACCTTGCCGTGAAACGTCTCAAAGTAGCTTTCGGTCACCTCCTGGTGGCAGCCGCCGCACTGATTTCTGATGTTGAGTCGGAAGTCCACTTTGTCGGCGCGGCTGATCGTGTGCGACTGGTGGCAGTCTTTGCAGTTGGGCAAGCGGTGCTCGGTGTGGGATACGGCGGGGGAGTGAATGCTCACGGCAAACCGCTCGTAGATGCCGTTATGACATTTGGCGCACGTCCTGGCGATGTTGTTTTCGTTCACGCTGGAGTTCGGATCGCCGTGCGGCAAAACGTGGTGCGCGGTGTGGCAGTCGGTGCACATGGCGGTCACCACCAGGCCGCTCTGAAGCAGACCTTTGCCGTGGATCGACATCTCATAGTTCTTAAGTATATGCGTCTGACTCTCGGTGAAACGTACGGCCGCTTTACTGCCGTCGCGGTGGCACTGGCCGCACAATTCGGGAACGTTAGTCGGAAACGTCACCGATTTGCTGTCCTGGTGCTTGCGGATACCGTGCCGGCCGTGACAATCGGTGCATGACGGGGCGTCGGGATCACCTCTGGCCTCGAGCATACCGTGAATGGAAGTCTGATAGGTTTCGGCCACCTCGGAGTGGCATATGGAGCAGTCGACACGGGTCACGACGGTGGCGCAGGGGCGCTGATGACCCGGTGTGGCGCCGGTGTGACAGGAAGCGCAGGTAGTGTTGTGATGGGTTGAGTTACGCGCCTCCACGGTGTCGACCCACATCGAAACCTGCACCCCATCGCGCATCGCCACCAAGTTCTTGTTCCGGTGACACTCCATACACTCCTGATCCGATATGCCCTCTTCGTAGAGCACTTTTCTGATCCGGTGGGGGGAGTGGCAATCGACACAGACCGGCACTTTGTTCGGCTCCTTCTCCCATAGCTCGCCCCGAATCACTTTGCGGTGCACCTTCTCGATCTGGCCGTGGCACTGCTGACAGGTGGCCGCGACGTTGTCGCGATGAATCGATGAGGCCGGGTCGGTGTGGTTGCGCACGTTGTGCGCCGTGTGGCAGTCGACGCAGGCGGCGGTGACCGTCAGACCCTGCCGGAACAACCCCACCCCGTGAATCGACTGCGAGTAGTTGGTCAGTACGCTGTCCTCGGGAATGTCATACTTTCTGGTAACCTCGGTCCCCTCTTTGTGGCAGCGACCGCACATGATCGGGATATTGAACTTGGTGACGGCCGAGCCGGGCTGGTTCGGCCCTACGATGTCATGGGCGCCGTGGCAATCCCAGCACTGAGGGGCCAGTTTCTCCCCCTGAGCGACCAACTCACCGTGCAGACTGCCGGCGTAGACCTTAGCGATATCGTCATGGCAAAGGCTGCAATCGACCGGTTCGAGTTTCTCCTCGTGGGGGAAGTCGACGTCGGCCAGGTCCTGGTGACAGTCGATACACTCCATATCGCCGTGCACGGAGACGCGGTAACGGGTCAGATCGATAAAAAGGGAGACTTCCCGACCGTCGCGCTCAATGGTCAGGTCGGGATCGTCGTGGCAAGCCAGGCAGTCGTCCACCTCCTGAGCGGTAGCGGAGGGAACCGGCGCCGCAGCCAGCAGTACCGTCAAAAGACCTACGAGGCGAACGACCAGTCTCAAGGAAGAACTCAATCCGGTTATACGAAATCTGCTCAAATCGTGCATAATCTCACATTTCCGCCGAGCCACGCGGACCATCGGCGGCTGAATCGTAAGCATAACAAACTATCCGCTCCGGTCAAGGCAAATCTGCGAAATTGGGCATAATTTAAGGAAAACTTTCACATGCCGAGGCCGTTGATTCGTCCTGACTTTGCGCGAATGTCAAGTCTGCTGCGCTCGGAGAAGCCATTAGATTGCAGTAGGTAATGGGTTCGTATGCCGCCAAAAAGGACAAGAGCTGCCTTCATACACCGATTTATTGACAATACCGAAGTAGAAATGACATATTTATCCTGTTTTTAGGGCTTGCTAAAATGGACGATGCTCTGTATCCTTACGGTCGGAAAGAAAAGGTTTTTTTGAGGATTATTTGTGAATAAATTCACATTGGCTACTGTCAACCAACCCGTGAATCCGCCTCTTTCGGAGGGAGTGGCCGGGGTCCACTCTATGTTTGGAGTGAGCGATGAAAAAGCTGCTTAGCCCAGTCTGTCTGATACTGTTGTCGGCCATGACCTGGACGCCGATCGAGGCGCCGGCGCAGGATAAGCGTGTGGCCGGGAACGACGCCTGTTTTGAGTGCCACGACTTCTCCGAGGGGGACGAGTTGGGGGTGGTCGACAGCGTAATGGAGGCTTCGGTCCACGGCAACCTGGCCTGTTTGGACTGCCACCAGAGCATAACGGAGTTGCCGCACGAGGAGCCGTTGCCGCGAGTCGAATGCGGCGGCTGTCACGCCGACGAAGACCAGGTGTATCAGTGGCACGGGCGGCTGAACGCGGCCACCGGCCAGGATATTCCCGGTTGCGCCGATTGTCACGGCCGGCACGACATTCTGACCTCGACCGACAAAAAGTCTCGAGTCAACCCGATCAGTCTCTACAAAACATGCGGTCAGTGCCACGAGAATCTGGACCTGACCGAGAAACACGAGATTCTGTACGGTCACGCCGTAGAGGTCTATCAAGGCAGCGTGCATGGCAAGGCGGCCTTGGGGGGGATTTACTCGGCCGCTACCTGCAACGACTGCCATTCAACCGGCGGCACCTCCCACCGTATCCTGGCGCCCAACGATCCGGAATCGGCCATCAACCATTTCAACATCCCCAGGACATGCGGCAAGTGCCACCACAATGTGGAGCAGGATTACTGGGAAGGGATTCATGGGCAGTTGGTCCTGCGCGGGGAGGTCGATGCGCCGGTCTGCACGCACTGTCACGGCGAGCATGGTATCATCTCGCCGACCGATCCCCGTTCGCCGGTCAGCCCGAGTCGAATCGCCGAGGCCACCTGCGCCCCCTGCCATGAGTCGGCCGCCCTTAACGAGAAGTACGGCATCCCCACCGGGCGGCTGCAATCGTATGTCGACAGCTACCATGGCTTGAAGAGCAAGGCGGGGGATATCCAGGTAGCCAATTGCGCCTCGTGTCACGGTGGTCACCGCATCCTTAACCATACTTATCCGACCTCGTCAATCTATCCCGGCAATCTAAAGGCGACTTGCGGCAATTGTCACCCCGGCATCTCAGCCGAGATGGCCCGGACCAGAATTCACGAGACACCGGGGATCACACAGACACCGGCGGCCGGTGTCGTCAGAACGATCTACATAATCGCCACAATTGTGATCATCGGCAGTATGGTGGTGCACTGGTTGATCGACCTGCGCAAGGAGATCAGAGAGGTCAGCAAGGGCCGGCAGATCCGACGGATGACACTCAACGAAGTCTGGCAGCACGCTTTCCTGATGGTCTCGTTTATCCTGCTGGTGCTGTCCGGATTCGCCCTGCGTTTTTCCGATGCCTGGTGGGTGCAGTGGCTGTTTGGCTGGGAAGGGGGCTTCCCGTTCCGGGGGATTCTGCACCGCGTGTCGGCCGTCGTACTGATGATAACGGCCGTTTGGCACACCATCTATCTCACCTCGGCCCGCGGCAAACAGTTTTTGAGGGACATGTGGCCGGAGAAGAAGGACTTCGTCCAGTTCTGGCAGTTGATCAGCTACAATCTGGAAATCGGCAAGGTGAAACCCCGCTTTGGACGGTTCAGCTATATTGAGAAGGCGGAGTACTGGGCGCTGGTATGGGGCACGGCGGTCATGGCCATCACCGGACTGCTCTTGTGGTTCGACAACTTGGCCGTTGCCTGGCTGCCCAAGGGTTTTCTCGATGTGATGTTAGTCATCCACTACTATGAAGCCTGGCTGGCCACGCTGGCCATACTGATCTGGCACCTGTATTCGACCGTTTTCAATCCCGGCATCTATCCGATGAACCCTGCCTGGTACACCGGCAAGATGCCGGCGTATCGTTACCGCCACGAGCACCCGGACGATCCGATTCCGGCTGAACCGGACAGTCAGGATGCCGAGGCGGCGGCCGCGGTCGAACCGACAACGGGCGAAGTTGACGGCAGCCGGACAACTCCGGCGGTCAACGATGTCGGCGAGTAAGGCGAGGACATCCCCCAAAAGAAAAGCCCCTCGAGTTGAGGGGCTTCTGCGTTCAGTCGAACTGATACTATCAGTGGGCCGTCAGCAACTCGCTCTGACTCGCGGGAATACCGTTTGGGTCGCCGGTTTCCATGTAGTTGATAGATGATTTCAACAGTGCTACTGCGTAGCGCGTGTTGTGGATACCGTGTGATCCTTCCTCGTGGACGAAGGACCAGTTGAAGACAGCCCCGGCCGAATCGGCGTCCGGCACCACCAGATCCTCGGTCGGCTCCCAGGCTTCCTCTTCTTCCACCCATTCCAGAAGGCCGGCGTTGATTAGCAGTGTCTCCAGTTCTTCCACCAGGTCTTCAATCTCGGTCTGGACACCTTCGGTGTCGTCGCCATCGCCGTCGAAGTCATAATCCGTCACACGATCGAAATCCTCGATTTCGGTGTCGTTGACGTGACAACCTTCGACGTTACAGGCGCCGGTGTTTTCTTCCTCGTCTGCTTCCATCTTGAAAGTGTGGCCGCCCAAATCATAGGCCACGCTGACCTCGAAATGGCAGTTGACGCAGCCTTCATCCACTCCGGTGGAGTGCCAGGAATTCACATCGTAGTCGTAGCCGTCGTACTCGTAGGCGTTTTCGCCGATCAGCATGTCGGACTGGCAACTGTAGTGCGGGCCGAAATGATTGCTCAACTCTACGCTGTCTTCGACGTAGGTTCTAACGTCTCGCCGACCGTGATGACACTGGACGCAGAGGTTTGATTCTTCCCGGTCATAGATGGCGTCGTTGCCCAACTCCACCGGCTCGGTGGTCCTGAGTCGGAAGTCACCATTCTCGTGCGGATCGTGGCAAGCGAAGCAGCCGACTGCATTATAGGCGCCGCTGGTGATGTCCTCACCGGTAATCCTCTCGATGAATCCCTCGGTGGTGTGACAGCCTGCACACGATCCGGTTCTCATATTCTCGCCCGATCCGTGCTGTGAATTTTCGTACTGACGCATTGCCAGCTTGACCTTGGTTCCCAGATCAATGCCGTAGTCATGGCAGTCAAAGCAGCTGTTCGAGCTGATAGGGGCCTGCTCGACATTCCCGGTGATCTCGCGGTCACAGCCGACGGCCATAAGCAGCACAACTGCCAGTAAAAAGGCAGCAAACCTGAACGGTTTCATGATTACCTCTCCTTACCTCTTGATATATGGATTGTCATCTTGGATCTTCGTTTCTATTCTTGTTCTCGTGTCATTGTGTTTTCTCTCAGAAGCGCCTGGCTACGCTTATCTCCAGAAAATTGGCCGTGTAATACCGGCTGTAGATCGGCGAAGGATCGGCCAGGTCGTCGAAATTGTGGACGTTGTACCGCACCTCCAACTGGTGATCTTCCATGAAATCGTAGGTCCCGGTAAAGCGCAGCGTGGAACTCTCGATGTCGACGTCTTCCTTGCCGCGCATGTAGGTAAGGCCGAACCCGGCCCGCAGCCGGCGATACTCACGACTCAGCAAGTCGCCCGTGACCACATGGTCCTTGAAGCTGAAGATTCCGCCGGTGTTGACGTACTCGCCATCGAGCAGGGAGTACGAGGCCTGTAACTCGCCATACTCCGATGCTCTCAAACTCACTTCCACGGCTGCCTGCATGTATTCGGCCGAGCTCCCGATCTGGTCATTCTCGATATTGCGAGCGGAGTGCTTCAGCCGCACATAGCCGGTCTGACCGAAGTTGTAGCGCACCGACATGTAGAAACGGGTGCGATCCTCATTCCCGGTCAAGGTGCGGCCGCTGTTGACCTCTTTGGCGTCGGAACCGTACCCGGCCCGCACCAGGACCGGCGCTACCGGCTTGGCCCAGGCCGATATGGAGTAGCTGTTGCCGCTTACTTCGTCCCACACGTCGTCGTTGATGCGATGCCGGTAACCGAGGACAACCCCTCCATAGCCGAGCCAGTCTCTTCCGACGTGAACGTGGTAGGAGATGTTGTCGGTCGCCGTCAGGTCGCCGGTTCGCCTGGCCCGGTCGAAAACAAAACCGGTTTTCAAAGTCACCTGGTAGGGGGCATGATACCTCGCGCCGCCCCAGACCGTGTTGGCTTTCAGCGAGTCGGCGCGCTCGGTGAGCCTGCTTTGGTATCTCTGAAATCCGCCATAGAAGGCGACTTGCTTGATGGTGGGCAGCGGACCCCCGGCCGTGATCTCATAGCGGGCGGAGTTGCGGTCATTGTCGGCGGAAGGGTCGTCGCTGAAGCTGGACCCGAGGAACTCGATGTTGAGATGATATTCCCGGTACGTGAAAGCGGCGCCGAACTTCAAATCGGTTTGCGTGTAGTCCACTTGCCTGCGTCCGAGATCGACGCCCGGCTCGAACAGTTCGATCAGGCGACCTTTCTTGCCGGTGAGCCCGAAACCGCCATACAGCCGAACGTAACGGTGGGCCTGAACCCAAAGGTCGGCGCTGGTGCGATGCCGCCTCGTGAAACTGTCGCCGTCAGAGCTGTATATGCGTCGATACTGGCTGTTTCTTAAAGTAACACCGAACAGACCGCTCTTGGTGAGGCCGAGCGAGAGGTTACGATTGTTGAGGGTCACGTTGCGGAGGTCACCGAAGGCGCGTATTCCGCCTTTGCCACGGAACTCCAAATCTTCCAGCGACAGAGCCGGTCCTTCATACAGATTGTAGGTGGACTGCTGGACGCTGCGGTTGCCTTCGTCATCGACCAGGACATAGCCGGCTTTGGCCACCCCGGAGAGGTCGGCGGCCGCGAGCGACGAAACCGCCCTGGCGTACAGTATCGCCAACGAGATTACTCTCAATGCTTTTGAACTAATCACGAGTCACCTCCTTATTCGTACACGTTGTGGCAATAGCACCCATCCGGGCCGTCGCCGACTTTGGAGCCAAGCTGGGGATCCAGCAAGTGACTGTTGTGATTGGAACCATGTATTTCGCTGTGGCAATCGGTGCAGCCGTGGTTGCTGCCTATGCCGTTATGAGTCTCGCGGTGCAGCGGCGGTACACCGTGACACTGGCGGCAGAGGTTGTCGGCCGGCTGTCGCAGCAGTCGATTATTGACGCTGCCGTGAGCATCGTGGCAGGCCACGCAACCGCCCCCTTCGGTCGTGAACGACCAGGCCGCCTCATGTTCGTAGCGATGGGGACCGCTGTAATCAGGATGACACCGACCACAATCGACCGAACCGCTTTCCTCTTGGTAGGGGATGTCTCGTGAACCGACGCTGTGACAATCCAAACATCCCAGTTCCTCTCCCACCACCGGGTGGGCGGACGTACCGCTGAACCGATTCATCATGGCCGCGTGACAGCTGCCGCAGATCGACGCCTGGTCCGCCCCGGTGGCGGCCTGATGCACCGCGTGACAGGACGTGCACGTAACGTCGGCCCGCATCAGGTGGTCAGAGACGACGTCGCCACTCTCCTGGTGGGGGTTGTGGCACCCGGAACAAACTTGCACTGCCTGCTGGGCGTCGTCGGTGGCGGGGTTAAACACATTGTCGAGGCTCGGATCCTCGATATGAACGTCGTCGCCTTCGTGGCAACTGGTGCAGCCGATCCGGCCGGCCGGCTGGTAATCCTCCATAGTCAGACGATGAGGAGTCTGAGCCACCGACAGCTCATATCCGTCGTGGCAATCCAGGCAGGTCTCGCTATCGACCGTGTTTTCCTGGGCCGACAGATTGAAACCCCACAACAGGGCGGCCGCGACCAGCTTCACCGCCAGTAATCGACGCCCTTTTACGATTCTTTTCATACCATACCTCAGACCGATACCGGAGTAATTCCACCAGTCTTATCTTATTGTCTCGTATTCACTCAATCGGAATCTCTGCTTCATGCTTCATAATAAATAAGAGATTAGCCACACAAAATCAAGATAAAAATGAGTCCGACGGCCAATCTTATCTCAGATGATTGGTGTGCTGCCCGGCAAGAATACAACTTCCTCCTTGAAAATCTGATCCAGTCAGTTATATTTGGCCCTCGTGCGCCGCCGACTTGTCCGCACGCGGCGGCAGTAGCGGCCGATGGTAGCGGCAGGCAGACGATTTGGCAACAACCGAACTGGAGACACAACGGAATGAGTGAGGAAGTCCAGAGAACGCCGACGATTAGACGAAGAACTATATTCAGGCACCCCCTGTCGGCTATCGGCGGGGCGCTGGTTTTCGCCGGCGGGTTTTTGTTTCTGATCCTGCTGTTGATCGACCTGGGCAGCGGGGCGGAGAACCCCTACCGCTCACTGGTGACTTTCGTCATCGCCCCCTTGATTATCCTGATCGGCCTGGTGTTCTTCGTCGGCGCCGTGATGGCCCAGGTACGCCGGGCGCGGAAGGCCGGTGAACAGATTCGTTTTCGGCTTTCTATCGACCCGACCGAGCCGCAGAACTGGCGCAATCTCTGGCTGTTTTTGGGGCTGTCGGCGGTCTTGATTTTCGTGGTTGCCTATATCGGCACCCGCGCTTATGAGGCCACCGACTCCACCGCTTTCTGCGGGGAGACCTGCCACGTCGTGATGAAACCGCAGAACGTGACCTATCACAACTCGCCGCACGCCCGGGTGCCTTGTGTCGAGTGCCATATCGGATCGGGTGCGTCGTTCTGGGTGAAGGCCAAGCTTGACGGTATCCGCCAGATGTACGCCACAACCTTCGATCTCTTTTCCCGCCCGATCGAAACGCCGGTGTACAACCTTCGCCCGGCTCAGCAAACCTGCGAGAACTGCCATTGGCCGCAGCAGTTCTACGGCGACAAGCTGACCACCCGCACCTACTTCCGCACCGATGAAGAGAACTCTCCCTGGACGATCAAGCTGCTTTTGAAGATCGGCGGCGGCAATCCCCGCACCGGTCGCGCTGAGGGGATCCACTGGCACATGATCGGCGAAAACCGGGTCGACTACATCGCCACCGACCGTCAACGCCAGCATATCCCGTGGGTTCGTTTCATCACGGCTCAAAACGACACGCTAGTGTATTCCGAGCCCGGCTTCGAACTGACCGACCTGAAAATTCCGGAAAAGGACAGCACCATATCGGAGGTTCGGCGTTTTGACTGCATGGATTGCCACAACCGCCCCAGCCACCGTTTCCAGCCGCCGGCCGTGGCCATCAACCTGGCCCTCTCGACCCGGCGCATCAGTCCTGAGCTTCCCTTTATCCGTCGGGTGGGGTTGGACCTTCTGAACGCCGCATACGAGTCAAACGACGACGCCCACATGCAAATAACGAAGGGGCTGGTCGACTATTACCAGAAAAAGTACCCGGAGCTTCACGACACCATGGTCGATGAGATCAAGCAGGCCTCGAAAGAACTGGCCTCAATATATGACCAGAATTTCTTCCCCGAGATGAAAACCGACTACCGGGTGCGTGAAAACAACCTCAGTCATTTCGTCAACGACGGTTGTTTCCGCTGTCACGACGGTGAAAAAACCAACCAGTACGGCCAGACCCTGTCGACCGACTGCAGGACGTGTCATCTGATGGTGGCCCAGGGACCGTCGGAGGACCCGGGCGGACTGGAGACCGACATCACCGGGCTGGAGTTCCATCATCCGGAGGACATCGACGACGCCTGGAAAGAGATGAAGTGCACCGAGTGCCACGACGCCAGCTCGGGGTATTAAGCCGGACTTGTGTTCTAGCTGATTGCGGCGAGCTTTGAGAATAAAGCCAGCACGTCCTCGTGGATTTCGCTTTCATCCATTGATAGTGCCACCGACTCTTGCGTGGGGTGTGCGTTCGGGAAACGCTTCGTCACTTGCGATGCCAACGCCTTGTCACCTGTAAACAACAAGCCTTTACCATCGACGACCTTGAACACATTGGCGGATAGGTTCTTCCAATCACTTCCCTTTGGCAGAGTCAGATTCTGCGCCGCGAAGTAGTCCATTATCATAGGTCGGACATCTGGGGCAAACAGATCATCCTCTTCAATCTTCAAGTGTTTATGGATGCACCTCACCCACGCGTCGGGGACCAAGAGATAGTTCTCGATGTTGCGCCTTGGCCACTCGAAGAGTGCGGGATTGTCGGGCTCTGGGTGGAAATCCGACTCGCCATTGAAGTCAAGGATAATGATCCTCTGGACTTCTGGCATGATCTCCTTCACAGCCTCATAGTGCTTGCCCGCCTCCTCCATCATCTGTTTCTTGTTGCCACCGTGCATGTAATGAAAACAGAACCTTCCCAAGGACTTTTGTTGCGACAACTTCAGTGCCCACGCCCGAATTAATCGTGCATCGCTTTCCCCCTCGACATAAAGTAAGTATGGCGATTGGCGCAGTTGGGTTTCCTCCTGGTTAGACACATCGGCCATGGCGGCAAGCAAACGGTTGACCGGACGATTTCTTGTTGGTTCACCGCTGTGCAAGGAAACAATCTGGTTGGAGGCTACCCCGTTGACCAATTCTTCGGCGTGAGTGGCGATGAGGAATTGAGTCGGCCTATCAACCGACTGCTGCTTGAAGAAGTCTAGTACTTCACGTTGTAAGTTGACATGCAGGTGAGCATCAGGTTCGTCAAGGAGAATCGTCGTCGGGCTATAACCATACAGGAATGCGAGCATTGTAAGTGCTTGATGAAATCCACTGCCCCCAGCGATAATATCGTACGTCTTCTTGCCCTGCTTGTATTCGCATCTAATGAGTGTATCGACCCCCTTCTCGTACTGGGGCTCTTGCAGATCAATAGAAAACCAGTGTCGAACGGCGCGGGCTATTTCCTGCCAGTCACCTAAAAGGTCTGGGCTCTGCCGTACAAGAAGAAGCAGATTTCGCAGCACGCTGCCGGGCTGCGCTTTACCCACTTGTTTCTTTATGACGGATATATCACGCCACTCTTCGGATGGCTCAAGTCCTGAAAAGGGTGGCACATAGGCAATTGTCGGCAGCATTTCCCTGTACTTGCTGAATTCGTTCCAACCCTTAACGGGAATCGCGTAGACTGCCTGAGGCGACTGATACCTCAATTGAATACCAAATGTATGCTCTTTCTGATCACATGCCAACCATGTTAAGGATATTTCTATGAGTATGTACTCTTGCGATTTCCCGTTGTTCTTCGTCACAGTGCGTCTTTCGGTCCTGTCTTTCCACAGTAGACTGAACTCAGGTACCGGCAGCGCCGAGAAATTGGGGAGCACAATCTGGATCCCACTCTTGCCTTTGCGCTTTGCTCGCTGGAATTCGTCAACACAGAACTGCCAGATGGCTATGGCTTGGAGGATAGTACTCTTCCCGGTGTTGTTGCGGCCGACCAACAAGTCAAAGTCCGTGAAGTCAAAGGTCTGTTCGGAAATCCTCTTGAAATTGCGCAATACTAGTTTGGTAATCACTCTCTCAATACTCCTGTTGACCCCAACCTGCCTACATGTAAACACCTTGGCCCGTCTCAGTCAATCAGAAAACGCCAAAAGAGTGTAAGTCCGCCAAACAACCAATCTACTCTAGTGAAACATGCCACTGAACGCCCCCCACTTTCCCCTTGACAACAACGCAGCCTTACTTAGATTATGCGTATAACAAACTGACGACTGTCAACTCCGGCCCGAAAGGAGGACTATTACATGACCATTGCGAAACGTCAGTGCTGTAGTGTGTCATACCTCCTGAGGTCGGGTCGCTGAACCAACGCTCGCGCTAAGACGCGCGTGCCAAGTCGTCGGCCGGCCGCATGTAGGCGGCCTTTTTCGTGCCCGCCCCCGGCGGCCAACAGTTCACCCACAGCAAAATCTGGGACAACGGCACAAGTAGGCGGCAGACGCCCTCGTCTGCCCTTGCTATGAATACTAAACAAACGGAATACCAACGATGGATTTGCATACACTCGGCTTCAACGACTTTTTCCGAAGCCACTTTGCAGGATATCAAGAACATGGTCTTATCCCCGCCCGCGTAGCGCTGGAGCATCGCGAGCGCTACGTGCTGTTCAGCGAGCAGGGGGAACTGTCGGCGCAACTGTCCGGGCGTTTCCGACACCATGCGTCGTCATTAGCCGACTATCCGACGGTCGGCGACTGGGTGGCGGTCGAACGACCAGACGACACGCCGAAGGCTGTTATCCACGCCATGCTGACTCGACGCAGTTCATTCTCCCGCAAGGCGGTGCTGGCCGGCGGCCCCAAGTACCGCCCCGGGCGAACCGATGAGCAGGTGCTGGCGGCCAATATCGACACCGTCATGTTGGTAGCCGGACTCGACGTGGAGTTCAACATCCGGCGGGTGGAACGATACATCACGGTGGCCTGGGACTCCGGCGCGCAGCCGGTGATCATCCTGAACAAGGCCGACCTTCGTGACGATCCTGAGGCGGTCAAGAACGAAGTAGAGCGGATCGCCGTCGGGCTGTCGGTATATCCGGTCAGCGCCGTGACGGGAGCGGGAATGGCCGAGTTGCTGGCGCACCTGACCGCAGGCGCCACCATTGCGTTCCTCGGTTCCTCGGGTGTGGGGAAGTCGACCTTGATCAACCGCATCCTCGGTGAGGAGCGTCAAGACACCGGGGAGCTGCGCAAAGGGGACGGCCGTGGTCGTCACACCACCACCCACCGGGAATTGATCGTCCTGCCGAACGGCGGTCTGGTGATCGACACGCCCGGTCTCCGAGAGATTCAACCCTGGCAGGATGAGGGCAGCCTGGCCAAAACGTTCGCCGATATTGAAGAACTGATCCCGCAATGTCGTTTCAACGATTGCAGCCACGCAGCCGAGCCGGGCTGTGCCGTTCAAGCGGCGCTTGCCGCCGGCCGTCTCGATCCCAAGCGGTATCAGAGCTACCTCAAACTGCAGAAGGAGATGGAGCATCTGGCCAAACGCCGTGATCTACACGCGCGCCGACAGCAGGAGCGGCAGTGGGACAGACGGGTGCGCCGGCACCATCAGGCGTTGAAGGACCTGCGCAAGAAGGGATTGGCTTAAGAGGGGATCGCTGCGGCCATATATTTGTTGATCCGCCGTTTCCTTGCGGACAGATTGTGGCTGGATGTGGCGTTAGTTGTTCGTGCACGCTCCCTTAGTATGGAGGAAGATCCGCTATGGCCGATAAGATGAAACCAATCCAGGCGCCGCCGTCGCTGATCGGCGACAAGCTGTATCTGCGTGCGACCACGCCGGAGGACATCGCCAACACTCACCACTGGTGGTTGATGAGCGAGCCGCAGGCGCAGAGTTGCCGGCCCCACCCGCTGGCCGGTGCCCAGGAAGCGGCCGAGCGCGTCCGGCAGGCCGAAAAGAGTATCGACCGTCAGCGCTTCACGGCCATACGCAAGGACGACAGATCGCCGGTGGCGACGGTGAGCTTCTTCGATCTCAACCCGCTGAATCGTTCGGCTGAGTTGGGTTTGCTCGTTGACCCGGAGGAACGGCGCAAGGGCTACGGCTCCGAGGCGATCAGAATACTGGTGCGCTATCTGTTTAACTACCGCGGTCTCAACAAGGTCTACGCCCAGACGGCGCGGTTCAGCGAGGGGGCGGTGGCTCTGCTGGAGTCAATCGGTTTCAAGAGAGACGCCGTCCTGCGCGACCACTATTTCTATAAGGGGGAGTTTCACCCCGGCTACATTTATTCGCTGTTGCAGTTTGAGGTAGACTGGTAGCCGCCAGCGCGCGCCCTGCTATGACGTTTGCGAGTGGTCGGCCGTGTCCGGCGTTGGTGCTTCGCCTTCAATGCTGTCGCCGCCGCGTTCATTCGGCGGCTGGTCGGCAGCCGCAGCGTCTTCGGTTTTACCGCTGCGAACGGAATCGACGACCCGATTGAGTTTTTCCAGTTCGGCGCGGGCGCGCTCGGCGAAGTCATCCCCCTTGGAAGCGTAAAGCACCGACCGCGAGACGTTGATCACCGCTGTCTTGGTGAAGTCGGCCGTGCCGAAGGTGGCGGCTTCTTCCAATGAGCCGCCCTGCGCCCCGACCCCCGGTATTAAAAGCGGCATGTCGCCGGCCAGGTCGCGAAGCTGTCTTAACTGTTCGGGGTTGGTGGCCCCCACCACCAGTCCGCAGTTGCGCTCCTTGTTCCAGTAGGCGACTTTCTCGGCCACTACCTGATACAGCGGTTTGTCGCCGACATTGAGAATCTGAAAGTCCTTGGAACCGGGGTTGGAGGTGAGGCAGAGGATAAACACCCCTTTGTCCTTGTGCTCGATAAACGGTCGCAGCGAGTCGTACCCCATGTACGGATTCAGTGTGACCCAACTGGCCTTCAACTGCTTGAACATGGCGTCGGCGTAATGAGCGGCCGTGTTGCCTATGTCGCCCCGTTTGCAGTCGGCGATTACAGGTATGCTATCGGGGATTCGCCCGACCAGTAATCGCAGCAAAGACCAGCCTTCAGCGCCGATGCTCTCGTAGAACGCCAGATTCGGCTTGTAGGCGCAGACAAGGTCTTTGGTGGCATCGATGATGCGAACGGCGAACTCGAACATACCCTTGACGGTTTTTGCATACTCCCCCGGCATGCGGCGGGGGTCGAGATCGAGACCGAGACAGATGATCGATTTGTTTTCCGCTTGTATCTTCTGAAGGTCCTTGAGGGCGCTCATTAGTACTTCTCCAGTCTGCCGACCAGATCGTTGATCGACGTCAGTTTGTTTCGCTTAAGGTAGTCCCTCAGGCCGCGCACGATCCTCAGCGGCGCGTCCGGGTCGACAAACAGCGCCGTGCCGACTTGAACGGCCGTCGCTCCACAGAGGAAAAATTCCACCGCGTCCCGCCAGTCGGAGATGCCGCCTACCCCGATTATGGGCAGACGGCAGCGGCTGTGCACGGCGTCCACCATAGCCAGCGCAATCGGTTTGATAGCCGGTCCGGTGAGACCGCCCTTGTTGTAGGTCAGGCGGGGGCGCCTGGTCTCGATGTCAACCGCCGTGCCCACCACCGAGTTGATGACGGTGAAAGCGTCGGCTCCGGCCGACTCGGCGGCGGTGGCGATATCGGCGATGCGCGTCACGTTGGGGGAAAGCTTGACGATAAGAGGACGGGAGAAGACCTTTCGCACCGCCGCTACCACTCGTTCCGTCCACTGTGGGTCGCTGCCGAACTCCATGCCGCCCTGGTCGACGTTGGGGCAACTGATGTTCAACTCGATCATATCCAGCGCCGCGACATCGTTTAGGCGACGACTAACTTCGACGTATTCGTCGATAGTGGCGCCGGCGACGTTCACGATGATTCTTGTTTTCTGCCTGGCCAAAAACGGCGCCTTGTCGCGTATGAAAGCGTCGATGCCGACGTTGGCCAGACCGATGGCGTTGAGCATGCCGGAGGCGGTCTCAGCCGTGCGCGGCGGCGGGTGACCCAACCTGGGTTCGAGCGTGATCGACTTGGTGACCAGCGCCCCCAATTTCGAGAGAGGATAAAGCCGGGCCAGCTCCTCGCCGTAGCCGCAGCAGCCGGAGGCGGTCATGATCGGGTTGGCGAATTCCACGCCGGCGATGGTGACTTTCATGTCAGGGGTCACAACGCCACCTCCCCGATCTCGAACACCGGCCCGTCGCAACAGACGCGGGCGTGTCCGCCGGCCGTGAGCGGCACCACGCAGCCGAGGCAGACGCCGATCCCGCACGGCATCGGCGCCTCCAGTGACAACTGGCCGGGGATCCCAAGGTTCTGCGCCAGGTCGTTCACCGCCTTCAACATCCCTTCGGGGCCGCAGGCGTAGATGCGCGACGCGACGCCGCCGTCCACGACCGCTTTCAGCGGATCGGTCACCAGCCCCCGCCGGCCGAGCGAGCCGTTCTCAGTCATGATGCGCAGGTCCACGCCCAGCTTCCGAATGCGGTTCCGCTCGATGATATCGGCGCCGCTCCGGCCGCCGTAGAGGAAGACGATCCGTCCTGGGTCGTGCCCCCGCATCATCAACTGCTCGGCCAAAAACAACAGCGGCGGAAAACCGACGCCGCCGGCGACCAGAATGGCCCGCTCGGCCTTGCGGGGCGGTTTGAATGGTTGACCGAGGGGGCCGAGCAGGTTGACCGGGTCGCCGGGTCTCATGCCTGCCATGATACGGGTGCCGCGCCCCATCACTTTCATGATCAGTTCCACTTCGCGACGATCGGTGTCCACCGCGGCGACCGAGAAGGCGCGTCGGAAGAAAACCACCCCGGTCGGCAGCTTGGCGTGAACGAAATGCCCGGCGCGACATCGGCCGGCGGCGGAAAAAGGGGCGAAGGTGAACGAGTAATAGTCGTTTTTCAGATTTCGGCGCTTAATCAGGCGCGTGCTTTCACACGTCGCTTTCGTCATTTCAGGTGATCCGGCAGCGTTACTCTGAATTTGTAAACCAACCACTGACCCTGGAGGTGCACCGGTATGCGCACCGGGTCCCAAGCCATTGAGGCTACCGCCTCCTCCGCCCGTTCATTGAGAAGCTCATTGGGCGATCTGATTTTCAACTCATATTGTTCAACCTCACCGGAGAAATCAAGCAGTATTTGAAAATAGAGGAAACCTTCCCACTTGTCCTGATACGCCTCAGGCGGGTACTCGAATTCATAATCAGCCCTGATCGGTTCCAGCGGCAACAACTGCAGTTCAGTGCCGTCCGGTCCGATGAAGGCGGCGATTTGCGGGTCGAGATACGATGAAGTGTCGCCGGCGGCTTCGCCGGCCGCGTCATAATCACCGTCCCCCGGTAATGTGTCATCCCGTCCGGCCAACTCACTGCTATCCGCCGGCTGATCATCGCCGGGCGGCCTTTGCTGTGGCGCAACCTGAATACGCTGGCGGGCCTCATTGGCCCAAGTGCTGCCGGGAAAGGAATCGGACAGCTCCGTGTAGGCCCAGATGACCGAGGAGTCGCCCGGGCTGTCGTAGCTCTCCGTTAGCCAAATGAGGGCAAAACGTGACCGGAGGTAATAATCGGAGTCGGGAAAGCGGTCCACCACCACCTGGTAATTGGCTCGGGCGCTGTCGAGGTTGAACTCATCCACGAGGAAATGCTCCGCCCGCGCGACATACAACTCAGCGTATCCGGTGTCGGCCGCACTGCCCAGAAGTCCCAGTCGCTCCAGAGCCTCCGGCACATAGTCCGAGTTCGGGTACCGGTTAAGTACTTCGCCGAGCAGTGAATCGGCCCCGGCCGAATCCTCCTCGTGTTCGCGTACCATTTCCGAAAGTGCGATCAACGCCTTGGGGGCGTCGAAGGAGGTGGAAAAGGTGTCGACTACTTGTTGCATCGCAAACATGGCTGAGTCCGGTTTGTTCAACTCCAGCCAATACAGTTCAGCAAGTTGATACTGAGTGTAGGCGGCGCGGTCGATCATGTCCTGGGTGGAAGTGGAATCGATTTCGACGGCGCGAGAGTAATCGTCAAGCAAGCCGATAGACGACGACCGCTGCAGCGCGTCCTGTCCGATCTCGGAGCCGCGGTCGTATTTGGCCGTGGAATCGTAGTACAACTTGGCCTGGACCAGGTCATCGTAATCGAATTGGTGAATCAACGCCAGCCGCCAGAAAGCTTGGGCCTTTACCCCCGGCTTCTCCGACTGGGAGATAACTTCCCGATAAGCGGCCTCGGCCTGCGCCAACTCCTCGTCCAGTTCATAGCCCTCGGCCACTTTCAACTGAAGTACGGACAGCGAATCGTAGTAAATATCCTCCCGGATAAGGTCGGCCAGATAGTTCTGCCCCTCCTCGAGCCGTTGCAGACGGTAGGAACAGTCGGCCGCCTGATACAGGGCATGGTACTTTTCGTCCTTGTCAGGCGTCATACCCAGCAGTTGCAAATAAGCACCCAGCGCATCCTGGAAGCGATAGCTCGCGAAGTACCCGTCGGCCAGATAGGTTTGCGCCAGCCGCTTCTCCTCGGCGTTGCCCAGCGAGTCCCGCAGAGCCAGGAAGTACGGTTCAGCCGCGCGGTAGTTCTTGTTCTCGGCGTGATAGGCGCCCAAGGTCATCGCCGCCTCGCTCTTGTACCGAGGATCGAAATCACCGTCAAAAACCTCCTGAAACAGGATCACGGCATCCTCAAGATCTTTCTGCATCAGCTTGGACTTGGCCAGGTAGAGGGTGACTTCCCGCACGTACTCGCTCTCGCCGTACACCGCCAGAATCTCCCGCGCCCGCCGCTCACAGCGAGCATATTGCTCGGTGTAGTAGTAGGAAACCATCAGGATATACAGAGCGTCGTCGTAGTACTTTGAATTGGGGTAATCCTCGATCACCTTGAGCGATTTCTCGATCGCTTTGTTGTAGCTGCCGGCGTTTCCGCCGTCCTTCCCCTTGGTTTGCCGGCGCGATTTCTCCGCTTCATTGAACGACTTCTTGGCGTTGTAGAAGGTGTTGTAATAGACACAACTCGGCGCTGCCGAAATGAACAGCCCGGTCACTAATAGTCTTACGATCCAACCTTTCAGGGGAAACATCACCGAAAGTCAATCCATCCTTATGTCGCTTCGGCCTTTATACGCCGCGACCGGCCCGTGGTTTCACACCTCCGGCGCACTCCGCCGGCGGCGGAACTGTTCCACCAGATCGGGCAGATACTCACCCGACTTGGCGCTGACATAAAAATCGGCCAGGTCCGTCAAGGGCGTACGCTCAGGGTTGATCTCGACCAGAGCGGCGCCGCAGCGCTTGGCCATCATCGGCAGCGACGCCGCCGGGTGCACGATGGCCGAGGTGCCGACGGAGAAAAAGAGATCCGCTGCCTCCGACGCCCGAAAGGCGTTCGAGAGGATGTCGCTGTCCAGCATCTCCCCGAACCAGACTACGTCAGGTCGAATCCGACCGCCGCAACGTTCGCACGTTGGAATGCTGTCGGGATCAATCTCGATATCTTCCGCCAGCACCCGGTTGCAGTCGGCGCACTTGTTGCGGTGGATATTGCCGTGCACCTCAAGAATCGCTTTCGATCCCGCTTGGCGGTGCAAGCCGTCGACATTCTGAGTGATCAGTGTGAAGTCGTCCGCCAGCGCTTCCAGTTCGGCCAGCGCGTGGTGACCGGGATTCGGCTTGACGTCGGCCATCAACTCACGTCGCCAGTTGTACCACTCCCAAACCAGCTTGGGGTTGGCCATGAAGGCGTCCATGGTGGCCAATTCCTCCGCTCTGAACTTCCCCCATAGACCGTCCTGGCCGCGAAAAGTCGGGACGCCCGACTCAGCCGAAATCCCCGCCCCGGTAAGGACGGCAAAGCGACGGCTGTTGAGCATGACATCGATCAACTCGTCAATCATGGCGGCAAGATACGCCCGCATGCAGCGAATGCCAACGATTATTCTCCGGGGCCTGACCTGGGGGCGTCGTCCGTCTCAATGCCGCCTAAAGCTACCGGCTCGGCGGCCGATACCTTTAGTAGGTGTCTCAGAATGAAACGGACAAGGCGAAAGATCTATGCAGAAGTTTCAAGATGAAGCAGTGACAAAGCCTCAGACCGACCGCCCCCTTTGGACCCATTCGGCCGGCGACAGGGATGACAGCGCACCGAGCGACGGTCTCGCCTCGCTGGCGGTGGGGTTGCGCTTGAGAGGGTATTTGAGCGAGCTTGATCGCTCTCACCTTATGTCCTTGGCGCCATGCGATCGACAGGTTTTCCTGGTGTACTGTGGTGGGGTTTTGCACCCCACCGATGGGACACCGTTTCCGCTGGAATACATCGCGATCCCTGAGGTCCCGGGCGGCGATGCGCTGTTTTCGCATCGTTACCAGGGTGAACGGGGCGGCCGCGGCTGCGCTTTCAAGATTCAGACAGCCGTCATCAATCCCGATGAGCCGGACCGGTTGCTGTTCGGTTGGTTCAGTCCGGAGCCTGCTCCGCTGGAAGGCTGTCCCGACGACCGCTACAGCGAGACCGTGCGCCGTTTTCGCCGGGCTTTCGCCGTCGCCGCCGAACCGGTCGCGCGCTTGCGCCGGCTGCTTGATGAACCGGTCCCCACTCTGCTTTTGGACCGTTCGTCGGGATGCGTTCTGGCCTGCAACAACGCCGCCGCCGACCGCGCCGGAAAGCACGACCGCGCCCTGATCGGGCTGCCCTTAGCGCAACTGCGCCGCCTTTTCAACCATCCGCCGACGGGCCATCGCATGACCATGCGGCATGTGAGCGCCGCCGATCTGGAACTGACCGTTGTCACCTTGGCGGCGACGGCGGTCTCGCCCCGTCACCACGGTCGGTTCAGTGCCGATTTTCTGCTACATCCCGCCCGGCGCAAACTGGCCGACATCATTACGGCCGCCGAACTGCTCTTGTCCTACTCTTCCGACGCATCCGATGAGAACGTCGCCGGGCCGGCCCGCGCCATCGCTTTGGAGGCGCGTCGCCTCGACCATCTGGTGAGCAAGCAGTTGGCGCTGGTGGAGGCGGCCCAGCCGGAGACCGTCCGCGGCGACCCGGCCGGTCGGATCGCACCGGCGGCCGAGCAGGTCAGTTCACTTTTGGGCCATCCCTGTAAAGTAGATATCCGCGATCATTGCCCCGACCATTCCGCTCAGGTGGAACACCGTTCTTTGGACAGGCTGGCCGAAGCCGTGTTGGAGACACATCACACCGTCGCTGAACAGCCGAGCGTTACACGGGTGACTTTTGAGCCGACCGGCGACGCGCCCGACGTTTTGGTCCGCTTTGAAACGGACGTATCGGACCGGACGACAACCGACAGCGAGCTGCCGCTCAGGTACGCCCGTCGTCTGGCCGCTCGGTTGGGCTACCGGAAGTTCAGCAGTGGGTTGAACGACGAATCGAGACTTTGCACCGAGTTTATCATAACTACCAAGCCGACGATGGATATCCCATGATGCAACCGCCGACCTTACCGGACAGAATCCTGATTATAGATGATATTCCCGGCATCGACGCGGAAGTAACGACCGCTCTGAAAGAGGAGAACTGCCCCGTGGAGCGGGTTAATTCGGGTGTCGCGGCGCTGGCGCGACTGGAGGAGGGTTTCGATCTGCTGATAACCCCGGACGTCGTCGATGGAGAATCCGTTCTGTCCACTCTGGCCACTGTTCAACGACGGTTCCCGCACACCGGCGTGCTTGTGGTCACTACCCCGGACGGCGCCGACCGGGACGCGGCGGCGCTGGACGTGGGCGCCGCCGACTATCTGGTTACGCCGTCATCCCCGACGCACACGATGGCGGTGATTCGCCGTGCCCTCAAACTACGGCGGATGAGAAGCGAACTGTCGACCCTGCGCCAGACGGTGGCCATGGCCCACGGTTTCGACAACCTGGTGGGGTTGTCGGAACCGATGGTCAAGCTGAAAGAGACCGCCCGCAAGCTGGCCCCGACCGACATCACCCTGCTGATTACCGGCCCGGCCGGCAGCGGCAAGGAGTTGCTGGCCCGGGTCATGCACCACCATTCGCGTCGTCGCTGCGCCGCCTTCGTGGCGGTGGATTTCTCGGCTCTACCCGAGGCACTTGTAGCCGAAATGTTGTTCGGCCGGGACGCATCCCGCGCCAACGACATTATCACGCTTTCGGAAAGCGCCCATGGCGGCACGCTTTTTTTGGACAACATCGAGGCGGTCCCGCTCTCGCTGCAAGCGCGACTGGCGCAGTTTTTGAAGGACTTCACCATCGTTGCCGGTGACGGTATAACGCGCCGGAAGATCGCCGTTCGCATCATCGCCTCAGCCAACCACGACCCGGCCGAGAAAGCAGCCGAAGGACACTACGACGCGGAGCTTTACCGTCTGTTGAGCGAGATCAAGTTGGCCTTGCCGCCTCTCTCCAAGCGGGTTGAGGATATAGAACTGTTAACAGACTACTTTCTGCGTCGCCGCGCCACCGAGTTAGGTGACGAGCCGGTTCGGGTCAGCCGCGAGACCCTCGATAAGTTGTCGGCTTATGGTTGGCCGGGCAACGTGCGCGAACTGGAAAACTGCCTGCGCCGGGCGGTCGCCCTGTGCCCCGGCGACGAGCTGCTACCGCAGGATATCAGCTTCTTCGGCCCGGCCGACGACGTCGCGGTTGTGCGGGAGCGTCACATCCTAACCACCAAGCGATCCGGTGGTCGTCTGGCCGATACCCAGCGATCCATAATCACCCGGGCTCTGGAGGACAACGACTGGAACTTCACCCAGACCGCCCAGGAGTTGGGTATCGGGCGAACCACTCTCTGGCGTAAGGTCAAGAAGTACCAACTCAAACGAGAGTCGGTCGAAATGGAGGCGTGAAAAAACTAACGAGCAACCCTATGATGGACAACAATGACAGGACCTGGCGTCCCGCCGCCGGCGGGACCTCCGATGCCGAGAGGGCCGCAAGTGTCAGCGACGACACTCCTCTGTCGGAAGCCTTCCAGACCCTCACCGACTGTCTCCACAAGGTTTACAATATCGATAAAGGCGTCCTGGTGCTGCGGCACAACGAGGGTCGCCAATTGGCGGCCGTGTCCACCTGGCACCGCGGTTCGGCGCGCGACGGATTGCGGCTGAACCTCCCGGTGGAGGCGTCACTGTTTGAGAAAGTGGCCGAGCAGGGGCATGTCTACACCGAAGATTTCTGCGATTCCTTCAGCGGCAACTTCTTCGAACGCAAACTGCTTCTGGACGATGACTCGCGCTCGTTCGTCCTGCAACCACTCAAGTGCGACGGCCGCGTGCTCGGTTTGCTCGGCTACAGTTCGCGCGAGCCGATGGCTTTTGTCACTTTCGAGGAGGGTGCTCTGGACGGTATCTGCGACCGGCTGGGGTCGATTATCGAGAAGTCGGTGTACCTGAAATAGTCGAGTCCTAGCGATTGCCCTGCGCGGTGGCGCGAATCTCACGGCGGGCGCGATTGTGTTCATCGTTGGTGCGTGAGAAACGATGCCCGCCCGACTTGTCCGCCACAAAATACATGTACTCGGTGTCCCGAGGCCACAGAGCCGCCTTTATCGAGGCCAGTCCCGGTGAGTTGATGGGAGTCGGGGGCAGACCTTTGTGAAGATAAGTGTTGTAGGGGTTGTCCTCCTCCAGATCTTTTTTCACAAGCGGACGATCCAGCCCGCCCAGACCGTACGTGACGGTAGGATCGGCATCGAGCTTCATGCCAGCCCTGAGCCGGTTGGTGTAAACCGAGGCCACCAGCACCCGTTCCGAATCCACTTTCGTCTCGGCTTCGACAACGGACGCCAACTTGATGATCTCATCTTTGGAAAAGCCCAGCGGTAAATGTTCCGGCCAAATGGAGTCGGTCATACTTCGATGCATCGCCGCCATTTCGGCCACGGCCTGGTCGGCCCGCGTACCCCAGGGAAAGAAGTAGGTCTCAGGAAACAGATAACCCTCGAGACAGGGGAGGTTCATCGACCGCAAGAACGTGCGGTCCTCAGCCAACGAGATCACCGCCACCGAGTCCAGATCGAGCTTGGCCGCCAGAGTCGAGGCTACCTGCCACAGGGTGGCTCCTTCCGGGATGGTTACCTTTATGCGAACGATGTCGGCCCGACGAAACCTCTCCAGCACCGACCGGCAGGAGTTCTCACCGGTGAAATCATACCGGCCGGGAGCGAGTCTGCGGTCAACACCCTCCCAGCGCGCGGCCTGTTTCAACACCATGCGGGAATCGATCACTCCGGCCGAGATCAGTTCATCGACGACCGACCCAAACGACGCCCCCGGTTCCACGATGATCGACACGCTCCGCTGCCCCAGATCAACCGTGTGATAGTACGAATAGCCGACCCAGGCGGCGACCAGCGCCAACAGGACCGGCAACGCAATCAGATATGTCCGTATCCGTTTCATACCGTTTATGGTTCGAATCAACAGGTGGCCTATCAGCAGCACCAGGCCAATCGATAGAAGAACGACGGTGACGACAACATACCAGCCATACTCCCACCAGCGGAATTCGGCCCGGTCAGCGCGGTCGTTCATCCAAAAACCGCTGCAGGATGACCACCGCCGCCAGCCGATCGAGCCGTCTTTTGTCCCGACCCACTTTCTGACCGAGAGCGTGGACGACGTCGGCCGCCTCGACCGATGAGTAGCGTTCGTCTACTCTGTATATCGGCCTGCCGAAGAAGGCCGCCAGCCGTTCGATGAAACGATCCACCTCGCGGCATTTGTCGCTGATGTCGCCGGAGGGCATCAGCGGGTATCCCACCACGATACCATCCGGCTTCACCTCGTCGATCACCCGCCGCAGTTGCTCGACAGCATCCCGTCGGGACTTGACCTCCAGCGTCATCATAGCCGAGGCGATCAACCCGGTCGGATCGCTCTTGGCCAGACCGAGGCGTCGCTCACCGTAATCGATCCCAAGAAAAACCTGTCCGGGCGCGGCATCCATGCCGTGAATCTAAGCTATCGCCCCGGTCAGGTCAACGAATTTGGTCTGGTGCGCACTACCTTGCAGTCACCAACCGTCGAGAATCGCGACACCAGCAATGGCTCGGATTCACTTAACCCGATAGGCTTCGTCGAAATCATCGAACGCTTCACCAACGTACATCGACAGCAGCTTCTGCATGTCGCGCGCCTCCCCGGTGAGAACGACGTAGTCTTTCAGGCGCTCGTGTTTCAGGTCGAGTTGGCCGCTCTGACTGGTGCTATCGAACCAATCGAACCTCAGAGAAGCCGTCCGGAGCGTGTCCCCCGCCAATTCTGCAAGCCACAGGGTATGTGCCGGGATGAGGTGGCTGGCGAAGAACTCGTCCATCTCCTCCTCCATATCCTCTGGGTAGATGTCCAGAAAATAATACTCTCCCACCTGTACCAGATGTGCGCTGAAGGTGCTGCTGAGCTTTCCCTCCTTCATCCATTTCAGGAGATAGCTGTTCGAGTCGGCCGGTTCGAAGATCAGGTACTCCTTGGCTTCCGGCGATTCTCTCCACGTGCCCACCAGTTCTTGCCTGAATACGACATCCTTGTCCGTATATAATGGATGCAGTGAAAGAACCAGGCATCCCTGCACCAACAGCGCCGCCGCCGCAATGATAGTAATTCCCTTCCAACGCATGCTCAGTCTCCTTCCTCGTACGGTGATGCGACCGATCGCATTGTTATTAAACGCTCGATCAGTCGCCTTCACCGGTGCTTTTGCATTATACCGAGTTCAAAAGACCCCACGGGATAAAAAAACCCGCTGCGGTCCCGCGAACCAAAGGGAAATGGTTGAAGTTCAGGCATGTCCGATGACACGCAAAAGTTGCACACGGGCCAAGAAAATGGAAACGCGAGAAGGATGCCCTGCGGCCCTCGACCTCACGTCTTGCGCTCTTTTTTCTTGGCGGCGGGGAAGAGGATATTGTTCAGGATCAAGCGATAGCCGGGCGATTGTTTGTGCAGCATCAACTCGGTCGGCAGGTCGTGGACCATGTGGCGATAGTCCTCCGGGTCGTGGCCGGACAAAAACGTAAAGGTGCCGCGCCCCAGGTTGCCGTGGATGTAGCGCACTTCGTCGAAGTTGTCCGGCTGCCCCAGCGAAATCACGAACTTTTTTAACAACGATTTGCGAAACCCGGTCGTCTGCCCCAGGAATCCGTCCACAGTGTTGGTGTGGCACTGCGTCAGCATCGTCGGCACCGGATCGAGTTTGGCGGCGAAATCGAACAGGTAGAAAAAATCCTCGGGTTCATCGACGAACCGCACCAACCGATCCGGATAGGTGTCGATGTCCGAGTGGCTGTACACCATCGGATCGAATTCCAGCGTAAAATTCTCGAAGGCGAAAGTACGTTCAAAATCAAGCCGCTCCTGGGCGTTCGGGTCGATCGGGTCGCTGTCTATTTCGCCCGGCACGATATCCAACCCCTCGGCCGCCAGCGCTATGTCAATCGTTTCCGGAGCGGAGCACATCGAAAAGAAAAAACCCCCGCGACGCACGTAGTCATACACCGTTTTGGCCACGTCGAGCTTCATCTGCGACACCTTGGCGTAGCCCAACTTGCGCGCCATCTCTTCGTTGGAGCGCACTTCCTCCTGGTACCAGAGCTGGTTGCGGAAGGCGCCGTAGAACTTGCCGTACTGTCCGGTGAAGTCCTCGTGGTGACAGTGCAGCCAGTCGTATTCCTCCAGCACCCCGGACAGCACTTCCTCATCGTACACGAGGTCGTACTTGATCTCGGCGTAGGTCAAAGCGAGCGTCACGGCATCGTCCCACGGTTCGTTGGTGGGCGGCGAATAGACGGCGATCACCGGCGCTTTCTCCAACTCGACCCGCTCCATGTTCTCCACCTCGATCTGACGGTAGATGTCCGCCACCTGCCCCGACTCCACCCGCTCGTAAGACACTCCCATCAGCAGACAACGATCGGCGACATCCGCGGCGTAATCGATCAAGAACGACCCGCCGCGATAGTTGAGCAGCCATTCGGCCTTGTAGCCCTTTTCGAGGGCGCGGTAACAGACGCCGTAGGCTTTGAGATGATCCGTCTGGGTCTCATCCATAGGGATCAACAACGCCGCACCGTGCGCCTGCGCGGCGAGGGCGAGAACGAATATGAATACACGCAGTGTTCTCATCAGCGATGTCATTCCGGCGAAGGCCGGAATCCGGTCTTCCCAATTGTCATTCCCGCGCAGGCGGGAATCCATCTTCCCAAATGTCATTCCCGCGAAAGCGGGAATCCATCCGTTGCGTGGGCGGCAGATGTCCGCATCTGCCTCTTATACGCAGGCCCCAAGGTAACGATTACGACACTTTTGACAACAGGGAATTTGCGGGGGGAGAGAAATCGCGTTTTTCGGGATCCAAATCCTGTAAACTCGAATTAACTTGGCATAAATGCACACACCATCTATATTCGTATAAGCTGTTGGCCTGGTGAATCGACAGGGCGGGCTATTCGACGTGCTGACAGGGGTCCGACCTGCTGGAAATAGGAACCAGTGCAAGGACGTACGCATGACCGACTGTATACACACCGTTATCGGAATACGCTAGAAACTCAAGGGAATCGAAGGCTCGCCTTCAACCGCGGAGGTAAATCGTGAGAATAAGAGCGCTGAACCTGAGGAATTTCAGAACCCTCGAATCGGTTGATCTGGAGTTTCCATCCACCTATGCGGCCATATGTGGCCCGAACGATTCCGGAAAAACGAACGTGGTTCGAGCAATGCGCTTGTTGATGAAGGAAGACACTGGTATTCCTTTTCGCTTCGACAAGGACGATCAAGTTTCCCTCAAGGACGATTACCCTAAATGGAAAGACACTAAGCCAGAGGATCGCCTAATCCAACTGGCCATCTCACTCATAATCGACAAGGACAGGGATGTTGGACTGTACAAGGCCATAAAGGACATACTAAAACTAGATAATAACAGTCAGGAGTTGATAATCGAGGTCGAGGCCAAGTACACGGCCGACCTCGCGGAGCCGCAGGTTGTGGTCCGGTGTGGAGAGCGTGAATTCACGGGCCTGGAGGCGCAAGAAACCCTGAAACGCCTCCAGTCATCAAAGTGTTTCTTGGCTCACAATTCTACTCAGATTGCGCCGTTGTCACTCGTTCGAGGCCCCTTTGAAGGTTACTTGAGGGAATTGAGTGCTGAATACTCAAGCCGGGTCGAATCAATGAAGAACGTTGTTACCCGTGGATTTGCGAAAATCGCAAAGACCCACCAGACCGATCTCGAATTACTCCTCGGTAGACTTGAGACGAAGTATAAGGTTAACCTTTCTACCCCTGCATTTGATTTCGGGTATCTTCCATTCAGTGTGACGCTTTGTCAAAGAAACATGAAGGTGCCGTTGGAGGACTGGGGCAGCGGAACCAAAAATCGGACTCAGATACTGCTCACCCTTTTTTATGCCAAGCAGATTGCCGATTCTGAGGTGTCTGCATCCAAAACGACTCCAATCATCATCGTCGAAGAACCCGAAAGCTTCCTTCATTCCGCTGCCCAGGCTGAGTTCGGGCGAGTTCTTCAGGACCTGTCTGAGGAATTTCAAGTACAAGTGATTGTAACTACCCACAGTCCATACCTGCTCAGCTTGGATTCCCCGGGATCTAACATCCTGCTAAAGCGACGCATTCGCTACAGGCAGGCGGTGGACACCGTGCGAGTAGACACATCAGGTGACCATTGGATGGAGCCTTTTGGCTTGGCGCTTGGGTTGGAATCGGCAGAGTTCACACCGTGGAAGAAACTGTTACTCGCCAAATCTGACGCGATACTCCTTGTGGAGGGCGAGATTGATAAAGAATACTTCGAGATGCTCAGACAACCAGCTCATGGTGCGAATAGACTCGATTTTGATGGAGAAATAGTGCCATATGAGGGAACCGGGGCTTTGAGAAATACAGTCTTGTTGCGGTTCATGAAAAACCGCTGCAATAGGCTCTTTGTAACGTATGACCTCGATTGCGAGAGGACCGTGGAGAGCACTCTGAAGTCTCTCGGATTTGAGAAGCGGAATCAATATATGCCTGTCGGTATTAATGCTCCGGGTAAGAAGGACATTGAAGGGTTGCTTCCCGACAGCGTGAAGCAAGCCGTTTATCAGCGCGAGCCCGATCTTCTTGAGGCTTCAAGGTCCGGCACTAAGGATGAGAAAGCCTCTGCAAATTCGAATCTCAAGAGACTCTTTCTTGAAGAGTTTAAGGACAACGCTGAAGCCGGAGAGGAGTTCTTCGGAAAGATCTATCCCCTCGTCAAGATCATCAACAAGGCGCTGGGATAAGCCGTAGAGCTAGATATTGAAGGCTCGTGCCCCCCCCACTTCCTTCTTGACAAAATCGAGTTCGTTTGTATATTTAAGGCCAGGAGTCCAATGAATGACGGCCTTTGATTACATACTCGAAATTCTGAGAGGCTATTATTACGCCCGCTATTACCGGCGATATTATTGCGCCCTGCTCGATAGCGGGATATTGGCGACCGTGACTCCGTAACGACAAAAACACAGCCGACCCCAAGCCCGCTATCGAAATCGGTAGCGGGCTTTTTTGTCGGCGTTGAAACAGCAATGAAGGAACAAAACCGATACCATAACCAGACGTGTTTGGTAACCCCGTGGGTATGAGCAGACCCGATGTTCGTCATTGCGAGGTCGCCGGAGGCGACCTCGGCAATCTCACCCGTCTCAACTGTCTGAGCGTCGAGATCGCCACAGCGGCGCGAAGCGCGCCGCCTCGCAGTAACGCCGTCTGGCGCCTTTCTTCACACCCCCAAAAGAGGAACGACTGATGACCAAAGTCCGAGGCATCCGAGGCGCCATCCGAGTCGCCGACAACAGCCGTGAATCGATCCACGCCGCCACCCGCGAACTGCTGCAGGCAATCATCGCAAACAACCGTCTGGACCCGGACGATATCGCCAGCATCTTCCTTACCACTACCCCCGATCTCAACGCCGACTTCCCCGCCTACGCCGTGCGCGCTCTGGGTTGGACCTACGTGCCGCTGTTGGGCGCCCAGGAAGTGGCCGTGCCGGGCGCGATGACGCGCGTGGTGCGGGTGCTGTTGCACGTCAACAGCGACCGGCCGCCCGACCAGATCAGGCATTGCTACCTGGGGGAAACCAAATCGTTCCGACCGGACCTGGCCGAAGGAGACAACCATGATAGTGGTGATGAAAACTGACGCGGTCGGGAGACCGATGTGAAACCGCTCGGTCAATGGCGCGTGCTGATAGTCGGACTGGGGCAGATCGGCGGCTCGCTGGGGCTTGATCTGGTGGAACGAAAGCTGGTGGCGAGAGTTATCGGCTATGACATCAATAAAGATACCACGGCGCGAGCCTTTCAGCGAGGCGCGGTCCATGAGATCGCTCCGTCGCTGGAGGAGGGTATCGGCGCAACCGATCTGGTGATCATCGCGACGCCGATACGCCGTGTGAGCGAGGTTATCAACAGCATCGCTCCCCTGCTAACCATAGACCAGCTAGTCATGGACGTGGCCGGGACGAAGACAGAGATACTGCGGACGGTCACCACCTTTGGCGTGCCGGTGAATTACATCGGGGGACATCCTATCGCAGGTACCGAGGGCATCGGGATCGAATCGGCTCAGACAGGTTTGTTCGAGAACGCTACCTTTGTACTGACTCGGCCCGCAGGGCAGGTCTGGGGACAGACCTGCCATCCTTCGAACGGTTCTGAAACCCGGACGAACGTCCGGGCCACCCAACCCGAACACTGGCTCGAACCAATCCGCGAGTTGGTCACCGGTCTCGGTGCGCGACCGATCGAGATGTCGGCTGAGGAGCACGACCGTCTGATCGCCCTCACCAGCCATCTGCCGCATGTCCTCGCCCTGGCGCTATCAAGCCTGGCGCAAAAGCACCACGAGCACGTCCCACGCACCGATGATCTGCTCGGTGGCAGTTTCAGAAGCGCCACGCGAGTAGCGTCATCATCGCCGGAGTTGATCCTGGACATGCTGCTGACCAACCGAGAGAATGTCAGCGCGGTGACCGATGAGATCATTGTCGAGTTGACGGCGCTGCGCACGAAGCTGGCCTCCGGCGAGGAATCGGCCCTACGCGAATTGATCGAACGGGTACAATCCAGTAGGTCGGGACCCCTGCGATCCTGACACAGCGCCCCCCGCACAGTTCTCCGGTCTTTGGTTTTGTAAGGCAGGTCAGCCCCCGAATCTGCCGCGCGGCGGGCGATTCTAAACGGAGACCGTAGCGGCCGTGATTCAGTCTTCACTAGAAGGTGTTTTGTCCGCCGCTTCCTCCGCTATGGCCGAACGAAGCTTGTGGTCGAATCGTCTGTCGCCCACGAACCCGAGGATGAGAATGACGACGAAGGGAGTAAGGACCGATGCGACGACGAAAGCGTTGACACCACCGCAGAAAGCAACCCAGAAAGCCACCCAAAGCAACCAAGAGAAGAACACCGAGGCACCTTTCAACCGTATCTCCGCAGACGATGCCTCCTCAAGTAACAGCCGCAAGGTCCGCTTCCTGCGGCGCCTTTTGACGACGAAGTAGACGATTAGCCCAAGCACGTTCAATCCGCCTGCCGCATTTGTTGTTCCGAACCCCATTTGGGCAAGATGCACGTTGTTGAGAAGCCACAGCGTGAGCCACATACCCGCGCGGTAATAATACAGTCCCCTTAAAAGCCTGTCGACCATACGATCCTCCGTTTCCCTCATCGGGCTCTTATCAGGGACTCTCGTCCGTAATAAGCTCAGCCATCCTTGAGAGTAGTATGTCCGCCTACCCGTCATCGCGCAGCGCGGAACACCGGAAGACGATAGCGTTCGCCTGCGTCGCTGTCAATCTCTTTTCTCCGACTGCATGTCTCAGAGTTGTTTGGCACCGGAATTCAATCTGGAAGACTCACCCCCAAACAAGTTTGAGGATGCCACCCAGAACCGTGCCCTCCCCAAGAAATCTCAGCGAAAAATCGATCTGGGCTGTATATTATATAGATGCGATATAGTCTGCTCAAAATCGTCCCGGCGGCGCTGGGTTGCCTGCTGATTGCGGCATCGGTGGGTCTCGCTCAGCGCTCGACGCGGCCGCCGGTGCCCGACCGGGCGCGGGTCAACGCCGCCCAGGCGGTCAACCCCAATCCGTCGGCGATTCGGGTGGCGCGGCTGCACTATTCCGGCGGCGGCGACTGGTACTGGGGAGCTTCGGCCATCCCCAATTTCCTGAGCTATCTGCGTGACAATACGGACTACCCGGTCGACACCAACGAGCATGAGATCACCATCATGGATCCCGAACTGTTCCGCTACCCCTTCCTGTTCGCCACCGGGCACGGGGTGATCAGTTTTTCGACCGAGGAAAAGGAGCGGCTGCGCCAGTACCTGGCCGGGGGCGGGTTTCTCTTTGTCAACGACTCCTACGGGATGGACGTCGGCTTTCGCAAGGAGATGGCCGAGTTGTTCCCGGAGCGCCAGGTGGTGGAAGTGCCGTTCGACCATGAGCTTTACCACTGTTTCTACGACTTCCCCAACGGACCGCCCAAAATCCACGAGCATGACGAGAAGCCGCCGCGCGGCTATGCCGTTATTGTCGACGGCCGGGTGGTGTTGTACTTCCTGGTGGAGTCCGATATTGGGGATGGGTGGGAAGATGCCCAGGTGCACAACGATCCGCCCGAAAAACGCACCGAAGCTCTCAAAATGGGCGTAAACATACTGACCTATGCTTTGTTATATTGATAATGGAACGCTCCCCAACGGTTCCCGCCGTGGGTGCGTCTAACATATAGGAGAAGCCGCCGGCAGGCGGCGAGCCGATATTAGGAATCAAGCGAGGTGATTGCCATGCGCGACCCAAAGACAAGTTCTATACTTATCAGCAGGCTGAAGGGGACACTCCTGAAACAAAGGCTGGTCGGCCTGGCGGGTGGGGTTATCGCTACCCTGGTCGCGTTGGTGGCGACATCGATATTACTGTCGCTATTGGCCGGGTTGATGGTTCTGCCGGTCTGGCTGAAAATCTCGCTTTTGTCACTGGCCGGGGTCACAGCGGCGTACCTGTTCGTGCGCTACGGGCTGGTTCGTTTGTGGCGCGGCGACATCGACAGCATGGCGGTCCGGCTGGAGAAGAGACACCCGGAGCTTAGGGGGCTGCTGATCGCCGCTGTTCAGTTTGCGCGGATGACCAGGTCACCCGGCTATTCGTCCGAGCTGATGGCGCTGACTGAACAAAGGGCGGTCGAGCGCTCATCAGGGCTGAACTTCAGCGAGGCGGTCAGCCATCACTCGCTGTATCGCTATGCACGGATGTTCGCCGTGGCAGCGGTGGTGGCGGTGGTGATGCTCTGGCTGGCGCCGGGTCTGTTCACTTATTCGTATGAGGTTTATTCCAATCCCACCGAGGAGATCGCACCGCCGTTGGGTTACCGGCTGGTGGCGTTTCCGGGCAGCGTCGAGTGGGTCAAGTATCGTGATATCGAAATCGGCGCCGTTCTGTATGGTGGCCGTTTTCCCGATGAGGCGATTATCCACCATCGTCTGGTCGGCGGCAGTTGGCAGCAGACCAAGATCGATCTGAGCAAGGTCAATCGCGCCGTTTGGACTCAACCCGACTCGACCGTGGTGGCTACACGGCTGCGGCAGATCAATAAGTCATTCGACTACTTCGTCGAGGCCGGCCGGTTGAAAACGGAGGTTATGCAGGTCGACGTGGTGGACCGTCCGCGCGTGGACGGCATCAAGCTGTCGATCTTTTATCCCGAATACACCGAGTTGGCGCCGACGGTGATCGATGAGAACAACGGGTCCTTCTCGGCCGTCGTCGGCAGCCGGGTCACCATGCAACTGGAGACTAATCTGCCGGTGCAGACGGCCGAACTGGTTTTCTCCGATTCCAGCCGCGCGCCGATGAAAGTCACTGCCAATACGGTCGAAGCGGCGCTGAAGGTCGACAGTTCGCGCTCCTACTACGTTCGCCTGACCGACCATTTGGGCGAGGAGAATCCCGACCCGATCGAGTATTATGTCACCGCCATTCCGGACGAGTATCCTTCGATCGACGTGCTCAGCCCGGGGTTCGACGTCAACCTGAATGACGACATGATGCTGCCGCTGAAAGTACGCATATTCGACGACTTCGGTTTTTCCTCGCTGGTGCTGAAATACACGATCTTTTCGCAGCGTCGGGCGTCCGATGAGCATGTCGCCGTGCTGCACTTCTCCGATCGCATCAAAACCGAGGGGGACGTGGCTTTCAACTGGGACATGGACCAGTTCAGTCTCTATCCCGGTGACTATGTCTTTTACCATCTGGAAGTGGCCGATAACGACCGCGTCTCCGGTCCGAAAATAACCTCGACCCGTCAGTATGTAGCGCGGCTGCCCTCTTTGGATGAGATCGTCGCCGAAACCGAGGCGGAGAGCGCGGCGCGCATCGACCGCACCGAGAATCTGCTCAAAAGCGGTCGGGAGATCGCCGAGCGCATGAAGAACGTGGCGCGCAAACTCCAGGCGCAGCAGAAGGACGTCCGCCAGACCGACTGGCAGCAGCAGAAGGAACTCTCCGACGTAGCGGACAAGAACGCCGAATTGCTGGAGAATATTGAAAAAACCGCCGAGCAGATGGAAAAGTCGATCGACAAGATGGCCGACAACACCTTCCTGAGTCGTCAGATTATGGAGAAGCTGGCGCAGATTCAGAAGTTGTTCGAGGAAGTGGCGACGCCGGAGATGAAGGAGGCTCAGCAGCGTCTGATGGAGGCGCTCAAGAACATGAACCCGGACGAACTACAGAAGGCGGTCGAGAATTTCGAGTTGTCGCAGCAGGAGATGCTCGAACGGCTGGAGCGGACGCTGGCCCTTTTGAAAAAGCTCCAGTTGGAGCAGGCGATGGAGGCGCTGGTGCGTCAGGCCGAACAACTGGCCAAGCAACAGGAGGCGGTCAACAACCGCACCGATTCGGCCAAGAACGAGCAACTGCCGCCGTTGTCCAAGGATGAAGAGACCAACCGCCAGTCACTGGCCGACCTGAAGAACCAGGTAGCCGACTTGAAGCAGTTGTCCAAGGAAACCGGCGCCGGCCAGGTGAAGGAGTTCCAGAAGTTCAGCGAGGCGGTTGAAAAGACCGATGCCGACGAGAACATGTCCAACATGTCGCAGGCGCTTCAGGCGCAGCAGAAGAACGAAGCTGGCGGTGAGGGAAAGAAGGCTTTGTCCAAGCTGTTGGCGATGCTCGATGAAATGCAGACGCAGTTGGCGGCCATGAAGGGGGGAGACGACGAGGCGTTCGAGCGGGCTATGCGCATGGCGCTCGATGACGCCAATCATCTCTCGCAAACGCAGGAACAGTTGCGCGAGCAGGCGGCTTTGGTCAACTCGCAGTCGATCATGCTGCAGGAGATGGCGGCGCTCCAGCAGGACCTTCAGAGTTCGTGCAGCGGTCTGAAGAATCGCCTTTCGGAGTTGGGCAAGCAGTCGCCGTTTATCGCCGGAGAACTTCAGACCCTGGTCAACAGCGCCGTGCAGCACATGGCGTCGGCCTGCGACGGGTTCGAGGCCAAGAAGCGCGGCGAGGGCATGAACGAGCAGCGCGATTCGATGGCCAAGCTCAACCGGGCCGCCATCAGATTGCGCGAATCGCTCCAGCAGCACAGCAACTGCAAAAGCGGCGGTCAGTGCAGCAAACCCACCAGCAAACTGCAGGGGATGTGCAATAAGCAAAGTCAGCTTAATCAGCAAACGCAGCAATTGTGCAATAACCCTGGCGGTCAGGGCAACCCGCGTTTCGATGAACAGGGACGCCAGGCGCTGGAACGACTGGCCGGCGAGCAATCGGCCCTGCGCAAGTCGCTTGAGGATCTCAACCGTGAGTTGGGGGGGTCGAGGCAGATTCTGGGTCGTCTTGATGATATCGCCCGCGACATGAAAGAGGTCGAGGATGATCTGGCGGCCGGCGATATCGGTCAGGAGACGACCGAGCGGCAACTGAAGGTCTACTCGCGACTGATCGAGGCCAGCCGTTCCCTGCAGCGCAAGGACTTCACCGAGCAGCGCCGGGCTTCCAGCGCCGAGTCGAACCAGTTTTTGGCGCCGCCGGATTTGTCGAACGGCATCCTCGACGACCGCGTGAACCTCGAAGACCGGCTGCGGCGCTACCTCTCGGATGACTTTCCGCCCCAGTACGAAGAGCAGATCAAGGCTTATTTCAAAGCCCTTCTGAAGGCCGAATCGGAATTGGTCGCCCCGGAAGCGAACGGACAACCGACGCAACCGTGATGGACCACCTCAAGTTTTTTCTGATCGTTGTCGGTCTGATGATTGTCGGTCAGCCGACGCTGCTGGCCGACAACACCGTCGAACCGGCGGTCAAGGTTGTGGAACAACCCGCCACAACGGAGGAGTTCGACGCTCAGATCAGGCTGGCCCGCCAACTGATTAAGCATGACGACTGTCACGGCGCCGCAGCCGTGCTGGAGCCGCTTTACGCCGAATATCCGAGCCACGACCTCATCTACAACCTCCTCCACCAATGTTATCAAAAGCTTGACTACCTGCCGAAACTTGAGGATCTGGCGCGGCGGATGATCCAGCAACATCCCCAGAGCTACCGCTATCACCTGGATCTGGCCAACATCCTGGTGCGGTTGGAGAGAGCCGAGGAAAGCCTGGAGTCGTACCGCAAGGCGGTCCGCCTGGCCGAGACCGACAGCCAGTACCTCAGCGTAACGAACGGCATGGCCAACGCCGGGTTCGCCGACGAAGCTCTGGCCCTGATGGATTCGTTGCGGGGACGGATCGAGGACCCCGCGGCCTTTGTCTTGCAGCGAGGTATGATTCTGGAGGCGCAGCGACTGTACCGCGAGGCGGTCCTGGAGTATCTTCCGCTGTTGGATGACACCACCCGCGAAGCCTCCAACGCTGAGCGTCGGCTGCTGGCGCTTCTGGAGTTCCCGGCCTCTTCAGAACAGGCGGAAGCGACGCTGCTGGAGGATGTCGACGCCACCTCAAACAGTTGGGCCATCGGGACTCTGACCGGTTACTATCTTAAAGCGGACCGCCTCGACGAGGCCTACCGCTATACCCTGCGATTGGATTCTCTGGAAGGGCTGGATGGACAGGCTTTGGTCAGGTTCATGCGCGGTTGCAGTGAGCGGCGTCGGTTTGAACTGGCGGTTCGCATGGGGGAACATTTCTTCGCGCATTACCGCCAAAGCCCGGTGACTACGGAGGCCCATTTGGTCTACGCCGATGCCCTGACGCAGATGGGAAGGTACGATGCCGCCATCAACGTCTATGACAGTCTGGTGGCATGGGCGCCGCGCGAACAGGATCAGGGCGAGGGTTTGTACTACATCGGCATGATCTACCTGGATTACCTGAACGATTACGAGTCCGCCCGCCGCTACTTCGATTCCGTAGTGACCCACTACCGGCGCGGGGTGGGTTATCTGAGAGCGTACGTGGCCCGTCCGTACTGTGATTTGCGTCAGGGCAAACTGGAGGCCGCCGCCGCCGGTCTTTCTGCTCTCGGCCAGGTGCAGTTGAACGATGAGATCGCCGAAGAGGTGGACTACCACCTGGCCGTTATCGAGTACTGTCAGGGCCGCTATGACTCGGCCGGAGTGGCCTTGCAGCGTCTGATGGTGAGCTACCCCCGCGGCTTCTACGTCAACGACGCCATGCAGCTTCTGTTGGCTATGGATCGGGTCGGTGAAGACACGCTGCCGATGGCGGCCTACGCTAAGGCGCTACGGTATGAACTGCGACGGATGCCGGATTCGCTTGAGGCGGCTTTGATGTCGATCGTCGACGGACCTTCGCGGTCCCTGGCGGATTTTGCCCTCTATCGGTTACTGAATATAGGTCTGGCCGAGGATGATACCGCCGGTGTGCTGACTTATGTTGGGCGATTGGAGAAAGAGTATCCAGAGTCGTACTACTACCCGTACGGGCTGAAGGCCAGAGCCGACCTCTTCCGACTCGACTCAGGCCGGGTCGACCAGTCCAAGCTGATCTACCGGCGGTTGCTGGAGAGTTTCCCCGATTACCCGTTCGCCTCCGAAGTGCGTCAGCGCCTGCGGGAACTCGAAGACGATGACCGCATCGGCTAGAACTGCGTTTGATGTTCCTTTTCCGCTTCGAGCTGGCGCACCCGTCGCTCCAGGTCGTAAACTTTGTTCTCGCGGTCTTCCCACTTGCCGACTTTCATCTTAGTAGTGGTGCGAATCAGCAGCCCCAATGAAATCAGCAGAAAGACGATGGAATTAGCTCGACGGAACACCTCGCCCATGTTGAAAAGGGCGTCTACGAACGCGAGAATGCCGAGCAGGAATAGAATCGAGCACCAAACAAACATATCCGACCTCCGGGTCACCGACCGCCAAGACATGGGCGGCCGAATTATTCAGTTGTTATTTGCCTCGCTATCGTTATATTTGAGGCCTGTTGGTCCAAAAACGCGGGGGCCTCTTTTTGGATTATCGGTATAAGAGACAACGACTTTAGGAGGATGATTTGATCGCAGCCGCCGACCCCGCCAAGCCCAGCTTTGACCGCACCAATGCCATTCTGGCCGTCTTTGTTTTCATCGTTTCCTTCATAGTATATGCCCTCACGGTGCAGCGAAGTTTTTCATTCTGGGATTGCGGCGAGTTTATCGCCTGCGCTTACAGCCTCGGCATTCCCCACCCGCCCGGTACGCCTTTGTTCGTGGTTCTGGGGCGGCTGTTCGCGCTGATTCCGTTTGTGGAGGATATTTCCTACCGTATAAACTATCTTTCGGTAATCTCGTCGGCCGCCACGGCGATGTTATCATATCTGCTGACGGTGCGGTTGGTCGGATATTTCTTCCCGGCAGCCGAGCGCTCATCGCGGGTGGCACGGATGATCGCTTATATCGGTGGTATCGCCGGCGGGTTTTTCGTCGCCTTTTCGCGAACCAACTGGGGCAATTCGGTTGAAGCCGAAGTGTATGGACTGGCCCTGGCTTTGTCGGTGGGGATTGTCTGGCTCACCTTGCAGTACTTCGAGCAACGCGGCACGCCGGCCGCATCGAAAAAACTGCTCATGGTGGTCTACCTGGGCATGCTGGGCATCAGTGTTCATATGACGGTGTTTCTGGTGTTGCCGATATGCTCTGTATTCTTCATCCTCAAGAAGGACGCCGAACCGCGGGACTGGCTGGTAGTGTGCGGCTTCATCATCATGGAGTTGCTGTTCATAATCCTCTTCTCCAACGGCCGCGGCGGTGTTGACGCCTTCTATGTTGTCTCGGCCTTCCTGGGCGTGGTGCTGCTGCTGTTGCTGTACAAGAAGATCAACTGGGCCATGCTCATCGCGATCGCCTCGGTCAGTTCGGTTATGATCCAATTCACCACGTACGAAAAAGCCACGGTGCTGGCCGTCATCATACTGATAGTCATGGCCTTACTCTCCAAACAGCGCGGCTGGAATCTGCAATGGAAGACGGCCCTGGCGGTAGTGTTCATCGGTTTCATGGGGATATCGATACACGGTTTCATCCCCATTCGGTCATCGCTGAATCCGCGAATCGACGAGAACAATCCGTCCCGCAACTGGCGTACTTTTGAGAATTTCCTCGACCGCAAGCAGTATCAGCAGGAGTCGATGGTGGAACGGATGTTTCACCGGCGCGGCAGTTGGAGCAACCACTTCGGGCGTCACTCTCACATGGGTTTCTGGTCCTATTTCGAGGAACAGTATTCCGGCGCCGGCTGGTCGTTTATCGCGCCCTTCTTCCTCTTGGGGCTGATCGGCCTGATCACGGCCATCCTCAAGCGACTTGAAATCGGCCTGCCGTTCTTAACGCTCTTCTTAGTAAGCTCCGTCGGCCTGATTCTGTATATGAATTTCGCCGACGGCACCAAGTACGATTTCAACACCGGCGACGCCTACCTCGAGGTGCGCGATCGTGACTATTTCTTTACGCCGGCGTTTGTGTTTTTCGGTATCGCTATGGGCGTCGGTGTGTCGGCGGTGGTGCTGTGGCTGAAGAACCGCATTGCCGGCTCCGATTCGTACAAAGGTCTCACTGTGGTAACGGGCGCGTGGGTATTGGCGTTGCTCCCGGCGGTGACGCTGGCGCATAACTACCATGCCTGCGATCGCTCGGCCAATGTCATCCCCTACCTTTACGCCGCCAATATCCTCGACACCTGCGAGCCGAACGCCATCCTGTTTACTTCGGGTGATAACGACACCTTTCCCCTATGGTGCATCCAGGAGGTTTACGGCTACCGTCTCGACGTGCGGGTGGTCAACCTCTCGCTGTTGAACACCGACTGGTATGTGGAGCAGATGAAAAACCGGTACGGCGTGCCGATTTCGCTCACCGATTCGCAGATCGTGTGGTATCCGTATGAGGGGGCGCAGGGATTCGAGCGGGGTCGACCGCTTAAGCGGTTCCATGATCGCTCCCGTAAACGAACCACGTATCTAGAACCCTCTCCGCACGGCGGGCGGATCGTGCGCGTGGCCGATATGATGATGGACGAGATCGTCCTTGAGAGCACCTACTGGGACGGAGATACGATGAAGCTGAAACAACCGATATACTTCAGCTCGCCGCCGTACGCGGAGTCTCCTCTGGGCCTGCGCGACCGCGTGCACGCCGTCGGTATGCTCTACAAGCTTAGCTACGACCCGCCCCCGCGGTTTATTGAGATCGATAGGGGTTATGATTTGTTCATGAACGTCTACCGTTACGATGGGTACGCTGATTCGAAAGTCTACCGCGAAGAGAACGCCACCGGTGTGTTTGTTACCATGGGCGTCAATGCCTCGCGCGTCTACGATGAGTTGATGCTTCAGGGGAGGCGTAAGGAGGCGGAGGCGCTGATGAGAAAGATGATCGAAGTGTATCCCGAATACTGGCAGACTCAGGCGGTGCTGGCCGATCTGCTTGAGAAAGACGGCGACACGACCGCCGCCGACCAACTGTGGCGCGTGATGCACGATACGATCAAGGCGTTTCTGGCGTCCAACCCGGAGAATCTCTTCTACCGCCAGGATTTGGGCCTCACCAAGGTACAGTTAGGACAGCGCATCGATGACTCGGCGATGGTGGAGGAGGGCGTGCAGTTGGCATGGGAGGCGTTTCGGGCCAATCCCAACTCGAGCTTCGCCTTTCGCAAGCTGATCATGGTTCTGGCCCGAACTCAGCACGCCGGTCAGATAGATGAAGCGGTGAGGCTGTTCACGGAATACAAGATCAACATCAATGATCCCTTCCTGCAGGAGATGCGAGGAGCACGGCGCCCCCTGCCTACTCCGCTGGGACAACCGGAGATGTAAGATACAAGGCGAGCCGCCCGGCCCTTCGCGAGTATTGATAGACCTGCGATGCCGTCATTGCGAACCCGCCGCAGGCGGGTGTGGCAATCTCAATTGGTTGGCCGCCTTAGATCATGAGATTGCCCCGCTCCCTTCGGTCGCTCGCAATGACGACCGACGGGGCTTTCTCGACAGGCTCCTTCGTGTCCTGACGACGCGAAGGGCCTCTTGCCGAATGTGATTGCTGGTTACACGTGCGAAGACAGGCAATAGCCGGCGGTGCGACGATACCGGCCCCCCTCGTTGCTCAGCATCCCTGACGTCACCAACTCCCGCTTGACCAAGACAGTGTCGTTCTGGTAGCGGGCGATGATGCCGTCGACTTCTTTGTCGGCGTAGTCCCTCTCCGGCTCAAACTGGGCCAGGATGTACTCCAGCAGAAACCGGCGTTGCGGTTCCGCTGTCTCGGTCGGGGGGTGCTCTTCTTTGGCCGTGCTCTTCGCTTTTGAGCGGTCCTTGCCCGGTTTGCCGTTGCGGTTGGAGTGGTTCTCCAGCCACTCAAGGACCGACTGCTCCGGGATGCGCCAGTCCTTGCCGATTTTGTAAGCCTGAATCTCGCCGGCCTGGACCTTGCGCGTGATGACCTGAACATTCATCTTCAGTTTCTGGGCTAGTTCCGAGGTAGTGAAGAATTCCGTTTCTCTGATCGATGTTTCACCGTTGTTCAACTGTGGTCTCCTTGGGTAAGACGGCTAACGGGATTATGATAAACAAGGAGAGTGAGGTGCTGTCAAACAAAAAAAACCATCGTTCGGTGGTTTTCGCTTGTCAAAAGCGGAACAGCGCGATCGGTGACGGTTACTTCGTCTCCATAGCCGCTACTTCCGCCTCCGGTCGGTCCATCCACGGCGGGAAGATTTTGGCCAGAACGTACAGTATCACGATCGGTGCAAGCAGCAGCGTCACCGCCATGAAAAGCCCCTCGAGACCGAACAGATCCAGCTTGTAGACGGTCAGCCCGCGCAGGCTCTTGCTGAAGAGCTGGCCGCCGATCACCACGTTCCAACGGGTGCTGAAAATTCCGACCTGCACTAGGATGGCGGCGATGAAGAACAACATGCGTTTCATCTCGTCCGGCACTCGACCCAGTTTGCCCAGGATGATGGCGACCATCGGCGCCACGCTGCCCAGGATGATCTGCGACACGATCAGGCTGATGAAAAGCCGGTTGTGGATCATGTCTCGCAGTATCAAAATCGACTCCTCGGATTCATAAAGTCGCTGAATGAAATCCAGCAGCTCTAGCGAAAAGTCGACGATCATGGCGTACAGCAGATATGAGGCCAGCTTGTTGAGGCAGGCCATGTCAATTTTCTTCCAGCGAAACATCGTGGTGATCATGTACACCAGAACCATCAGCGCGATGCCGGAAACGATGGCTGAGAACAGAAAGACGATCGGCATCAGCACGCTGCTCCACCAGGGATTGGCCTTGACCGAGCCGAAGATGAACCCGACGTAGCCGTGCAGCAAAAAGGCCGAGGGAACGCCGATGATGGTGATGAAGCGACTCGCCTTCTCGTCGAAGGCCAGCGCCTGGGGGGAAACGTCCGCGGCGCCGAGGGTAGCGAACCTGTAGAAGTATCGGGTTAATCCGGTTTTTTCATGGGACCAGCGTACGATGTCCCTGCGATAGTCCAGCCAGAGTTCCAACAGCAGCACGGCCATCAGATACCAGGCATAGACGAATCCGAACATGGCCATGGCCGACGCCGTGTGCGGGGTCAAAAACATCTCGTAGCTTCGCTCCGGATGTCCCAGGTGCGCCAAAAGCGGCAGCGGGGCCACGATCAGAAAGGCCAGCGCCGTCACCAGCGACAGCCGGTAGACCGGCATGAGTTCCTTAACGTTAAACACCCGCTCCAGTGAGGCCAGGATAAAGGCGCCGGCCACCAATCCGGTCAGGTAGGGATAGATGACGATCAGCAGGCCCCAATGGAGCTCGAACTCGTTGGGATAGATGTATCCGGTGGTGCCGATGTTGGCGATAATCGTCTCCATAATCACCTTACCTCCCCGTCGGCCCCGGCGTAATACACCTTCGGCTTGGTATTCAACGCCGGTTTCAGAACGGTGATGTCGTTGAAACGCACGAACCGTCGGAGGGGGCTGCTGCGCTGGCCGACCTCACCGAAGATGCGGGCCTGGGTGGGACAGACCTCGACGCAGGCCGGCAGGTGACCCTTGGTGATGCGATGATAGCAGAAGGTGCACTTGTCGGCCACGTGCGTATCCGGGAGCAGATACCGGGCGCCGTAAGGGCAGGCCTGGATGCAGTAGCGGCAACCCACGCAGTACGAATCGTCAACCAGCACCACCCCGTCGCGGCTGGTGTAGGTGGCCCCCACCGGGCAGACCTGGACGCAGGGTGGGTTGGCGCAGTGGTTGCAGAGTTTGGGCACGAAGAAACTGCGCAGGACGTCGATGTCGTCGTCTATCTTGGGAAAACCGTCGATGCCGCCGTTGGGGCTGTCCACCATGGCCTCGCCTTCGACCGGAATGACGTACCGTTCGACCCAGGTGCGGAAGAAGTGCGGCTGAGGCGGCGCCTTGTTTTCTTTCTTGCAGGCGTCAGCGCATCGTCCGCAGCCGATACACCTGTGAATGTCAATCCCCATAGCGTAGTCGTGCCTGGTGGGATCGTAGTCGCCGTTGGTCTCGGCCGCCAGCAGGTCGCGTGCGCCCAGGGTGGAAGCCAACAGGACAAAGGCCGGTAGTTTGCTCGAGCAGTTCTTTAGAAACTCACGACGCTCTATTTTCGGTTTATCGTTCTTCATTGGTTCGCCTCCGGGAAATGAGGATAATGACAGTCCCAGCAGAGATACCGGCCGCCGTGGCTGTCAATGTCGACGCGGGGGATTTCTCTGGGGCTGTCGGCTCCGCGCGCGTGACACTGCCCGCACGATTCGCGGGACTGCGGTTTTTCGGCCCGGGCATAACGAGGATCTTTGATGTGCGTCTCGGAAGCTACGTGGCATCGCGTGCAGGGCAACGAAGAATGGTGCGAGACCAGCTTCTGGCTGGCGATCTCACGGTGGCAGGCGGAGCACTCCTCGGGCGCGTGCGGCAGCAGCGGATGGTGCGGATCATGGCAGCTTATACAGGCCTTGCCCGGATTGTGCAACTCCGGTATGATCTGCGGAAAGCCGGTCGGTCGGGCCGGGTTGTAGCCGTGGCAGACCGGGCAGAAGCCGCGACCGCGTGGGACGCTGGGGGTGAACTCATCAGGCGCCTCGACATGAGCCAAAGCCGGCCCGTGACATGACTCGCAGGCTACGCCGCGGTGATGCGAGGTCGACTTGGCCTCATAGAGGTCGTCGTGACAGTCACCGCACACCTGGGCGCCGGCGTACACCATGTCCTGTGCGGCGTTCTCGTCGGTGGCGTCGGCCCGGTAGTGGCCGTAGTCGCCGAAGCTATCCGGGATCAGCAAAGCCCGCGCCGCGATCAAGCCGCCCAGTATGGCCGCCACCATAACCAAAAGCGGCACCAACTGCTGGGGTATTCTCGACATGTTTCTCTGCTTCTCTCTCCTCGTATCGAGTCCGAAGACTTCGGCGCCATTATAATCGAGCCGGTGGGTCAAGTCAATGCATTTTATCTCCTTTACAGCCGCGATATCGACGCTATATTGGGCGGGAAAGGGACTTTAGCGGCCGCCCCTACGATTGGACAACCGTTTCTTTCGAACGCTGCGGTCGATAAGACATTGAGAATGCCCGAACTTCAACCAGACAACGGTCTCACCAACGACGATCTGTTTTGCCGGGACCTGCCCACCAATCCGCTACCCCAGATGGGCAAGATCCTGGTCACCGGCGCCACCGGGTACATCGGCGGACGCCTGGCGCCGGAGTTGCTGGTGCGCGGATACCAGGTGCGGGTGATGGTGCGGAGCGATCTGCGGGGGCACGCTGATATGTGGCCGGAGGCCGAGGTGGCGGTGGCCGACGCTTTCAATCCCGAGGAACTGAACAGAGCCCTGCGCGGCATCCACACCGCCTTCTATTTGATCCACTCTTTGATCCTGGGACCGCACGAGTTCGAGGCGGCCGACATCAAAGCGGCGGAGAACTTCCGCCGCGCCGCCGAGGAACAGCAACTCAAGCGGATCATCTATCTCGGCGGACTGGGGGACGCCCGCGTGCCTCTTTCGTCGCATTTGCGCAATCGCATGGAGGTAGCCATGGAACTCAGAAAGGGTCGGACGCCGGTGACGATTCTGCGGGCGGCGGTGATCATCGGTTCCGGCAGCGCCTCCTACGAGATCATGAACCATCTGGTCAGACGCATGCCCGTTATCGTGCTGCCGCGGTGGGCCAAAAACCGTTGCCAGCCGGTGGCCATTCGCGACGTGGTCAAGTACCTGGTGGGAGCGCTGGAGGTGTCCCCGACCACGGGTGAATCGTTCGATATCGGGGGGCCGGAAATCTTGACCTACCGGGAGATGCTGGCCACGCTTGCGGCGATAACCCGACGTAAAACGCTTGTCATCTCGGCGCCGGTCTCGTTTATCAGTCTCTTCGCCTACATCGTCAGCCTGCTGACACCGGTACCGAACGCGATCGTACGCTGCCTGATGGAAGGCCTGAAGAATGAGGTCGTCTGTCAGGATGAATCGATCAAGAAGTACCTGCCGTTCGAGCCGATCAGCTTCAGGCAGGCGGTCCTCAGGGCTATGACGCGCGAGGATCAGGACCGTGTTTCCACTCGCTGGTCGGACGCTTACCCCCCGGCCGGAGAGTTGGCTATAAAGCTGGATGAGTTGGATGGTGAGATTGTTCGCAAAACCAGCCAATCGCTTCAGACATCGACGTCGGCTGAGGCGCTCTTTCGCTCGATCTGTATGATCGGCGGGGAGCGAGGATGGTACACCGGGACCTGGCTGTGGATACTCCGAGGATGGCTGGACAGGCTCTTTCTGGGCGTCGGCGTATCCCGGGGAAGAAAAAGCCGCGTACATCTGGAAATCCATGATGTCATCGACTTCTGGCGCATCGAGGATCTTCAGGAAAACCGAAGGCTGCTCCTGCGGGCCGAGATGCGAATGCCGGGGCGGGCCTGGTTGGAGTTCAAAATCGACCCGATCGAGCCGACCGATCGGCGTCTCCTGTCGGTGACCGCGTATTTTGACACGTATACCCGGTTAGGGCGGCTATACTGGTATCTGCTTTTGCCGATTCACTTCTTCATTTTCCGCAACCTGATCAGGCAGATTGAGAAACGTGGTTAAACGGCGACACCTGCTAAGCCGATTTCAGCATGAACCGCGCGTCGACCGCCTTGGAGTTTTCGCGCTTGGCCGCAGCAATGAACGGGTTGACATCGAAGGACTCGAGTTGCGGGAAATCGGTCACCACCTGGGACAGACGCTGAACCGTCTCTTGAAGACACTTGAAGTCGACCGCCGGCGCTCCGCGAAAACCGTTCAGAAGCGGATAGCCCTTGATTGACTCGATCATCTCCTGGGCGCCGTAGGACGTGACCGGATGGATCTTGAAGGCGACGTCTTTCATCACTTCGACATAGACACCGCCGAGGCCGAACATCAAAAGCGGTCCGAAGGACGGGTCGTGGAACATACCGATGATGGTTTCGACCCCTCCCGAAATCAATTCCTGCACGATGACTCCGCCCGGACCTTCGGCTTTACCGAACTTCTTTTTCATCGCCTCAAAGGCCTTCTTGACCTCGGCCTCCGTCCGTAGATCGCCGGAAACGCCGCCGACGTCCGTCTTGTGCACGATCTCCGGCGCATCGATCTTCATGATCACGGGCAGCCGCAGCACGGCAGCGGCCTTCTGCGCTTCCTTGACGTTTTCGCAGCGCATGGCGCGGGCGATGTTGATCCCGTAGGCATCCAGGATTTCAAGGGCATCCACTCCCAGAATGGTCTCTCGCTTCTCTTTCGTCGCCTTCTCGATGATCTCGGCGGCGCGGTCATGGTCGACATCCTTGAAGTTGATCACCCTGGTTTGCGGACGCTTGAGCCACTCAGCGCGGTGCACCAGGGCGTTCATGGCTTTGGCGGCGGACTCGGGGAAAGTGTAAACGGGAATACGGCGAGTGACCAGCTCTTCCGAACCGGCGATCTTGGTCGCCCCGGCCATGAAGCAGCCGAGCACGGGTTTGTCGTTGTTGTGTTTGTCGATCATCTCGACGATGCCGTCGATCACCGCCCGGTGATCCACGACCACCGGCGGCACGAAGATACAGATGACGGCGTCGACGTTTCTGTCGGACAGCACCGCGTCCATGGCGATACGATACGAGTCCGGTCCGCCGGCGGCGATGACGTCCACCGGGTTGTTGACCGAGGCCACGGCCGGCAGCTTGTCGCGCAGCAGCTTGATCGTCTTCTTCTCAAACTGCGCCATGGTCATGCCGAGACTGACCACCGCGTCGGTGGCGAGAATACCGGGACCGCCGGCGTTGGTTATGATGGCGATACGGTCCCCCTTCGGCAGCGGCTGGTTGGACAGGGCCACGGCGATGTCGAACATCTCGTCCATCGAGGTCACGCGATAGACGCCGCACTGCTCGAACAGCGCGTTGACGCCGACGTCCAGTCCGGCCAGCACGCCGGTGTGCGAACTGATAGCCCGCGCTCCGGCGGCGGTGCGTCCGGCCTTGACGGCCACGATCGGCTTGTGGCGCGCCAGCCCGCGGGCGATACGCGTAAATTCACGCGGGTTGCCGAAGCTCTCCAGGTACAGCAGAATGATATCGGTGTGCGGATCGTCCGCCCAGTACAGAAGAATGTCATTGCCGGAGATATCCGCCTTGTTGCCCACCGAGGCGAACTGTGAGAAACCCAGGTTCAGCTCGTTGGCCAGTCCCAGAATCGCCTCGCCCAGCGCGCCCGACTGGGACATGAAGGCGACGTTCCCCTTCAGCGGCTGGACTTTTGAAAACGTCGCGTTCATCGAGAACTCCGGGTCGGTGTTGAGCACGCCGAAACAGTTGGGGCCGATCATCCGCATGCCATGCTTGCGCACGATCTCCAGTAGTTCCCGTTCCAACCTGGCGCCATCCTCGCCCACCTCTTTGAACCCGGAGGTGATAACCACCACTCCCTTGCAGCCCTTCTTGCCGCACTGTTCCAACACACCCTTCACGTGGTCGGCCGGGACGACGACGACGGCCAGATCGACGGCGTCGGGAACGTCGAGGATGGTCGAGTAGCACTTGATGGAGTGTATGAAGTTCGCTTTCGGGTTGACCGGGAAAACTTTGCCGTTGAAGTTGAACCCGATCAGGTTGTGCAGGATGCTGTGCCCTATGGTCCCTTCCCGGCTGGAGGCGCCGATAATCGCTATGGAGCACGGTCTGAATATGCCGTCAAGAGAGTTGTTCATTCTTTATCCTCAAAAACCTGTTTCCACATTGCATCACAGATGGATCGGAATAATAGCAGGAACAGCGCGTGGCGCAAGATGTTTCGGAGCCGGCAAGAAACTATCTTGTCTTTTTGTGCTTAGCGCGCCTCGATTCTGGCGAAACCAGGCGTCTCTGCCGGCCTGGTATCTCATGTGTTAGGGCAGCTAGGGCGAGATGTGGGGCGGAGGGCTATTCGAGCCACGAGTTTTCGCGTGGAGATCGACAGTGGAGAATATGAAAGAGCTTGACAATCTGTTTCCGGGTTTCTATTCTAAATGTGTGAGCACGAAACGATTGTATTGGCTGGTGATCGTCCACCACATCGCGGCAAGAGCCAAGCTGTCGCTGATGGTTCTGGTGACGTCTGTTTCTAGCGTGGTCGTGCCCCAAGCCCGCGGATTTGGGTTCTCGGTATGGCGCCGCGCAGCACGTCTCGTAAGCTCCCTTGAGGAGAAGGCAAAGGTTCTGTTCATAGCAATAGTTGTAGTTTTGTCTTGTTGTGCCTTTGCCGGCTTTGTACTGTGGTTTCGCTGCAGCGTGCCTACTGCTACGTTTCTAACGTCAATCTTTTTGTTAATCGAGTATATCATCTTCCTGTGGTGCTTCCCCACGAATATTTTTGTGAGGAAGTTCTTTGCGCCTGTGGTAATAGCAGTTGTGATTTCGTTTGTTCCCTGGTTTGCCAACCTGCTGCCTCAGGGCACGGTAGGTATCCCTCCTTGTGCGTCCTCACCCGAGTGCCTTGTGGACTCTGCCTTCGTTGCTGACGTATGTACTGAATCATTCCGAGAGATTCGTGAGCAGCGGGCTGCTGGGTTGGTTCTATCTCAAGCCGATGAAGATTACGTCAGTCTGAAAGGGCATTTGACCGAGCACGCCGGAGAGTTTCAGCAACGTTGTCAAACGGGCGATTACTTGTACATTGTCGGAAACTGGATGTTCGTAGAAAGCCGTATAGACCAATTCGAACCTCGATCCGCGGTTGATACGCTGATCGTTGCCATTTTGTGTCGATACGCGGCAGAGGCTCACGCCTATGTCCATGATTCAGTGACTGCGGTTGCTTGTCTTGAGCGGTCCAATGAGTGCCCCCTGGTTTATCAAGTAGATCCGGAGTATCTCCGACCCGATCTCAATATTACCGATTGGCCAGGCGCTGAAGAGCCAACCCAGACAACAGCCTCAACGTCTGAATCCGGCGCGGAAGGTGAGACCAATGAACTAGAAATCGTTGTTAAACCGCCGTCATTCGATGTGCCGCCACCCATAGCAGACTTGCCGCTCCAGATGCCCGCGGACCAGGATGAGGGCGCAAACTTAATCGCTGGCCCAGAAGGTAATCCTGGGAACTCAGTGCTGGCGCAGCAAGCTAGTCCGGAAAGTGACGCAAACTCCGTTGGGTCCGCCAGTATCGATTACGCTGAGGACATGTTGGCGAGGAGTATGCGCTTGGAGAGTGAAAGAACTTCTCCGACGTCGCCAGAGGAAGAGCGCTACTCGCGAGGGGCGTGGCTGGTCACCTACGGTTTCTTGGAAGAGGCCCATGGTGTTTTCGAGGACCTGATTGAGTATACCAAGGGCAATGTTTATTGTGAGGCGTATTACGGTCTTGCCTATGCAGAGTACCTCGAGGGCCAATCGGAAGAGGCTGCTCGCAACCTCGTGAAACTGCATCAGTGTCGTGGTTCGCTCAATGTCCTTGAAGGCGAACTTCGTCGTCGTGTCGAAAAGTGTTTGGGCCAGGACATTTTCGAATTCTGCGAAGCCATCAAGTAGACGAGTAAATCTCAGAAGTCCGGGGCTCTTTACTAAGGTCGCAGCCGCAGGGGGTTGGTGCATCGAAGATGTGTCAGCCAGAGAGTGCTCACGGTATGAAAACGGGCAGGTCCGAACCGAACCTGCCCGTTTATTGTAGGCTCTATTGATCGCGTCAGCCGGACACTTTGACCACGCAGCCGGCGGCCGTGTCGCCCGCGGCGCAACCGGCGAACAGGCCGTAACCGCCGCCCTTGGTCGCCAACTCTTCGATAAGCTCGATGATGGCGCGTAAGGCCGTCGGTCCCTGAGGGTGGCCCCAGATCAGCGGGCTGCCGTAGTTGTTCATTTCGTTCTTGTCGTAGCCCAGTTCGCGCGATAGATACACGTCGTTCACGGCGAACGGGTTGTGCGTGTGCACCGCTTTCAGGTTGTCGACGCCGATTCCGGCGTCGGCCAGAGCGGCCTTGGCGGCCGGGGCGACCGCTAACGCCATGTATCCCTTCTTAGCGCGCGCCGTGCCGAAACCAACGAACTGGATTTTGATCTTGGCGTCGGTCGCCAGTTTGGCCGCTATCTCTTTGGTAGTGACAATCATGCCGGAGTTGCCGTCGGCCGGATGCGTCTGCGACCCGAATGTCACCGTTCCCTCCGGCAACATCGGCTTGAGACCCTTGAGGCCCTCAAGCGTGGTCGGGAAAATCCCTTCATCCCCCTCGATCGATTTCGCCTTCTTGCCCTTGCCGACTTCCACCGGGATCATATACTTTTTCTGAAACGCCGCATCGTCGGCCAGCGCCATCCGGTACTGCTCATACCGGCGCTGGGTCAGTTCGTCCTGCTCATCCTTGGTGATGTTGCATTCCTTGGCCACGTTTTCAGCCGTCTGGATCATCGAATTCTTGGCCCAGGGATCGAAACTGAAATTGTCCCACACCCAGTTTTCCGCCTTGCCGGTGCCGCCGGGGGCCGACTGGCTGGGGTAGTAAAGATGCGGACCGTTGGAGCAGCGGTCGGCCGCGATCACCAGACTGGTCTTGGCCAGGCCGCCATCCACATCCTGGGATGCCATCTTGACACAAACGGCGCCGGTGATGCAGGCCTGATTGACCCACGGTCCGGTGATGGCGCCGTTGCCGAACATACCGGCCAGCCAGGGGCCGCCGTAGAAACTGTGCTGCTGCGGGATAGTCAGGCCGAGGTAAACGTTGTCGAACTTGTCGGGCGCGATCTTGCGCGCCTCGAAAAACTTCTGGGCCGTCGCCGCCGCCAGTTCCATCGAGTGCATATCGGCGAAACTCCCCTGCCATTTGGCGTAGGGGCTGGACCAGTAACCGCCGTAGGGAATGTACGATTTTGAGAACGCCACGATTTCCTCCTTAATACAATGCTTCCTGCTCTGTCTTTGTCTAACAGCAGTACCGGCGTTGTCTTCAGACGCTGGTGCTGCCGACTTTGTTCTTCTTCAACTCCTCCACCACCATATCGCCGACCTTCGAGGTCGAGAAGCCGGAACGGGCGTCCAGCGACGGCAACCGTCCGGATTTCAGAAGCGACGACACGGCGTTTTCGATGTCGGCCGCGCCCTTCTGCTCGCCGAGAAAATCAAGCATCATCTGGGCCGCCATGATGGCCGCGATGGGGCAGGCGACGTTCTTGTCCTTGTACTTGGGGGCGGAACCGTGAATAGGCTCGAACATCGACACCTGACCGGGATGGATATTACCCGACGCCGCGATCCCCATCCCCCCTTGCACCATAGCGCCGAGGTCGGTGAAGATGTCGCCGAAGATGTTGGTCGTTACCACCACGTCGAACCACTCCGGGTTTTTCACCAGCCACATGCAGGCGGCATCGATATAAGCGTGGTCCTGCTCGATGTCCGGATACTCTTTGCCCACTTCTGCCAGCGTCCGGGTCCAGATATCCTGGGCGCGGATGGCGTTGGCCTTGTCGACCAGCGTCACCTTGTTGTCTTTGTTGCGCGCTTTGGCCACCTCGAAAGCGTATCGCACGGCGCGCTCGCAGCCCTTGCGAGTGAACACCATGTTGGCAATGGCCACTTCGTCCGGCGTGCCTTGCTTCATTATGCCGCCAATGCCGGTGTAGACGTCCTCGGTGTTTTCGCGCACTACGACCATGTCGACGTCTTGGCACTTTTTGTCCTTGATAGGGCAGAGGGCCTCGGAATACAGCTTGATCGGCCGCAGATTGACATACAAATCCAGCTTGAAGCGTATGCCGGCGATCACCGCGCGCTCCACCAGGCCGACCTCGCAGCGCGGGTCGCCGATAGCCCCCAGGAGAATAGCGTCGTGCTGGCGGTATTCATCGTAGATCGGTTCCGGCACCAGTTCGCCGGTCCTGAGATAATGTTCCGAGCCGAAGGGGTAGTCGGTGGTTTCGTATTCGAATCCGTTCAGTTCCGAAGTGACCTTGAGGACCTTGAGCGCTTGGCGCGTCACCTCCGGTCCCACGCCGTCGCCGCCGATAACTGCGATTTTGTACAAGTCGTATTTCCTTTCGTTGTTCGTCTATCCAAACCCACCTGTCGCTTCGCTTTAGGTGGGGTACCTGTACCCGTACTCTGTCAGATGTCGAAACCACAGGGGTTTCGACCTACAATGCTGTCCCCACCCGCCGCGTCGTTCTGGGTGGGGTACCAGAGCCGTTCACTGCATCACCCTGTCACCCCGAGCGCAGTCGAGGGGGGACAAGTGCGGCAAACAGCTACGAGGGAGAATATAGCCCCGAATGCAGCGGCCGGTCAAGTGGGTGGGGGAGGATTTCTGCGCCCTGGAGGTACGGTTAGACTTGTTTGGATATGGATGCGGTCACGGCCCGCCCCAAACAGGTTTGAGACGGCCAGCTGGGATGGTTCACCAGCGGTGCTTGGGCTCAGGGAATCGGGTACTTCGCACGTAGGATGCGCGAGACCTGTAATAGTAGGAATTGGCTACATCCATAGCCACTCCCTGCGGGTCCATGAACATTGTGGCGCCGGTTATGCCCACTAGTTCGAGTCGTTGGAACACATCGCGAATGCACTTCTTGTTCACTATTACTTTTGTTAGAGTAGGCGTTGGCGCACGCCTAGTGCCGTCCGGCAATTGTTCATAAGGTTCTTCGATGCGCTCGATGTACTGCTCCAGGTCTTTTGCCCCCAGCAGCGCCCACTCGTGTGTATCGTATAGAAGCGCTCCCAACTGGCGTTGCATTCTCTGGTTATACTTACCGGGGAAAGGTATGAACTGCAAGCCAATAAAGAAACCACTGTGAAACAGAGAGTCACTTTGGAATGAACCCCTTTCCTTGGACCGTTTAGGTTAGGACAGTTTGGCGGTTCATGGTTTCGTTCTTCAGCAGAGCCTCGAATTCGTCCGGCGGTCGATAGCCCAGCG
>Ga0214473_10000205_pt1 | contig 83624 bp, 72 predicted proteins | sample RVTome_7_FD_203509 | JGI IMG/M metagenome (GOLD analysis project Ga0214473, IMG submission 203509) | Soil microbial communities from uranium-contaminated site in the Upper Colorado River Basin, Wyoming, United States - RVT98D197 | ecosystem: Environmental > Terrestrial > Soil > Contaminated >... | reverse complement strand
CCTGCCTTCAGCTCCGTTATCCTGTCCCTTTCCTCCAGACTCAGTTGCTTATATCGTCTCTCCATAAACACTTAGGGTAACTCCTGTGTAGCCCCAAGTGTTGCACTTGCTCATTGAACTGGCGCTTTTCATCAAATTCTATAAAACGAGATAGCCTGTCTAAATCGTTCTCAATTGCGAGAAGATAGTTCCAATGTGCTTCTATTTTATGTGCTTCGATTCCCACGAAACCTTTTTTGAAGAAGCAGTTCTGCCTTTTCCCCCGCTCGAACAATTATGAAATTGACCCTAACCCGCCCAAAATTTCCGCTCGTACTTTACCCCTTTAAAAGGGCGCTTTTCAAGGAATTTTTTAAGTTGCCTGAGCGCGTTTTTTCGGCACGAACTTGACCTGCACATCATAGCCCAGGGCAGGGGCGACCTTTTTAAGGGTGGTAAGGGAGGGCTTGCCCAAGAAAAGACCGGACACGAATATAGTGACCCGTGTCCCGTAGACAAGGTCACCCACCCGCCTGTTATGATTGAAACCGGCATGGAAGGAATTTCCTTCGAGACCCTCCCCTTAGATTAAGGGGAGATGGAGGGGTGCGCCTTATTTTCCCCCTCGCCTATACGTGGGAGAGGGGCTGGGGTGAGGGCCATGTTCAATGTTCAAGCAACTTTGAACTCGAAATCGCCCCTAAGTGCCGGGAAAGAAAAGAGAATCGCGATGGGGGTTGAACACTAAAAAAAATATGAGATTGCTTCGCTTCGCTCGCAATGACCTAACCCTTATTTGTCATTGCGAGGAGGGCTATAAGCCCGACGCGGCAATCTCTTTTTGGTTATAATTTCCTATGCGCTTCCAGGCCATCACAAGCCCCGCAAACCCGAAGATAAAAGAGCTTGTCCTAATAAAGAAGAAACCCTCCTATGGCGGTTTTCTCATCGAGGGGCCGCATTTACTGGAGATGGCTATGGCAAGCGGGGCAGGCATTAAGAGGGTCTTTCTCACGGAAGAGTTCCGCACAAAGCCCAAAAACAGAACCCTGATAAAAGCCCTTCTAAAAAAAGAACTGGAAATGAACGAAGTCACTGAGCAGATCATGGGGAAGCTGGCCGAGACGGAAACCCCTCAGGGGATTATCGCCCTTCTTGAGATCGAAAAGAAGTCCCTCGATTCCCTTGCCTTTAAAGGGAGTCCTTTCCTTGTTGTCGCGGACGCGATAAAGGAGCCGGGGAACCTGGGCGCAATCATGCGCACGGCGGACGCGGCGGGGGCGGATGCTTTGATAAAACTCCCCGGGACCGCGAACCCGCTGAATTCCAAAACCCTCCGGGCAAGCGCCGGGAGCTTTTTCAACCTGCCCGCGATAGAGGCGGACACAGAAGAATTTCTCCCCTGGCTAAAGGGGAAGGGCATCAAGCTTTGCGGGACGGATGCCCGCGCGGAGATATCCCTTTACGAGACGGATTTGAAAGGTCCGGTCGCTTTCGTCTTTGGGGAAGAGGCCCACGGGCTTTCCCGCGAATTGCGAGAGAGGGCCGACCTACTTATACGCATCCCCATTTTGGGCAAGGCCGAGAGCCTGAACGTGGCCGCCGCCTGCGCCGTGGTCCTGTACGAGGCGGTGAGACAGAGGATTCATAGTTAATTTTTTTAAAGGTTAAAAAGAGAGGGATTCCGGACAAGCCGGAATGACAAGGAATCGGCAGGGCGGGGTGCTTGCCGGGAGCGATGCGAAATCAGGAAAGCGACATCCGGGGAGTAAAAAACAACACAGAGTGTAGGTGACTTTCAAAACAGAGTAATTAAAACAGAACAAAAATTCATGGAGCGGTTATTTCGCGAGCGGCGCGGTAGGCACCCCGCCCCCCTTCTATTTTCCTTCTTCTTCTTTCTCTTTAGGCGGGAGGCAGAGGAAGCCGCCGAGCTTTTTCAGGCGCTTGTATCTTTCCTCGGCAAGGCGCCCCGGGGTCTTGGCCGAAAGCTCCTCGATTGCGGCAAGGAGGACCTGGGCTATGCTCTTTGCGGTGCTCTCCGGGTCTCGGTGTGCGCCTCCAAGCGGTTCGGGGATCAGGTCGTCCACGACCTTTGCCGCGAGGAGGTCCTGGGCCGTGAGCTTCAGGGCGTCGGCCGCGAGCATGTATTCATTGGAGCCGATATCGCCGTTTTTGTTCCACAGTATGGCCGCGCACCCCTCGGGCGATATAACGGAGTAGACCGAATGTTCGAGCATATATATCCTGTCGCCCACACCGAGGGCAAGTGCCCCGCCGCTTCCGCCCTCGCCTATGACCACAGAGACGATCGGGGTCCGGAGCGAGCTCATCTCCATCAAGTTTGTGGCAATGGCCTCGGCCTGCCCGCGCTCCTCCGCCCCGATGCCTGGATACGCCCCCGGCGTGTCGATGAATGTTACAACGGGCTTTCCGAAACGCTCCGCGAGCTTCATGAGCCTCAATGCCTTTCTATAGCCTTCGGGATGCGGCTGGCCGAAGTTCCTGCTTATTCTTTCTTTGACTCCCCTGCCTTTCTGGTGGCCTATCACCATGACGGGATACGGGCCGAGCCGAGCGAGCCCTCCCACTATAGAGGGGTCGTCGGAGAAGCGCCTGTCCCCGTGCAGTTCTATGAAATCCTCCATGACGAGGCCGATGTAGTCGAGCGTATAGGGCCTTTCGGGGTGGCGGGCGACGAGTATCTTTTGCCAGGACGTGAGGTTCGAGAATATCTCGGAACGGACCTCACGCGCGCGCCTTTCAAGACGCCTGATTTCGGAGGCGATCTTAAGCTCTTTGCCGTCCGAGAGCCTCTTCAGCTCCTCTATTTTCGTCTCAAGCTCCTGAACGGGCTTTTCGAATTCAAGATAATATTTCATTTAGATGAACCTCATATTCGCGCCTCCCCCGAGGCAATCCCGAACGGCGTTCTCGAATTCCTCGCCGTAAGAGACCCTGAAGGGAGTGTCTATAATAACCTGAAGCCCGTCCGCGAATAAATTCAAAAGGAGCGGGGTCGCTCCCTTATGGGCTTCGAGGAGGGTCTTTAATTTTATGAGATCGGCCCCCTCTTTTGCCGTGATTTCAAGCTTTTTCCCGTTCGCGCCGTTCTTTAAGGCATCTTCAAGATGGGCCATCTGGCGCGCTATGAGCTTTGGCCCCTTGTCGGTACGGTCCACGGTGCCCCTTACGAGCAGGGGGGTGTCCTTCTTCAGAAGCTCGCTTTTGTCCTTATAGAGGTCCGGGAAGACGACCACGTCTATTGTGCCCTCGTCGTCTTCGAGGACTATATGGGCCATCATGCCCTTGTCCTGCCGCGTCTTAATCCTCTTAAGCGCGCCCAGTATGCCCGCCGCGGAGACCTCGGCCTTGTCCTCGAGCCCGGCAAAGGCGGTGGAATTAAGCGCCCCGGAGAGGGCCAGGGCGTATTTATATTTCCTCAAGGGGTGGCCTGAGATGTAGAACCCGAGGGCCTCTTTCTCATAACTAAGAAGCTCGGATTCCTCCCATTCCCGGCCCTCATCCCGGCCATTCTCATCTCCGCCCCCGAAGAGCGCGTTCTGTTGCGCGGAGGAGCGCCTGCCCGGGTTTTCGACGAGGTGGAATGAGGCGCGCCTTTGGGCGCCCAGGGAATCGAACGCCCCGGCCTTTACGAGCGCCTCGAGGACTTTCTTGTTCACCTTTCTTGAATTAATCCTATCGAGGAAATCGGCGAATGTGGAGAACGGGCCGCCTTCATTACCAGCCGATAAATTACGGGCTTCGATTATTGACTCTATGGCCTGGGCGCCCGCGCCTTTCACCGCCCCCAGGCCGAACCTGATCGAGTCCCCCACCACCTTGAACTCCATATCGGATACGTTTATATCGGGCGGGAGCACTTTTATGCCCATCAGGTGGCACTCTTTTATGAACTTCATTATCTTGTCGGTGTTATCGAGCTCAACGCTCATGTTGGCCGCCATGAACTCAACGGGGAAATGCGTTTTCAGATAGGCGGTCTGGAAGGCCACATACGCGTATGCCGCCGAGTGCGACTTATTGAACCCGTACTCGGCGAACTTGGCCATGAGGTCGAAGAGCTTTTTCGCCTTCCCCTCGGGTATGCCATGGGCCTTTGCGCCTTTTATGAAGGCCTCTTTCTGCTTCTCCATCTCCTCGGGGAGCTTTTTGCCCATAGCCTTCCTCAAGATATCGGCCTGCCCGAGCGTGAAGCCGGCAAGCCTGTGGGCTATCTCCATGACCTGTTCCTGGTAGAGGATGACCCCGTATGTCTCGCTAAGTATTTCCTTAAGCTCCGGGAGGTCGTACTTGACGGGCGTAAGCCCTTTTTTCCCGTTTATGAACTCGTCTATCATCCCGCTCCCGAGGGGGCCGGGCCTGTAGAGGGCCACGAGGGCCACGAGGTCTTCGAAGCGCTCGGGGCCGAGCTTTACGAGTATCTCGCGCATGCCGCCGCTTTCAAGCTGGAAGATGCCCGTGCTGTGCCCGGAGGAGAGGAGTCCGTAGGTTTTTTTGTCGTCCACCTTCATTTCGGCAAGCGAGAAGTCCTTGCCGTTCTCTTTTATGAACCGGACTGTCTTTTCGAGCACGGTCAGGGTCTTAAGTCCCAGCAGATCGAATTTCACAAGCCCCAGGCTGTCTATCGCGGTCATATCGAACTGTGTTGTAATCGTGCCGTCCGTGGGGTTTTTATATAGCGGCGCGAACTCGGTTATGGGCTCGGGCGCGATGACAACGCCTGCCGCGTGGGTGGAGGCGTGCCTGGCGAGCCCCTCAAGCCTCTGGGCGATATCTATAAGCTCCTTCACGCCCGCCTCGCCTTCGTAGAGCGCGGAGAGACGGGGCTCCGCCCTGAGGGCGTCTTTTATCGTGATGTTCGGGGTTTCGGGGACGAGCTTCGCTATTTTGTCCACCTCTGCATAGGGGATATCCAAGGCCCTGCCCACGTCCCTTATGGCGGCCTTGGCCCCGAGCGTGCCGAACGTGATTATCTGGGCAACGTGATCTTGCCCGTATTTTTCCGCCACATAGGCTATGATCTCCTGCCTCCTGTCCTTGCAGAAGTCCACGTCGATATCGGGCATGCTTATGCGCTCGGGGTTAAGGAACCTCTCGAAGAGGAGTCCGTATTTGATCGGGTCTATCTCCGTTATGCGGAGCGCGTACGAGACAAGGCTCCCTGCGGCCGAGCCCCTTCCGGGGCCCACGGGTATGCCCTTCTCCTTGGCGTAATTGATGAAATCCCAGACTATGAGGAAATAGCTCTCATACCCCATGCGCTTTATGACGGAAAGCTCGTGCTCTATCCTCCTCAGATATGTTTCCGGCATCCCCGCCCCGAAGCGCTCTTTCAGGCCCTTCATCACAAGCCCTTCCAGGTATTTGCCCGCGGGCAGGTCATCGGGAGGGGTGAACTTGGGCAGATGGGGCGCGCCGAGCTTAAAGTCCACGTTGCAGCGCTCGGCTATTTCTATGGTGCTCCTTATGGCCTCCGGCAGGTCCCCGAACGCGCGCGTCATCTCCTCCGGGCTTTTGAAGTAGAGGCCGTCCCCCTGAAAGCGCATCCGGTCGGCATCTTTAACCGTCTTTCCGGTCTGGATGCAGATTAGTATGTCGTGGGCCTTCGCGTCCTCTTTCTTAAGGTAATGGCAGTCGTTCGTTGCGACTATCTTGATGTCGAGCTCTCGGGCGAGTTCCAACAGTTTTTTATTCAGGAGGACCTGCTCGGGTATCCCGTTCTCCTGGAGCTCGATGTAGAAATTCTCCGGCCCGAAGGTCTCTTTGTAATACAGGGCGCACTCCCGCGCCTTATCGGGCGCCTCACGCGAGAGATAATACGCTACTTCGCCCTTCATGCAGGCCGAAAGCGCTATAAGCCCCGCCCTATGCTCTTCGAGAAGCTCCCTGTCTATCCTCGGCTTGTAATAAAAGCCCTCGGTATATGCCTTCGAGACGAGGTGGACCAGGTTCCTGTACCCGGCGTTGTCCCTGGCAAGGAGGACAAGATGAAAGAAGCTTTCCTCTTTTTGCTTATCAAACCTGCTCTTCGGGGCCAGGTAGACTTCGGCCCCGATTACGGCCTTGATGCCCGCCTTCGAGGCCTTTTTATAGAACTCGACCGCCCCGAAGAGGTTCCCATGGTCGGTCACGGCAACGGCGGGAAGCCGCCATTTTGCCGCCGTTTCAATGAGTTCAGGGATTTTTATCGCCCCGTCAAGCAGGCTGTACTCGGAGTGCAAATGCAGGGGCACATAATCGGCGTGTTTCTGCATAGCGGGAAATTTTACCTGCTGGGGTACGGCTTAGTCAAACTGCATGCCTTAAATTTTATTTTGATAACCTTAAATTAAAGAGACCTGAGCAAAAAAGAAATCGTTGACTTGAAAAAACCTGGTACAGATATAATCACACTCTTCATGTGCGGTGACGTGATGACGGGAAGGGGCATCGATCAAGTATTGCCCCATCCGAATCCTCCCCATCTTTATGAGCCGTTCATGAAAAGCGCTGCCGGGTACGTAACGCTCGCGGAGCGCGTGAGCGGTCCGATCCCAAGACCTGTGGACTTCTCATATGTCTGGGGGGACGCCCTCGAAGAACTTAAGCGGGTTGGCCCTCATGCGAGGATCATCAACCTGGAGACGGCGGTGACGAAAAGCGAAGACTATGAAGACAAAGGGATCAATTACAGGATGCACCCCGCCAATATCGGGTGCATAACTGCGGCCGGCATCGATTGCTGCTCGCTCGCCAATAACCACGCGCTCGACTGGGGATATTCGGGATTGATCGAAACACTCGAGACATTGAAGAAAGCGGGGATAAAGTGCCCGGGCGCCGGAAGGAAATTGGAGGAGGCGGAAGCTCCTGCCGTTCTGGAGATAGGCGGAAAGGGAAAAGTGCTTGTTTTTTCATGCGGATCGACGACAAGCGGCATACCCCTGTCCTGGGCCGCTTCCGAAAGCAGGGCCGGGGTAAATCTGCTGGCCGATTTCTCCCCTCACACCTTCCTTCGCATAAAGGAAAAGATCGGGAAAGTCAGGCGAAGAGGGGACATCGTCGTCCTCTCCATTCATTGGGGTCCCAACTGGGGGTACGAGGTCCCCGAAGAACAGAGAGAATTTGCGCATAAGATAATCGATGAGGCGGGCGTGGACATAATTCACGGCCACTCCTCCCACCACGTGAAAGGGATCGAGGTCTATAACGAGAGGCTTATCCTCTACGGGTGCGGGGACTTTATTGACGACTACGAAGGGATCTCGGGGTATGAGCACTACAGGGGGGAGCTCGGGCTCATGTATTTTGCGGCCGCAAACCCGTTAACGGGGTCGCTCGTCGCCCTGCGGATGACCCCCACCCGGGTCAACCGTTTCAGGGTAAACCGGGCATCGGGAGAGGACGCACTCCGGCTAAAAGATATCCTGGACAGGGAGGGGAAGAAATTCGGGACGCGAGTTGAGTTAAGCGAGGACAATGCTTTAACGCTCAAATACTGAATATCTTCTCCGCTGTGATATAATTTTTTAGTCTGATGGCTAAATGAGGAGGGTCCGCAATGGCTATTATCGACAAAATTCACTGGCTCGGGCATGATTCTTTCAGGATAGAAGGGGAAAAGACCATCTACACGGACCCTTTCAGGCTCGCCAGGGGCGGGAAGGCCGATGTAGTCCTTGTCACTCACGAGCACTACGACCATTGCTCCCCGGAGGACATCGCGAAGGTGCAGGGGCCGGATACCGTCATAGTGGCCCCGCCCGACTGCGCCGGGAAGCTCAAGGGCAATGTGAAGACCGTAAAGCCCGGGGACAAACTGAATATAGAGGGCGTGGGGATAGAGGCCGTCCCTTCCTACAATATCGGCAAGAAATTCCATCCGAAAGAGAAAAAATGGCTGGGGTATATTTTCACCGTCTTCGGCAAGCGCATTTATATAGCCGGGGACACGGACCGCATCCCGGAAATGAAAGAGATAAAGGCCGATATCGCGCTCCTTCCAGTGGGCGGCACCTATACGATGACGGCCGAGGAGGCCGCGCGGGCCGCCCTCGATATAAAACCCGAAGTGGCCATCCCGATGCACTGGGGCTCCATCGTGGGGACCAGGGACGATGCCGAGACATTCAAAAAAGAGCTTGCGGGAAAGCTCGAAGTGGTGATCCTTTCCCCGGAGAAATAGAAAGAGAAATGAAATAGTGCCCGAAAACCCCCTGCTCCTGAAGGCCCTCAAGGAAAAAGGCACGGCCTCGGGCCCGGAGCTATCGGGCATTCTCGGCATATCGAGGGCCGCGGTTTGGAAGAGGATACGCCGCCTTAGAACACGGGGGTTCCTTATAGAGGCCGGCAAATCGGGCTACAGGCTCCTCTCCGGCCCCGAGCTGTCCTCCGAAGGGCTTGGCCTTCTTATCCCCTCGAAACACGTCATCTATAAGCCGCTCTGCGATTCCACGAACGAGCTTGCCGTGGAACTTGCCGAAAAAGGGCTCGGTGAGGCCGTTATAGTGGCCGACGCCCAGGGCGCGGGAAGAGGGAGGCTGGGGAGGCACTGGGTCTCTCCCTCCGGGCTCAACATCTATATGAGCATTCTTCTGAGGCCCCTTTTGCCGCCGAGAAAGGGTCCCCTGCTTGCGCTGGCCGCCGCCATTGCCTCCGCCCTTGCCATAAAGGCCCGGACGGGGCTCCCCGTTGGCCTGAAATGGCCCAACGACATTGTGGCGGGAGGAAAGAAACTCGGCGGCATCCTCCTCGAACTCCGTTCCGACCCGGACAGGATATTATTTGCCGTGGCCGGGATCGGAATAAACGTGAACGCCAGGAGGCGGGACATCCCCGGAAAGCTCAAAGAAATCGCCACCTCCGTCCTCATCGAGACCGGCCGGAAGACCGACAGGGCGACACTCATCGCGGCCATAGATAAGGAATTCGCCCACTGGCTCCCCCTCCTTCTGCAAGAAAAGGGCCCTGAAACGAAAAAGGCGCTTGATACGATTCTCAAGACCTACCGGGCACTCTCGGACACGATCGGGAAAAAGATCGCCCTCCATGCCGAGGGCCGGGTCTTCGAGGGCACGGCCGCGGACATCGACGGCGAGGGAGGGCTCCTCCTTTCCGTCCGCAATAAAATCTTGCGGTTCTCGACCGGGGACGTCCTCATGGTGAGGCCCGGATGAAAAAGCTCCTCTACCTCGACTCGTCTTCCGGGATAAGCGGGGACATGCTGATAGGCGCGCTCCTTTCCGCCGGGGCATCATTTGAGGCATTGAAGAAAGAGCTTAAAAAAATCCCGTTAAAGGGATACGGACTCAAGGTGCGTGAGGTCTCGCGCGGAGGGGTTAGGGCAACAAAATTCGATGTGTCCATTAAAGAAAAAATAAAGCCGCTCGGTTATTCCGGGATGAGTAAATTGATTCGCGGCTCCGGATTGCCTCAAAAGACAAAGGAAAAAGGCCTTTCCATTATAAGGGGTCTTTTCGAGGCCGAGGCCATGGTGCATAAGACAACAATAAGCAAAGTGCACCTCCATGAGCTTGGCTCGCCCGATACCATAATAGATGTTTTCGGCGCCCTCATCTGCCTCGACTTGCTCGGGGTTGATGAGGTATATTCCTCTCCTTTAAATATCGGGGGCGGGTTCATCGAGGGCGAGCACGGGAGGCTCCCCGTGCCGGCCCCGGCCGCGGCTGAGCTTCTAAAGGGTGTTCCGGTTTATTCCACCGGCGTGCCTTTGGAACTTGTGACCCCAACCGGCGCCGCCCTTATAAAACATCTTGTTAAAGAATTTGGAAATATGCCTGTAATGCTATATGAGAGCATGGGCCTCGGCGCGGGCGGGCGGGACCTTAAAGAGCAACCGAATGTCCTCCGGGCCTATCTGGGAAGTCGGGGACCGGGTCCGGATGAGGTAACCGTCCTTGAAACCAATATCGACGACATGAACCCTCAAATCCATCCCTATTTAATGGAAAGGCTGTTTGACAACGGGGCACTCGATGTATTTTTTACTCCCGTCATTATGAAGAAGTCCCGCCCGGCGGTCCTCGTCTCGGTGCTCTGTCATGAGAAAGACGCCCACACCCTTAAAAGGATCGTCTTCGAGGAGACGACTACCCTGGGAATAAGGGAATACCGCGCCCGAAGGAGCGTCCTCCATAGGGAGATTCTAACGAGAAAGACCCGGTTTGGCCCCATAAGGTTTAAAACCTATACCTTTGCCGGGAAGACATTTGAAAACCCCGAATACGAGGACTGCGCCAAAGCCGCGCGCGAGAGCGGCCTCCCGCTCAAAGAGCTTTTGCGCCTCCTTTCCTCATAAGCTTACCCCCTTGCAATGCTACCGGAACCTGTGCTATAAAATAGCCCTATGCAACTAATAGTAGCTGTCTATTTGGGCAGTGTGTTTGAATTTAAGGCGTTTTTTGAATTTTACCTATTGATTTACCACCTTAAGTTGTATAGAATCTGGGCATACAAAAATCTCTACCGAGGGGGCCGATAATGGACATCCATCAGCTTAGGGTATTCGCCTCTGTTTACAAGAACCGGAGTTTTTCGAGGGCATCCGAGGAGCTTCATTTGAGCCAGCCCACTATCAGCGACCATGTAAAGACTCTCGAGGAAACCCTGAACGCCCGGCTCTTCGACAGGCTGGGCAGGACCATAGCCCCCACCAAAGAGGCCCTCCTTCTCTACCCCAAGGCGGTCGAGCTCATTGAGAAACTGGACGCCATCAGGGTCTCGATGAAATATTCAAAGGAAGATGCCCAGGGGGATATCATAATAGGGGCGAGCACCAGCCCCGGCACTTATATCATCCCGCGATTGACGAGCGAGTTCAGGTCCCTTTATCCCGGGGTCTCGTTCCAGGTCCTGATAGATGACTCGAAGGCCATCACCCGCCAGGTCCTGGAGCACCAGATCCTCATGGGCCTCGTCGGGGCCAGGACGGAGGTGAAATCCCTCTCTTTTGCTCCCTTTATGGAGGACGAGATCGTATTCGTGGGCAGGGAGGAATTGGTCCCCGATAAAAGCCAGCTTGCCCCCGAGGAACTGAAGGGGCTGCCATTCATCCTGAGAGAGGACGGCTCCGGGACGAGGAAGACAATGGAGCATTATTTATCCGAACTGGACCTCCCGCTTGAAAAGCTCAATGTGCTGGGAATGCTTGGCTCCACGGCGGCCATTAAAGAGGCCCTGAAATCGGGGCTTGCCATATCGGCCCTCTCGCGGATAGCCGTCGCGGAAGAGCTGGAAACGGGCGTCCTCAAGGAGATAAAAGTCAGGGGCCTCAAGATGACGAGGAATTTTTATGTGGTCACGCACAAGAAAAGGACCCTGCCGCGGGTGCTCGAGCTCTTTTCCGAGCACCTGAAAGGGGCCATGAGTTTCGTGCCGGCCTGACAAGATGGCGGTTTAAAGGCGGGCTGCACGGGAAGCTCGGACATCGGCCGGCTCAATTAAAGGGAAATCCTCTTCCGGGACCGGATCTCCTCTTAAAAATCTATGCTCGAACTCCCGGACCTCGTGAAGGAATTTTTTGATTTCCATGTCCTCCCCGAGTTCCAGCGTCTCCTTTAGCCGTGTTATTCCCTTTATAAGGAGCTTTTCACAGCCCCTGTACTCCTTCCTTTTATAGTGATAAAGCGCCGCGGCTATCATTGTGAGCGACTGGACGAAACGCCTCTCCTTGTAATCCGCGAGTCCCCTCCAGACCCTTTCCCATGCCTCATGGGCTTCAAAATATTCTCCCCTGTTAAAGAGTCCTATCCCCTTCTCGAGCGAAAGCCGGCCCATAAGGGAATTATAGCAGGGGAAAAATCGGGCGCATTGTGTTATATGTAAAGAATGGATTTCATCTTGAAAGCGCTTGGAGAGGCCATCCGGCTCATACTCCACCCGGACAGGGAGGTCATAGGCATAACGGGCCTCTCTCTTTTTATCGGGATAGCGGCCGTACTCGGGGCCCTCATTGCCGCCCTCCCCATCGCCTCTTTTCTGGCCCTGAAGAAATCCTTTCCTTTAAAAGGGTTCTTTCTCAATATTTTTAATACCCTGATGGGGCTTCCGCCCGTGGTGGCCGGGCTTGCCCTTTACCTCGTGCTTTCGAGGAGCGGGCCTCTGGGCCCGCTGGGGCTCCTCTATACGCCCTGGGCCATGCTTATCGCGCAGTTCGTGCTTGCCTTCCCGATAATCGCCGCGTTAAGCCATTCCGCCATTATGGGTGTCCCCCCCGCAGTGAGCGATGCGGCCAGAACCCTCGGCGCAAGCCCCCTCCAGCACGGTTTGACGATAATTCACGAGGCGCGGTTCGGGATCTTTTCCTCCATCATGGCCGCTTTTGGGAGGGTCATGGCCGAAGTCGGGGCCGTCCTCATCGTGGGCGGCAACATCAAGGGATATACGAGGGTGATGACAACGACCATAGCGCTTGAGACCGATAAGGGGGAGTTCGAGCTTGCCATGGCACTGGGGATTGTCCTCCTTGCGATCGGGCTTCTCGTGAATTTCTCTTTGTACTTTTTCCAGAAGAAGGGGGGCAGGCTTTGGGCCTGATGCTGAGGGCGGAAGGGCTCGTTAAATCATATAACGGCCGGCCCGTCTTGAACGGCGTGGATTACGAGTTCAGCCCGGAAAAGATATATGCCCTGATGGGGCCAAACGGCTCCGGGAAATCCACGCTCTTAAGGATTCTTGGCCTCCTCGAATTTCCCGATAACGGCTCGGTGGTTTATTCCAACGCTGAATTTCATCAAGGAGAGAAGGGCATGCTTCTCCCCGGACTCCCGCTTAAAAGGCGCATTAGCCTCATCCTTGCCGATCTGGGCCTCTTTAACAAAAGCGTCCTCGCCAACGCCGAGTACGGGCTGAAGATAAGGGGCGTAAATAAATCCGCCCGGCGCGAAAAGGCCATGGATGCCCTTTCCGCCATGGGCCTCGGGGAGAAATCCCGCCAGAACGCGCTCACGCTCTCGAGCGGAGAGGCGCAGAGGCTTGCGATGGCCCGGGCCATCGCCATAGAGCCCGAAGTCCTTTTTTTGGACGAGCCCACGGCCTCGGTGGACAGGGAAAATACGGAAATAATAGAGCGGGCGATGACGGCCATGAAAGGGGACCGGACCGTCGTCTTCTCCAGCCATGATGAGAAACAGGCAGCGAGAGTGGCGGATGTGGTCCTGGAAATAAAGGACGGAAGAATTGCTTAATCTTTCTCTACGACTTTGCCTATGCCCACGACCTGGTCTCCGTTTTCGAGGTCCATGAGCTTGACACCCTGGGTGTTCCTGCCGATGACGGAGATGCCTTCCACGGGCATGCGTATGGTCTTTCCGCTCTGGGTTATGAGCATTATCTCGTCCTCGTCCCGGACCTTCAAGAGGGCCACCGCGTTGCCGCCCCTATCGGTCACCTTTATGGAGATAACGCCCTTTCCGCCCCTGCCCTGCACGGGGTAGTCCTCGATGCGCGAGCGCTTGCCAAGGCCCTTTTCGGTTATAGTTAGGAGATAGATTTTCTCCTCAACCATATCGGCGGAGACGACCTCGTCCCCTTCGGTGAGCCTTATGCCTATGACACCCATGGCGGTGCGTCCCATCGGCCTTGCCTCCTCCTCGCTGAAGCGGATGGAGAGGCCCTTCTTTGTGCCTATGATAAGGTCGTCATGCCCCGACGTGCGCCTTACTCCTATGAGCTCGTCCCCCTCTTCGAGGCCCACCGCGATAATGCCCTTCCCGCGGGGGTTCGAGTACTCTTCGAGCGGGGTTTTTTTCACAAGGCCCTTTTTGGTGAAGAAGACGAGAAAGCCCTCCTTGAACTCCCGCACCGGAAGCGCCGTGCTCACGCGCTCTCCCTCCGAAAGCTGGAGCAGGTTCACAATGGCCTTGCCCTTTGCCGCGCGCCCCGCCTCGGGCAGTTGGTAAGTCTTGAGCCAGTATAGCCTTCCCAGGTTCGTGAAGAAGAGCATGTAATCATGCGTGGAGCCTATAAAGAGCTGCTCCACGTAATCTTCCTCGCGGGTCTCCATGCCGATAAGGCCCTTGCCGCCCCGGCGCTGGCTCCGGTAGGCCGATAGAGGGTTCCTCTTCACATAGCCCGCGTGGGATATTGTGATCACGGATTCCTCCTCGGTTATGAGGTCTTCCATCGTGATCTCTTTCGTGGCCTCGCTGATTTCCGTGAGCCGCTCGTCCCCGTATTTCTCCTTCACCTCGAGGAGTTCCTTCCTGATTATCTCCTTCTGCCGGGAGTCGCTCGCGAGGATGTCTTTTAAGTCTTTTATCTCCTCCAGGGTTTCCTTGTACTCGGTGATTATCTTTTCGCGCTCAAGGCCCGTCAAGCGCTGGAGTTTCATATCGAGGATGGCCTGGGCCTGGACCTCCGTCATGCCGTAATCCGCGATGAGTCCCTGCCTGGCCTCTTCGGGGCGGGTTGCGGCCCTTATGAGGGCGATGACCTCGTCCAGGTGCTCTATGGCGATCTTGAGCCCCTCCAGGATATGGGCCCTCTCTTCGGCCTTCTTCAGGTCGAAGCGCGTGCGGCGTATGATTATGTCGCGCCGGTGCTGGAGGAAGAGGCTGAGTATGCGCCTGAGGGGAAGCGTATGGGGCTGTCCGCCCACAAGGGCCAGCATGATGATGCCGAAGGTGGACTCCATCTGGGTGTGCTTGTAGAGGTTATTGAGGACGACCTCGGCCATCTCGCCCCGCTTGAGTTCTATTACTATCCTGTACCCTTCGCGGTCGGACTCGTCCCTTATGTCGGCTATCCCTTCGATCTTCTTCTCGCGCGCGAGTTCCGCTATTTTTATGATCAAATTCGACTTGTTCACCTGGTAGGGGATTTCCGTGATGATGATGTTCTCGCCGCCCCGGTGCTCCCTCTCGATGCGCGCCTTGGCGCGGACCTTTATAAGGCCCCTTCCGGTCGTGTAGGCCTGTTCGATGCCCTCAATGCCGTGTATCACGCCCCCGGTGGGGAAATCCGGCCCTTTGACCGCCTGCATGATGTCTTTCAGGGTGGCCGCGGGGTTGTCCTGGAGCATAAGGAGGGCATCCACCACTTCCGTAAGGTTATGCGGGGGGATGTTGGTGGCCATGCCGACGGCTATTCCGGATGAGCCGTTTATAAGCAGGTTCGGGACCCTCGTGGGGAGCACGACCGGCTCTTCCGTGGTCTCGTCGAAGTTCGGTGTGAAATCGACAGTGGCCTTGTCGATGTCCCGGAGGAGCTCCTCGGCAATTTTGGCAAGCCGCGCCTCAGTGTACCTGTAAGCCGCCGCGCGGTCGCCGTCAATGGAGCCGAAGTTCCCCTGCCCGTCCACGAGGGGATAGCGCATATTGAAGTCCTGGGCCATCCTCACAAGGGCATCATAGACGGCGGAATCCCCGTGTGGATGGTATTTCTTAAGGACCTCCCCCACGACGCCCGCGCACTTGGAATATTTCCTTCCGGGGAGGAGCCCCTCCCGGAACATGGCGTAAAGTATCCTTCTCTGGACCGGCTTGAGGCCGTCCCTGACCTCCGGGAGCGCCCTGCCTATAATCACGCTCATCGCGTAATCAAGGTAGGAGACCTTCATTTCTTCTTCTATATTTACAAGCCTTTTCATTTAAAAGAATTACCCCTTTTTTGCGATTGGCGAAACTACTTATTTTAACATTTTTTCAAGCACTTTAGGGCTAATTTAAGGGGGGAGCGGGGGAATTATCGGATACATTCCCCCGCCGGGGGGGACCACCTGAAAGGGCCGGGCCCTTTCAGGTGTTTTGGGCAAATCCTTTTCTTAGTCCGCCTTCCACCGGTATACGCCGTCCACGAGGCCCCACTTAAAAAGGGTTATCCTGCCCGTATTAGTGACCTGCACGGCATAATGGAAGGTATTGTCCGCGTCCTTTTGGTATGAGAGATAAATGGTGCCGCCCTGGCCCGTCCCGCTATTGCCGAAAAAAATGCGGTCAGGGAGGTTGGTAGCCAGCCCGGTCCCGATAGCAGTTCCGCCGGCAACATAGTAATTTGTCCCGTCGGCGGACTGCAGGATGTTTCCATCGAGCCTGTTCTTTGCCACGTGCGCCCCGGTTTCGCCGGGAAAGGTCCCGAATATCACGTTATTAGAGAGGCGCACCACGTTATAAACATTTCCCTCTATAGTTTCCTGTTCCGGCATGGGCGCCCTGAGGGCGGCCTGCTCCGCCGGGAGGCATAGCTGGTCTATAGGGTTGCCGTTTGAGCCATCCATGCAGCCCCCGTAAAAGCCATTGCCGAAAAAGACAACAACCCCGTTCTGGGAGCCGAGGGCGGCCACCCGCGAATAAGTAAGGAACTGCTTCAGCTCCATCGCGCTCCCCCCTGCCCTTGCCAGGGCGGTCGACCTCGACCTCAGGGCGCTCCCTATCCCGATGACGGAAAGGATGCCGATAATGGCTATCACGACCACGAGCTCGGTCAGGGTAAAGCCCGCGTCATGTTTTAAGGGCGCCTTATTCAATTGACCAAACGCCATTTGGAATTATTCGAGCTGGGTTGCTTTGGCCCGCCGTCCTCCTTCAGGGACTCGTCATACCATACCTCGCTGCTGCCGCTGAGGTCGATTTTCCCTTCCGAGATGAGGTTTCCAAAGCTGTCCCTTTTGCTCCCTTCCGCGAGGACCCCTCCGAAGATTTTTATCGTGCCCGTGCCGCCTATATCCCCCGTGGAGTATATTACGCCCTTGTAGTTCACGCCCGTGAGGCCGCTCGTTCCCGCCGCCTCTCCGTTGAACTGGTCGGGGTTTTTGACATCGATGTTCTTGCCGCCGCCGCCTCCGTTGAAATTAACTGAGCCGTCCACGTAGAGGGTGCCTGCCGTATAATTGCCGGGGATTTTATTGCTGTCGAAGTTCATTGTCGTTACGGAATCGCTCAGCATTTGCACATAGACCAGTTCGGTCTTCGGCATGTACTCCCCGGCCGGGTTAAAGAGCTGGCCGAATGAGATCGGCGGCGTGCCGGCCGGGATCGAGCCCGAGAAATCGCCCTGGTAGAAATTCGTGCCGTTAAAAGTATAAACGGAATTTATCGAGGACGCATAATCTTTTACTTTTCCCTGGTTCCAATAGTCGAGCGTTATGGCCTGGTTGTCATAGAGACCGTGATTAAGATACGGCCTCGTTCCCGGGGCGTTTTTCCCGTCGCAGCCGAGGCAGTCCGAGGCGCAGGTCGTCAGGTCCGTATTGTCGGAGACAGGGTTGGTATCGAATCTGATGCTCTTCCCCGCCCCCGCGCTCGCGGTAAGCCATTTGTCATAGCACTTGTCCGACGTCCCCTGTCTGGCAAGGCAGTCTTGAACGCCGGGGAGCACACACTTATAGGGCACGTTATTGCCGCTCCCGCCAATCGCGACATTCTCCTTGGTCTTGATAGCCCCCCAGCGGATCTTGGCCGCGCCGTCCCAGGAGCCCGTCCCGGCCGCCTGCGCGGATGCGGTTATGGGCAATACGGGGGGCTCCATTACCTCCTGCTCTATCATCTTCCTGAAGCCGCTTGCGGTCTCCACCTCCACACGCACCGTGCAGAAAGGCCGGGGGGCCTCGCCGGGGGATTGCTCCGTGCCGATCGGCGGATAAATGCCAACGAACCTGACCTTCCCCATCTGATCGAAGTCCCTGAAGAGGTTATCTATGAATTCGTTGTCGTTTGCCGGGTTGTCGCGCATATAGAAGGCGGGCCTTCCGTACCTCTCATTGAAAGAAGTGGCCTGCTCGCCCGCCGGGCGCGCCGCGTCCATATTATTGTATGAGTCCTCGGTTGCCGACCATAATGCACTGTCATTTGGGTTTGCGAACTGGCTTAGGGCACTTCCTTTATTAATATACTGGGGCACATCATTCTCCGTGAGTCTCTTCCTGAAGAAGCGCCATTGGAGCGTATTGTAAGTTATCCCGGTCTTGTACTTATCCACATATTGTATTATCCCCACGCTGCCTTCGGTCCCCCAGAGGCCATTATAAGCCGCGCCGTCATAATAGGCCGTGACTACGGGAAGGTCGGCTATAGAATCCCTCGACCTGTAAATGGCCTCCTTAAAGAAGGAGCGCACCCTCGCAATGCCCGCCTCGGCAAGGAAAAAGGCCTGCTTCTCCTCCTTCGTCACCCCCGAAATCTTATTGTCGAGGGTGGACGTGTTCACCATCATCATCGCCATCAAAGTGAGCGAAAGGAGGACGACGAGGGCCGTTACGAGCGCCATGCCTTTATTGTCAAGGAGTTCATTTGTAAGGCGGCATTTTCCCCTTTCTGTTGTCATTGCGGCTTGTCCGCAATCCTTCCGACTTGTTCGGAATCGGAAGAAAGATTCCCGACAAGCGGGAATGACAAAATGTGGGATGCAAGTGGTTATCACGTTTATAAACTTCCTGGCATCTTTCATTTGCATGTCGTGTCCCCTCCCGAGCTGAACGTGGTCCCGGACCCGCCGTTGGACCACGTGCAGGACTTCGTCGTGAAATCCGATTTGGTCGCCGTGGAGCTTATCTCTATTTTGGCCCCCGAATTGAACTGGTTCGAAGAGGCCCCTGTGGAGCCCGTCCCGCTCTCGCAGGGCCAGCACCCGGAGCATCCGCTTATCGATGTAAGCGGGCCCAGGCTCTCCGTGAAGACTATCACGCCCGAGGCGTCGTACTGTGTCAAGGTGAACGAAGCCGAACTGCCGGCCGAGCTTGTATCAACGGCACTGGCTGACGAGCAGCCCGACACCCCCGTCATCCACAACTGGGAGACGGTTATCCTGTTGTAATTGGGGTTGGGCGTTATGCCGTCGGACAGGAGTTGGTTGTTGTCATAATAGGGGGTTATCCAGAGATAATAGTACCTGTTCTTTGTATCGTAAGTATACCCGACAAAGCCGGTCGCGTCCGGGGGCTGGTAAGGGGCTATCCCGAAATTGCCCCTGTCATCGGTGGCTATTATGTAGAAATACACCCTCTTCCCGGGCTGTGCCGGCACTGTGGCCCTGTATGTGCACGAGCTCGAAGTGCAGGAAGAGACCACCGTGTTGCACATGTCTATGCCGGTATAGTTCGTGGGCGCGTTCACGTTCTCCAGTCCCGAACCGTCAACCGGGGTCGGGGCAATCGCCACCGTATTATCGGCTACCTTGTAATAGAGCTTGACCCCGCACTGCGCGACAGGCACATAGCCCGTTTGCGCCTGGTAGGGCAGGATGCTCGCGCTCACGGTCACATCGGACGTGCTATCGATGAAAAACTCATCGCTCCGGAACCCGGAGGGAGGGGCCGTGGCGGACGTGACCGAGTGGGCCGAGGGGGCCGTTTGATAAGTGTTCACTATCCGAGGGCTCCCGGGCACCTTCACCGTGAAGGTGTTCTCCGGCTTGCATTCAGACTCGAGGGAGTTTATGTCCTTTGTGCCGGACTTGTTCTTGTAATAAAGTATCAAATATAGTTCGGGGTTAACCGTCAGGTTATTGGATGTGAGAGTGAGGGGTCTTGCGCTCGAATCCACAAAATATATCCTCACCGTGGCGCGCGTGATCGCGTCCGATATACCTATCGCGCCCGAGGCCGCAATGTTTGCGTCCGTCACATCTATGAGGGAATTTTCGGGCTTTTTGGGGTCGGCCCCGGTAGCCTGCCAGATGGTCGTCCAGGAGCCGCTTGTGTTTATGTCTACCTTCCCAATGTAGCCCGCCTTGCTCCAGTTCTCCCCGTTCCAGTCAAAATTCCCGCGTGTAAGGAGCATATCGGCGGCGGCCGTGTTCTTTATCGTGAACTCGACTATATTCAGGTTCTTCCCTATGAGCCTTACGGAATAGCCGGGGTCGTCCTCGATCGTCAGCCTGCCCGGCTTGAAGTATGCCCCGAGCGGGTTCGCCTCGAACTCCGTGCCGTTGTTCTTCACGCAGTCCACGGGCCTTATCATGTACCGGAACTGGCACCTGTCCTTTATGCCCTGGTTGCTGCAGGCGGACTCCCATTTATTGGAGTCCGCGAAATAGAAGGGCGTAAGCGGGCCGGTAACGGGGTCCGGGGAGAGGTCGTTATAGGGGTCGAGGTTCGTCCCCCTTGAAAGGATGTAGCCCCCGATGCCCTCGTCCGGATAATAGTCGGTGGCCATCGCCCTGCAATTTATGGCGTTACCGCCGGCGTCCACGTCGCAGGGATACGCGTTGCACTGGGCATTGCCGGTCCTCGGCCAGAAGAGAGTTATGCCCTTGCAATAGTTCCCGCCCGAGCCGCATTCCTTGGTGCCCACGCTATCGGCATCGCAAACTCTCGCGGTAATGCTCCCCAGGCATACATTGGGGGATGCTATGCCCCCGCTCAGGTTTAATGGGTTCTTTTCGTCCGCGCAGGCCGTGACGGAATAGGTTACCCGTTTAATTTCGCTCTTTTCGCCGCAGCCGTCGAGGGTATATCCGGCAAAACAGTAATAGCTCTTTGTGGCCCCGTCCCAGTGCCCGGTGAACGAGCCGCCCGAGCCTGCTGTGGCGGGGCTTGTGGACCATGTGACGGGGGAAGGCTCCTGGGCGTTATAGCTGTCCGGCCCGCTTGTAGGGCAGTCCACGAGGCTTGAATTGCTGAAATTATAAAGCAGTTTTGTATCGGCAAATGCCGTGGCACTGGCGTTCGTGCCGCCCAAGTATATCCTGTACGATTTGGGGTTCGTGCCCACGATATAGCCGCCCCCGCCGGGGGTGATGTCCGCCGGAACGGGCGGGGGCTCGGTCGTGCGCACCATCGCCTTTACCGCCGCGGACCGGGCGCTCGTATTGTTGCAGGCATCGAACGATTCTATCTGGTAGGTGTATTCCACGCATTTATTGAGGCCGGAGTGGATATAGTTCATCTGGTCTTCAACCGTGATGGTGCCGGCAATATCGGGGGGGGCCGTGTAGAAAATATTGTAGTCCACCACATAAGGCTCCCCGAAGACATCCGTTGTGCTATTGTCCACATCCACATCGAGGCCGCTCCAGGCCAGCGTAATAGTGGAGGCGGCATTGTCCGGCGTTGCCGTGACCCCCGAGGGGGACAGGGGAAGTTTATCGTCAACGAGGGCCAGCACCTCGACCACGTCCGTTGTGGCGCTTACGTTCCCGTAAACGTCGAAGGAGGCGAGCATGAGCTCGTATACCGTCGTGTTCGTTTCAAGCGGGAGATCGCCTCCGAGCTGCCAGCTCGTGCGGCTGCTGTGGATGTTCACCGCGAGCCATTCCGTGTCGAGAGTCTTCCTCCTGTAGTAGAGCCTGTACCCGTTCAGGTCATAGCTCGTGACCGGGTTCCAGCTCACCTTTATCTGCCCGCAAACCTTTGCGTCCTTGGCCGTGAGTCCGGTGGGCGTGGCCGGGGGTTCCTTTTCCGTCCCTACCGTTATACCGGAATTATTTATCAATATCTCCATCGAGGCCTTCCTGTACTGGGCATTGCCCCTCTGGTCCACTGCCTTTGCCGAGACGGCCACTTTTATCTTGGCCAAATACTGGGTGTCGGAGTTATTTAGGACTGGTGCGACTGCGTAGGGGCCGGTCAATTGGGAGCCGTTCGCCTTGTAGTATTTGAATTCGAGGCTCTCGATGGAAAAGGCGACGGGCTCTGCCGTTACCCCCGGCTTGGCCGCGATGGAACTCGTGCAGGCAACACCGTCGGGCAGGGCGTCTGTCCTCGAGTTTACGTCGCTGATCGCCCTCCTGTAGAGTATGTCCGTATTGGCGTCGTATTCGTATCTTATGCGATCGAGGTTCCCGTCCATGTCCACGTCGCCCTCGAACTCCACAGTCGTGGGGGTAGCCTCTATGAAAACCAACTTGCCCGCGGCCAGTCCTACGGCCTCGTCAATATTGCAGGGCCGGGTGGGCAGGACGGGGTTGCCCCTTATGGCCCCAGCCATCCGGAGTTCCATCTCCATCTGCTCGAGCCCGCCCCGGGCCTCCTGCGCAATCCCCGCAAGCTGTTCGTATTTGCTTACGGTGCTCCTGCCGGCTATGAATATGCCGTAGATAAGCCCCGCAATGACCGAAAAAATAACGAGCGTGACAAGGAGCTCTATCATGGTAAAACCTGCGCGCCTTAAAATCCGGTTTTTCCCCTCTTGGGAGGGGTGCAGGGGTGGGTTCATAGGGCCACCATCCCCATCATCGCTATTTTCCGGTGCGTGGCCGGATTGGCCGGGTCGCTGTCCGTGCCCACCCAGTACACGATCACCTTTATTACCATCTTGCTGTCCGTGCCGGAGGCCGAATCAACTATCTTCTGGATGGTTATCCTCTTGAACCGGTCATAAGGAGCGGCGGCGGCCGCCCCGGCGCTCCCATAAAAGGCCCCCGGGCTTTCCTTTAATAGCCCGAATTCCTCGATATCCACCCGGATCGAATCATTGGCCCCCACGTTTGTGATCTGGTCCGCCGCGGGGACATTGTTCTGGTTCGCCTCGAAGTCGCCGAAAGTCGCGAGCTTTGCAAACTGGTATTCCATTGCCTTAAGGACTTCCAGTTTCTGCTCCGCTATCCTCTGGGCCAGGGTGGAGTTCCAGGAATACGAGTTCCCCCTCAGGGCATACATCTGCATGCCTATCACGCCGAGGATGCCAAAGGAAAAAACAGTGAGGGAGACAAGGAGTTCGATGAGGGAAAACCCCGAACGCTCCCGAAGGGGCCAGAAGAGGCCTTTCGTCTGCATTGCACGCTTCATCAGACCAAGGTAAAGCAAAGTCTATGCCCATTCTGAAAACCTTTAGAATCAGGCATTTAGCCTGCCGGGATTGCCGGATTGTGTAATGAACTTCATATACTGGGGAGCCCGGTTCCCTTTTGGATTCGCCGGGAGCAACTGTGATAAAATACCTTGAATGGTCAAATTCAGGAAATCCATCCATTCCCTGGCGGGAAAACTGATCCTCACCGTAGGCACCCTTATGACGATCGGAAGCCTGCTTTTAGGCTATTTTTTCATCACTTACGAACGCAAGGTGATGATCAAGAACATGATAAACTATGCCGTCTCGTCCACGGAACTGATAAAACGCGGCATCCATTACGGGATGCTCACGGGACAGAACGAGGTAATCCAGCAGAACATCGACTTCATAAGCGCGGAAAAAAGCATAAATTTCGTAAGGGTTTACAACCCCGATGGCACCATCGTATATGCCTCGAACAGGAAGGAATTGGGCCGGAGGCCCTACGCGCCCGAGGCGTTCCGGAAACTGATCGAGTCCCGCGAAACATCGGGGCTCACGACCTCGGGGGACGACAAGATACTGCGCTATGCCGTCCCGATTTATAACGAGCCGAGGTGCTTCACCTCCCAGTGCCATTACCATGAAAAAGACAAAAAGGTCCTGGGCCTGCTCGAAAGCGCCTTTGCCTCATCCGAGGTGGACTACATACTCCAGCAGAACAGGATAACAACGCTTCTCCTTATAGGGCTCTTTGTCTTCGGCATCTCCGTCTTCCTCTGCGTAATCCTCTATCATTTCGTCTCGAAGCCCGTTGCCCTGCTTGAGGCCGGGATGAAGAGGATAGCCAAAGGCGAACTGGATGCGCCTATCGAGATAAAGACGAGGGACGAGATGGGGCTTCTCGCCAATACCTTCAACTCGATGACGACGGACCTCAAGCGCTACAGGGAGAACATGGAGAACTGGACCCGCTCGCTCGAGGCGGAGGTGAAAAAGAAGACGAACGAGATAATGAGGGCCCAGGAGGAGCTCCTTAACGCGGAGAAGCTGGCCTCGCTGGGGCGCATGGCGGCCGGTGTCGCGCACGAGCTGAATAGCCCGCTCACGGGCGTTGTCACCTTCGCCCACCTCATGAAGAGCCGCACCTCGCCGGAAGACAAGCAGTCCCAGGAGGACCTCCAGGTGATAATAGACCAGGCCAACAGGTGCTCCCGTATTATAAAAGGCCTTCTCGGCTTCTCGCGCCGGGCCGGGTTCGAGATGGTCGAGATAAGCGTGAACGACCTCCTCGACAACACGATATCGCTCGTCCGGAACCAGGCGCGCTTCCATAATATCCGCTTCGACATAAGGCTTGCGCCCTCACTCCCCCTGATACTGGCGGACCCCAACCAGCTCCAGCAGGTCTTCCTGAACCTCATCATAAACGCCGCCGACGCGATGAACGAAAAAGGGGTGATAACCATCTCCACGAGGGTGCTCCGGACGGACGCGGATGTCCTCGAAATCGAGATAACCGACAACGGCCCGGGCATTCCGGAAGATATGGTGGGGCGAATATTCGAGCCCTTCTTTACGACAAAGCCCGTCGGGAAGGGCACCGGGCTCGGGCTTTCAGTCAGCTACGGCATTGTCAAACGGCATGGGGGCGATATAATCGTAAAGAGCGCGCCCGGCCAGGGGGCGAGCTTGTTCATTAGGATCCCTGCGCAGAGAAAGAAAACGGAGGAGCCGGCATAATGGAACCAAAGGCCCGCATTCTCGTGGTGGACGATGAGGAGATCGTGCGTATAAGCTGCGAGAGGATACTGGGCCCTCTGGGGTATTCCGTGGACACGACCCCGGACGGCCTCAAGGCCCTCGAACTCATGGGCCGCAGCAAGTATGACCTCGTGCTTACGGACTTGAAGATGCCCCACATGGACGGCATGGAAGTGATGGCCGAGATAAGAAAGCGCGAGCCCGATGCGAAGGTCATTATCGTGACCGGGTACAGCACCATAGAAGTGGCCGTAAAGGCCATAAAAATGGGCGCATATAATTACATAGAGAAACCCTTCAGCCCCGAAGTGCTCATAACGGCAGTCAGAGAGGCCCTCGGAGAGACCGGATAATTTGAGGATATATCCGCTATTTTGTCTTGTTGTCATTCCCGCTTGTCGGGAATGGTCAATCCTGAGAAACAGGGCAGATTTATTCGGAACGGGAGCTGATGCTCCCTTGGCCCTGCCCAACCCCCTCACCCTCCGCTGCGCTCCTCCCTCTCCCATTGGGAGAGGGCAAGGGTGAGGGTGTACAAGGGGCGGGCCTTGGTCCGCCCTTTATAAGATGAAACCCCGCCTGCTCGTTATCGATGACGAAGAGATAATCCGGCTCTCCGCAAAGCGCGTCCTCGAACCCGCGGGCTACCTGGTGCAAGCCCCCCCGTCTCCGACCGAAGCGCTGTCATTACTCCAGGAACAGGGCTTTGACCTTGTGCTCCTCGACTTGAAGATGCCGGAGATGGACGGCATCGAGGTCTTGAGGAGGATAAAGGAACTCTCCCCCGAAACAGAGGTCGTCATAGTGACCGGGTACGGCACGATACAGAGCGCCGTGGCGGCCCTGCGACTTGGGGCATACGATTATATAGAAAAGCCCCTGAACCCCGAAGCCCTCACGAACGCCGTCCGGCGCGCGCTCGAGCACAGGGACCTCATAAGGGAAAACCTGGTGCTCAAAAAAGAGGTGCACGCCCTCTACAGCCTCGAAAACATAATCGGCTCCTCAAAGCCCATCCAAAAGGTCTTTGACCTTATCGCCACGGTTGCCCGCGTGGACTCGACCGTGCTCATAACCGGGGAATCGGGGACCGGGAAGGAGCTTGTGGCCAGGGCCGTACATTACAACAGCCTGAGGAAGGAAGGCCCGTTTATAGTGATAGACTGCGTGACCATTCCGGACACGCTTATCGAGGCGGAGCTGTTCGGGCACAAGAGGGGCTCCTTCACCGGGGCGATAACAACGGAAAAGGGCCTTATCGAGCTTGCCCAGGGCGGGACGCTCTTCTTTGACGAGATAGCGAACCTGCCGGTCTCCACCCAGGCAAAGCTCCTCCGGGTTTTGCAGGAAAAAGAGTTCCGGCCCATCGGCTCCCGCCAGACGCTCCGGGCCGACGTGCGCTTCATAGCCGCGACGAACCGGGAGCTTCGGGAACTGGTGGATAAGGGCGAGTTCAGGGAGGACTTCTTTTACCGTCTGAACGTCTTCCCGATAAAACTCCCCCCGTTAAGGGAAAGGCGGGACGACATCCCCGCACTCGCTTTTCATTTCCTTAAAAAATACGCGGCTGAGACGGGAAAGGACGTAGAGCATATCTCTGCCGAGGCGATGCGCATCCTCCTTGCCGGGCGCTGGCCGGGAAATGTGCGCGAGCTTGAAAATACCATCCACAGGGCCGTGATCCTCGCAAAAGGGAAAACGGTCACCCCGGAGGACATACTCCCGGCCGAGCCGGAGGCCGCCTCCTCCGCTAAGATTTGGGTGACGGGGGGGAGGGGCACCCCTCCACGGAGCTTGAAGGAGCTTAAAGAGGAGAAGAAGAAACTGAGGGAAAACTCCGTAAGCGAGATAGAGAAGGCCTTTGTGATGGACGCGCTCCGCGAAAACGACTGGAACATAAGCCGCGCCGCCCAGTCCGTGGGCATGGAACGCACGAACTTCCACGGGCTAATGAGGAAGTACGGGATAAAGAGGGGGAGGGTGGGTCCTTAGAGCCTCCTCCTGAAATACGAAAAAAACCGCTCCTTCACCTTCCCCCATAAGGGCCGGTTTTTCCAGGCGGCAAGCTCGATCTCTTTGGAGGACCTCAAGTCGTCGTGGAAAAGTTCCGTGAGCATCGCGGCGAAATCCCTGTCCAGGATGCCCACGTTTCCCTCGTCGTTCCACCTCAATGATTGGAAATCCAGGTTCGCCGAGCCCACGATGGACCAGCAGCAATCGAAGACATAGGACTTGGCGTGGAGGACATCGCCCATGTAGTGGTAAATCCTGACCCCCCTTTCGAGGAGGCGCTCGTAGAAGGCGCGGGCGGCATAAGCGGCGGCCGGGACATCGCTGATGCCGGGCAGGAGGAGCTTTATTTCAACGCCGCGGTTCGTGGCGGCCTCTATTGTCTCCAGCATCCGCCGGCTCGGGCAGAAATAGGCCGTAGTGAGGAGTATGCTCTTTTTTGAGTGGTTGATGCTGTAGTAAAGGAGCCTCCTTAATTTGCGCCTCCCCCTTGCCGAGCCCGCGAATATGGGGATAACCGGGAGGACGCCCTCGGGGCGCAGGTGCGGCGTTTCCACCTCAAAGGGAATTTGCGAACTGTCCAGAAAACTTTTTGGGGGCCTCCAGTGCTTTGCGAAGCTCTGAAGTAGCGCCCCCGCCACGGGCCCCCTGATGAGCACTCCGGTATCGCGCCAGCCCTCTTTATGTTTCAGCCTCAGGTGGAACCCCCTGTACTCGTTTGCGATATTAAGCCCCCCGGTGAAGGCGACCTCCCCGTCCACGATGATGAGCTTTCTGTGGTCCCTGTGGACGTAGCGGCCGAGGTTGCGGTAGTCGAACCCATGAAAAGGGGAGACGTTCACCCCCGCCTCCCTCAAGCCCCTCCAGAACCGCCGTGGCGTCCCCAAAGAGCCGAAATGGTCGTAAAGGACGTAAACCCTCACCCCTTCGCGCGCCTTCTCCTTGAGGATGGCGGCAAGTTCCCTGCCGGTCTCGTCCGCCCGGAAGATGTAGAATTCAAGGCATATGGATTCTTTTGCCGCACGGAGGGTGTCGAAGATGCGCCTGAACGTCTCGGCCCCCCGCCAGAGGAGCTCCACCCTGTTGCCCGGGGCGAAGCGGCCCTTATAGATGCGCTCGATGTCTTCGGCCCTGAAATTCTCGAAAGGCATATAAAAAATTATAACAGGCTTTTGATGATGCTAAGGCGGGGGGGGCGCTTGACTTTGAAAACATCTCCGGGCTATGTTAAAAACCTGGCGATGGAGTTCGCCTTTAACCGCTCGTTTAGAGCTGATAACTCCTGCAGAATTTCATCTTGAGCGTGTTTAAAGGAGGAACCATGCAGGAAATATTCGCGACCGCTTCCGTCTGGCTCTTTCTGGCCATAATTTCCACGGTCCTTGCCAGCCACTTAAAGATTTCCATAGCTTTGGTGGAAATCTGCGTGGGGGTTTTCGCCGCCGCCTTTGCGGGGCATTACTGGGGGCAGGACGCCCTCGGCTCCAATGAGGAGTGGCTTAGATTTTTGGCCTCCTCCGGGGCCGTCATCCTCACCTTCCTGGCGGGGGCGGAGCTTGAGCCGGAGGTGCTAAAGACAAAGCTGAAAGAGGTCTCCGTGGTGGGCCTCATCGGCTTTCTCGCTCCATTTTTGGGCTGCGCCTTTGTGGCCCGGTATGTCCTCGGCTGGGACCCGAGGGCAAGCTGGCTTGCGGGGGTTGCGCTCTCCACCACCTCGATGGCTGTGGTTTATGCCGTGATGCTCGAGACCGGATTTAACAAGACGGAATTCGGGAAGGGCATCCTGGGGGCCTGCTTCATCAACGACCTGGGCACGGTAATTGCCCTGGGGCTCCTCTTCGCGCCTTTCACTTACAAGACCGCCGTTTTTATTGGCGCAATCGCCCTGACATTCTTTCTTTTGCCCTTCCTTACTAAGAAATTGACGAAGCTTTACGCCTACAGGACCGCGGCCATCAGGACCAAATGGATCGTCTTCCTTCTTTTTGCCATGGGGGCACTCGCCCTCTGGTCGGGGAGCGAGGCGGTCCTCCCGGCCTACATAATGGGGATGATACTTGCAGAGTCCGCCGCCCGGGACACCCATTTCATACGCCGCCTCCGCACGCTCACGGTGGGCTTTTTGACGCCTTTTTATTTTCTGCGCGCGGGCTCGCTGGTCTCCCTGCCCGCACTTCTCTCGGCCCCACTCATCTTTCTGGCGCTTTTTGCGGGCAAGTCGGCGTCCAAGATCTTCGGCCTTTTCCCGTTTGTCGCCTTATTCCGTAAAGAAAGGAACGAGCGCTGGTATTACACCCTCATGATGTCCACCGGGCTTACGTTCGGGACGATATCGGCCCTGTATGGATATTCACACGGGATAGTTTCGCAGGGCCAGTACTCGTTTCTGGTTGCCACCGTTATCGCCAGCGCCGTAATCCCCACCCTAATTGCAGGCATAGCCTTCCTGCCCCGGCATCTCCTTCCGGAGCCCCCGGCGGAGGAGAGGGCGCGGGTAAAAATCCGCCTTCCCCGGCCCCCGAAAGAGGAAGAGGACCTGAGCGAGGAATGAAAATTGAGTGGGAAAGTTGCTGATGATGGCGGCCTATTCCCGTTCCAAAGAATATCTGTTGAAATGCATTGACGAGATGCTCGCCATGGAGAGCATCCGGGGCTGCCCGTGCGAGGACTTGCGGGAGAAGATAGAGACCAATGCATTTAATCTTGTAGTGGTCGGACAGTTCAAAAGGGGCAAGACAAGCCTCATAAACGCCCTTTTGGGCGCTGATATTCTGCCTGTCGCGGTCGTGCCGCTTACTTCAATCGTCACCATAATGACCCACGGAGAGGCCCTGAGGATAAAGGTCTTTTTCAACGGCGGCAGGGTATCGGAGATAAGGCCCGAAAGCCTTTCCGAATTTGTGACCGAAAAAGGAAATCCTAAAAATGTAAAGGACGTGAGCGAGGTCATAATCACCTTTCCTTCGCCCTATCTGAAGGACGGGGTCCGGCTCATCGACACGCCCGGCGTGGGTTCCATCTACGAGCACAACACGGACGTGGCATACCGTTATCTGCCAAAGTCCGACGCGGCTATCTTTCTCCTGTCCGTGGACCAGCCTATGGGCAAGGCCGAGCTCGATTTCCTGAAGGACGTGAAGGAGTACTCCCACAAGATATTCTTTCTTCTCAACAAGGCTGACTACCTGAATGAGAACGACCTTGCGGAATCCATCGAGTTCTCAAGAAACGTCCTCAAGGAGGCCGTGGGGTCCCAAGCGCGGATATTCCCCGTCTCGGCGCGCCTCGCTTTAGAGGGCAAACTCGCCGGTTCCGAAGATATGGTCCGGAAGAGCCTTCTTCCCGGGTTCGCCGACGCGCTGGAAACATTTCTTATGGAAGAAAAGGGAAAGGTCCTCATCGTATCGGCGGCCAAGAACCTCTTGAGGCTTATCTCGCAGGCGAGGCTTGAACTGGAACTCGAGATGAAATCCCTCGTCACCCCTCTGGACGAACTCCGGCAGAAGATCAAGGCCTTCGAGGCAAAAAAACAGGAAGTGCTCATGGAAAAGCAGGACTTCGACATACTCCTGGACGGTGAGATAAGGAGACTGATCAAGAACGGCCTCGATGAGGATTTGACGGGTTTCAGGAAGGAGCTCGTAGCCCATGAGCAAACCCGCCTTGAGGAGCAATTCGTCCGGATAAAAGCCCTTCCCTCGAAGAAGCTCAAGGACGCCCTTGAGGAGACCGTCATATCGCATGTAAAGCAGGCGTTCAATACATGGCGGGCCATTGAGGACGCGAGGCTCGCAAAGGCGTTCGAGGCGATTTGCAAGAGGTTCGTGGTAAAGATAGATGAGACTGTTGACTCGCTTCTCAAATTCTCGTCCGACCTGTTTGAAATCCCTTTTGAGGCGGTCAAGACCGAGGCCCTCTGGTCTGCCAAATCCCGGTTTTACTATAAATTCAATGAGCAACCCGTCGGGCTTGCGATTGTCGCCTCCTCGCTGACCATGGCCCTTCCCAAATTCATCGGGGACAAGATCATTCTTAAAAAGGTGCGGGACTATCTTGTCCGGGTCATAGACAGGCAGTTGGGAAGCTCGGGAAACGATTTCGAGGAGAGGATTGAGAAAAGCAAGCTGGATTTCAGGTGGGAGATGCTCCAGAGGATCGAGGCCACGATGGAGGGGATCACTGCGGCAATACAGAAGGGCATGGCCCGGCGGAGCGAGGGGGAAGAGGAGGTCGAAAAAAGACAGCAGGCACTCTCTCTTGCGGCGCAGAAGCTCGCCGAAATGGGCGACAGGCTTGCCGGGATCAAAGAATCAGCCGAAGAGCCGGGGAGAATGTGACGCGGCCTGGCAGTAGAAAGTTTTTCGGTTTTGAAAAAAATGTGACCATCGCCGGATTCGTCAGCTTTTTCATGGACGTAAGCTCGGAGATGATATACCCCCTTGTGCCTCTCTTCCTAACAAACGTCCTCGGGGTAAATAAATCCGTTATCGGACTTATCGAAGGCATTGCCGAATCCACGGCGAGCCTGCTGAAAGTCTTCTCAGGCTGGTTTTCGGACAGGATAGGGAACCGCAAGTGGCTCATGGCCGCCGGTTACGGCATTTCCACTTTAAGCAGGCCTTTTATGGCCCTTGCAGGAAACTGGCATCACGTCATGGGATCCCGTTTTATAGACAGGTTCGGGAAGGGCGTGCGCACGGCCCCGCAAGACGCAATTATCGCCGAATCTTCCCACAGGGCATATCTCGGCAGGGCATTCGGGTTTCACCGCTCACTGGACACGATGGGCGCCGTGGTCGGCCCGGCGCTGGCCTTTTTCCTCCTCGGGCTTTTCCTGAACGATTACAGGAAGGTCTTCTGGCTTTCGATGGTTCCCGGCGCAATCGCGGTGCTCCTCATAATCCTTTTCATAACTGAAAAGAAAAGAACCGTCCCGGCTAATGCCGGAAAGCCGAAACTTACCTTCAAGCATTTTGACTGGAAGTTCAAGTCCTTTGTCGCTATTGCCGGGCTTTTCGCGCTCGGCAATTCGAGCGATGTGTTTCTTATACTGAGGGCTCAAAACGTGGGGATTTCGACCGTCATGATACCGGTGGTTTACCTGCTCTTCAATCTCGTCTATTCCCTGTCGGCAATCCCGGCAGGAATGGCCGCCGACCGCTTCGGCAGGAAAAGGGTTATCCTTCTTGGATTCGTGTTGTTTGCAATACTTTACTATGGTTTTGCAATCGCAGGAAGCACAACTGCCATCTGGCTTCTGTTCGGCTTCTACGGGCTCTTTATGGGGCTTACGGAAGGAATTCAGAAGGCATTCCTTGCCACGATCATACCGCAGGATTTCAAGGCGACCGCCTTCGGCGTATATAACACGGTTATCGGGCTTGCGATGTTTCCGGCGAGCCTCATAGGCGGCTGGCTCTGGGACAATATTTCCCCCTCGGCCACGTTTTATTTCGGGGCGGCAACGGCGGCGATAAGCGCGGTTTTATTCGTTTCCTTTATCATTGTTATGAGAAAGTCGTGAGAAACGTGTAAGGAGTCATCATGTTTGAACTCGACTGAAAAAGCTTGGCTCGGGCACTGTTATTGCGTTTGGCAACGGAAATAATGACAGGCTCATGCTCAAGGCCGCCAAAATCGGGGTTGCCGTGTGCTTGAACGAAGGATGCGCGGCGGATGCAGTTACGTCCTCCGATATCTTTGTCTCTTCAATAGCGGACGGCCTGGATTTATTTTTAAACCCCAAACGGTTAAAGGCAACCCTTCGATTTTAAAGACTTTTCTTTAAAAATGATTGTAAAAAAAGCCCCCTTTCCGGTATAATTTAACCGTGCTATTTTTAGCTGCAGTAATCCTCTTCCTGACAGTATTTTTTCCGGTAAACGTTTTCGCATGGGGACCTCTGACCCATATCTATTTGGGGAGCGAGATATTCTTCATGGGGGCGGCGATACCGCCATCCGTTTATGCCCTCTTGAAGAAATACAGGCAGGACTACCTTTACGGGAACATAATGGCCGATATTATTTTTGCGAAGAAATACCTGCCCGTGGAAAAAAACCCGCATAACTGGGACGTGGGATTAGAGCTGTTCGAGGAGTCCCGGACGGAGCCCGAACGGGCATTCGCCTATGGATACCTGAGCCATCTCGCGGCGGACACGGTTGCCCACGCAAGCCTTACCGGGGGGAAGAAAAACCTCCGGCACAGCCTTTTGGAACTAAAGGCCGAGCGGAAGATAAACAAGCATTATTTGCTCATGGCGCTGAGCATTGATCAAAGAGTTCAAAAGCGGGGCGATTTTCTCTTGAAGCGCTGCCTTGAGAGCCCGCTGTTTTCTTTCAAGACGAATAAGCGGATCTTGAAGGGGACCGTGCTCCTCTCGGCCCTCTCCAACCCCGTGCACGAGGCCATATTCTCAAGGCCCGAGGACGGCCTCCTGGAGGGGCTTCACGAGAAATCCCTGGACCGCATGCTCGACGTCCTCGAAAAAGGCAGGTCCTCAAAGGTGCTTAAAAAGTGCCCCATGGGCGGCCTCCTCGGCCCTAATTAAGTGCCCCGTCCATCAGGTTCGGAAAGTGTTTTCCGTCATTCCCGCGAAAGCGGGAATCCAGAATACGCAGTCTAAATGAAGGATATGTTAGGCAGAGGGGAAGCCCTCCCGCCGGATGAGGCCCTTGAAAGGGTTTTAGATGCCCTCCTCCCAAGGACCCCTGAAGTTGAAGAGATTCCGATAGAGGAAGCCTGCGGCAGGGTGCTTGCCCGTCCGGTTTATTCCCCCGAAGACCTCCCGGATTTCCTTCGTTCCACCGTGGACGGGTTTGCCGTAGTCGCGGAAGACACGTTCGGGGCCACCGAGGGCCTGCCCGCATATTTAAAAATTGCGGGCGAGGTCAGGATGGGAGAGGCTCCCAATTTTTCAATCAAAAGGGGCCGGTGCGCACGGATTCCGACCGGTGGGATGCTCCCCCCCGGGGCCGACGCCGTCCTGATGCTTGAGCACGCAAACGAACTCGGAGAGGCAGAAATAGAGGCCCTTAAGCCCGTTGCCCCCGGACAGAATGTAATACGAAAAGGCGAAGACGCAACCAGGGGGGAACTGCTTTTAAAAAAAGGCAACCCTCTGCGCCCGCAGGACATAGCCGCCTTTGCGGGGGTGGGAATCGGCAAGGTGGAGGTTTATAAAAAGCCCCGGGTTTCTATAATGGTCACGGGGGACGAGATAATCTCATATTCCCAGGAGATGAGGCCCGGATGTGTGAGAGACATAAATTCGTTTACCCTTGCCGGGCTCATTGCGAGAGAAGGGGGAATCCCATTTAAAGAGGGGACAGTAAAAGACGACTACCCCCTTTTAAAAAAGGCATTTGAAAGGGCGCTCGGAAATTCCGATATGGTCCTCATCACGGGGGGAAGCTCCGTTGGGGCAAGGGATTACACGGCCAATATAATTGCCGAAAAAGGGCGCGTCCTCTTCCACGGGGTCGCCCTCAAGCCCGGAAAGCCCACCATCGGCGGCCTCGTCGAGGAAAAGCCCGTATTCGGGCTCCCGGGGCATCCGGCGGCCGTCCTTATCACGTTTGAGGTCTTCGTGAAGCCTGTTCTGAGGCGTCTGGCGGGCCGCACGGAAAAACCAACCACGGAAGGCGCGGGAAAGCTCCAGGCGAAAATTACCAAAGACATCGCCTCGTCCGTGGGGCGCACCCAATATATACCGGTTTCCCTGATATTAAAAAACGGAGAACTCTGGGCCGAACCCGTCTTGGGCCCCTCCGGCCTCATAAGCACCCTTTTGAAAGCCGATGGCGCCATTGTCATCCCCCCCGCCCGGGGTGGGGTAAATAAAGGAGAAACAGTAGATATAAAGCTGTTTTGAGAAGCTGGGGTGGCGGGGCTCAGAACTGAGCTAAATGGCTCGTAGGGACAAAGAACATTATGATTCGCGGGCTCTCACCCACGCATGATCTGCTCGTAATTATTCACAATAAAGGCGGGCCTCGTTTTTCGCTCCATCCACCCCCATCTTCTTCCCAGTCCGTTGCAAAAGGAAAAAGAACTGCGATATGCGAGGGGGGATGCCCCGCCCTCCCTCCGTCATTTCATCAGTTCCTTCCCGAGCCTTCTCTCCACTGATTTGACTTTTTCTTCTATCCTCATGGGCTTGTCCTTCCTGTCGTCCACTTCTATGCGGATGAAGGCCCTCTCCTCCCTTGCCATAACGGCATCATGGCACGTTTTAATAAGGGCCATCACTTCGTCCCACCCGCCCTCGACGACCGTGCCCATGGGGTTCACCTTATAGGGGAGACCGCTTTTGTCCACAAGGCCCAGCACTATCGCCAACGGATCCCCTATCGAGGAGCCGGCGCCTATCGGGATTATGCTGAATTCGAATAGCATATCTGTCCTCCTTTCGGATTACTGGAGAGGTGAATAAGGGGGGGATAAAAAAGGGGTAAATTTAATTACCCCTTTTTAGCTCAATTTAAAATTATCTGATTGTGTCTTTAAGCATTTTGCCCGCCGTGAATTTCGGGACCTTCATGGCAGGTATTTTTATCTCCTGCCCCGTTCTCGGGTTGCGGCCTTTCCTCGACTTTCTCTTGCTCACGTAGAAGGTGCCAAATCCCACAAGCGTCACCTTCTGTCCTTTCTTGAGCGCGCCCTTGACACTGTCTATTGCCGCGTCAAGCGCCCTGCCCGAATCAGCCTTTGAGAGTCCGGACTGCGATGAAATCTTCTCGATGAGTTCGGTTTTGGTCATCGTTTCCCCCCTTTTGTAAAGTATATTAGAAGTGCAGATACGCTAACAAGAAGAAAATGCGTTTGTCAAGGCAAAATTTCGATTTGGGGGGGCTCGAAACCTGCTTAAATCAAGGCTTCGGCAGAAAACGAGATTTCCTCACAAGAGAATTTTAATCTTTACATAGGAGGGCCCGATATGATATTCAATATATGCCCTTCAAACAGGAGAGAGGCCCCTTTAAAATGGGAGAAAGGCAATGAAAGAAAAGATACTCAAGGTCTTCGAGGAAAGCGCATCGGTTAAAACCAGATTCGCCCTGGAATTCGCCCCGCTTATTGAAGAGGCCGCAAAGGCGATAGCCCAGGCCTTCAACGAGGGGCGCAAGGTAATACTCTTCGGAAACGGCGGGAGCTCCAGTGACGCATCCCACATCGCGGCGGAGTTCGTGAACAGGCTTAAGATGGAGCGCCCCCCGCTCCCGGCCATCGCCCTTAATACCGACATGGCCGTCATGACCTCCATCGCGAACGATTACGATTTCTCGGACATATTCGCAAAACAGCTAAAGGCCCTGGGCGAGGAAGGGGATATCGCCGTGGCAATTACCACAAGCGGCTCTTCGCCAAATGTATTGAAGGCCATGGAGGTTGCGAAGAAGAAGAAGCTCCGGATTATTCTATTTACGGGCGCCAAAGGGGCCAAAACCGCCGGGAAGGCCGATTTCGGGTTTGTCGTGCCCTCAACCGATACCGCCCGCATCCAAGAGACGCATATCACATTGGGGCACGTCCTGTGCCATATGGTGGAGGAGATATTATTTGAGGCCCCCCGGAAGAAAAAGACGGCCCCCTGAAAGAGAGCACTCGCTCGTCCTCGGCATTGACCCGGGGAGCTTCACCTGCGGATATGGGATTGTAAGAAAAAAAGGGAACGAGCGCCTCTACATAGCCTCCGGAAGGATCTCGATCCCGAAATCCGCCCCGCTCGAAGAGCGCCTGAAAGAGATCTACGCGGGCCTCACGGAGATAATAACCGAGTTTTCACCCGAAGCGGGCGCCGTGGAAAAGATATTCTTTGCCAAGGGCATTAAGGCCGCCTTGAGCCTGGGTCACGCCCGGGGGATTGCGCTCCTGGCTCTTGCCAACCACGGGGTGCCTTTATACGAATACGGCGCCCTGGAAGTTAAAAAAGCGGTTACAGGGTACGGAAAGGCGGAAAAGATGCAGGTGCAGGCTATGATAAGGAGGCTCCTCTCGCTCAATTTTGAGCCGAGCACGGACGGGGCAGACGCCCTCGCGCTGGCACTGTGCCACTTGCAGCAGATAAATCTCACCCCTAAATTAAATACCACCCCCACCCTCCCCCTCCCCCGTCAAGGGGGAGGGGATAATCTAAAGAATCTCCCCTGTCAAAGGGGGAGGGACCAATGTGAAGAGTCCCCCGCGTCTAAAGGGAGAGTACCTTATAAGGTAAAATGAAAAAAGAGTTTTTCATCAGTCATATCGCCCTCCTCCCTTCATGGGAGAAATCGCTCCCATTCTATTTACCCCCTTTCTTAATGGGAAAAATCGTTTCCACCCCTATTTGCCTCCCCTCCCTTGATGGGAGGGGTTGGGGGAGGGTGATCTTTTAGATGATAGGCTCCTTAAGAGGAAAACTGATCCTTAAACGGCCGGGGCTCGTAATACTTGAGGCCTTCGGGGTGGGTTACGAGGTCTCCGTCCCCTTAAGCTCTTTTGCCGGGCTCCCTGCCGAGGGGAACGAGCTTTTCCTCCATATCCATACCCATGTGCGCGAAGACGCGATAAAGCTCTACGGCTTCGCGAGGGAAGAGGAAAAACAAATCTTCACGACCCTTTTAGGGGTGACGGGGATCGGGCCAAAGCTCGCCCTGAATATCCTTTCCGGCATATCGGGAGAGGCCTTCATGAAGGCCGTAGAGGCTGAGGATGTCCATCAATTATCGAGGATTCCCGGGGTGGGCAAAAAAACCGCCGGGCGGATAGTGCTTGAGCTAAAGCAGAAACTCCCGGCGATAGGCCTGGGAAGGGACGTGGTCTTTGAGGACGCACTCTCCGCCCTACTGAACCTCGGATATAAAAGATCCGAGGCCCTCAACGCTTTGGAAAAGGCCGCAAAGAAGGGCTATAATGATATTGAAAATCTTTTAAGAGAGGCTCTCAAGGAACTCACTGCCAATGGCAAATAGAGAAGCACCATGAAAAAACGCATAGAAGACAGTCCCTTGAGCCCCCTTCCAAAGCCGGAGGAGACTTTCGAGGTCACCTTGAGGCCCAAAAGCTTCTCCGAATTTGTCGGGCAGGAAAAAATAAAAGAAAACCTTTCCGTATTTATCGAGGCCGCGAAAAAAAGGAACGAGCCGCTGGACCACGTGCTCTTTTCCGGGCCTCCCGGGCTTGGGAAGACAACACTCGCCCATATAATCGCGGCCGAGCTTGGAGTGAATATTAAGAGCACGTCCGGCCCTGTCCTTGAACGGCCAGGGGACCTTGCGGCGATACTCACGAACCTCTCCGAAGGGGACGTGCTCTTCGTGGACGAGATACACAGGCTCCCCCGAATCGTGGAAGAGGTCCTCTATCCGGCGATGGAAGATTATCAGCTCGATATCATAATCGGGCAGGGGCCGAGCGCCAGGACCCTTAAACTGAATTTGCCTCATTTTACCCTTGTCGGGGCCACAACGCGCACGGGGCTCCTCACGTCACCCCTGAGGGACAGGTTCGGGATTATGGCAAGGCTCGAGTTCTACGGCGCCCCGGAGCTTCAAAAGATTGTCTTCCGCTCGGCAAGCATCCTTGGCATAGAGACAACCCCCGAGGGGGCGCTGGAGATAGCCGGGCGCTCGCGGGGCACGCCCCGCATCGCCAACCGCCTCCTTAAGCGCGTGCGCGACTACGCGGAGGTGAAGGGGCGGGGCATTATAGACCTTGAAAGCGCGCGCTCGGGGCTCAAGGCCCTCGATGTGGACGAAAAAGGCCTGGACGACATGGACAGAAAGATGCTTCTGGCGATCATAGAGAAATTCGGCGGCGGCCCTGTGGGCATCGAGACCCTTTCGGCCACGCTCCGGGAAGACAGGGACACGCTTGAGGAGGTCTATGAGCCGTTTCTTATCCAGGAAGGGCTTTTAGAGCGCACCCCGAGGGGAAGGGTCGCTTCCCGGTTAGCCTATGCGCATGTGGGCATTAAGGGCACTAAAAGGCAGGAGAGCCTCATTGAATGACGAAAATGAATAAGGAAAGAGGAGCATGACAAAAGAGGAGCTTTTAGAGTTCTCTTCGAAGGAATTCGCGGGCATCAAAGAGGTAGGCCGGAGGCTTTCCGCCCTTGCCTGCCCGGATAAAAAAGATGCGCCTGAGAAAAAAGAGCTTGGCGTGAACGAGGCGGCGGCCATGGGCGCCTTTCTCTTCGCAGGCTATTCCGGCATAGAGAGGGTGCTTGAGAAAGTCCTCGTCTATGACGCCCTCTCGGTTTCCGATACCGAATCCAAGCACACGGAAATCCTGAAGAAGGCATTCGAGCTTGGCATAATGCCCTCGGACCTCTATACGGCGCTTTCCCGTTATCTGGCCTTCAGGGATTATTTCAGCAGGTCTTACGTGAGCGATCTGAACCCCGAAAAGCTCGCCGCGCTTGCCCGTGCCTTCGAGGGTACGGCCGGGGAGCTTGAGAGGGAGATCCTCGACTACCTGGAATCCGTCTAAGCCGGCTATTTAATGAGCTTTAATGCCTTTTTGTCGTCGGATGTGGAAAAGAGAACGGTCGATGCCCTGCCCGCCCCCGTGGTCCCGTACATGTATTCGATATTGATCCCCGCGTCGGCCAGGGCCTTTGCCGCCTTATAAAGCTCTCCCACCTTGTTTGGCATCTCCACGGCGATGACGTCGTCCTCTTCGGCCTTTATCCCGAGCCCCGCAAGGGCCCTTTTGGCCTTGGGGTTGGCGTCCGTGGTCATGTCGAAATAGGCCGTGTCGTCCCATGCGTAGGCGCATATGGCGGTTATGTTCACCTTTGCCGCTTTCAGCTTCTCGGTGATATCGGCGAGAATGCCCGGCCTGTCCGGCATGCTGAAGCTCAAACGTTTTGCCTTCTTTGCTACGGCCATTGCACACCTCCTTAATATGGTTTTGATTAAATTTTAGGGGATTGGGAGCGAATGTCAAAGAGAAGACGCGAGAGGTTTATAAATTCTTAAGTCTTTTTGCTGCCTTTTACTTTCTCCCATGGTATGTTTTTTGAGCGGTCGTGCCCCTTAAGCCTCTTTTCAATGACCTCCGCAATCTCCAAATGCTCAAGCATCTCTTCGGCTTCTTTAAGGGACTCGTATTCTTCCGCTGAAACTATAACCGCCGCCAGAACATTATTCCGGAGCACATAGAGCGTTTCACCCGACTCGGAGACCTCCTTTAGTTTCTTCGTAAGTTCCTTCTGTAGTTTTGTTACGGGAATTAGCTTTTTCGTATTTACCAGCATTTTTAGACCTCACTCATATTTTTGCATATAGAATAATACATAGAATTCTAAATGTCAAATCAGTTTTCGTCCCATTTCCCTCTGCACCTCTTCCGAGTCCGAATAGGTGAGGATTTTGTTTTTTTCCTCGTAAATTAAATAAGGATTTCCGAAGGAGAGCCAGAGGGGTTTTATCGCCGATAGGCGTTTTATATTTTCCTTAAGGCCCTCTGAGGGCGGGTGCCAGGCGCGCGGGGTCGAATGGACCACGGCGATAATGTCCCCCGAGGGGAGCTTGCCCGAGGGGTTTATGAGTATTTTCCCTTTAGAAGGGGTCTTTCCAATTTCTCTTATAAAGGGATTAAGTTTTTCGGCCTCGTCGGATAATATCACGACCGCTCTCCCCTTTACCGGCCCGATTTTTCCGTCCACCCTAATCGCCTTGAGCGATATTTCGCGGGCAAGGGCCGCGTGCTCCTTGTAAGAGGGAGGTTCAACGGGGGTTTTAACCTTTAAAAGGTCCTTTCTCATCTTTCTCAAAAGATTTTTCCTTAATTGGATTTTTTGTCTTTTTAGGTAAGCCGCCATTTTGTCGGGCTCTGAGGGATGGAGGAGGACGTTTGCCCCGGCCTTAAAGGCCAGGGCGGCCGCCTTCTCTTCGGGCATGGAAAGTCCGGCCATGTTCATGGCGTCGGTTATTATCAAACCTTTAAAGCCCATTTTTTTCCTTAAATGGGAGTTCGTTTTCTTTGAGAGCGTTGCGGGCAATCCCGAGGGATCAAGCGCGGGGGCCTTCAGATGCCCTGTCATTATTGCTTTTACGTTCACCTTAATTGCGCTTTTAAATGGTGTTAATTCAAAACGCTCAAGCTCCTTTAAATCCTTCTCTATAAGCGGAAGGCCGAGATGGGAGTCCATGCTCGTATCCCCGTGGCCGGGGAAGTGCTTCCCGCAGGCCATAAGGCCCTCTCTTTGAATTTCTCTTATCATCATCGTTCCCAGGCGGGAGACGATGCCAGGCTCCTCTCCGAAGGAGCGGGTGGCTATAATGGGATTTGCGGGATTGGAGTTTATGTCCAGTACGGGGGCTAAGATCAGGTTTATACCGGCCCATTTCGCTTCGCGGGCCACGGCCCGAAAGGCCTTTTTCAGGATTTGCGGCTCTATTCCGTTTTTGAGCGCCGAACCGAACGCCATGGCCCAGGGGAAGACCGTGCCGCCCTCTACCTGCTGGCCCAGGCCGCGCTCCAGATCCGAAGCGATTATCAGGGGCAATGAGGCCTTTTTTTGCAGTTCGCGGAGGCCATCCCTTACGCTCTCAAGCCGCCCGCCAAAGAGGATGAACCCGGCTATCCCTTTCCTTACGAGCTTTATATAAGGCCCGATATTGGCTTCCAGGTCTTCCCCATTTAGCCTCGGGAGCATGAATTCATAGGGATTCATGAGTTATTATATAATCTCTTTGATCAAATTATTCTCGCGTTATAAGACTAATATGGGATTATTCGATAAATTAAAAACCGGTCTTGAAAAGACCCGAAAGGCCTTCGTGGGGAGGATGGACGCCGTATTCTCGGGCGGGAAGCCCCTCACCGAAGAGAGCCTGGAGGAGATGGAAGAGATACTCATCACCTCGGACGTAGGCGTCAAAACGGCCCACGAGATAATAGAGTTCCTGAAGGAGAAGGAAGCGGAGATAAGGAAAGCGGGCTCGCCGAGGGAATTTTTAAAAGCAGAGATGAAAACGCTCCTCGGGCGCGCCACACCCCTTGTCCCCTTTGGCGAAAAGCCCTTCGTAATACTCACGCTCGGGGTGAACGGAACGGGGAAAACCACCACGATCGGCAAACTCGCAGCCCGGCTGACAGATGAGGGGCGCTCCGTCATACTGGCCGCCTCGGACACGTTCCGCGCGGCGGCCATAGAACAGCTTGAGATCTGGGCCGAAAGGTCCGGGGCGCAAATCATAAAAGGCCTCTCCGGGGGAGACCCCGCCGCGGTGGCCTTCGATGCCGTGGAAGCCGCTAAATCGAGGGGCACAGACATTGTGATTGTGGACACGGCGGGGAGGCTCCATACGAAAAGCCCCCTTATGGAAGAGCTGAAAAAGGTCAAGCGCGTGCTCCAGAAGGCCATGCCCGACGCCCCGCAGGAAACCCTCCTTGTGGTGGATGGGACGACAGGCCAGAATGCCATGAGGCAGGCCGAGATCTTCAACGAGGCCGTGGGTGTCACCGGCATCGCCCTCACAAAGCTGGACGGCACGGCAAAAGGCGGGATCGTCTTCACCATAAGGCGCGAACTCGGCATCCCCATAAAGCTCATAGGCATCGGGGAAGGGGTGGACGACTTAAGGGACTTCGACCCCGATGAGTTCATAGAGGCATTGTTTGCGGAATAGAAACCTATTTTAAAACCGGCTGCCCCCTATTATCCGGATCCGCTCTCCCGCTACTCGAGCAAAGGGAGTAAAACGATTTTGCTTTTAAAAATTCCGAAAATATTTTAGTATAGGGCAACTTATGCGCGAATTCAGTTTTCAAACATTTGATGCCTGAACGGAAGGAGAACGTTTTATGGCCAAGAAAAGCGGGGAAACATTAAAAGGACTTCTGGCGTCATGCATGAAACTGCGGGAGGACGGGGCGGAGTCCTTTGTAAAACTGGGAACAGAAACCGGGAGGATAGCCCGTGAGCTTGCGGCCGCGGACAGGGAAGTCGAGACGGCTATCGAGCGCCGCGAGAAAATTAAACGGCAATGGGATGCCAAGCACGAACTTTACGAAAAACAGATTGCGGAGATAAACGCCGCCATTGCCCGAGCACAGAAGGAAGCACAGAGCGCGAGCGGAAGAGAGGACTTGAGCAAATCCGAAGCCCTTCTCCTAATTAAAGGCATGCTCACTTCAGTTGAGGAAAACCTGATGCTCGACACCGTAACCCAGCAACGCCTGCGCGACGCAATGGCTCACATAGAGGCCGGAATTGCCCGGCGCGGCGGAAAGGAAAGAATCACTTCAATCCCTGTGCCCCCGGTCCCCGGCGACTGCAGCGGCTGCAAGGGCGGCTGCAAGGACAGCTGCTATGCCGGCTGCAAGGGCGGCTGTTTTAACAGTTGCGAGGGCGGCTGCATGGGAGCCTGCAAGGAGTCGTGCATGGGTTGCACAGGGGCCTGCATGGGAGCCTGCAAAGACTCCTGTATGGGCGGCTGTACGGGAGGGTGCTTGGGTCCGATCAAGGCCGGCAAATAGGAATTTTTTTATGGCGGTGAAGGCCAAAAGCCCGTCGGCTGAAAAATTCATGATAGTAAACCGAAACCGCGGCAATGACGAGATAGAATTTTGTCTTACCCTGCTCGTCACGGAAGACTGCAACCTGCGCTGCTCTTATTGCTTCGAGCCGGAAAAACGGCCCCGGCGCATGCCGTTTGAAATAGCCAGGGATGCCGTCCGGGAATATCTTTCGCGCGAGGAGGGACCCGATGCATTGAGCATAGATTTTTGCGGGGGCGAACCGATGCTCGAATTTGACCTGATCCGCCGCGTCTTCGACTACTGCATGGAACAGGGCCCCTGGCGCAAGCGGTTCAGGCTTTCCCTGGGCACAAACGGCACTGTCCTCACAGAGAAAATGCGCCGCTGGTTCGAAGCCCATCCGTGCTTCCAGATAAGCGTGAGCCTGGACGGCATAAAGGAAGTGCACGACCGCAACCGCTCCAATTCTTATGACGCGGTCATCAGGAATATCGATTTCTTCCGCCGGTATGACCAAACAGTGAAAATGACCATATCCCCCCATACTGTACCGCGCCTTGCCGAATGCGTAGTCCACATCCACGAGCTTGGCCTGAAGCCGGAGGCCAATGTGGTTTTCGAGCCGGTATGGGGCTCGCCCGGGCAGAAAGCCGCGCTCCTGCACGTCTACGCGAGGGAGCTGGATAAACTCGTGGAGTTCTATTCCCTGAACCCGCAACTCACCGCGCCCAAGCTGGTGGCATACCGGATTGAGGCCCTTATGTGGGAGGACGGGTACAGCCTTGAAGACAAATACTGCGGGGCGGGCAAATATATGACCGCCGTCATGCCCGACGGCCAACGCTATCCGTGCCATCGCTTCAGCCCGCTCGCCACTAAAAAGCCCGTGCATTCCATAAAGACGGACAACAAGGTCCGCGGGCCCGAAAAATGCGTTCGGTGCCCGATTTACAGGCTTTGTCATTCCTGCCTCGGCGCCAACCACGATATAAACGGATCAGTGGACATGCGTACGGATTTTCACTGCGAATTCGTGAAGGCGGAGGTGCTTGCTTCGGCAAAGCTGGCCGAAAGGATGCTTAGCGCTCTCGCAGCGGGGCTATCCCATGAAGAAATTGCCGTGGAAGATGACAAGGGCTCAAAGCTCGCCCTGATGCGGCAGATGGGCAAGGCAATCCAGTTCGTGCAGGAAAACGTCCATCTGGCTGACTGAGCCGGATTTATCTTTTATGCCAACCTCTCTTGCAGGGCATGACCATATGGACCTGCGCCTCGCGATAAAGTTTTTTTGGAAAAATCAGTGTTTCTGCTATAAAATAATTGTCTCATTTTAAAAGAGGCCGGAGGATTTAATGGTCATAAAAGGCCGCATCTGGAAGTTCGGGGACGACGTCGATACTGACGCCATAATCCCCGCCCGTTACCTCAATACGTCCGATCCCGGGGAACTGGCCCGGCACGTCATGGAAGACGCCGACGCGGCTTTCCCTTCCAAAGTGAAGCCCGGGGACATCATCGTGGCCGGGAAGAACTTCGGGTGCGGCTCTTCGAGGGAACACGCCCCAATCGCCATTAAGGCCGCGGGCGTGCAGACGGTAATTGCAAAAAGTTTCGCCCGCATTTTTTATAGAAATGCCTTTAATATCGGCCTGCCGATATTCGAATGCCCCGAGCTACCCGAAAAGGCGAACGAGGGGGACGAGATAGAAGTGGACGGGGACGCGGGGACCATACGCCTCGGCCGGACGGGCGAGACGTTCACCGTGAAGCCCATACCGCCCTTCATGAGAGAGCTTATAGAGGCGGGCGGGCTCGTCGAATGGACCAAAAGGAAATTGCAGAAAGTATCTTGATTTAATTTAGGTTTCCCCCTCCCTTGACGGGAGGGGTATGGGGAGGGCGTTCACCCCCACCTCGCCTCCCCCGTCAAGGGGGAGGATACATTATTAAGTGCGGAGGCATTTTTAATGAAATCCTACGATATAGCAGTCATCCCGGGGGACGGGACCGGCCCGGAGGTCATAGCCCAGGGGATAAAAGTCCTCGATGCCGCCTCAAAAAAATTCGGATTCAAACTCAATTACACCACCTATGACCTGGGCGGGGAGAGATATTTAAGGACCGGCGAGACCCTGCCCGACTCCGTACTCGAAGAGCTTAAAAAATATAACGCGATCTTCCTGGGCGCCATCGGCCACCCGGACGTAAAGCCCGGCATTCTCGAAAAAGGCATACTCCTCTCCCTTCGCTTTAAGCTCGACCAGTACATAAACCTGAGGCCGGTAAAGCTCTATCCCGGCGTGGACTGCCCGCTTAAGGATAAAAAACCCGAAGACATCGATTTTGTGGTCGTAAGGGAAAACACCGAAGGCCTTTACGTCGGCGCGGGGGGGTTCCTTAAAAAGGGCATGCCCGACGAGGTCGCCACACAGGAATCCATAAACACCAGAAAGGGCGTTGAGCGCTGTCTGAGATATGCCTTTGAGTTCACAAGGAAGAGGAACAAGGATAAAAAACTCACCCTCTGCGGTAAAACAAATGTCCTCACCTTCGCCTTCGACCTCTGGGAGAGGGCCTTTAAGGAGCTTGCGCCACTTTACCCTGATATAAAGACCGATTATGCCCATGTGGACGCGGTCACCATGTGGTTCGTGAAAAACCCCGAATGGTTCGACGTAATCGTGACCGACAACATGTTCGGCGATATAATCACGGACCTGGGGGCGATGATACAGGGCGGCATGGGCATAGCGGCCGGGGGGAACATCAACCCCGAAGGGGTCTCGATGTTCGAGCCCATAGGGGGCTCCGCGCCCAAATACAAAGGGAAAAACATCATAAACCCGCTTGCCGCCATCTGCGCCGGGGGGATGATGCTCGAGCACCTGGGCCGGGACGAGGCCGGGAAGGCCGTGGAGAGGGCCGTGATGGAAGTCACGGGCAAGCACCTGAAGAGCCTCGCCGCGGGCCAGATGGGATATACGACCACAGAAGTCGGCGATCTTGTTCTCAAATATCTTTGAGAAGTAGGGCGGGGCATCCGCCCACTATTGCACGGGGAAGATGGGGGTGGCGGGGCTCAGAACTGAGCTATTGATGGATGTATAAATAATGTCCTATTCTCTGTCACCCCCGCGAAGGCGGGGGTCCATTTAAAAGCATGGGAAACATGGATTCCCGCTTTCGCGGGAATGACGGCTGAAGGACATTTCTTTTGCAGCATTCAATAAATGGCTCGTAAGGAGAAAGAACATTATGATGCGCGGGCTCTCACCCGCGCATGATCTGCTCGTAATTATTCACAATAAAGGCGGGCCTCAGTTTTCGCCCCATCCACCCCCATCTTCCTTTTCCGGTTCGTATTCTTGTCACTCCGGCTTGTCCGGAGTCTTTCAGAAGGATTCCCGACAAGCGGGAATGACAACAATTCAAAAGAGGGGGTGGGGTGCTTGCCGGGAGCGAGGGAAGGCAGAAAGCGGCCGGACAATGAAGGTAAAACATAAAGGACATCAGGTGAAATGGAACGGAGAGCTACTCAACTGAATAAGATTGCTCGGCGCGGTTCCTGAGCGAGCGGCGCGGCAATACCCCGCCCCCGTCATTACGTTTCAACGAGGTGGGCGGATACCCCACTCTCTCTAATAAAAAAAGCAAAAGGCCGATTTACTCGGCCTTTTGCGGGGGGAATGAAGGGTTTTTAATCGTTTCGTTGATAATACTATACGCAAGGATTATGAAGAAAAAATAAAGAAATTCTGAAAAGATTGTTAAGGTCCATGCGTTTTTCAGCTTTGGGCTTATTTTTGAGGAGTTTTAGCCCTGATAAAGAACAGGGCAAGGCCCGCCGAAAGCATGAAGGCGCTCAAGACCTGCCCCATGGTGAAGGGACCGATGATGAACCCGAGCTGAGGGTCCGGCTGGCGCGTGAATTCGGCCAAAAACCTGAAAACGCCGTATAAGATAAGAAATATGGAAAGAATGAGCCCCCGCTTTTTTATTTTATCTTTTATAAACCAGAGTACCAGAAAAATCAAGATGCCCTCCAGAAATGCCTCGTAGAGCTGAGAGGGATGCCGGGGAAGATTTCCCCCCTCCGGGAATATCATCCCCCAGGGCGCGTCCGTTGGCCTTCCGTAAAGCTCGCCGTTTATGAAGTTGCCCATCCTGCCGAAGAAGAGGCCGGGAGGAATGGTAGGCACAAAAAGGTCCGTCATGAGCCAGAAATCGAGCCTGTGGGCCCTGGTGAAAAGAATACCCGTTATGAGGATGCCTATAAGCCCCCCGTGAAAAGACATCCCGCCCTCCCAGACGGCAAATATCTTAAGGGGCTCCCGGATGTAAAAACCGGGGTTATAAAAGATTACATACCCTAATCTTGCCCCCGCTACAAGGGCAAGGATGAGCCAGAAATAAAGGTTTTCAACGGTCTGCGGGGTTATCCCTTCGGGCCTTTTCTTTTTCACCTGGCGCCTGAAGAGGAGATAGGAGGAGAGAAAGCCCAGGATATACATGAGCCCGTACCATCTTATCTCGAAAGGGCCTAAGCGGATTATCGTGGGGCCTATCCTGGGGAAAGGTATCAACGGCCTCTCTTTTCCTTCTTAAAGGTCTCTTGGAGAGGCCCACCGCCCCGCGTGAATTCTTCGACGAGAGAGGGCGTCTTCCGCTTCCAGTTCGGATACTGATGGGTAGTGCCCGGCATGTTCTGCTGGTCGGGGTCCCTGAGCCAGTCGTCAAGGCTCACCGCCACAAGGAGGGAAGGGCTCCTTCCAAGGTATTCATATATCGCAAGCATCAGCTCTTCCGTCATCTCTTCGGGCGCGGGATAGTCCTCCGGTAAAAGGCCCTCTTTTTTAAGCGCCTCTATTATAAGCTCCCGGTCCCTTTCACGCGAGGCCCGGTCCTTTTCATGGAGTCCTTCCGATGGGTAGATGGAAAGCCCTTTTTTCACCCGGATGTCCTTCCCGCCCCAGTACCCGTAAATGGTGGGGAGGTCATGCGTGGTAATTGCCGCAAGGGCATGCTCCGGGTATTCGCCCGGCGATTTGAAGTCCGGGGCAGGATAATGCCTCTCGTAGTAAAAAAGCCTGTATGACAGCATGTTATATTCCGCAAGTCCCTTTCTCACCTCTTCCGGGACCGTGCCGAGGTCTTCGGCAACTATCACGGCCTTCTGCCTCGTGCTTTCGAGGGCTATTATGCCGAGGAGGTCCCTGAACGGGTAAAGGACGTAAGCGCCCTCCGAGGGCTTCATCCCCTCGGGCACCCAGAAGAGCCTCGCGAGGCCAAGCGCATGGTCTATCCTCAGCACCCCGCAATGCTCAAGGTTTTTTCTTATGGTCTTAATGAATATATCATAACCGCGCTCTTTGAGCTTGTCGGGCCTAATGGGCGGAAAGCCCCAGTTCTGCCCATTCGGGTTGAACTCGTCGGGAGGGGCGCCCACATCAGTGCCGAAGGCGAAGTCCTCCTGATAAAGCCATGCGTCCGCGCCGCCCCCGAGAGAGCCCACGGCCAGGTCCAAATAGATGCCGGCCCCCATTCCCTTTTCCTTGGCCCGTGCCCGAAGGGCCTCAAGCTCCTCATCCATCAGCCATTGCACATAGGCATAAAAGAGCACGGTCTCCCTGTTTTCTTCTATGAATGAAGATACCCCCGGGCCTCCCGGGTCCCTGTACTCTTCCGGCCAGTCCATCCAGCCTTGTTGGAATTTCTCCGAGAGGGCCATGAATGCGGCAAAATGGAGCAACTCCTTCCGCTCCTTTTCGAAGTATTCCTTGAACCGGCTGGCGCGCGGGGTCGTCCTCTCATATTCGACCCTGTAGAAGTTCTCGAACATCTTTTTAAGGGCATCGATTTTTATTCGATATACGCCCTCATAATCCACCAATTCAGTCTCCCTGAGCCTTTTTATTTCATCCACGGGGAGCTTTTCTTTAATCGTCTCGAATTCGGGGACCGGCTCCAAATCCAAATGGATGAAATTCCTGTAAATCCTGCTTGCGGGCGAATAGGGGCTTGTGCCCATCGGGAGAGGAAGGGCATGGAGGGGCAGGATGCCCACGAAATCCCCCCCGAGCCCGGCCGCCCAGTCAACCACCCGCCCGAGGTCGGTAAAATCCCCTATCCCCCAGTTCCGTTCCGAGCGGAGTGAATGGAGGCTTAATGCCACTCCCCACGTGCGGCCGTATTCCGGGACGTAAGCGGCGCCGGGACTTGCAATTAAAGAGGCGGAACCGGTGCGGTTTTCATTTCCAAATTGCGCCGTAATTTCAGCGCCATAATAACCGGGCTCCAATGACGAAAATATTTCCGGACCGAGGAGATAGCGCCCGTAGCGAATCCCCTCGAACTCGATGGTCTCCGAAGGGGCCGTATGTAGAGAGTTTTTTTTCTTCTTGCCCGATTCGTCTTTAACGGAAATCTTGAAAGAGGCATCCTCCTCGAAGGGGAGGCTTATGGGAATGACGCAGCTTTCGGGCTCCTTTAGATTCAATACAATTGCCGGTTCGAGGAAACGCGGCCCGCTTTTCTTTCTTATTGCGCTTTTGACGGCGGCTTCGTTTCCGACGTTATGGCCCATTGCCCCAAGGATCTTCTTTTTGGTTTCGGTGGATGCCTCGTGCCTTTTTCCCCAGACGTCATGGTATTCGGGGAGGATGCCGCACAAGAGAGCAAGCTTGTCTATAAGCTCTTGCACCTATGCCCCCTCCGGCCCCAGGAAGAAGGGGAACTCCGAGAAGAGGTCCCGCGCATACGCCTTTACCTTTCCCTCTTCCTTAACCGTCCTCGCCTCCCGGCCTGTGAAGATATTCTCGAAGGCGTCTCCTTCGGGCAGGATGAGCCTTGTATCTCCCCATACAGCCCCTCCCGCCGGGATGCCGCCGGGAGGGACAAGGCCCGCAAAGAAACGGGGGACCGCGCAGAGGAACTTCTTCCCGTCCTTTTTCATGAAGGCGCATATGTTATCACGATAGGGGCCCTCGCATTCGAGGGGGACATATTCGCCGGAGAGGAAGATGCCTCTCTCCGACTTCCTGAAATTCAGGGCCTTCCAGGTGAGATAGAGCTTTATCCTCCCGTCCGATATGGATTCAATGAGGGCCTCACAGCATTTGGGGCCTCCGAGCGCGCCCTCCATTTCTTTCACTTCTTTTAGCAACCTTATCCTCTCTTCGTAATCCACCTTTCTCCGGTTATCGGGGTCCACGAGAGAGAGGAACCACAGTTCCGTGCCCTGGTAAAAATCCGGCACGCCCGGGCTTGCTGTCTTCAGGAGCGCCTGCGAAAGCGCGTTCAGCATGCCGTACCAGGAAATCTTTTTCGCGAACCGGGCGAAATCCATATAGAAAGGGGCCTCCGGGCTCAAAATCTTCTCTATAAAAGAGAGGACGGCCCCCTCGTACTCGGAGTCCATATTGATCCAGCTCGTATTCACCTTGGACTCCCGGAGCGCCTTTATCATATAGTTTTTAATCCTCTCGACGAATCCCCCGTCCGGCTCGCCTTCCATGGGCCATATCCCGATGAGTGTCTGGTAAAGGTGATATTCCTCGTTCGGGTCCGGGCAGGGGGTGCCGTCCAGGACAATTTTCTGTTTTTTATTGAGCCTGGCCCACCTCGTGAGGTTTTCGCGCCATTCCCTCGGGACCTCCGTAAGGACGTTCAGGCGGGCGCGCACGTCGCCGCTCCTTTTGGCGTCATGCGTGCTTGTGGCGATCATCGCATAGGGCCGGGACTTGGCCCGGTCTATGTTCTGCCCGTGAAAGGTTTCGAGCGTGTACCCGAATTTTTCGGGGGCGCCGCCTACCTCATTAAGCGAGAGGAGCCTGTTATAATCGTAAAAGGCGGTGTCCTCGAGCCCCTTGGCCATCACGGGGCCCGTATGCTGCTGAAACCGCATCACGAAATCGAGCCAGTCCGCCCGGTCCTCCTGCCTTATCCCGTCCGGGAACTCGAGGAGAAGAACGCTTTTTATGAAATGGAAGACCGCCGTGCTCAAGGAGGTGTTCATTCTCTGTGCCTTCCTTATCGCAAGCTCTATGTAGCGCCTGTCCCGCTCGCTTATGAAAAAGGCGCTTATGTAAGACCTGTAAACGGGAAAGCAGGCTATGATCTCTATAAGGGCCTTGGTGAGGCTCAAGAAGGTGAAATCCCTCGTAAGGCGGCTCTTCTCGGCAAGGGTGGCCAGCTTATATCCGAGCACGTTTATCTCTGCCGCCATCGAAGACTCCAGTATGATCTTTTTCTTTTCATAGAGGAGTTCGCTGAAGACGGGCCGCCGCTTTATGAAGCGGAAATAGGTCTCGTCCATAAGGGCGGCATTCTCGGTCCTTATGAAGAGCCCGTTCAAGGTGTTCATAAAGCCATACCCGGTCGTGCCGTAGATGGGCCAGTCCTCCGGAAGCCTCTCGCCCCTCATAAGTATTTTTTCTCCTATTATATAGAACGGATGGGGCTGGACTTTCTCCACGGCCGGCGCGGGGGCCCAGCCCACCGGAAATTCGGGAGGGTCTTCCAAAGCGGCAAGGGCCGCCTCCTCCTGGAGCTTTTTCATATACCCGGAGGGATTATAAAGCCCGTCCGGGTGGTCCACCCTGAGCCCGGTCACCTTCCCCTCCCGTATGAACCGAAAGATGCGCTTGTGGCTGCCCGTGAAGACCTCCGGGAACTCCACCCTTATCGCGGCAAGCTCGTTTATGTCGAAAAAACGCCTGTAATTTATCTCCTCCGCGGCCACTTTCCAGAGGGCTATGCGGTAGGGCTGGCGGGAGAGGAGTTCGTCCATGAGGTCGAAGCTTCGCGGGTCCCCGGGCCTGCCGTTTAAGATGGCTATGTTGCCATCCACGAATTCCCTTATGGAGGGGGAAGACTCGTACAGGGCGGAGAGCCTTCTCTTTATGACCTCTTTTTCCCTTTGCCTCTCGCGCATCTTTTCGGGGTCCGTAACGTTCGTCCCCGGCAGGTGTCCAAGGGAGGTGATTATGCTCATAAGCTCCTCGAGTTCCTGAGCGCCCGGGATCCGCGCCTCGAGCTCGCCAAGCCCCTTTCTCAAGATAACCTCATAGGACCCCGGCTCTACGGGGAGGCTGTGCTCGAAATAATTCACAAAAAAGGCCCCTTCCCTGAAGTCGAGCTTGAGCTCGCCCGCCTCCAGGGCCTTCCCGTATTGCTCTCCGAGAATGGGGAAGATGACCTTTTCTTTCAGGTTCTCCTTCATGTAGTCCCAGTCTATATCGAAGTAGTAGGCGAAGGGCGAGCTTTTGCCGTTCTCGAGCACGTCCTTCCACCAGCGGTTCTCCCCGAGTATGCACATGTGATTCGGCACGATATCGAGGACCTGGCCCATGCCGAACCTCCTCAGTTCGGCCGTAAAAGCGTCGTAATCCTCCTCCGTGCCTATTTCGGGATTAAGCTCCTCGTGGTCTATGATATCGTAACCATGCAGGCTCCCCGGCCTCGCCTTGAAATAAGGGGAGGAATAAATGTCGGTTATGCCCAGTTCAGCCAGGTACGGGATTATTTTCAGCGCGTCCCGGAACGTGAGAAACCTGTTGAACTGGAGCCTGTAGGTGCTGAGGGGGATTCTAAGCGTCTTTGCCTGCTCATCCTGCACTCAATATCTCCTCCGTGTTGAAGAAGAGGGTATCGCCAAGCTCCTTGAACGCAGTTCTCCACTCGCGCGCCTCCTCGTCCTTCCTCGCGAGGAATTCGGGGTATGTCTTTCCCGCCATGTAGTAGTAGATGTTCTGGGCCTCCCACAAATTTACGCCGAAGGGCAGCATCGCCGTGAATTTGAGGAGCCCCTGTGTATGGCGTATCGAATCGATAGAGGGCTCCGGTTGGAGCCTGTTGAAAAGCCCATGGAATTTTCTCCGCAGGATGAACTCAAGCTCCACCTCGTTTGGATTGATTCCCCATTCCCTCATCTCGCCATAGAGCAACTGCGCTTTTTCCACATTGAAGAGATCGTCCTCGATGACCCGTTTTAGCTCCGAATGGAGCGCGTAGTCCGCGGTGGAGACGAAGACCCCGGGGACCGGGATATCATAGTCCTTGAGCATTCTCATCAGGAAACGGCCCCTGTCGTAGAGGTCCCGATAGATGCGGTCCAGCTCCGAAAGGCTCTCCTCGATGGACAGTATTATTATCTTCCTCTGCTCGTCCCTGAAGAGGTCTTTGACTGTATATGTGTGAGTGCCAAGGTACTTATCCATTACCCTCAGGGTCTCGGAAAAAGAGCCCTTGAGGAAGTTCTCCCTCAGCTCCTTCTTCATTTTCTCGTATTCCTCAGGAGGTTCACAGGTGCAGAGGCCGCAGTTTATATCGCGGTTGCCGAGCTTCAAGGCGGCAAACTCCACCGAGTCCGTCTCCCAGGTTATCCGGGAACGCACCTTGAGCTTCCCCGCCGCAAGCTCCGTCTGCCCTATTTCGTGGTGCTCGTAATCGGGCTTCCAGATGTCATAGGCGTAGAGGACCTCTTTTTCCCCGTACGGCTCAAAAAGCGAGCTTATCGCGAAGTGCACGGCCACTTTTTTCAAGTCTATCATCATGCCTTTTACATAGCGCTGGTATACGTCCCTGCCCGTCCCCTGGGCCGGTACATTGCTTTTGGCTTTGCCGAGAATTTTCAGGAATTCCTCTTCGAGGTTATTGCCGAAGAGTTCGCGGTGAAGCTGGAGGGCCCTCCCGGCATATTCTGTGACCTGTAGCGTCTCTATGCCCGAGAGATCATCGAAGAACCAGCCGCAGCTCGTGAACATGAGCATGCCGTGCCGTGCCATTTCGAGGAGTTTCAGGGCCGGCACGACTTCCTCCTCCTTGAATTCCCCGACCCCGTGCTCCTTGAAGAATCTCCAGACCACATCGGGGGAGCGGTCAAGCACAATATCTATGTATCCGTCCCTTGCCTTCCAGGGTTCTTTGAAATATTTACGGCCCATCCCCTCGTAATCTACCGCAAGCTTCTCATTGAGCCAGTCGAGGGATTCCCTCAAAGGGGTCCTCCATTCCTGGTTCCAGCCCGGATGCCCGCCCGTGTTGCAGCCGCAATTCGAGCGCCACCTTTCTACCCCGTGCGCACAGCTCCAGGAAGTCTTCTCCTCGACTTCCGCCTCCCACTTGGGCGGGTTCTTTGAGAGGAATTCCCCGTAATTGGTCACCCTGGCCAGGTCCTTCGATTCTATATAGTGAATGCAGTAGGCGAGCGCCATATCGGCGAACTTGCCGTGATGCCCGTAAGATTCGCCGTCAGTGGCGATATGCACCAGTTGCGGGGTTTTCTCGTCCGTAAAATTGCCGAGGAGGCGTTCCGCAAAAGCCCTTCCGTCGCGCAAAAGCGCCTCGAAGGCGACGGCGCGGGAGACCGGGCCGTTATAGAAGAACACCGTTATACTCTTCCCGCCGGGAAGGAGCACCTTATAGGGCCTCCTGTAATCCAGGCTCCCCTCGTCCACATGTATCCAATCGGGCCTCCCGGGCGACCTCACCCGATGGGCCTGGCTCGGTGCGAGAATTGTGAACTTTATCCCTTCCCCGGCAAGGACTTCGAGGGTCTCTTTATCCGCCGCGGTCTCGGGGAGCCACATCCCCTCCGGGTTCCGCCCGAAGCGGGCCCTGAAGTCCTCTATGCCCCAGCGGACCTGCGTTTCTTTCTCCCGCCTTGCGGCCAGAGGGAGTATCAGGTGGTTATAGGCCTGCGCCAGCGCGTTGCCGTGCCCGGAGCGCTCCTTTGCGCTCTCCCGGTCCGCTTCCACTATGGCCTCGTGGATGTGCGGGGCGCGCTCCTGCATCCACATAAGGAGGGTGGGACCGAAATTGAAGCTGATCTTCTTGTAATTATTTACAATCCGGCTTATCCGCCCCCCGTCGCCCAGTATCCTCGAAAAGGCGTTCGCGGCATAGCACTCGGCGTTTATCCTCTCGTTCCAGTCATGGTAAGGATACGCGCTGTCCTGGACCTCGATAGCCTCAAGCCAGGCGTTTTCGCGCGGCGGCTGATAGAAATGGGCGTGGATTACAAGGTTTTTATCCATCTATTCCTTTACGCAAAGGAGGGCACCAAAGCCCTCGACTTGAATTTTACCTGAAATAATATTGTCTTTCAGGCTTTCGGGGCCGATACGTACGCGCCATGCCCCGCCTTCGGGCAAAGATATGATCGCCGGGTCTTCTCCGAAATTGGAGGCGAAAAGGATGCTTTGGGATTCGGATTTTCTTATTAAGATTATAGCCGTTTTTTCTCTCATTAACAGCATGCCCTCCCGCCCGGTCTCATTGAGACAGGGGAGCGTTTTTCTAAGTTTTATCAGCTCCTTATAGAACTCGAACAACTCACGACGCGAAGGCTCCTCCCGGAGAGCATGGTCCAATTTGGAAGCGAGAAAGGCCTCCTCTTTTTCCGGATCAGGGGCCGGGTCAGGGACATCTCCGTCCCGCACGAATGCCGCGAACTCCCTCTTCCTGCCCTCGCGCACGGCCTCCACGAGGGCGGGCTCCGTATGGCTCACGAAATATAGAAAGGGCGCCTTCTCGCCGTATTCCTCTCCCATAAATAATAGCGGGAGGTATGGGGAAAGGAGGACCGTGGCCGCCGCGAGCTTCAGCTTTTTCATATCAACAAGGCTTGATAACCTCTCGCCCCGAAAGCGGCTCCCCACCTGGTCATGGTTCTGGCTGAAGACTATGAACTTTGAGGGCGGGAGATGACCCGATGGGACCCCGTGCCGCCTCATCCTGAAGGGGGAATACCGCCCCGTATAGACGAAGCCCTCTTTCAGTGCTTTCACCATATCGTCAATACCGCCGAAATCCATGTAATAGCCCCCGCTCTCGCCCGTCAGCAGAGTGTGAAGCGAATGGTGGAAATCGTCGTTCCAGAGGGCCGCCATGCCGTATCCGCCCTTATCCCCGGGCTCCACCAGGCGCACGTCGTTCCGGTCGCATTCGGCCATGAGATAAAGGGGCTTTCCAAGCTCGCCGGAAAGCGCATCCACCTTCTCCTGCAACTCCTCCAGAAAGGTCCTGGCGCTGAAATCATATATGCCGTGGACCGCATCGAGCCTGAGCGCGTCCATATGGAACTCGGAGAACCAGTAGAGGGCGTTCTCCATGAAAAACCTCCGGACATGGTCGGAATAGGCGTCGTCGTAATTTATCGCGGCCCCCCAGGGGGTCCTGTATTTATCTGAAAAGTAATACCCGTACTCCCGAAGATAATTACCCTCGGGCCCCAAGTGGTTATAGACCACGTCGAGGGCCACGGCAAGGCCGTTCTCATGAAGGGCGTTTACAAGCCTTTTAAGGCCCTCGGGGCCGCCGTAGGAATTCTGGGGCGCAAAAGGGAAGACGCCGTCATAGCCCCAGTTCCGCCCGCCCGGGAACTGGGCCACGGGCATTAGCTCCACCGCGGTGATGCCAAGTTCGAGAAGGTAGGGGATTTGGGCGATAAGGGAATCGAATGTGCCCTCTTGAGTTGATGTCCCTACATGGACTTCATAGATGATGTAATCTTTAAGCGGGAGATTTTTCCACTCGGTTTCGCAAGAGGATTCCGCCCTCATTACCTGTGATGCCCCGTGGACCCCTTCGGGCTGAAAGCGGGAGGCGGGGTCGGGCCTCCTCGTTTCATTATTGAGCAGATAGAAATATTTCGTCCCTTCCCTCACCCCTTCAATAAATGCTTCGAAGTATCCCGGACCGGTCTGTTCCATCGGAAGGACGCGGGGCCCGGGGTGGACAATCTCGACCGATGCCGATCCGCACTTGGGGGCCCATACGATAAAACGGGTGCCATCACGCTCCCTCCCCTCACCCTCCCTTACCGCTCCAAGCGAGCACTTCCACATAGTCCACCTCAAACCATCATTATAGAGGTGCTTTCCGGCTCCTCTACGGCCGCCCAGACGGACAGGTAGTCCCTTATCTGGCGCGTAATGAGAAAGTTATTCCTCACGTGCTCCCTTGCCTTTTCTCCCATACTCTTCAAGAGGTCCGGGCTATTGAGGAACTGCCTTATCCTGAAGGCCGCGCCTTCAACGGAATGGACCAGAAAACCGTTCTGGCCGTGTATTATCTGGTAGGGTATGCCGCCCACGGCCCCCCCGATCACGGGTTTCCCCTTCCACATGGCCTCGGAGACCGTAAGCCCGAACCCCTCTTTTACGGATTTCTGGAGCACTACCGTCGCAAGCCTCTGGAGGGCGTTTATCTCCCTGTCGCTGAAGGCCGGCAGGAGGAGCACTTTTATATCCGGGTCGCCCGCCGCGAACTCCTCCACCTCCGCGAGGATTTTGGGGCCCTCGGGGTCGTCCGTTGCGGGGCTCCCCGCAAGCACGAGCATGCAGTCGTTGTATTTCCTTACCATCCTCCACGCCTTTATCACACCGAGGGGGTCCTTGAACCGGTCGAAACGCGAGACCTGCAAAATAAGGGGTTTCCCGGGGGGTATATTGAACTTGTTTGCGATCTCCTCTATCTCCTCCTTCTCAAGCTCCCTGTTCTTTTCGCTCAAAGGGTCTATCGAGGGGAGGACTACGTATTCCGGCACCGGCATCCCCCTTGCGAACTTGGCCACGGAAAATATGGCCGCCTCGTATTTAAGGGCGTAGGCCTGGATTCTTTCGGCCGCCGCTTCATGCGGGGTGGAGAGGTCTATATGGCAGCGCCAGACCCATTTGGCCCCGGAGGGCCTGAAGTCAATAAGCGGGACCGGCTGGGGGTCGTGTATGAAGGCGAAATCGGCCCCGAGGTCCATCCCCTCCGCATTTATCCTGTTCACTTGGAAATGGTGCTCCCACATGGAAGAGGTTATCTCCTCGGGCTTTCCCTGGAGGGCGTTATGGATCTTTTTCGTCATATCGAAAAAGTCCGGGTCCCCCTCTATGACTTCCCAGCGGGCCCTGATGCCTATGTCATTGAGTATGGGGAGCATGCGGTGGAGTATCTCGGCTACCCCGCCCCCCACGCGGGTGGAGTTAACATGAAGGAACGTCCTCCCCGCGAACCTCCTGCCGAGGAGCCGGATGATTATCAAATCCCTTTTGGGGGCTATGCCAGCATAACTCTCAAGTATCACGGGGACACCTCTATTTCCCTTCTCAGTTCATCCTCAAGAGAGCTTGCGATGAGGTCTCTTATCCCGGAAACGGTATGCATGAGGAGGTCCATTTCATGCAGGTTTCGGGCAAGCTCCTCCCTGCCCAGGGCATCTTTGAGCCAGACCGAAAAATCGTTTATCCCGACCCTGTTCCGGGCCTCGAAGAAATGGTAGTAAATGGAGCTTGCGTCCACGAATTTGAGGGCCATCAGGAATTCGGCCAGGTTCCTGGCCCGGGCCCCCGCCGGAAAAACGAGCGTGACCGTCTCGTTGAAATAAAACTCCTCGCCAGGGAGCACCCTCTGGACGAGGGACTGGTTTTTCCTGAACTCCTCTATTTGCCTCGCAAGCTCATCACGGAGTTCCTCCATGGAGCCGAACCTGTAAGGGTCTATATTGGAGAGGGCCTCGGCAAGCCTCCTCGCCTCAAGGGTTTCCCCGGCCCAATGCGCGAAATCGTTCGTGTATTCAAGCTCGATCATTTTAAGCGGATATTCGTAAACATGGTGATATATGGAATGGGGGCTTACGGACCTTATTGCCGATTCGAGCTCCTCCAGGTCCCGCGCCTTCCGGCCCGTGGCCCTCAAGAGCTTGACACATTGCCTGAATTCGAAAAGGACGCCCTCCGCCCCTTCAGGACCCCTCTGCTCCATTTTTTTCCTCCTTCAAGTAAACGGTCCTGTGCGGGAAGGGAATTTCTATCCCTTCCTCCTTGAAACGCCTGAAAATCCTTTTCCTGAGCTCGTGCTGGGCAAGGTACTGGTCCACGAATTCCCTCACCCCGCAGATAAGGGTGAAATCGAGGGAGCTTTCCCCGAAACCCGGTATGAACCGGACGAAAGGCTCGGGGGTTTGAAGCAGGCCCGGTATTTCGAGGGCCCCTTTTTTGGCCTCCTCCACAAGCACCGTTTCGACGTGCTGGGGATCGGAGTTGTAGGAGACGGAGACGGGGATGAGCAGGGACATCTCCTTTGAGGGCAGATAATAATTCGTAAGGATGCCCTGGGTTATCTTCGTATTCGGTATTATGACCATATTGTTGGGCAGGAGGCGCACCCTGGTGGTCCTCAGGCCGATATCTTCCACGTATCCTTCCGCGCCCGATTCGAGTTTCACGAAATCGCCCACTTTGATGGGCTTCTCGATCAGTATCTGCAGGCCCGCGAAAAGGTTCTCGAGGGTGTCCTTCAGGGCGAGCGCAACGGCGAGCCCGCCCAGGCCGAGGGCGGTTATAAGGGGCGCAATGGCAACCCCGAACGCATTGAGCACCATGAGGCCCCCCATAACGAGGACGGCCCCCTTCACAAGCGCGAACGTGAGCCCCGTGGTGGGTATCGGGAGCCCCAATTTCCCCACATAATACCTGAAAAGCCTTCCCGACAGGTTGGCAAGCACAAGTGTTGCCGAAACGAGCATGAGGATATATATCCCTTTGCTCACGAGGCCGGCGGACCTCTCGGGCAGACCGGAAAAGCGCACGCCGGCATATGCCGCAACCGCAAAGGACCAGAAGACGGATGCCTTGCCGAACGTGGTTATATAGATTTCGTCAAGGGCCGCGTTCCTCTTCTCCGCCCATAGATGGAGCGCCCTCAAGAGGGCCCACCTCGCAAAAAGGAGCCCCGCCAGGACGGCTGCGGCAATAATGAAAGGGATTAAGAAAGCGCTTTGCATGGGAGGACCGGGATTAAGTCTCCGAGCCGTTTACATCGATGGAGGCGAGCCTTTTGTCCATATTTGTTATCAGCGCCTCGAATTCGCGCCTGAATTTTCCATCAAGTTTCCTTGAGGGCTGGGACTTCAGCGCCAGGGGATTAATATTCCTGCCGCCCTTTTTTATCCGGTAATCAAGGTGGGGGCCCGTAGAGCGCCCGGTGGACCCCACGAAACCTATAACGTCTCCCTGGGCCACTTTTCGACCTCTTCCGGTCCCTTTTGCGAACCGCAGAAGATGGCCGTAATAGGTCTTGTACCCGTTCGGATGCCTGAGTATTATCAAATTCCCGTTGGCTCCCTTCCGGCCCGCAAATTCAACCACCCCGTCCGCAGGGGCCGATACCGGTGTCCCGGCCGGCGCCGCATAGTCCACGCCGAGATGGGGCCTGTATATTTTCAGTATCGGATGAAGCCTCTTTTTTGTAAAGCCCGAACTTATGCGCCTGAAGCTCAGGGGGGCCTTCAGAAAGGCCCTCCTCATCGTATTGCCTTCCCCGTCATAATATTCGCCTTGCCCGTCCCGCTCGAACCAGTAGGCATTGTAAGTTGCGCCTTCCGTTTCAAAAAGGGCCGAGAGTATTCGCCCGTATTTCCTGAACTGCCCATTGAGATAAAGCTCCTCCACGACCACTTTGAACGCATCCCCGGGCTTCAGGTCGGTAAAGTCCACCTGCCACGCGAAAATGTCCGAGAGGGCATAAGTGAGGAACGGGTCCCCAAGGTCGTTGAACAGGTTCTCCTTTATCACTCCCCCGATATGGGCTATCCTGGTCTCGTATTCATAGCTCACCTTGCGGGCGATAAAGCCTTCCCCCTCTCTTTGCAGGCTTATGTAGGAGTCATCGTCTATCTCATAGGTGAACGAAACCACCTGGTTGCAATCGTTGATGCAAATGCTGTAAGGCCTGCCCGCCATCATCCTGCCAAGCCTGTAGACGCCAAGAGCGGCCTCGCGCATAAGCTCGATCTCTACGGTTGGCACTCCATGCCTCATGAAAATCGCGTAAAGGCTCTCCCCGGGCTTAATCCTCTCTTTGATTTCCCTTAAGAGGGCTTCGGCACCCATGCCGTTCTCCGGGCCGCCATTGTCCTTTAAACTTTTCGCCCAGAGGCCGAATAGGGCCAGGACGGCACAAGTGATTAAAATCCCCGCAAGCGCTCTCTTCATCTTGCCTCCCGTTTTTATCTTTTAAGGCTTCTTATTTTAAAGGAACTTGCCCTTTGATGGCAAAACAGAGGACGAAATCCTTTCAAACCTGCGGGTTCCTTCAGGTTATAATAAATCAGAATGAAGGCTTTCCTCGGCATCATTTTTTTCTTCCTTGTTTTCGCCTTTCCCTTTACAAGCGCTTCGTCTTTTACCCGCGAGGAGGTAAGTGCCCTCCAGGAAAAATCCGCGGGGACGCCAAGAGGGGAGAGGATCGCCTTTTTCGCCTCGTCCTTTATCGGCACCCCTTACGACCCGGACCCCATGGGGGAATACGTCACTAACAGGGCCATTGTGGCCGACGAACGGGTGGATTGCATGTACCATGTATTCCGCTCCGCGGAGCTGGCGCTCTCAAAAAGCCCCGAGGAGGCCGAGGCACTGGCCCTCGACCTGAGGTTCCTCACCAAAGGGCGGCTCGGCCCCGACGGGAAAGTGGAAAACTATAGCGAGCGCTTCGAATACGGCGAGGACATGATAAGGAGCGGGAAATGGGGCAGGGACATTACGGCCCTACTCGGCCGGACAGAGAAAATCCCCGGGTCGCGCGGTATACCCTATATGGATGTCCTTCCGAAAGATTCCATAGAGGCCGCCTTCCCGAAAATGAAAAGCGGAGACATTGTCTTCTTCATCAAGGACCCCGAAAAACGGAAAGCGGGAGAGATAGTGGGGCATATAGGGATAATAGACCGCATGGGGGAGGGGCTTTACCTCATCCACGCAAGCGGCTCCAAGACAAAAGGCGGGCTTGTGAAAAAACTCCCCCTCAAGGACTATATAAGCCAGATGGGGTTTATCGGGGTTCTCGCTACTCGGTTTGAGTAGATTCGAGCTTCCCCTTGATCTCCAGGTATTCCTCTTTGAAGCCGGCAAAATGCCTTGCAAGGAAGAGCTTAAGGCCGCGGATATCCTCTTTCAGGTCCTCGATCTGTTTTCCCAGGTCCCGGCAACAGGCCACCGTATCGGCAAGGGTCGCGATCTCTTTTTCGAGGAGCTTTATCTTCTCCTGAAGTATGATTTCTTCTTTCAATCAGGCCTCCGAAGGGGTTTTAAATAAAAAAGACATCTATTTCCTTCGAGCGAACTTCATCTTTTTCCTGAGTTTCTTGTGTTTGTGCTTGGACATCTTCTTCTTGCGCCACTTTACGACACTACCCACCCGATCACCTCCTTCTGAAACGAGCTTTAATGTTCAGGCCAATTCCCGGTTGGAAAAAGAACCCTGAGAGCCATATTATACCCCGGGGGGCGTAAAGTTTCAATTTGAGAGATTAGATTCTGGGTCGGGGCGGGCGGGGGCGTCCCGGCCTGCCTTAACGTTTTCAAAACCAGGGTTCAAAGGGCCCTCGGCCCTTTGCGGGGGTCAAGGGGGCAGAGCCCCTTTTGGAAACTATGCGCGGGCTTCCGCCCTCGCGCGGGCCTGGTCCATGAAGGCCTCGAGCTGGAGCAAAATGGCCGGGGACTCGGTGCCGTCGTAGGGGATGCTGATCGCGGGCACGCCGTAGTCCCTGCTGACACCCCGGAGGAGGGCCGTGACTATGGTGCCCGGCATGCAACCAAAGGGCATGGCGTTTATGAGACCGGCGGCCCCCCTCTGGGCCAGGTCCACGGCCTTTCCGATAGAAAGGATGGTTTCGCCCTCGAAGGAGTTGTGGACGTAAGGGCCGGCCTTCTCCATTATTTGAAAAGTAGTGGGCTCGTGGAGCGTATTCAGGAAATGGAACTTCTTCGAGAACTTGTGTTCTATCCTCGTCTGGACGAAGCGTTTTATGATGTTGTCGAGGATTGCGGCGCGGTCTTTCTTCCTCCATGCCTTGCGGAGTCCCATCAGGTTTACGTAATAGATCCATTCCTCCATGGGGGCAAGCCAGGCCTCGCCGCCCAGGGCCTCTATCTTTCTTATCAGGTCCTCGTTGGAGAATTTATTGCTGCGGACGTAAATCTCACCGATAACGCCTATTAAGGGCCTTTTAGTGCCGTTTGACCTCGGGATCTCTCTGAAATCTTTGCTCATTCGGGCAAGGACGGCCTCGAGTTTTCCGTTCCTGCCGGTGAGGGCCTCATAGAGCAGATTCAGGTATTTGTTATAGAGCCTGTCGGCCGACCCGGGCTCGGCCTCATAGGGCCTCGTCTCGTGAAGGGATTTCTGGAGGAGCTCGTAGGCCACGACCCCCCTCCAGGCGTTTATGGCGAAATCCTTCCCGGCCACGCCCAGGTCCCGGTAAAAAGTGGCGTCCTGGTTTGGGGCGAAGACGGCCACCTTCTCCAGTCCGATGCTGTCCAGGACCTGTTTATGGAATACATTATATTGCCCGAACCTGCACGGGCCCGTTCCCGAGGGCATGAAGAAGGCCGACCCCTCGGGCTCAAAGTCCGGCGAGTAAACTTTTTTAAGCATATCGCCCGTGGTGGTGAGGAATGGATAGCACTCCTTGCCGCTCACGAAGCGCTGCCCGAGCTCGATCGTTTTCGAATCGGAGGGCGGGAGGACCTCGGCCTTTGTGCCCGCCAGCTCGAAGGCCGCCTTTATGCCGTAGGCGTGGTCCGTCATCCGGGGCAGATAGACTCTGCGGATGTCCCCGTTCCGGGAGAGGAGGTTGACCGCCGGGGCCTCGAAAAGTGAAGGTTTTACGGGTTTCTTCCCCCTCCCCTCTATGCTGTCCAAGAAGGCCTCGCAGCGGGTAATGGCGCCCGCATCCGCGCTGTGCTCGTCTATCTCGATATGGAGGAAGGGCTTTTCGGTCCTTGAGAGGACCTTTTTAAAATACTTGAGGATGAAGGAATCCGGGCCGCAGAGGAAATTCCCGATGAAAATGGGATAGAGCCTGGGGTTCCCGTTCAGGTAATCGGCTATCCTCAGGATATTCTGCCCGCTCCTCCAGTACATCTGGGGAAAATCTTCGGAGATCTTTATATCTTCCACAGGGAGGAAATCAAAGGGGATGGAGAGGACCCCCAAGGTGGCAAGCTTTTCCGGGATCTCAAGGTTAATCCCCTTATCAAATGCGTTATATGCCCTCCCGATGACGACGATGCCCCGCTCCCTTATGGACGAGAGGACCTGCCTTCCCTTTTCCGTTATGGACGATTCGAATTCCCTCTGGGCCTCTTTGGCTTTGGTAATGGCTTCCCTTAAGGTATTCTCCTTTACCCCGAAGCCCTTCAGGTGTTTTCGCAAGACCTTAATCCTGTATTCTTCGTCCCTGCTGAAATCGAGGGGCGGCCTTATAAGCTTCAGGCCCTTGATGGCTATATTGGCTACATAGGGGATTGTCTGCGTATGAGGGCAGGCATGGCCTGTGCGGAATTCGGACCCCGGCGCGTTCAGGTTGATGAAGGAGGGGAGGAATATCGCATCGACCCCTTTTTCCTTTAGATGCTTTATATGCCCGTGGGCCACCTTTACCGGGAAACAGGCCTCGGAGAGCACGCTTTCGAGGCCAATGTTCACAAGCTGGCGGTTCGTCTTCGGGGAGACTTCCACTTGGAAGCCGCACTCCCAGAGGAGCGTGCTCCAGAATGGGAGCTGGTCGTGGAAGAAAAATATATACGGGATGCCTATTTTTATCCCGCCCCGCCCTGAGTATTTTTTGGAATAAATATCATGTGCCTTCCAGAGAGCTTCCTCCCTCCAGGCGAAGAGGTTTTCCATCTCGGTGGGCTTTCTCCTGATATCGTATTTCTCGCAGCGCCCGCCGTAGAAGAGGAAGTTCTTCTCGCCCTCGATCTGGACCCTGTTTATCTCGCACACGTTGGGACAGCCCTTGCACTTGAAGGAGGAGAGCTTATAGCCAAGCTCGGAGAGGGAGAAGCCCTTGAACGTGGTCTTTTTCCCCGTTTCCTTCATGTGCTTCTTAGCTATCAGGGCCATTCCGATGGCGCCTGTCACATCATGATGGGGCGGAACGGTGATTTTTTTATCGAGGAATTTTTCGAACGCGGCGACCACGGCCTTATTGAAGGCCACCCCGCCCTGGAAGAATATCTTTTCCCCGACCGGTTTTCCGGCCACGACCCGGTTTATGTAGTTTTGCACTATCGAATAAGCGAGCCCGGCGAGGAGGTCGTTCTTTTCAGCCCCTTTGCCCAGGTTCGCCATAAGAGAGTTTTCCATGAAGACGGTGCAGCGTTCCCCCAGCCGGAGGGGGTTCGAGGAGGTGAAAGAACAGTTCGCGAATTCGTCCTTTATGCTTATGCTGAGCTTATCGGCCTGCTCTTCGAGGAATGAGCCGGTGCCGGCGGCACATGCCTTGTTCATCTCGAAGTCCACTATCACCCCGTCCCTCAAGGAGATATATTTCGAGTCCTGACCGCCTATTTCGAAAATTGTGTCCACCTCGGGGTTTATGAACGCGGCCGCGGTGGCCTGGGCCGTTATCTCGTTCTTGACGATATCCGCCCCCACGTAATCGGCTATCATGTACCGCCCGGAGCCGGTAGTGCCCGCCCCGGCTATCTCCACCTTGGGGCCGACCTCCGCGTTTATTTCCCGGAGGCCCTGCATGACCGCCTCTATGGGCCTTCCCGATGTCATCAGGTAGCGCTTTGCCATCACGTTTCCCTCGTCGTCCACGAGGGCCAGGTTCGTGCTTATAGAGCCCACGTCTATTCCTAAATACGTCCTTATTTTCGTATGAGGAGTTTTTACCGGGTGTTCGAGGCGCATGTGCCGCTCGGCGAACCTGTCGCCCTCTATGAGGAGCGGCTTGTGCCCGCCTTCAAAGGCTTTCTCTTTCAGGAGGAAATCCTGAAGCTTTTTTATATCGAAGCCTTTTTTGCTCAGTTCCCCGTTATAAGAGTCTTTTGCCTTCAGGGCCGCGCCCCAGGCCCCCATAAGGGCGAAGTCCTCGGGGACGAAGAGTCCTTTGAGTTCAAGGACCTCCCGGAAGGCCCTCACCATGCCCTTATTGGCCGCGACCCCGCCCTGGAAGGCGACTGGCTCTTTCAAGCTCCTGCCCCTCATTATGGAGCCCTTGAAATTCCTTGCCACGGCAAAGCAAAGCCCGGCGACTATGTCTTCCAATGGCGTGGCTATCTGCTGGAGGTGTATCATGTCGGACTTGGCAAAGACGCTGCACCTTCCGGCTATTCTCGGGGGGCTTTCGGAGAGGAGGGCCTTTTCCGAGAACTCCTCTATCGTAAGGAGGAGCCTTTCGGCCTGCTGGTCGAGGAAGGAGCCCGTGCCCGCCGCGCAGACCGAATTCATCGAAAAATCCTCTATGCCCGCCTCATTCAAGAGGATGAGTTTCGAGTCCTCCCCTCCAAGCTCTATAACGCTCTTTATATGGGGATGGAGCTTTCTCGCCGCGTATGCCTGGGCCACGACCTCATTCAGGGGGGTTAGCCCGAGTATGCCCGCTATGAGGCGCCCGGCGGAGCCGGTGATGGCGAGGACGGCATCCTTCGGGTCTTCTTCTTTCAATAGATCGAGGGCGACCTTCAAAGGATGGCCCCTGTGCTTTACGTATTTGGAGCGGAGTTTTTCCCCTTTATCGGAAAGGGCTATGATTTTTACGCTGACGGAACCCGCATCGAGACCTATGAAACGCATTCAAAACCCTCCATTGATGCGCCTTTTAATGCAACAAATGTTGCTAATTGTCATTCCCGCTTGTCGGGAACCCACCCCTTTAATCCCCTCCCGGGAGGGGACTGGGGTGGGTGACTCCGGAGACTGTTCGGAACAGGGCCGGAGTGACAAAATAAAAAGTTATGCCTTCTTTGTAAAAAAGGATACCAGAAGAATTTTCATATCTCAATTATAACGCAGAGAAACCCCTCCCGCCCTCCTGTAAAGGACTACCCCTCCTAACCTCCCCTTGGTAAGGGGAGGAAATGAAACGCGCTTTATTTCCCCTCCTTATCGATTAATCCCTTCCCTTGACGGGAGGGGTTGGGGGAGGGTGAAAAGTTCCCGTCAAGGGGGAGGGGACAAATTTAAATTATCTTCCCCCGTTTTAAGGAGAAGAATTAACCCCTTTGTTTCCCCTCCTTACCAAGGAGGGGCCAGGGGAGGTTATCCGGTATCAGGGAAGGTCAGTTTAGCAAAAAATGCCGAAAAGAAGACACGAAATGACAATTCCTGTCATTCTCTCTGAAACCTTGAAATTCTAAGTACCTGATTTTATTCCATTTTACTTTTGGCATGGAACCTGCATTAAAGGGGGAAAGATTTCAAGCTCAGGAGGTGGTGAGAAAAAAGGGATCTGGTTAAAGAAGGCTTAAGGGTTGACGCATAAATCGCAATAACAAAAAAAGGAGGAAAGTACAGATGTTCAAGATTGCAAGGGACAGAAAAGGCTTCACACTCATCGAGCTTCTGGTCGTTGTGGCCATCCTCGGCATATTGGCCGCGATAGCCATCCCGGCCTACAGCGGGTATCAGAAGAACGCCAAAATAAGGGCCGTCAAATCGAACTGGGATATCGCCAAAAGGCTCGTGGTGGCGGAACTCGGAAAGTGCTCGCTCGACCAGGCCTCTGTTGATACAGCTATAGTTGATACATTGAATGGCGGCGCCGCTGGGTCCGAGACTAAGAGGAATCCTTGGGATAATCAGGACCCTGCGTTTATCACGGCGGCAACTACTGCTATGGGGCAGGTCCAGGTTAGTGTGACAGATATTTCCAGTCTGTGCGGTACCGTTACAACAGTAACCATCGCCTATACCAATGATGGCAATACCCCTGCCGGCACCGCGACAGAAACCATAAACCCAAAGGAGCTCTAAACAGGTTGCGGTCGAAAGGGGGCGGAAACGCCCCCTTTCTTCAATTTCATAATATGATTTATAATTCGAACATGAATAAAAAAGGCTTCACCCTTATAGAAATGTTAATCGCGGTAGCCCTTTTGGGCATTCTCTCCTCAATCGCCGTGCCCATTTACAGAGGTTACCAGAGGACCGCCATGCGGCAGGAGGCCACGGCCAACCTTTCGGGCCTGAGGATGTGCCTCGAAGAATACTATGCCGAAAACAATGCTTACGCCCCCGGGGCCGGGCCTTATACCTGGTCGAATAACGGCGGAACGGATACGATAACAAACTGGCTTCCCTGCTTCAATCCCCGTAATGCGGCAGGCGGCGTGCAAAATAAATTCGATTACAGCCTGAGCCGTCCCAGTGCCACCACATATGACGCAACCGCAACGGGCAGGGCGGGTTTTGCCGTCTCGGGCGATGTCTTCACCATTGACGAGCTGGGCGTAAAGACAGGCCCCTGGCCCCAGTAATTAAGTGCCCCTCAAAACATCTGTATAGCCCTTCGTTATTTGTCACTCCCGCTTGTCGGGAGTCTTTCTTTAGGAAAAATTCCGGGAAGAAGGATTCCGGACAAGCTGGAATGATAAGCCAATAAATTATTAGAACCCGTCTCAAATCAGTCATGCCGGCGAAAGCCGGTATCCAGTGACGTTAGTTGCTTTTAGACTGGCAATTCCTAAGTCTCAGTCTTTATTCAAAACGGCAAAGTCGCTGGATTCCGGGTCAAGCCCGGAATGACAAACACAGGACATTAATTTGCAGTCATTAATAGCCTGAGTGAAACAGGCCCCGGACCGGGGCCTTACTCCCCTATTCAGCCGCAGGGGAAATAATTTATCGCGTACCCTTCCTTCTTGAAAGATTCCCGGAGGTCCTTCCTCTGCGCCACACTCATTGCGACATAAAGCTCCTGGACCCTATCGGGCGCGGGGGTCACGCAATTCAGGGCGTAAAGCTCACTCTTCGTGGCCGAAGGGATGGTGATCGAGTATTCGAGGACCCTCTTGAAATCCCCGCTCTCGCAGAGCATCTTGTAAAGGCCCTCGCGCTTCCCGGCAAAGTGATAGGCCTTTCCGTCCTTGTAAATAAGGAACCTCTGCGAGCAGGCCGAGGCGAGGAGGATAAAAGCGGAAATAACCAGTAACGAAAAAAACAGTCTTCTCATACTAATCTCTCCCCAAACAGTAATATCATTCTTTTCTCTTTGTCATTCCCGCTTGCCGGGAATCCTTCCGACCTGTTCGGAATCGGGAGAAAGACTCCGAAACTTATAATTTTAAGGGCCGGAGTGACAAATAATTTGTGATCCTGCGTATGCACTTTCAGTCTTCACCTCGTTATAAGCTCCTCTATTTTCCTGATTTCCTCCTCGTTTGCCCAGTCACGCGGACCGTAGACCCTCTCCACGATGTTTCCCTCCTTATCGACGATAACAGTCGTGGGGAGCGCGAAGACGGCATAAATATCGAAGGAGACCTCTTTTTCGGGGTCCTTGAGGACCGGGAAAGGCAAAGGGTTTTTCGCGAGGAATTTCTTCAGGTCTTTTTCCCTGTCCTGCGAGACGGCAAGTATCTCGAACTCCCTCCCTTTCATTTTTTCATATAGAACGGCAAGGGAGGGGAGTTCCTCCACGCAGGGCTTGCAGGTGCCGGCCCAGAAATTGAGGAGCACCACCTTCCCCCTGTAAGCGGAAAGCGCATGCGTCCGCCCGTCCGCGCCGGGAAGGGAGAAGTCTTCAGCTTTTTGGGTTTTCGTCTGCGCTAACATTTTTGCCTCGGCGCAGGGAGAGGCCGAAAAGGCGAGCACTAAGAGAACGGATGCGATTAACCTCATAATTCAAAGTTTAGAAACTCTTAATGTCTTAGTATATTACAAAAGTAATTTTTTTGTCATTCTCATAAAACCGGAAATCCGGCAAGACAAAAACGGGCGCTGCTTGGTGCGCCCTTCTTTATACCACCGGATCGAAGACCCCTTCCATCATCTTCTTAAAAAGGGTCTTCCTCGGCCTCACAAAGAAGGCGCGTTCCTTCTTCACGCCTGTCTCCCTCGAAAGCTCGGACAAGACCTCGTCAAAGCCTCTTATGCCGTCCACCAGCCCTTCGGAGAGGGCCTTTTTAGCCGGAAATAGCTCCCCCGTGGCAAGAGCCAGGGCCTTTTCGCGCGGCAGGTTTCTCTTTTGGGCCACGAGGTCCACAAAGCGCTCATAGACCGCCTCGTTCAGGGCCTCCATGCTAAGCCTTTCCTCCTCCGTGAATTCCCGGTGGAAAAAGCTCATGTCCTTCATCCTGCCTTTTTTGAGGACTTCCAGATCAAGCCCGATCTTTTCGAAAAATTCCCTCAACACGGGTTTGATGGATAGCACCCCAATGCTGCCCACCGCGCCCGTATGGGGCAGAAATATCTTTCTGGCCGCGAGGCTTGCGAGGTACCCGCCCGAGGCCGCCATCATGCAGTAGGCATATAGGGGCTTTTTCGCCGAAATGGCCTGGAGGCGCTCATAGAGGAGTTCCGATGCCGTGGCCGACCCCCCGGGGCTTTCCACCATGAGAAGGACGCCTTTTATGTTTTTGGCGCGCTCAAGCCCGGTGAGGACGCCGTAATACCTTTCGAGCAGCCGGGGCCCGATCGCGCCCGTCAGGGGCAGGATGCCCATTCTCCCGCGCGCAAACATAAGGCAAGTTTAGCAGAAATCAAAAGGGCCGGAAAGAGAGGGGAGCCCTCCCATTGTAACCCCGCCCCCGAATCCATTACCATATTGTAATGCCCGATTTAAAGAAGATCCCCATATTTGCCTCCCTCGGGGACGAGGAACTCAAGGAACTCGGGCCCTATCTGCGCGTCGAGAAGAAAAAGAAGAAAGACGTCATCTTTTCCGAAGGGGACCCGCCAGACTGGTTCTATATCATCACTAAAGGAAGGGTTAAGATAACGAAGCTCTCCCAGGACGGGAAGGAGATAATACTGGAGGTAATACCCGAGGACGATTTCTTCGGCGGGGTGGCCGTGATAAGGAATTTCAAGTACCCGGCCAATGCCGTCGCGATGGACGAGACGGAGCTCCTGAAGGTCTCGCGCCAGGACTTGATGAAAATCCTGGACAGGTTCCCTTCCATCATGCAGGCCGTCTTCGCGAGCCTGGGGAGCAGGATCCAGGACTCGCACGAGGCCATGCGCAATATCGCCCTCGAAAAAGTGATCGCCCGGGTGGCGGCCCTCCTCCTGAAGCTTGCCGAGAAATCGGGCAGGAAGACCCCGGAAGGCATTCTCGTGGACCTTAAACTCACGAAACAGGACATAGCCGAGATGGTGGGCACAACGGTCGAGACCTCCATCCGAACAATGAGCCGCCTGAAGAAACAGGGCATCATAGAGGAGAAAGAAGGCAAGGTCCTGATAAAAAACCCCGCGCGATTGGAAGAGATAAAAGGATAGCTCACCCCCACCCTCGCCCGCTCCGGCCTTAGAATTTTCAGCCTTCCGTTTTCCCATACACCGAGACCAGAAGGTTATAGAAGAAGAGCCCTATCGAGAACACCTCGACCACTCCGAAGGCGATTGAAAGGGCCTCGTACGCGCCCCTGCGGTAATGATGGTTGAGCAAATAGAACCCGAGCATCCCCACAAGCCCGATATTGGCGGTCCAGAACTGGACTTCCCCGGCGGCCCTGCTCTTGAGGAGCTTCCCCGCAAACCGGGGCAGGATGTGATAGCCCACCCCGTATATCATCATGGAGACCCATCCCAGGAGCATGAGGTGGGAGTGCACAAATTGAAGCCCGCCCCTGTATTCCGGGCGGGTGAGCATCCCCAGCCCTATAAAGGCGGCGATAATGAGATAGACAACGCTCATCAGGATGAAATTCCTCACGAATTTTTCCATTTTCCAAAACCCCTCCTTGGGCACTGTCTTTTTCCTCAGGATATTTCTTTTCGCACGGCGCGGCAATGACGCGCGTCATATTGGATGTCAGGAGCCTATCCGAGTAATGTAGCCGCAGGCTTTAGCCTGCGTTTAGATAGCGCGTTCATATAGCGCAATGAGGGTTGCGGCTACAACATATTATGTCCTCAAATCAGGAAAAGATATTTGTCCGACAGGCTCCTTAGAACTCTTTATGACCCCGGTCATAGCCTGGCCCCCCTCCCCTCAATTAAGATTAAATCAGAAAAAAAGGATTCTGAAAATCCAAGGAGGAACTTAAAAATGAGCACGGAAACAAAGAAGGTAACCAAAGACTCCCTTATAGGAGATGTCGTTAAAGACCCCAGGGCGGCGGAGGTGGTAGCCAAATACTTCGGGAACGGCTGCTTCACCTGCCCCGGCATAAAGGTGGAATCCCTTTCCTTTGGCGCCATGATGCACAACGTGGACCCGGACAAGATCGTGAAAGAATTGAACGAGCTCTAAATCCCCCGCCTCAGCCTTTCTATCAGCGGCAGGGGCAACCCTGCCGCGCTCATTTTCCTCTGCACGCTCTCTATATCGTAGGGAACCCGCACAAGCTCCACCCGCTCGTCACCAAAGAGGGCATAGCAGGCCCGGGGGTCCCCATCCCGGGGCTGGCCCACGCTCCCCGCATTCACAATATACCTGTGGGTGGGGCCAAGTTCCGCTTTTCCCTTATGCATAACGAGCTCGCCCGAGGGGAGCTTCTCAATTATAAAGGGCAAGTGGCTGTGCCCCAAAAAACAGGTCCTTTCCTCAAAGTAGTTGAAGTTTATCTCGGCATCGAAAAGGGTCAGGAGATAATGCCATTCGTCGGGCTCCCTGGGGCTCCCATGGACAAGGAATACATTTTCTTTTTTCATGCGCTTGGCAAGGGAAAAAGTTTCGAGGGTGAGCCGGTTTTCGGGCGTAAGGACTTCCTCGGTCCAGCGTATCGCGGCTTTTGCGTTCGGGTTGAAGTAGGCTGCCTCCGTAAGCCCGAGCACCGCCCAGTCATGGTTTCCCGCAATCAGCACCTTTGCTCTTTTCTTGAGTATTTCTATGCACTCGTTGGGGTTGGGGCCGTAGCCCACGGCATCCCCGCAAAAGAAGGTGCGCTCCTTTTTTATCCCGCGCCTGTCTATATCGGCAAGTACGGCATCGAGGGCCTCCAGGTTTGAATGCACGTCCGAGATGACGGCGTAGTCCACGGCTTCAGACCTTGCCTTTTATTCTCGCAATCTTGTCGAGGATGCCGTTTATGAACGGCGCGGACTCCTTCATGGAAAATTTCTTCGCGATCTCGAGGGCCTCGTTTATGACCACGGCGGGGGGAATGTCATCCTTGTACATTAGCTCATAAGCGGCCGCGCGGAGAATATTCCTGTCCACGGCGGCCATCCGGTCCAGCACCCAGTGCTCGGCGCATTCGGCGATGAGCTTGTCTATCTCGGAGAGGTTCTTGCGGGTGCCCGTCACTATCTGCTCCGCAAAGCTCTTTACGTCCTCGGGCTCATCCAGAGTCTGCCAGAAGCGGCTGAAAAAAGCCCTGTCCGGGCCCTCCTCCGAGAAATCGAGCTGAAAGAGCATCTGGAGGGCAAGCTCCCTTGCCCTCCTTCTTTTCATCATAATTTCTTATTAGCAGAGGGCTCCGCCCTCTGGACTCCCGCAAAGGGGCCAGCCCCTTTGAACCCATCCTTTTAATGGAAGGGGGCCTATGCCCCCCTGTGCCCCTTATGAAAATTTATATCTTCTTTAAAAGCCTCGCCATCTCTATTGCTGTTAGGGCGGCGTCCCAGCCCTTGTTGCCGCTCTTTGTGCCGGCGCGCTCCACGGCCTGCTCGATGGTGTCGGCCGTTATCACGCCGAAGGCGATGGGCACGCCGGAGTCGAGCATCGTCTGGGCGATGCCCTTAGAGACCTCCCCCGCAACGTACTCGAAATGCGGGGTTGCCCCTCTTATGACCGCCCCCAGACAGATGATGGCGTCATAGACGCCTTTTCCGGCGAGCTTTTTCGCGGCAAGCGGTATCTCGAAGGAGCCCGGCACCTTTACCACTTCGATATTGTTCTTGTCGGCCCCATGCCTCACGAGGGCGTCCACCGCCCCGTCGAGGAGCTTCCCCGTTATGAAATCGTTAAACCGGCTTACGACGATGCCGAATTTAAGGCCGTCCGCCTTAAGCTCGCCTTCTATATATTTCATTTTATCAAACCCTCCGGGCGCGTTCTGTAATTTCCCAACCGGCCCCTAATTGTACGATATTTAAGCAGAAAGGGACAATAGGGTCATTGATTCTCCCTGATTTTCTCACAAGTCTCTCGGGCGGCGCGGGCGAGCACGGAGTTTTTCTCGGAGAGGTATTTTTTAAGCGTTTTCACGGACTCCGCGCTCCCCAGCCGGGACAGTGCTTTCAAGGCCGCAAGCTTTACCTTTATGCCCGGGTGGGTCTTTCTCGAAATCCCGAATATGTGCTCTTTAAGTATCTGAAGGAGCGCCTTTTCGAATAGATGCGCCTTTTCGGGAGGGATATGAACTTCTCCGGCGATGTTTATGAGCTGTTCGAGGACGGCCTCATCCTCTTCGCTTTTTTCGAGAAGGGCCAGAAGCGAACTCAGGAACTCCGGGTGGGCGCTCTTTATCGAGCCAAGAGAAAAGAGGGCCCTGCGCCTTATCTCCGGGTTACCATCCTTCAGGAATGGGACCAGGAGGCCCTCGCACTTGGTCCCCATTATCCGCGCTATCCCCTGCAGTGCTTCCTTCCTTATATTCGGCTCACTATGTTTCAGGCTTTCTCTGAAGAGGTCCTCGACTGCCGGGTCCCCGCCGCCCAGGGCCGAAAGGATCATAAGGGCGTTCCTCAAATAAAACCATGTCTTCTGTTCCTTGAGCCCGTCCATTATGAACGGGACCGCCCGGAGGCCTTTTCCGGAGAGTATTTCCATGGCCTGCCGCCTTGCGAACCTGTTTGGGTTTACGAGCATGCCGCAAAGGGCGCATATCCCGCAGTCGCCCATCCCGGAAAGGAGTTTCAGGACCGCTATTTGCTCCTCTTTTGGGGCCTCCGCCGCCCTTCTATTGGCCTCGGAAGCAATTGCCCGAAAGGCCGGCCCCGTTCTATCCGGGTCCCGTTTCAGCTCCATGCCGATCTCATCCGCGAGCCTCCATATCCTCCCTATCGCGTCATATTTAGCAAGGGAAAAGAGTTTCGGCGCAAACCCTAAAAGGGCAAGAAGGGCCTTATCTCTTTTAACCGCATCCTTCTCGGCGCGGACCTCGTTCAGGAATGCCTCTTCATTTTGAAGAAAGGTGTCAAAGAGCATGCTCCCGAGCGCCATCTCACGGACCTTCTCCGGAAGCTCTTCCTCCTTCATGATCCCTTCTTTTATGAAGAGATAAAAAATATCATTATCTTCGACATCAAGCGCGATGAGCTTTTCACAGACCCTTCTCGTTATCTTCTTAAGCTCCTCCATGCTTATAAGCATCTCTTCCTGCCCTGTTTTCCCGCAACTCGCCTTCAGAGTGCCCAGTCCTTTCAGCAGCTCCCTTGAGACCGCGGCCTGAAGACTTGAGTCCAGGTGCTCGATAATACCCGCTTCGAACTCCACGGGGTCCATATCCCTGAGGTCGCGTTTTATAATGTCCAGGTTCATGAGCATCTCGGATATCATTACGGGGTCGTGCAGTGGCTTCACGATGTCCTCGAAGACCATGCGCCGGATGCCCTGCATCGCCTCCCCTGTAAGGTTCTTGTAAAGCGGGACCATATTGAGGTCCTTTCTGAGCCGGGAAAGCGAGATCTGGACCCTCCAGGGGAGCTTCCTCCCCTTCCCCACGAGGTCCACATTGAAGACGGTGGAGACCATCATTACCTCGTCTTTTATGAGTTTCAACGTGAACCGCTCCTGTTCCTCTCCGGGGTCCGCGCCGAATCCGGGGGATTCGGCCAGTACGTTTATGAATTTCTCGAACTCCTCCTTCGATATTGTGGACTTTATGGCAAAGGAGGAGAGACTTTTCCTTTCGAAGTACTCGTTGAACTTGGGCACGAAGATATCGCCCATGCTCCTCGGCATGATCCTCCTCAGGGGAGCGGGCTCGTCGAAAACACCCCCGATGAATATTTCCTGCCTGCCCCCCTCGGCCGCGCTTACGAAGGCAATCTCGGGCCTTCCGGCGAGCATCTTCCGGAGGGATTCAAAAAGGCCCTTTCGCGCCTTTTCGGTCTGGGGATGGCCGGGGGTATAGTACCCGGTTTTAAGGAGTGCCTGTATGAGGGACAGAACAAAATCGAGGAATTCGGGGCGCTCTAAATCCTCTTTCGGGGGCCTGTCTATATATGCCTCCTCTATAGGGTATTTTATACCTGAAAGCCAACGGGAAAGGCAATAGAAAACATGGGGATTTGCTATAGGCCGGAAACGGCGCAACCCCATTTAACTGACAAAATTTGGCATTTAAGAATTCAATTGCCCATTTTGGGTGGTAAGTAGGTCATTTTGGACCTGTTTGCTTCAACTCCCTCAAGAGCAGATTCCTTTTAAATCGCATACTTATCTGTTCACCCGAGTTGGGTATGTAAATAGCAGGATTAGTTTACAGGAGGATTGCTTTATGGAGATAGATAAAGAGTCTTCCGGACTATGGGCGGAGTTGGAGGCATTGGAAAAGCCGAACTGGTGCTGTGAGATCGTGAAGCAGATAAACATTGAGTGCATCCAATGCGAACTGAACGACGCCGCGGAGATACACAGGCTCATTTTCAACTACTGCTTTCATTGCGGCCGGAAATTGAAGTAACCCCCTCATTCCCTTGAAAAAGGGCGCTCCGGCCTGCTTTAAAGGCAAGGTCGGAGCGCCCCCCAATTTACACGTTATCCAGTATATGCCCTAATTTGCTTTTCTTGGTCTGGAGATAGAGGATGTTCTTTTCGTGGGGCTTGGTCTGCATGGGGATGCGCTCCACAACGCTAAGGCCGTAACCTTCGAGGCCGATAATTTTCTTGGGGTTATTTGTCATGAGGCGCATCTTTCTGACGCCCAAATCCACGAGTATCTGGGCCCCTATGCCGTAATCGCGGAGGTCGGGCTTGAAGCCGAGCTTGATGTTCGCCTCCACGGTATCCAGCCCTTTTTCCTGCAGCTCATAGGCCTGGAGCTTCTTGGCGAGCCCTATCCCCCTCCCCTCCTGTCTCATATAGAGGAGGATGCCTTTCCCCTCGGCCTCGATCATGCGGAGCGCGGCCTCCAACTGTTCGCCGCAGTCACACCGCCTTGAGCCGAATACGTCGCCCGTAAGGCATTCCGAGTGGACCCTTACGAGGACACTGTCCGATTTCTTGATTTCTCCCTTGATGATGGCCAGATGCACCGAGTCGTCAACATAATTGCCGTAAGCTATGGCCCTGAACTCTCCTATACGGGTGGGGAGTTTCACATCTGCGATCCGCCTCACGAGGCGCTCGGTCTTCATGCGGTAGTTTATGAGGTCTTTTACCGTAACGAGCTTCACGTTGTGGGTGCGCGAGAATTCGATAAGCTCGGGGACGCGGGCCATCGTGCCGTCCTCGCTCATGATCTCGCATATGACGCCCGAGGCATAGAGGCCCGCAAGCCTTGCCAGGTCCACGGAGCCTTCCGTCTGTCCCGCGCGCTGGAGGACGCCCCCGGGCTTTGCCCTCAGGGGGAACACATGGCCGGGGCGCGCCAGGTCCTCGGCCTTCATCTTTGGGTCAATGGCGGTTTTTATGGTATGCGCCCTGTCATAGGCGGATATGCCCGTTGTTACGCCCCGTTTGGCCTCGATGGATACGGTGAAGGCGGTCCCGAAAGAGGACGTATTCACGTCCGTCATCATCGGGAGCTTGAGTTCCTCCACCCTCTCGGGCGTAAGCGAGAGACAGATAAGGCCCCTGCCGTACTTGGACATGAAGTTTATGGCCTCGGGGGTGACCTTCTCGGCCGCCATGCAGAGGTCGCCCTCGTTCTCCCGGTCCTCGTCATCGACGAGTATCACCATCCTGCCCGCCGCTATGTCCTCTATGGCCTCTTCTATGGTGTTGAACTTATGTTTTTTCATCTTCTATTCATTTTCCTGTGATGAAATAAACCCCGCGTCCAGGAGGGATTTTTTTAGCAGGGATTTCTTGAGCCCGGGGGGCCTCATTTTCGCCACGAATTTCGCCACATATTTTCCTATTATATCAGCCTCGATGTTCACGGTGGAAGAGACGTCCTTAAACCCTATGGTCGTGACGGCCGCCGTGTGCGGGATTATAACGACCGTGAAGGAGTCTTTCAGGACATCCACCACGGTCAAGCTTATGCCGTCCACGGCGACGGAGCCTTTTTCGACAAGGAAATCCAGCACCTGGGGCGGGGCCTTTATTTCTATTTTAAAACCCTCTCCCTCTTTCCTTTTCCCCTTTATCCTGCCCTCGGCGTCCACGTGGCCCGAGACGAGGTGCCCCCCGAGCGGGTCCTGCGCCTTCAAGGCGGGCTCAAGGTTTATCCTGTCTCCGGGCTTCAATTTGCCCAGGTTTGTGCTTTTAAGCGTTTCGTCCGAGAGGTCGAACTCGAGTGTCTCCCCCTTTTTTTCCACCACGGTAAGGCATACGCCGTTAATGGCGATGCTGTCCCCGATGCGGGCGGGGGCGGAGAGGAGGCGGGACTTCAAGCTGAGCCTGGCACCCCGGCTTTTCTTCTGAAAGGAAACCGTCTCTCCGAGTTCCTGGATAATCCCGGTGAACATCAGGGCTGGTCCGTATCGAAGGAGAACTTGAGGGTGCGCCTGTATTTATTAAAAAAATTTACTTCTTCGGACCAGCTCGCCTGGGCACTGAACCTCTCGGATTTTCCCTCTACGGAAAGGTCCTCGGACTTAAGGGGCACCTTCTGGAGCTTCGCTTTCTTGAGTATTTGCTCTTTCAGGTCGTCCGCGCCCCGGAGCTCGAACAATGTCATGTCGCGCACATCGGATTCGAATATATAGGCCCGGTAATGGACTTGCCCGAACTTCATCCCCGCATAGACCGCCAACACCACGAGGCCTATACAGAAGAGACTTTTAAGAGTTCTGCACATTTACGGACGGGCCGGCCCGGCCGGCTTATGGACGAGGTCGCCTATGCGGCCGAAGCGGGGGAATTTTCGCTCGCCGTCCCAGGACCAGTAAATGACAAGGGCCTTCCCCTTTATCTCGTTCAGGTCCACAAACCCCCAATACCTGCTGTCATAGCTCTGGTCCCTGTTGTCTCCCATGACGAAGTACTTGCCTTCGGGGACCACGATAGGCCCGAAATTGTCCCTGGGCTCGAAGCCCGCGGGCTTTATGCTGTTTTCCACATGCATGACGTAGGGCTCGTTTACGGCCTCCCCGTTCACGAAGAGGACCTTGTCTTTCTCCACTACGGTGTCCCCCTCTACGCCCACGACCCGTTTTATGAAGTCCCGTTTCGGGTCTTCGGGATATTTGAACACTATTATATCCCCCCGCTCGGGCTCGTGCAGTATGAGGACCTTCTCCTTCTTAAAGGGCAATTTCACCCCGTAGATGAACTTGTTCACAAGGATATGGTCCCCTATCAAGAGCGTGGACTTCATCGAGCCCGAGGGTATTTTAAAGGCCTGCACCACAAAGGCCCTGATGATCAGGGCCAGAATGAGGGCCGTTACTATCGCCTCGGTATATTCCCATAATATTCTTTTAGCGCTTTTTTTAGGCTTTGTCCTTGTCATCAATTTCGTATTTTAATTTATTTATCCTCAAGTTGTAAAACCGCAAGGAAGGCCTCCTGCGGTATCTCGACGCGCCCGACCTGCTTCATCCTCCTTTTTCCCTCCTTTTGCTTTTCGAGGAGTTTCCGTTTGCGAGTGATGTCGCCGCCGTAGCACTTGGCGATGACGTCCTTCCTCAGGGCCTTTACGGTCTCGCGGCTTATGATGCGGCTTCCCACGGCGGCCTGAATGGCCACGTCGAATAGCTGGCGCGGGATGACCTGCCGGAGCTTCGTCACGACCTGCTTCGCCCTGAAGTAGGCCTTGTCTTGCGGCACGATTATGGAAAGGGCGTCCACGGGCTCGCCATTGAGCAGTATATCAACCCGCACAAGCTCCGCCTCCCGGTACCCTATGAACTCGTAGTCCAAAGAGGCATACCCCTTTGTCATGGACTTTAATTTGTCGAAGAAATCCCAGAGGATCTCGTTCATCGGGAGCTCGTAAGTGAGCATGATCCTGTCCTTGCCCACATATTCGAAATTCTTCTGCACGCCCCTGCGGGACTGGCAGAGGTCGAACGTGGCGCCCAGGAACTGCTGGGGAACGAAGATTATCGCCTTTACAAAGGGCTCCTCCACGCTCGTGAACCTGGCAGTCCACTTGGAAGGGCTGTCTATAAAATGCTCCTCCCCTGCGGCGTCTATGGCCCGGTAGATGACCGTTGGCGTGGTGCTTATGAGGGAAAGGCCGAACTCGCGCTCAAGCCGCTCCTGGATTATCTCAAGGTGCAGAAGGCCCAGGAACCCGCACCGGAAGCCGAACCCGAGGGCCTCGGAGATTTCCTGTTCGTATGTGAACGAGGCGTCATTGAGCTTCAGTTTCTCAAGCGCGATCTTCAGGCTCTCGTGCTGGTTGGGCTCTGTGGGATACAGTCCGCAATAGACCATCGGGCGGGCCTCCCTGTAGCCCGGGAGGGGCCTTAAAGCCGGGCTTTCGGCATCCGTAATGGTATCGCCCACGCGGGTATCCCCCACGGTCTTTATGCCCGCGATCACATAACCCGCCTCTCCCGCGCCAAGTGCTTCCGTCTTCACCTGCTTGGGCGTGAAGACTCCCACCTCGTCAACGAGGAAGTCCTTTCCCGCCCCCATGAGCCTGATTTTCATCCCGGGGCTCACCCTCCCGTCAAAGACCCTGACCAGGATGATTACGCCCCTGTACGGGTCGAACCAGGAGTCGAACATGAGCGCGCGGAGAGGGGCCTCGTCACTGCCTCCGGGCGGCGGGATCTTTTTTACTATGGCCTCGAGTATCTCTTTTGTGCCTATGCCTTCCTTGGCACTGGCGAGTATCGCCTCCGAGACGTCTATGGGGATGGTCTCGGCGACCTGCTCCTTCACCCTCTCGGGCTCGGCCTGGGGGAGGTCTATCTTGTTCAGGACGGGCACGATCTCAAGCTCGTTCTCGAGCGCAAGATAGGCGTTGGCTATCGTCTGGGCCTCCACGCCCTGTGTGGCGTCTATTATCAAGAGCGCCCCTTCGCAGGAGGCCAGGCTCCGGGAGACCTCGTAGGAGAAGTCCACGTGGCCGGGGGTGTCTATCAGGTTAAGCATGTACTCATTCCCGTCATCGGCCCTGTATTTCAAGCTCACTGCGTGCGCCTTTATGGTAATTCCCCGCTCGCGCTCCAGGTCCATCGAATCCAGCACCTGGGCCATCATCTCCCTCTCGGAGAGGGCGCCCGTGTACTCCAGGAGCCTGTCCGCTATCGTGGACTTCCCGTGGTCTATATGGGCGATTATCGAAAAGTTGCGTATGTTTTTAGCCATTTATATATTTTGACATTTTCAGGTTAAGAAGTGCGAGGCACACGGAGGGGCGCTTAGCTTGAGGCGCTGGCGCCCTTCAGGACTGAAAGACAAGGCTTGCCGCCCCGACCACGCCGGCCTCGTCCCCGAGGCTTGCCGGGATGATGCTGACCTTCTGGTAAAGGCTCTTGAAGGCGCGCTTCGAGGCCTCCCTGATCGCCTCCTCAACATAGATATTCCAGGCCCCGATAAGACCTCCGGCAAGTATCACCGCATCGGGGCTCATTATATTTATCACGTTGGCTATGCCCACGCCCAGGTATTTCCCGGCGTTTTTAAGGACCTCCCTCGAAAGGTTGTCCCCCTCCATGGCGGCATTATATATGTCTTCAGGGGTCACACGGTAAATATTTCCCTGGGTGACCTCCCTTAAGGAACTCTCGGCCCCCGCTTCAAGGCTCCGGGTAGCGGCCCCTATAATGGCCCGGGCGGAGCAATAAAGCTCAAGGCAGCCCAAATTTCCGCAGAAGCATTTCTCGCCCTCCGCCATGATGCTCATATGGCCGATCTCGGCCGCCATGGCAAGGAGCTTTCCCTTATGAATTATTCCGCCCCCCACGCCCGTGCCGAGGGTGAGCATGACGAAATTCTTTATCTCTTTTCCCGCCCCCATCGTGGCCTCCCCGAGGGCGGCCGCATTGGCGTCGTTTTCAACGTAAAGGGGTACGCGGAACCCCAACTTCTTGAAATCCATCCCGTTTATCTCGGGCAGGTTCGGGGAGACGATTACTTTCTTCCCCTCCCTGTCCACCACACCGGCAACACCGATGCCCACGCCCTCGACTTCGGGGCTCAGAAGGCCCTGTATGGCTTTTTTAAGGCTCTCGAAGATGTCCCCCGTCGAGGGCTCCTTTATTTTTTTAAGGACCTCGCCTTTTCTCGAGACGAGCGCAACCCTCAGGTTAGTCCCCCCGAGATCGACCCCTATGGAATATGGTTTAGGCATGATTTTTTCCGGATGAAGCAAGTATTATTCTAACAAAAGCGGTCCTCTTAGTAAATGGATAGGGGAGTAAAGGAAGGGCAAGGCGCGTTCCAAAAATCAAACCCCGCCTGAAGCAGGACTACCGGAGAGACAGGGATTTCAGTATCGCGTCCGCAAAATAGTCGTAAGTGTCCTCGTAAAAATGGTTCCAGACCTGGAAACTGTAATTCGGATAGGTCTTATCGAGCAAGGGCACTATTTGGGAGACTGGGATTTCAATCTGAGAAAACCTGTTCTTCGGGATTTTTCCGGAAAGCTCGTTAATGAACGGCCTCAATTTAAGGTCTCTTTCGAAAAGTTTTTTGGGGGCGTACTCGGGCAGGAGCGGGAAATGCATAAATACGATTTTCACATTCCTGTTCCTGGAAGAGAAATGCTCGTAGACCTTTAACACGTTTTCGCAGGTCTCATGGGCTTCAAGGTCCCCGATATACTCAAAGTCCCGGTTGAATTTGTCCTTAATTTCCTTGTCCTCAAATGTTATATGTCCGAAAATTACTTTCCAGCCGCCCTCCCTGTGGTTATATGCATTCGTGATAAGCTCATGGAGGGAGTCCACTATGACCAAATCGGGCGTATCGGCGGCAAATTCCTGTCCGTGCTCGTACCTGCTGAGGATTTCATTGGTCAGGAACTCAGCAAAGGTTATTTCTTTCCCTTTTACCTGTACTTTCTCGTTATTATTCCCCCAATTGCCTTGTTTCAGATAGGACTCGACGAGCTTGATATCGGGACGGATGCCCTTGATAAGGTCAACCGCGACATCCGAACGCGCGTGCAGGACACTGTTAAGGCGCGGCGCGAAATTCAGGCCTGGCCGGAGGAGCAGGCGTTGGACCACAAAACCTGAAAAACAGCTGCCCAGGGAGGTAATATTCACTTTTTTATTTCTAAGCCTGTTAAGCCGCAAACGAATCAAGTTGGCCGGGTTCGTGAATCTCCTAAGCACATTCCCTCAGTGGGTGCCTAATTTTAAAGAGGCGGCATCACGGTGTCAAGGACATTATTATCCGGAAGGGGCATTTCAGTGGATTTCGCGGACCGGGCCCGGACCGGATGCCATTCTGTGCTAATCTAAGGCATGCCTCCCGAAGACGAACTGCAAGAACTCCGGGCGGAGGTAAGGCGCCTCCGCGGACTTCTTGCCGAGCTTACCCCCCCTCTCGAAGAGCTCCTTTTAAGGAGGGGATTCAAGGTCCACAAGAAGAACCCCACAGACGACCTCCTCCTACCCGCCCCCGACCTCTTAAATGAGTACTACGAATTCATGAAGAGGTATTCCTTCAGGCTGTTTCTGAGGGATGTAATCCTACATTCAATCTCGAAGTGCAACAGAAGCAACTTCAAGGGGCGTTTTATAGCCCAGACATTTTCTGGGCCTTGTGTTGATTAATAACTCCACCCTTGCCACCTGCTCATCGGTTATTTTACG
>Ga0214473_10000204_pt1:22500-83650 | contig 83650 bp, 58 predicted proteins | sample RVTome_7_FD_203509 | JGI IMG/M metagenome (GOLD analysis project Ga0214473, IMG submission 203509) | Soil microbial communities from uranium-contaminated site in the Upper Colorado River Basin, Wyoming, United States - RVT98D197 | ecosystem: Environmental > Terrestrial > Soil >... | reverse complement strand
CCTCCTGCATGTATTCCGTCAAGTCCTTCCCGGCCGGAATCGTCAGCTTCAGCGGGACCGGAAGCCCCGACTTCAGAAACAGGTTTGCGATAGCCAGCGACCCTTCAGCGCCGGCGGCGTCCCTGTCCGGGACCAAATAGACCCGCGACCGGCCTTCCGCGTCTTGGATGCCCCGAAAGCCATCGACCCAGGCAGGCTTGATTTGCCTTGCCCCCGGCAACCCGACAGCGGCGAAACCACAGGACAGCGCCGTCCAGGTGTCTGATTCCCCTTCGCAGATTAGGACCTTGTCCGGCGGCGGTTGCGCGGCCAGCGCGTCCACGTTGTACAAGCACGGGATGGCGGCAGCGGTATTCATAAAGCGGAACAGGCCCAGGTGGGCGGCCTTGTCTTTCCCGCAGGGAGGGCGAACCTTCAGATAAACCGGGCGACCATCCCGGATGTAAGGGATGACCAAGAAACCCACCTTCTTCGCGTAGTAGTGCCAGAAAGACGGGACCAGGCGATCCTTTTTTGATCGCTTCAGCAGTCCGGTAACCAGAAGCGCGGCTTCCCCGTAGCGCTCCTTCAGCGTGGTTATGATGTCTGGATATTCCCGTCCACAGAAGCGAAGCCCCAGGGTGATGGCCACTTCCGGCGCGACCCCTTTTTCCTTCGTCAGCCAGTCCAGGGCGGCCCCCTCGACCGGGCGGGATGCGTCCAGGAAGGCAGTATAAACGGCGGGACCATGAGTTGCTTTCCCGTCCGGCGCTTCGACTGTTTCGGCACTTGAAACGCCCCTGACGGCCTTCCAGGATGCCCCAGGTTGTACGATCTCGATCCGGTCCTTGTCCCGGTATGACTTCACGTCTCTTTCCGGTGGGCGGATGCCGGTTTCCCTTTCAAGAAAGGCGACAGCGTTCGGAAAGTCCAGATGGCCGGCGACCTCGACCAGCTTCAGCAAATCGCCCTTCAGCCCGCACTTGAAGCAGCAAAAGCCCCTGTCCCGGATGGACAGGTCCGGTGTCTGGCCACCGTCAGGTTGGCAGGCGGGACAGAAGTAGCGCTTCCCCCTTGATTGCAGCCCCAGAGCGGCTGCGATCCGGACGGGATCGGCGGCAACCTTCAGCACGGTAACGTGATTCTTGAAAGCGGCGTCATTCATGCGGCGGCGAACCTTCTTTTGATCGGCGCGGCGGTCCCCGAAGACCGCCAGCGCCACCTTCTTATACCCATAAGAACCTATGTCATTTTCCGACATCGACCTCAGCCCCTACTGGCGCGGCAATGCGCATTTTTGATTCCCTACGGAACGATAAACTTTTCCCTACGGCCCCCTAAACTTTTCCCTACGGTACCCTAAACTTTTGCCGGATTTCATTACATCATATTTCCGTCTTGTCTTCGTTGTCCGCTTCCAGGCGGACATCGGCGACGGTGATCAGTTTCCTGGCCGGTTGCCACTTGGCGGACCGTTTCCACTGATAGACCTTGACGACCCGGTGTGGCCTTCCTGTGGTCTTGGTCGGCTGGCAGCAGCCTTCCGGCCTAACCGTGACCGGCTTGTCGATGATCCCTTCGGCCAGCGCGTCGGCGAAGGCTTCGTCGATAGCCTTCTCGACTTGGCGGCGATCCTTCGACTTGATGCAAAGATGCGCGATCATCGTGTCGTAGCTCATTTTGATCGGTCCTGACCCGGTCCAGAACAGCGTCTTGAAGATCAGGTCGAAGGATGCCGGTTTCGACAAATAGCGCCGAAGGATCAAGATGGCTTCCCGGTAGAAAATCCATGCCGTTTGCCGATCTTCTACCAGCCTGGCGATTCTCGACGAAAAGGTCCATGTGACCCCGTTCGCCATGCGGCGACGCGGCGTCCCGTCCCTGTTCCTGACTATGTTTCCGTGGTCATCCGTCATCAGGATGGCGTAGAGCGGCGTACCCTTGTCCTCGACGGTTTCGTACCTGATCAGCTTGTCCTTTGGGATTTCATTTAGGTCTATCGGCTGGCCTTCCTCGTCTTCATAGTGGAATCCGAAGTCCTGAAGGATGGACAGATCGACCAACCCGGTCCGATAATTCGGATGTCCGTCCTTCCCAAATCCCGCCAATTCCCGGATGAACACGGGAAACGGATTGCGGCGCAGCTTCAGTCCAGTGTCTTCAATCCGCTTGTAGATGCCGGAATCGAAGGCGGTCTTGCCGTCGGCGCGTTGATACGGCTCGTAGCCCATAGACCTGGCGATATCTGCGACCTTGGCATATTGCGGCTTGTCCAGGCGCTTCGGATCGGACAGCGCCATCATGGCGATGACCTGGACCTTGGCCGGTCTTGTCAGGGTTTCCCGGAACAGTTGAAGCTGTTCCACGTGACTATGCGCGACCATGTCCCCTTCAGACCGGCCTATGAAGCGCGGGACAAGAACGGATGGCGCTGCGGTCTTCGATTTCATGCCTTTACCCCGACTTGTGCCCGGAAGAGATTCCGGACAAAAGGACAATGTTCATCGGTTTCTCCCAAAATGTCCGCCGTTGTCTTTTCACTGACGTCCTTGTCCATCTTGCGGCGACCTTTTTTCATTGAACTATCCCTTTCCGAGTGTGTTCAGGTAGTTCAGGTGGCCTTGGTCTGCTTCTTCGAAGTGGTCTTGTTCCATGAAGTAAGTCATCCCCACATAGCCACGGCGGCCATTTCGGTTCTTGATGACGTTCAACCTGACCGTCCTTTCGGTCCCGTCTTCGTTTTCCCCCTCGACCGAGAGGATGGCGGCGATGTCCGCCCCGTACTCGATCCCGCCGGATTCCTTGAAGCCCGACAGCTTGATCTTGTCATATTCGGCGCGGCTCATGGCGGAGATGGCGATGACCGGCAACCCGATGTCCCTGGCAATCCGGCGAAGGTCAGAGACAAGGAAGTCCACGGCGACCCGCCTGTCTTGCGTCGGCTCATCGACAGGAAGAATCTGAAGGTAATCTATGACCAGGACCGGCGCTTTCCCGGTCTTCATCTTTTCGCGTTGCGCCAAAAGTCGGATGCGTTTGACCGTATGCTGGCGGTCTCCTTCGATGACCTTGATCCACTTGGCGAAGCTCTTGTATGTCCTGGCGGCTTCTTCGACCTTGTCGGATGGTTCCCCTTCCTTGATGTTCTCGTTTTTGACCGGCGACCCAGCGATCTTCGTCAGCCTGGCGATTGACTTGACCCAAAGGTCATAAGGCGATTGTTCAAAGGTGAAGTACAGGACCGGCGCGTCATTCAGTTTCGCGACTTGGTCCGCCAGTTGAAGGGCATAGGTTGTCTTCCCGGCGGATGGCGTCCCGGCGATGACGAAAAGACCAGGCGTCAGCTCCCGGATGATCTTGTCCAGCATGGCGAAGCCCGTCTTCAGCCCCGGCTTCGGATTCGCCAGATCCAGAAGGAAGCGGTCCGTCAGATCGGCTTGCGACTGGATCGGCGGCGCGATGCGGTCTGTCCTGTCCAGGTCGAGGACGGCCTTCTGAAGATCGGCGACCAGCGCGGGAAGATTGACATCGGCGGTCCCGGCGGCGGAATCCAGCGCGGCCAGGAAGGCGTTGCCGATGCCCCTGGCGTGCTTGATGTTCGCCCAATGGATGACCTGGCGCTTGTAGGTCATGGCAGCCCCGGCATCGGCCTTCGCTGCGTCGAAGACGGCCTTCAGCGTTTCCGCCCAGGCGTCCCCGACCTTGGCGCGGATCGTTACTCGATCGACGTAGTCCCCGGCGTCCGCCAGCGACTTCATGGCGGCGAAGATTTCCCGATGATCCCGGAAGTGGAAGTCCGATGCCTCCATCTCCAAAATGTCGTATTTAAGATCGGCCTGGTCCGAATTGATGACCGTGGCCAGCGTGGCCAGCAGTCTCGATTCCACGTCCCCCTGATCAGGATGGCCCTGCGCTTCGACGCTGCAATCGATCATGCCCTGGATGGCGTCGGCGGTTTTGTTGTTCATGCTTTCCGCCCCTCCTGATTGCCAACCAGCTCTGCCGGCTCGACCCGGACCGAACGCGGCTTGATCCGCCGCTCATCAAGATACCTCTCGATGTCAGCCATATCATACCGAACCGCCCTCCCGATCTTGAAGTAGGGCAGGCCGGTTCCGGCGAACCTCTGATTCCTGAGTGTCTGTACATGGAAACCTAATAGCCGCGCGACCTCGGTTTCCTTCAATAACTGCGTGGTCGAATCCATCGAAAAACTCCCCTCCAGCACGGCAATTTCGATTTGGCCGAGCCGGAAAAGATGGATTAAAGCAGCCAACTGGGCTTAATCTTAGAATTGAAAATGATAGAAATGCGGTGGTGGCTGCTCTCGGGCCTGATCTGGGAAACGTCTGGAAATCGCCGTCTGTGGCGTGCTGGTCAGTGGCAATTGCGGTGAACCGAATCACCACCAATGAGGAACATCTTAATTAAAACGTTGGGTTGAAGGCCGTCTCTGGCCTGATCTGGGATCGCCCCTATGGCGTAGTCTGGAGGGTGCTAATTATTAGGGCTACCACTAATAGAATTGTAATAATGTTCAAAGTTAAAAGCAATACAATAAATTATAATGAGGGGAGCATCCCCATCCACCCATTACCTGTTATCATGCGATATCGGCGGCAGTATCAGCGTTATGCTGTTGTCTGGCCTTGTCAACAGCCTCTGCTACCAATTGACCAGCCAAGTCAGCACCTTTCCGCAGGGCCTCATCGTGTAAGTGTGCGTAACGCTGCGTCATGGCCGGCGACTTGTGGGTAAGCAGGCGTTGCAGGACATATAAATCAACTTGGCCGCTGGAAGCTATCATCGAGGCGTAGGTGTGACGCAGACCATGCAGCGGCCGGAAATCTTCAGGCAAGCCGGATTTCTCCTTGATTCGGTTCAGGGGACGTTTTAACTCGATTAGCTGTCCACCGTTCTTGCCGGGAAATACAAAATCGCTACCAGAGGTCCGGGGATGATTTTGAAAAACTCCCCGCGCCGCCTCGTTTAGGGGAATAACCTGATCCTTGCCACCTTTAGGATTTCTGAGTGTGATAAATCCTCGTTCAAAATCAATGTCATTCCATTTAAGTTTGAAGATTTCTCCGCGTCTCATACCGGTAAACAAGGCGATTTTCATCACTTTTCCGGCCAAGGGGTGGGGATCTTCCTCGATTACAGCAAGTAGTCGGGCTAATTGTTCCGTGTCCAGAAACTCAGTCTTGAGATTATTCACCCTGGGGAGCTCGGGCTTGAATTTCAAGCCTTCGCAGTGCTGTTTCTTAATAGCATAATTAGAAAGCCTCTCAAGTATTAATATCAGATATTGGACAGTTCGCGGGCTTTTTTCTTTTATCAGATTCAAGCGAAATCGGTCGACATCAAGAGGAATTATTTCTGCGGGAGCCTTTTCCCCAAACACAGGTGCAAGGTATTTCTCGAAAATGTAATTTTCCCCTGTGAGATGTTTCGCGGGTCTGCGTTCCGATTTATAGGCTTCCCACAGGCGGGCAATTGTCCAGCGGTCATCTAAGGCCGCCTTTTCGCCTTCTTTTCGGAGCCGGATTTCTTTGCGGCTTTCGCGCTTGTTTTCTATTCTTTCCGCCCGGTAGTGCGCTGCTCGGGCAGGAGTCATAGCATCCCTGAACTGGCAGCCTGCCTTTTCTTCAATGACCCGTCCGCCCTTTTTATAAACCACGTAATAGACCTTTTCGGTTCCGCTACCGCCGGTTCGCCTGGCTTCGCGGTAATAAACGCCAGGGTAGCTTGTCTTGATTCGCTTCGGCATTTCTGGCCCCTTTTGGAATTAAAGAAGTCAATTTATTGAATCAAGAGGTCAATTTTCCAACCCTATTTCCAACCTCTGAATTGAATATAATACTTTTTCAAAGTAAATCAAGGCAAATTTCAATATTGGCAATTAGCTCATTATCAAGCGATTATAGTTATGTCTGATTAAATACAAGGAAATTGGAGTAAATCGATGGCGCTTGCTTGACATGCAAGAGGTCACTGGTTCAAGTCCAGTATCGCCCACCATTGATTGACAAGGACTTGCAAGGCTTTGCAGGTCCTTTTTAATTTCCGCCTGCACGGCTCCCCCGCGCTATTCCCCTCACAAACAGTTATTTTCAGTATTCACCCATTCCCGTGGTTGCTATCCCGCGCCTTTGCTTATAATGTTGGATGAGAACCTCTAAGACATGCCCACCTCAGCACCGGAAGACCTTACCTCAAACCGGAGGATCGAAACTTGTCACCGTTCCAGAGAGCGATACCTCAATTTCAAATGCATTTTTTCCAGGGCGATAGGCTTGCCAGGCTGCTTTGTGCTATATTCCTGCTGTTCGTTTCCGCTCAGGACACGGCTGCGCAAACCTCGGAGGTAAAACTGTCGGAGCGAGAAAAATACCTGCAAGAGCTTCTCGGCTTCCTCCCCCCGGTCCGCACGGACCGGGGCATGGTCACCCGTTTCGACACCACCTGGCTCCAGTGGCAGAAACGCACCGGCGAACTTCCGCCTGATTTCGACCGGATGCCGTCGCTGCCGTTTCTCCCCGACCCGCTCGTCCTGGACCAGGGGGGCAGGAATATCCCGGTCAGGACCATCGAACAGTGGCGGGAGAAAAGGGCCTGGATCGAGAGCCAGGTCAAATACTGGCTGTCCGGCACTTTCCCTCCTGCGCCGGACAACCTGCAGGCCGAAACGCTCAGCGAGGAAACCTCGGCTACAGTCACCTCCCGGACAGTCGAGCTGCGGTTCGGGCCAGGGCACAAGGCCCGGCTGACCGTGGAGCTCCTTATTCCACAGGGAGAAGGCCCTTTCCCGGTTTTCCTCACCCAGTGGAGCCATCGCAACTGGGCCCTGGTGGCAGTGCGACGCGGATATCTCGCCTGCATCTACGCCGGCGCGGATGAGAAGGATGATACGGAGGGCTATGCGGAGGTCTGGTACCCGGAGTACGATTTCACCCGGCTCATGCGCCGGGCCTGGGGCGCTCACCGCGCCGTGGACTACCTCTACAGCCTGCCGATAGTGGACAGAGAAAAGATCGCGGTCACCGGGCACTCGCGCAACGGCAAGCAGTCGATCCTGGCTGGCGCTTTCGACCCCAGGATCACGGCGGTCATGCCGATCAGCGGAGGGACCGGCGCGGAGGTCCCCTATCGCTACACGGATGACAAATTCGCCAATGAAACGATCCTCGAAATCACCTCGAACACGCCCAACTGGCTGCACCCCCGCCTGCGCTTCTTTGTCGGCCGGGAGCACAAGCTGCCGGTGGACCAGAACCTGCTCATGGCCCTGATCGCTCCCCGCGCGCTCCTGGTCAGCTCGGCCCTCACCGAATACGGCGGCAACCCCTGGGGCATCGAACAGAACTTCCGGTCGCTCCAGCGGGTCTACAAATTCCTCGGCGCCGAAAACAAGCTGGCAATCGACCTGCGCTACGGGACGCACTGCCCCTCTGCCGGCGATATCGAAAACAACCTCGATTTCCTGGATTACGTTTTCGGCCGGAACAGCCGGGCCCCGCAGAACACCCTTTATTACAAATACACTTTCGAGGGGTGGTGCAAGGCCAGCGGGGAAGAAATCGATCCGCTCGCCTTCCCGGAAAAAGACCTGGGCGATCTGCTGACTGACAAGCAGGGACGGCGTTTCGATTCATTGCCGGCCTGGCAGGAAAAAAAGAAAGACGTGATCGGACGGATAAAACAGGCCCTGGGCACTGAACCGCCGGCAGCGCTGAATCCGGGTCCCCGGAGGCTATATTCGGGCGCCGAGGACGACTGGCTGGGAATGGTGATCGGCAGGCCGGAAGCCACCAAGACCATGGGCCGGCTGGTGGTCCATCCCTACGGCGGGTCTTTCGGGGATGACCTTTTCGGCTATCTCTACTACCCGCCTGACGAAAACGGCAACCTGCCTAAAAACCGTCTGCCGGCAGTGATCTTCCTGCACAATTTCGCCTACCCGACAGGCTTCTCCAGCCTGACCGACCGGTTCGTGGAAAACCTGGTCAGGCAGGATTTTGTCGTCTTCGCTTTCGATATGATCGGTTTCGCCAGCCGTATCGAGGAGGGACGGCGCTTCTACGAACGCTACCCGCACTGGTCCAAAATGGGCCGGATGGTGGCCGATGTCCGTTCGGCTGTGGACATGCTGCAAAACCAGTCATTTGTCGACCCCGGCCGCATTTACACGCTCGGCTATTCGATAGGCGGGACCGTGGCCCTATTCAGCGCGGCGCTGGACGAGCGGATCGCGGGCGCGGTAACGGTCTGCGGGTTCACGCCCCTGCGCCCGGCCACCCCGGACAAGGGCCTGGAAGGGGTCCAGGCCTATTCGCACCTGCACGGCCTGATCCCGAGATTGGGCTTTTTCGTGGGCCAGGAGAGGCGAATCCCCTTCGACTTCCACGAAGTGCTCGCCGCCATCGCGCCCAGGCCCCTGCTGGTGGTGGCCCCGGCCCTGGACCGCGACGCCTGTTTCAGCGATGTGAAAGCCTGCGTGGACGAGGCGGGCAAGGTCTACCGGCTGTTCGGCAAAGAAAACAGCCTCGGCTTTTCCGGGCCGCAAGACTACAACCATTTCCATAACAACCGGCAGCAGGAGGTACTCGACTGGCTGGCTGCAAACCGTGGAAGGTGAGGCGCTGAACATTATGTAATTATCTATAGCGCAATGTATTATCGTAGGGGCGACGCATGCGTCGCCTCTACAATTCATGTTCCTTCCTCGGAGGCGATATTAATCCAGCACGCTTTCATATTACAAAGTAGATTCCTTCTTCAAGAGGTAGGATATGAGTCAGCCGGAGCCTTCGAGTTGCAGGTATAAGTATACAGATGACGATAAAAATTGTCCGCACCCATTATTCCAAGAGGGTTATTGCATTTTCCACCTGCCAAAGCTTAGCGGAGAAGAGAAAAAGAAACTTATCTCAGGTTCCAAAGAAGAAAGGAAGAACTTAGAAATCGAGGAAACCTTTCGGAAGGCTTTTTTTACGAAGCTTCGAGAATGGGACAAAACCGAGCAGGTTAAAGAGTTTGATTTTAATGGTTTCCAGTTCCCGGACATTGACCTGAGCAGAGCAAAACTCCTAAACGAACTGGGGCATGCCGATTTCAAGAAACCGGTTCATTTCAGCGAGGTTAAATTCCAATCGGTTACTTTCAGTCAAGCAAATATCCAGAAAAGGGCCGATTTCAACAAAGCCAATTTCCACAGGAAGGCAGATTTCACTAATGCAATTTTCCGGGAGACGGCTGTTTTCAGCGAGGCCAATTTCCAGGCGGCCACATTTTCCGGAACCAGTTTCAGATGGAAGGCTGAATTCGCTGCGGCTAATTTTCGGGAGACAGTCGATTTCACACAGGCCAATTTCCAAAAGATGGCAGAATTCAATGAGTCTAAATTCCAGACGGCCAATTTCATCGGAGCCAATTTCCAGACGGCCAATTTCGGAGGAGCCAAATTCCAGTCGGCCAATTTCAGCGAGGCTAAATTCCAGATGGCCGATTTCATCTGGGCCAAATTCCAGACGGCCGATTTCAACTGTGCCGAATTCCACTCGGCCGATTTTAGATGGTCCAAATTTCAGACGGCCGATTTCAGCTGGGCCAAAGTTGAAGGGAAGTTACAATTCTCCGGAGAGGGTTCTGCTGGATGTTTTTCAGAGGTATCCGACTTTAGTAACCTGCGCTTCGAGGGAGAAGGCAAAATTATCTTTACGAAGACCTACCTTGGAGGGGCGAGTTTTCGCGGAACGGATTTGACCAGGATAGAATTTAATGACATTAAGTGGGGCCGGAAATCGATCTTCAGAAAAAAGATCCTTGCAGACGAGTTGCGGGCTGACAATCCAGAGAAGTTTCTAAGAGGGTACCAGAGTATTTATGACAACTACCACCTTCTTGTCAAAATCTACACGGAAAAGAGAGAGTTCGAGGCTGCAGAAGATTTCCACGTCGGAGAGATGGAGGTGCGGCGTAAGAAAATCTGGGCCGAGGCATCTCCAAGGTGGCGGTGGCTTCGCTCGATTTTCAACTCCTTCTTGGTTTATAAACTTCTCAGCAACTATGGTACCAGCTACTGGCAGGCGTTAATAGTATTGTGCCTCATGCTTCTTGCAGTAGCCTGGGTCTTCCTCATCTCCGGTTTCCAGGCAATCAGTTCCGGGCAGCTCGCAATATACAACTATGATATCTTCACCTGGCCGCTTAACAACCTGCAAATCATTCCCTGGTCGGATATCAAAGAGGCCATCTCATTCACCCTCTCCATCCTGCCGTTCCAGCGCGGCCAGGAATACGCGCCGCTGGGCCTGTGCACCGAGATATTGAAAGTGGCCGCCGTGCTGGTTTTCTCATCGCAGTTCGCCCTGGTGTTGCTGGCAGTGCGGCGGCGGTTCAAGCGGTAATTCCCCCTTCAGTCGTTTGAAATGGCAAAAAGCTCAGTTTTCGCCCAGGGGAATACGAAGGCTGGTGTCCTGTCGAATTACTATTCAGCCCTCGAACTCTCCTCATTTGACAAATTTCGATCATAATTTTTCATCTTCTCTTTCCCCTGAGAATTCTCCAGCCGCCCGGCTTATAGCTAATAACGCTCTCATTCCCTTACAAAAACTTGTATTCTCTCAAAATTTATGGTATGATAATAAAAATCGAAGTTCAGCAAGGCGTTTTGAATTGCGTTATGCCTTACTCTTCAACAACTTAAAGGCTTTACTATTATGAATCCTGAAAGCCTCATGGAAAATTTTGAGCTGACCATCCACATCCGTTTCGCGATCGCCCTGGGCCTGGGCTTCCTGCTGGGCCTGGAACGGGAAGCCACCGGCCATGAGCTGAAACGGCAGGTGATCGCCGGCGTGCGCACCCACTCGCTGATCAGCATGTACGGTTTCGGCTGCGCCTGGCTGTCCCAGCTCGGCATCGCTTTCGCCCTGCCGATCGGCCTCGTCTCGATCGCGACCCTGGCGGGCCTGGAATACGTGGGGAGATTGAAGGAGGGCCATCACGGCTGGACGAGTTCGGTGGCCGTGCTGATAACCTATATAATCGGCGCCTTGACTTACCTGACCAACATCTGGGGGCCCCTGGCCCTGGGCATTATCAGCGCGATCCTGCTGTCCGAAAAGACCCGGATCGAACACATGGTCGAAAGCCTTCAGAAATTCGAAGTCTATGCGATCCTGAAGTTCCTGGTGGTCACCCTGCTCATCCTGCCGCTGTTGCCGGACAAGGAATTCACGCAGTTCAACCTGAACCCCGCCAGCACCTGGAAGATAGTAATCCTGATATCCGCTATCGGGTTTACCGGTTATTTCATGGTCAAGAAACTGGGGAACCGCTACGGCCTGTGGCTTTCCGGGGTACTCGGCGGGATCGTCTCCAGCACTGCCGTCAGTATCGCGGTGGGAAGAATCGCGCAGCAGGCCCCCGAGATGAGCAAAAGAGCCCTGCGCAGCTCGCTTCTGGCCAGCAGCGTCATGTACGTCCGCATCCTAATAATCATCTGGCTGGTGGGTCCCGTATTTTTGCCCTATATCTGGTGGAAGCTTCTTTCGCTCGCCGCCATCTGCCTGGTCCTGGCCCTGCTGATGGGAGCCCATACTTCCGCTCCCTCGGGGGGTGTCGCTTCGAATCTGACCAACCCCTTCGAACTCACTCCGGCAATGGTTTTCGCCGTGTTGTTCACCTCCTTCAAGGTTGTAACGATCCTGGTAAAAAATTACTTCGGAAACGCCGGCCTGTTTATTTTATCCTTCATCGTCGGGGTTACGGACATAGACCCGTTCATCCTGTCCATCATTAATAATCCGGTCGTTTCCAAAATAATGGTTTCAGCAATCATCATCTCGATGATGGGCAATACGCTGATCAAAGGGATTTACTTCGGCGGCCTGGCGAAAGAGGCGCGCAAGGAAACTTTCCTGAGGTACGGCCTGCTGACAATCGCTCACCTGCCTTTCATTTTCCTTTAACAGCCCACCCCTCTCCCGCGGGCGACCCCGTACCGGGTACGGGGTCGCCCCGGCGAATACTTGCAAATCCTCAATTTTTGTCCGTAACTCGAGCAGTGCAAAAAAAGTTTCTCATGTAGGGGCGCACCTTCAGCCTGCGTAGCGGCTTCCGCGTAGCAGGCGTGTGCGCCCGGATCCACCAGCAGTGGGCGGACCATGCCGGCGAGCCTGACGATACCGAAAACAGCCTCCCGCCCAGGTGCGAAAATCCTTTGCCGGGCGGGATTGTCACGGTTATAATAAGTAGTTCGCCGGCTGAATACCGGAAGTGAAGAGTGAGTCGGCCGCGGACCGAGCTTTAATCCCCGGAGCCTGTTAAGCAGACCCTGCCGAAAATAGATCGCCTGTTCCCGTTAATTCACGGAGGCCCTTATGCGCGCGTGTGGAAAAATCACGCTCCGTAGTTTCATGCTTTTCACCCTGATTTCGTGCCTGACGATTTTTGCTGCCGCGAATCTGTCTGCAAGGCCTGAGCCGGCGGGAGCTGCGGCCGCTCTGGCCGGGCAGATCGTCTCCCTGGCCGGGACCGACCGGGGCGTGTGTTCCATCCTCGGCGCAAATGACCCGGCCCTGGCCTGCGAGCTGGCGGGAGAGGGGAAGTTCGTGGTCCACGTGATCGACCCCGATCGGTCCAGGGTCGAGTCTGGCCGTAAGACAGCGGACCAGCAGCTCAGCTACGGCCGCTACCTCTGTATCGAGACCGGGGAATTCAGCCATCTGCCCTATGCCGACAATACGCTCGACCTGCTGATCGCTTCGCACGACGAGGTTGCCGGAAAACTGCCGAAAGCTGAAATCCTGCGGGTGCTGCGGCCCCTGGGCCGGGCGGTGATCCGGGGCGGGAAAGCCGGCAAGGGAGGGCTGCAGGATTGGCTGACAGACGGCGGCAGAATCGTGGAGAAGCCAGGATTATGGGCGGTGCTGACCAAGCCCGAGCCGGCAGGGATCGATGACTGGTCCCACTGGGAGCACGCCCCGGACAACAACCCGGTTTCGACCGACAAGGTGATCACCGCCCCCTACCTGACCCAGTTTTTCGGCTTGCCCTACTACATCTCCATGCCGGCCATCACCACTGTAGCCGGCGGCCGGACATTCACCGCGGTCGGCCATATCGCCCACCACGAGCGGGAAGAGCCGTGGCTGAACACCCTGATCGCGCAGAACGGCTACAACGGGACCGACCTCTGGATGCGCAAGCTCCCGGACGGCTACCTGGTCCACCGGTCGGCCTTCATCGCCACCGATGAGACTTTTTACATGATCGACCCCATGGGCGGGGGCTGCCTGCTGCTGGACCCGGCGAGCGGGGAGGAAAAAGGGAGGATCGCTATCTCCGGCCTCCAGGGCGAATGGAAATGGATCGCCCTGAGTAACGGTGTGCTTTACGCGCTGGCCGGTCCGCAGAAAGACCCGCCGCAGACCACCGTGGTGCGCAGCCCGGCGCGGGCCTGGAGCTGGGACGAGCTGAGCAGCGGTTATTACGAGAAGCAGATTCCCTGGGGATTCGGCAATACGGTCGCCGCCTATGACCTGAGCTCGGCCAAGGTCCTCTGGACGCACACCGAACCGACGCGGATCGACTCCCGGGGGATGGTTATCGGCGATGGCAAGCTCTTCTTTTACTGCCCGGAAAGCCGGATCGCCTGCCTGGATGCGGCCACGGGCAAGCTGAAATGGGAGAACGCCGACCCGGCGGTACGGGAGCTGATCGAGGAGCCGGGCAAGGGCCTGACCTCCACCCCGGGCTTCCGCACCGCCTGCCTGGCGGTGTTCACGCCCCGGGCCCTGCTGTACCAGGGCCAGACCCAGATGAAAGTGGTCGCCCTCTCCACCCAGGACGGCTCCCTGTTGTGGCACCGGGACAAAACGATCAACAATCCCAACATTCTGTACGTCGATGGCCGGGCGATCCTGGGGATCGGCAATGGCGGCAGCACCCTGGCGGTCGATCCGCTGACCGGCAAGACCATCGAGGACCTGGGTTTCAGGAAAAAGTACTGCACCCGGCTGACCGCCACCCGCGACTCCTATTTCTGCCGCGGGCAGTTCGAGGGCCTGGCCCGTTACGACCGCGCCTCCGGCAGGCTGCTGTTCAACGGTGCGCTGCGGCCGGCCTGCAACGATGGGGTGATCGGGGCCAACGGCCTGCTGTACCTGGGCCCCTGGCTCTGCGACTGTAACCTTTCGCTGGTGGGGCGCGTGGTTCTCTGTTCGGACAACGGCTTCGATTTCACTCCCGATCTGGCCTGGCAGAAGAGGCTGGAGCGCACCCCCGGCGATATCGCCAAGGTGGCGCCGCTGGAGACCGGAGAGCTGGACTGGCCCACCTACCGGGGAAACAACGAAAGAAGCGCCTCCACCCGCGCCGAAGTGTTGAAAAATCCCGCCCGGCTGTGGGAGTACGTCCCGGCCGGTCCCAACGCCCCCTCCTGTGCCACCGCCGCCGGCGGACTGATCTTCCTGGGCGGGGACGACTGCAAGGTGCGGGCGCTGGAGGCTTCCACCGGAAAGCTGAAATGGGTGTTTTACACGGCCGGGCCGGTGCTTCAGCCGCCGACGATCTGGCAGGGACGGGCCTTCGTCGGCTCCGGAGACGGCTACGTCTATGCCCTCGAAGCTGCCACCGGCCGGCTGCTCTGGCGCTTCCGCGCCGCCCCGGCCGAGCGCCGGATCATGGTCTACGGCGCCTTGTGCTCCACCTGGCCGGTCAACACCGGGGTGCTGGTGCACGAGGGCGTGGCCTATGCGGCGGCGGGGATCGTGGACTACGATGGTACCTATGTCTACGCGCTGGATGCGGCGAGCGGTGAATTGAAATGGCAGAACACCACCAGCGGCCACCTCGACCCCGCCTTGCGTAAAGGCGTCTCCGCTCAAGGGACGCTGACCGTGGCCGGAGGCAGGTTGTGGCTGGCGGCCGGCAATATAATTTCCCCGGCCAGTTTCGACCTGAAGACCGGCGAATACCTGGGCCGGATACCCACCGATGGCCGTCCGCAGGCCAACCGCGGCGCTGATATCGGCGTCTTTGCCGGCCGGGTGATCCTGGTGGGCGGCCGGCTGATGTACTCTCCCTACGAGAACGTGATCGATCCCGGCAATTTCACCGCCTTCCGGCTGAAAGAGGAGGGCGGCGCCGACCGGATCTCCGACTTCTGCGTCGGCCGCGTCCCCCCGGCCTGGAACGAGCGGAAATTCGTGGTGGTGAACAGCCGCTACAAGATGCCCTGGGAACTTGAGGGCAAGCTCCTGGAGGGCGGCCAGCACAGGATGCCGGCCTGTTTCCCGGTGGCTGCGGTGGAGGAATATTTTGCGAGCGGCAAGCTGGACAGCCGCGCCCGCTGGACCTTCGGAGGCACTACCGACACGGACGTAGTTTCGCTGGCAATGGCTCCCAATGCAGTCCTGGGAGTCAGTGAAAGCTGGGTCTTACGCGACCGGCATTCCAGATGGGTGGTCCAGGCTCTGAACCCGGACGACGGCTCGCTGGTCTGGGAGCAGGAGCTGGATGGTCCGGCGCTGAGCGGAGGGCTGCTGGTCGACCGGGACGGCCGGGTGATCGTGGTGCTGGCCGATGGCCGGCTGGCGTGCTACGCCGGCGGGGAGGTCTGAACATGAAAACTTCGAAGCTTGACCGGTCGCTCCGGTTGATCCTGGCCGCTCTCTCGGTGGTCCTCGTCCGAACCGGCGTAACGCGGGCCTGCGAGGACATGAGCGTGCGGGACGCCGCTTTCGGATACGTCCGCGACGCGCACCTCCTGACCGTGATGGCTCGTCCCGGCGACTCCCAGGCCGAAAGGATTTATGCGGGCCTGGAAAGCTGGGCCGACAGCCTCCGGGGAGAACTCAACCTGGAAGTCGGTTTCGTGAACGCCGATGATCCAGCCGTGCGCTGGGAGGACTACGGGGTGCCCTCCGCTCCGCCCTCGCTGCCGGTGGTGGTGCTCACCGGCCGGCCCTCGGCCTCCACGGGCAGGAGCAATTTCGTGGTGGACCATTGGGAGCCCGGGCCAGCGGAAGACGATCTGAAGCTGGTGGAGAGCTCCCCGGCCAGGGAGCGGATCAGGGAGCTGGTCGGCCGGAAGCTGGCCGTGGTGGTCTACGTGCCGGGCAACGACGGCGGTTCACCAATCGGCCGCGAGGCGGTCGAGGCGGTGGCCGACCGGTGGTCGGAGCGGGAGTCCCTGGGAGTGGAAGTCCTGGAAGTGGACCGCAGCGACGAGGCCGAAAGGCTGCTCCTGACTTTCATGGGTGTCGGCCGGGATGGGCCGGATTGGGCGGGAGTCGTGTTCGGGCGGGGCAAGCTGATGCCTCCGCTGCAGGGAGAGGAGATCACCGAGGCCGCTCTCGAGGGCCAGCTCCAAATCCTGCTCGGCGACTGCTCCTGCCTGCAGAACCCCCGGGCCCTGGGCGTGGACTTGCCTCTGGCCTGGGAAGCCGCTCTCGATTCCGCGGTAGTGGCCTTTCGCGGCCCGGCCGGGACAGCGGTCAATTCAGCGGGCAGGCTGAAGATGCTGGGGCCGGCCCTGTGGGTGATCGGCGGGCTGGTCCTGTTGGTGGGAACGGCGACCGTGGTGATCCTGCGCAAGGGAAACGGCGCGAGCTGATCTATTTTCTGGCCTGCACGCTTTCTCTATCTGAACTGCGGATTGATTTTCGCCAACGACCCGTATAGTATTATCTTGGTTATCTTTACGAGCGACGGTAATAGGCACAAACGCACCGGCTTTATAAAATTGATCGGAAAATAAATCCCCCTTCTGTCCCCCTGCTATTTCAAAGGGGAAGAGCTCGGTTCCAGCTCACTTCAGTCCATTGAAACGCCGGACTCGGTTCCTCTCATTCAGACAGGGGAAGGGGTTTTTATTTAACTTTTTCAAGTCATGAGTCAATATTAATAGCTGAAATTACGTTTCTACTGTGAGGCAGGTATCAGCATGTCATTATTCCGCTTGTATAAAAGCGTCCTCGTAGTCCCAGTTTTTATCTGGCTGGTCCTGTGCGGAGCCGGCTCCCTGCGGGCCGCGCCCGGGCGCGATTGGACGAGCCGCCAGGCCGCGGAGGAATTCATCCGGACGGTCGATACGGCCCTGGCCCCGGTCTACGGCTATCTGGCCGACTACCTGGCCGCCCGCTACGGCCTGGCCGACTCCGCCGGTATCGGCATCGACCTCGGCGGCGGACCCGGCCATCTGGTGGTGGAATTGTCCAGGCGCAGTCCCCGGATGCACTGGATCAACCTCGACCTCAACCCCTACTTTTTCCCCTTTTTCCGCAAGCTGGCAGAAAGCGCCGGCTGCGGGGACAGGGTCGAAGCAGTCCAGGCCGATGCCGTCCACCTGCCGTTCCCGGACGGCTACGCGAACCTGGTGGTTTCGCGGGGCTCCTACCAGTTCTGGAGCGACAGGGAGGCGGGCTTCAGGGAAATCCAGCGTGTGCTCAAGCTCGGCGGCAGGGCCTTTATCGGCCGCGGCTTTCCGCCTAACCTGCCGGTGGAAGCGGCCCTGAAAATCCGCTCGGCCCAGGATGGCGGGCCGGCCTATGATCCGGACTCAGCCGAAAGAGAGCTGGCCGGGATCATGAAGCGGCTGGGAGTAGAGAATTTCAGCGTGATCCGTCCCCGGCCGAAAGGAGCGGACAGCCTCAACTACGGCGTCTGGATTGAGTTCAGCAAAACCGAAAGCGAGGCCGGGGCGATATTCGAGGGAAAACGGGCCTACACCACGGATACCCTGATATTCCAGAGCAGCCCGCCCCGCGATCCGGTGGCCGAGCCGAGGACAGAACCAGTGGGGCTCGCCAGCACTGTCAGCGTGGTGGGCGCCGCCGAAATCACCCGGCAGGGCGCCGCCACCCTGGTCGAGGCCCTGGAGTACGTGCCCGGCGCCTGGGTGGAGAACCGCGGCCGGAAAGTGAAGCAATTCTTTTCGACCCGGGGCCAGCGCTATCCCTACCCGGACTACGCCCTGGACGGGGCCTGGCAGCGGGAGTTCCACGAGATGCCGTATTTCTTTCCGGCGGAGGATATCGAGCGGCTGGAGGTGATGCGCTCGAGCGCCGCCCTGCTTAACGGGCTTTCCGGCCTGAGCGGAGTGGTCAATATCAGGCTGCGCCGGCTGGATTACGGCCAGACTTCCACAGTCGCGGAATACGGGTCGTTCGGCAGCTACCGGCTGAACCTCGGCTATGGCAACCGGATCGGCAACCTGGGCTACACGTTCAGCTTCGGCGTGCCTCATTCCCAGGGCCCGGAGGGGAGGCACGCCGGCGAAGGATTGACCCACTTCAGGGGCAGCCTTTACTGGACGCCCGGGCCGCACTGGTCGGTCACAGCCCATCTGCTGTACCTGGACGGCTACCAGGAGTTGGTGCAGGCCAGGCCGCCGGCCACCAGCCGCTTACAGAGCACCCTGGAGAAATACGACCCCTACCGGGCCTCGCTGGTGACGGTCAAGACCCTTTATACGCCCAGCGACCGGGCCACCACCGAGTTCGTGCTCAACCTGGCCGACCGCGACCATAAGTTTGTCACCGAAACCACTGCGCCGGCGATTACCAACAGCGAACACGACTACGAATGGAGCGCGAACCTCACCCAGGCGGTAGCTCTGAGCGCAGACAACGTGCTGCGTTTCGGCGGGCTCTACAATCATTGGGCGGCTCCCAACGGGAAGCGGTTTTACGTGGGCCGGCGCACGGACCTGGAAACCTGGTCGACGGTGGCGGTGGACCAGCACAGTTTCGGCCGGCTGACTCTGGATGCGGGGCTGAGGTGGGCCAGGACCTTCATCAACGAGTATGGGGCGTTCAACATCGACGGCACCGCCACCGGGTTCGCCGGGGTGGCGCCGGTCAGGGACCAGTGGGAGCCCTCGATCTTCACCTCGAACCTCGGCGCCGCCTACAGCCTGAACGACCGGCTTTCGCTGAACTTCAACCTCTCCCGGGGCAGCCTCAAGCCCCGCGCGGGCGAGCTGGATGTGAATTTCGGGACACCGCGCAGCGAAGGCAGAACCAAGCTCGACCTGGGGCTTTCGGCCCGCTTACCGGGCCTGACTAACCTTGCCATGACCGGGTTCCTCGTCCGGCAGAGCGCCGCGATCGTGCTCAGCGGGCAGACCGCGACCGTGGGCGGCCGGGAGCTCGAACTCTACCTGAACCGCGATCAGAACCAGGTGGGTCTTGAAATCGAAGGCCAGAGCACGCCGATTGCCGGCAGGTTCCAGTTGTTCGGCAACCTTACAGCCATGCGCTCCCGGGCCGAAAACCTCGGCGCAATGAAAAAGAACCGGGAGCTGCCGCAGTTCATAACCGGGGCCGGCATCTACTGCCGGGCCGGCGGCCTGGATGCGACCCTGCTCTGGAAGTACGTGTCCGGCTACGAGAGCGCCCGGTTCGCGGTCGGAAACAAGCCCCAGCCATTGGGGAAATTCCACACGCTGGGACTCACCACAGGCTACACGTTCGGCAGGCGGCCGGAGTTCCGGGTGTACTTCGAGGCGAACAATATCGGCGACGACCATTATTCGACCGTGGTGGGCTATCCGGATTACGGCCGGCGCTTCACTGTCGGCGTGCGCACCACCATCGAATAGCAGTCGCCGCTTCCGGCTGCCGGCGCAAAGCGGTTCCCTTCTCCTGCGCCGCCTTTTTCGACCTGATTGACCGGCTTGCGAGTTATTAGTAATTTATTATCGTTGAAAGAGATTCTCCGTACTTTTTCCCCTTCCCCGGCAGACTGATTCGATGCTCCGGAAAATTACCGTCTTTCTTATTCCGCTCGCGGCCTGCCTCTGTCCGCTCACAGCCCAGGCCTGCGACGTGCCAGTGTTCCGCTACGCCCTGGAGCGCTGGCCGGCCGAACGCTACCTGCTGACCGCCTATGGCCCGGACAGCCTTTCTCCGCAGCAAAAGCAGGCGCTGGCTTTCTGCCGGAACCTGTCATCCCGGCCGGACAATCCGGCCAACTTCGATCTCGTGGTGTCCGGCGCTCCTCCGGGCGAAGCGCCTTCTTTCCAACTGACCTGCCCGTCCGTCGCCGGCAGGCCGGTGGATATATGGTCGGGCGGGATCACCGAACAGAACGCCGGGCGGATCGCCGATTCGCCGGCCAGACAGGAGATCGTCGCCAGGCTGGTCGACGGCCAGTCCGCGGTCTGGGTGCTGCTGGAAAGCGGAGACCGCGGGCGGGACGAGGCAGCCGGGAGACTGTTGGAAAGCGAGCTGGCGGCCCTCGAACGGTCGCTCACCCTGCCGGAGGCGGTGACCGGAGGGGGCGGCCGGGACCTGCCCCAGCTGCGGGTCGACTTTTCCCTGATCCGGGTCTCCCGCACCGACCCGGCGGAGGAGGTTCTGGTCCGCATGCTCTGCAGCAGCGAGCCGGACCTCGGCGATTACTCCGCCTGGCCGATTGCATTCCCGGTGTTCGGCCGGGGCCGCGTGCTGTACGCCCTGGTCGGCGCTGGAATCACGCAAGAGAACATTCGGCGGGCCTGCGCTTTCCTGGTGGGGCCCTGCGCCTGCGAGATAAAGGACCTGTCTCCAGGGATGGACCTCCTGATTGCGGCCGACTGGGAGCGCGCGGTCCAGGCGAGCTGGGTGGACCGGGTGGACCCCTCGGGTCTGGCGAGCCTGGCCGGGATGGCGGGCGAGTTTTCCGCCGGCCGGGAATACTCGGCCGCGCGGGAACGCCGGCTGAGCGGGCCGGTAATCGGCGCGCTGGCGGCGCTCGCGGTCGCGCTGTCCGTAGTGGGGGCTTTCACTTTCAGGATCATCCGGTCTTCAGGCAGGAGGGAAAAATGAATCTCTGGCGATTGGTGACCCGGGAAATCCGGTACCAGAAACTGAATTTTTCCCTGGGACTGTTTTCCGTGGCTGCGGCGGCGGGCGTGCTGGTGGCGGTCCTCACCCTGCTCGAATCCCACGACCGGCGCACCCAGCAGGTCCTGGCCGACAAGCAGGCCCGGACCGAAAAGGAGATGGCCGGCCTGGAGGACGACTACCGCCAGATCATGAAAAAGCTGGGTTTCAACCTGCTGGTGCTGCCCACTTCCCAGAGCCTCGAAGAGTATTACGCCACCGGCTACGTCACGGAATACATGCCCGAGGAATACGCCCGTAAGCTTGCCGCAGCCGGGCTGATGACGATCCAGCACATTCTGCCCAGTCTCGAAGAGGGAATCGCCTGGCCCGAGCGGGGAGGCAGGCAGGTGATCCTGGCGGGCACCCGGGGTGAAACGGTGCCGGCCGGACAGGCGGTCAAGGAGCCGATATTGCTTCCGGTGAGGCCCGGGGAAGTCGTAGTGGGCTGCGAACTGGCGCAGAGCCTGGGCCTGCGTCAGGGAGACCCGCTGCGGCTGATGGGCCGGCAGTTCACGGTCAGCGAAGTGCACGCCGAACGGGGAACGCGGGATGACATCACGCTCTGGATCGACCTGGAGACCGCGCAGAAGATGCTGGACAAGCCGGGCCGGATCAACGCCATCCTGGCGCTCAAGTGCCTGTGCGATGGCAACCAACTTTCGAATATCCGCCGCGACGTGGCCCTTATCCTGCCCGGAACCCAGGTGATCGAGGTGGACTCCAAGATAGTGACCCGCGCCGAGGCGCGCGAGCGGGCCAGGCTGGCCGCCCAAAAAGCCCTGGCCGCGGAATTGGACAACCGGGCCAGGATGCGCGCCGAACTGGAAGATTTCGCCTCCTGGCTGTCTCCGGTGGTGATCCTGGGCGCCACCTTGTGGATCGGCCTGCTGGCTTACGGCAACGTCCGGCAGCGCCGGGGAGAGATCGCGGTGCTGCGGGCGATCGGTGTCGGTCGGGGGCGGATCATGGCTATTATCCTGGCCAAATCGGTCCTGCTGGGTGTGATCGGGGCGGCAGCGGGCTATTTCGCCGGGTTGGCGTCCGGCCTGCTTTCGGGCGAGCTGGACCCCACTCCGGCCACAGCCGCCGGCCTGTTCAGCCCGGCCCTGTTCCTGGCCGTACTTTTCTCCGCCACGCTTCTGTGCCTCGTGGCCGCCTGGGTCCCGGCGCTGGTTGCCGGTTATCAGGACCCGGCGGAAGTGCTGAGGGAGGAATAGCCGCTGAAATGTTGATTCTGAGCCAAATCAGCAAGCATTACCGCCGCAACGGACAGATCGCGGTCCGCGCCCTGGAGGCGGTTTCCCTGCAGGTGAACGGGGGCGAGTTCGTGGTGGTGCAGGGGCCCAGCGGCAGCGGTAAGACCACTCTGCTGTTGGTGGCAGGCGGCCTGCTGGCCCCGACCGAGGGCCGGGTGGAGTTCGACGGCAGCGACGTCTACAGCCTCTCCCAGCGCCGGCGGGATGCGCTGAGAGCGGGCCGGATCGGCTTCGTCTTCCAGCAGTTCCACCTGATCTCCTATCTGAACGTCCTGGAAAACGTGCTGGCGCCCTCCCTGGCCGGCCCGGAGCCGGCCAGAGCCGAAGAGCGAGCCCAGGAGCTATTGGCCCGTTTCAAACTGACGGCGCGTCAGAACCACTTCCCGGCCGAGCTGAGCACCGGGGAGCGTCAGCGGGTATGCCTGGCCCGCGCCCTGCTCAACCGGCCGGTTCTCTTGCTGGCCGATGAGCCGACCGGTAACCTCGACCGGGAAAACGCCCGGATCGTGCTCGACTGCCTCGGCGATTTCGCCCGCTCCGGCGGATCGGTGCTGATGGCCACTCACAGCCGGGAAGCGGCTTCCTGCGGTAACCGGCTGCTGACCCTCGAAGAGGGAAAGCTGGCCGGCCCGGCCGGAAAAGAGAGTTAAAATCGTGCTTTGGAAACGACTGGCCGGACTTGTCCGGCTGACTGCCCTGATCGCCCTCCCGGCGGCCGCGAACCTCTTCGGGGGAGATTGGCCCATGTGGCGGTACGACCCCGGCCGGACCGCCGCCTCGCCGGAAGAGCTTCCTGAAAGTCTGCACCCGGCCTGGGTCCGTTCTTTCGGCGCCCGCCAGCCGGTGTGGGACGATCCGCTCAACCGCGACCTGATGCCCTACGACCGGGTGTTCGAGCCGGTGGTGGGCGAAGGCCGGATGTTCATCGGCTTCAACGACAGCGACAAGCTCGTGGCCCTGGACGCCGGCAGCGGCGAAGAGCTGTGGCGGTTCTACGCCGGCGGCCCGGTTCGTCTGCCGCCGGTCTTCTGGCAGGGGGCCGTGTATTTCGTCAGCGATGACGGCTGCCTGTACTGCCTGGAGGCCGCCGGCGGGAGCCTGCGCTGGAAGTTCCGCGGCGGCCCCGCGAACCGGCTGGTGATCGGCAACGAACGGCTGATCTCCACCTGGCCGGCCCGCGGCGGACCGGTCATCGCGGACGGCGTGGTCTATTTCACCGCCAGTATCTGGCCCTTCATGGGCACATTCATCTACGCGCTGGATGCCGCCTCAGGTGAAGTGGTCTGGGAAAACGACCGCACCGGCAGCCAGTACATGCTTCAGCCCCACGACTCGCCCGCCTTCGCCGGGATCGCGCCGCAGGGCGCCCTGACCGCCTCCGGGGAAGGTCTCCTGGTGCCGGGCGGCCGCTCGGTGCCCGCCTTCTTCGAGCGGCGGACCGGCGACCAGCGCTACTATCACCTCGCCGATCAGAACAAGACCGGAGGCTCGTTCGTCTGCGCCGCCGGCCGGGTTTTTTTCAACCACTACCGGGACCAGGTCTGTTCCATGTACGACCTGGACACCGGCTTGCCGCTGGTGCAGAAGATCGGGATGCAACCGGTGCCGGCCGGGGAAACTTTCTACTTCGGCGGTAAAACTGTCCGGGCCTATGACGCGAAGCGGCTCCAGCAAAAGGCGCGCTGGACGGTCGACGGCGACTTTATCGACCGCTGGCTGGCCGGTTTAGAGCTGAAAAAAGTACGGCCCGAGTTCCTGCGGAACTTCCTGCGCCGGTGGATCGAGCGCAAGTCCTCGGCCTGGCGCAAAAGCCTGCGGTGGGAGATCGAGGCGGACGCCGCCGGCGACCTGATCCGCTCGGGAAGCCGCCTGTACGCCGCCGGGAAGGACGGAATCACCGCGATTGCTCTGGGCGAAGAACCGCAGGTGGCCTGGCGTCAGCCGGTCGAGGGCGGGGTAGAGAGGCTCCTGGCCGCAGACGGCAGGCTTTTCGCTGTCACCCTGGACGGCCGGATCATGGCTTTCAGCTCCGGGCCGGAGCCTCAGACAGCGAAGCCCCAGGGGAACGAGCTGTGCCTGCCGGACAGTCCGGCAGAGACCCGCGCGTCCGAGATAATCCGTTCCACCGGCGCGGGCCAGGGCTGGGCCCTGGTCTGTGGGGTCGAAGACGGTGCTTTGCTGGAAGCCCTGGTACACAACTCCGGGCTGTGCGTGGTGGGTCTGGAAGAGGATTCCACCCGGGTCGAGGCGGCCCGCCGCCGGCTGGACCGCTCGAGGGTCTACGGCAGGCGCGCCTCGGTGCTGCGCGGCACCCCGGAAAGCCTCGGACTCCCGCCCTACCTGGCCTCCCTGATCGTGGTCAACGGTAATCCGGGACTAGGCCTGGGCCGCCTGCTGAAATCCCTGCGGCCCTATGGGGGCAAGGCCTGGATCGAAAAGCCCGGCGGGCCGGTCGCGGGGCTGCTGCGTGGGGTGAATGGGCCGGACCTGGTGCTGAGTTCGGTGAGCCGCGGAGCCGGGCCGGCCGTGCTGTCCCGCGAGGGACCGCTGCCGGGGGCCGCCTCCTGGACCCATCAGTACGGCAACCCGGCCAACACGGTCAAGTCGGACGACCGGCTGGTCAGGCTCCCGCTGGGCCTGCTCTGGTTCGGCGGCAGCTCCAACCTGGACGTCCTGCCCAGGCACGGGCACGGCCCGCCCGAGCAGGTGGTGGGCGGCAGGCTGTTCATCGAGGGGCTGGACTGCCTGAGCGCCAGGGACGTATATACCGGCCGGGTGCTGTGGAAAGTCCCGCTCGAGCTGGAAAATTTCGGAGTCTATTACGACAGCACCTACCAGGATTCGCCCACCAGCACCAGCTACAACCAGGTCCATCTGCCGGGCGCGAACGTCAGGGGCACCAACTTCGTCGCCACCCTCGACCGGATCTACATCCTCGAGCGGGACGGCTGCCGGGTGCTGGATGCCGCGAGCGGCGAGTCTGTCGGCCTGTTCCGGCTGCCTCCCGGGCCGGACGGCGTGCCCGCGGATTGGAGCTATATCGGGGTCTGGGAAGATTACCTGATCGCCGGCAGCGGCTTCGTCGCCTTATCGGAAATTATCCCCGCCGGCGGCGGTCAGGGACGTACCCCGGAGAGTGAGGAAAAAAGGGGGAACGATCCGTTCCTGAATTTCGACCAGTCGGCCAGTCGGACTCTCTACGTGCTGGACCGGCACAGCGGCCGGGTCGTGTGGTCCAGGCAGGCAGCCCACGGTTTCCTGCACAACGGGATCGCGGCCGGCGGGGGAAGGCTTTTCTGCCTGGACAAGCTGCCGCCCTACGCGGAAGACCGGCTCTCCAGGCGCGGGAAAAAGCCGCCCGCGGATTACACTCTCGCCGCCCTGGACCTTGCCGGCGGCCGGGTGCTGTGGGAGCGCAGCGCGGAAGTGTTCGGCAGTTGGCTGGCGGAGTCGGCCGAACGCGGGATCCTTCTGCAATCGACCCGGCCTTCCAACGACATGGTCAAAGGGGAGGATGGCCGGCGGATGATAGCCTACCACGCCGCCAGCGGCGAGGTTCTCTGGGACCGGCAGATCGAATATTCATCGGTGCCGATCCTGCACGGCGACATGATCATCACGATTGGAAGGCTGTACAGCCTGCTCACCGGCGACCGTCTCGGCCGGAACCACCCGCTCACCGGCGAACCGATCCTGGTGACCTGGAAGCGCAATTACGGCTGCAACTATCCGATTGCCAGCGAACACCTCCTGACTTTCCGCTCGGCCGCAGCCGGCTTCTACGACCTGGACCATCTGGGCGGCACCGGCAACCTCGGCGGATTCAAGTCCGGCTGCACCTCTAATCTTATAGCGGCCGACGGCGTGCTCAACGCCCCCGATTACACCCGGACCTGTTCCTGCAGCTACCAAAACCAGACCTCCCTGGCCCTTATCAACGAGCCGGACGCCGAATACTGGACGTTCAACGACATCGAGCGCGGCCAAAAGCCGATCCGGCGGGTGGGAATCAATTTCGGCGCGCCGGGCGACCGGATGGACGACAACGGCACGCTCTGGCTGGATTACCCGAGCCGGGGCGGGCCATCTCCGGAGGTCCCGGTAACCGTGACCGGCGAAAGCTTGCGCTGGTTCTGCCATCACAGCTCGAAAGTGGCCGGGGAGGGCCTGCGCTGGGTGGCCGCTTCCGGGGTGGCCGGGGCAAGGGAGATTTCGGTGCATCTGGCGGACCAGCCCGCCGGCGAAAGGCCCTACCGGCTGTCGCTGGTTTTCCAGGCCGGCGGGGAAGAGGCGGAGGGCGAGGGGCCGTTCGACGTCTACGTCCAAGGCCGGAAAGTGCTGGAAAATATCGATCCGGGCCAGGGTGCGGCGGAAGGGGGAGCGCGGGTGATGGTCCGGGAGGTGGGGCCGGTCCTGGCCGACCAGGAGCTCCGGTTGGAGCTGGTTCCGGTGAGCAAGGAGGGGCAGTCTGCCACGGTAATCTGCGGGCTGGAGATCGCAGCCCAGGGGTGGTGATGCCCTCCCTCTGGTCAATTCTGTAAGATCAAGAAAGAAAAAAGATTGCTGAATAATGTTGGCCGGTGGCGTACGTGCAGGGGCACGCACTCCGTATACCGGCGGCTTTATGAAATATAATCCCGATGTTAGAGTGGTCTGGAAAAATAACGTAATCTTTGAGTGAACCTAAAAAGGCCACCGGGAGTTTAGGTTCCACCAACCATCTGGATGCCCGGAACAAGATGCCGGGCTTTTTCGGCTGACAGGTATTTTATACTTTACCCATTCAGCCTGCTTCTTCTCCCGCTTTCCGGATAAAAGCCCGGGTGAACGGGCAGACCGCGATACAGATTCCGCAGATCGTCCGGTTGCTGCCGGCCCGCAACGCCAGCCTGGAGGCGCAGTCCCGGCAGGCGGCCGCGTCAAAAAACGCTCCGCGCTCCATTCCGGCTCGCCAATTCCTGCCGCTGGCCGCCCCGGCCGGACAGGCTTCCACGCACAACTCGCACTCACCGCAGCGCGATTCGGTAACCGGTTCGCCCACCGGCAGCGGAGCATCGGTCAGCACCGAATTGATCCTGACGGCCGATCCCCATTTCCCGGTCACCAGCAGGGCGCACTTGCCGATCCAGCCCGCCCCGGCCAGAGTGGCCACGGTCTTGTGCGGCAAAGGTGTTTCGAGCCGGGTGCGGTCGGTTACGAACATCGATGGCTCGAAGGCCACGGCCCTCCAGCCGCGGTCTTCGAGAAACCCGGCGCAAGCCTTTCCCAGCCGGCTCAGCCGCTCGTTGACCCGTTCGTATTCGGCCGCGTAGGCCGGGGTCGGGCCATCGCTGATTCCGGCCACTATCTTCCCGTCCAGGCTCACTCCGATAACGATTCCAACCGGCAGCCCGCAGCGCAATTCAGGGCGCAGAACGCCGAGATCCGCGCAGGCGGTGAAACTTGCGCCGCGACCTGTGAGAAACCTGCCCATCTCCTCGTAAAGAATCTTTCCGTCCATTATCCCTGAGGGCTGATAGCGGTATGTTCAGTACCGATGGCAGTGAAAATTTAACCGCCCGGCCGGGAATCATGAATCCGCTTCAAAATTAAGCATAGACTCCTGAAAGGCACAAGTTTTGAATTGAAGAGCGACCACATTCCCCGCCACTTGCCGCGGGATCAGCGAGAGAACAGGAGTCGGTACTTTGCAGTAATCGGCGCGGGCTTTCCCCTCGACTGCCCGCCGCTAATTTAATTGTCATTCTTCCGCCGGACGCATAAATTCCTTCCATGAAATCCAGGGTCTGGGGTCTCTGACCAGACCCTTTTCCATCCAACCTGGCTTGGTGTAACCTCCTGCCGGAGAACCAGACCGTGACCAAAAACTGCCTGCTTACTGTTTCGGCCGTCCTGCTCGCGCAGCTCATTTCTTTATCGGCTTACTCCGCGCTGGCTGCCGAAGTCCCCGCAATTATCCCCAGACCGGCGCAGATCGAAACCGGCAGCGGCGCTTTCCGGCTGGATGAGAAAACCGTCCTGGTGTTCGACAGCCGATTCGCCGGGGAAGCGGAGCTCCTAACAGACCGGCTCCGCCGGGCCACCGGCTTCCCGCTGCCGGCGGTGAAGGCCGGTAGTCTCGAAATAAACGACGGCGGCCTGAACGTTATCTGCCTCCTGTTCGATACGGCCCACGCTCTCGGCGCTGAAGGCTACGGTCTGGAGGTGACCGACCAGCGGGTGGTGATCCGGGCGGCCGCCCCGGCCGGCGCTTTTTACGGCACCCAGACCCTCTTGCAGCTTTTCCCCCCGGAAATCCTCGGCGCCGCCACCGGCTCCGGCGTGGACTGGACCGCGCCGGCGGTCCGGGTCACGGACCGGCCGCGTTTCGGCTGGCGGGCGTACCTGTTGGACGAGGCCCGGCACTTCCAAGGCATGGAGACAGTCAAGCGGCTCCTGGACCAGCTCGCCCTGCACAAGCTGAATGTCTTCCAGTGGCACCTCACCGATGACCAGGGCTGGCGGATCGAAATCCGGCGCTACCCGGCCCTCACCGCAATCGGCTCCCGGCGCGCGGACACCCAGACCGGCGGCTGGAACAACGAGGCCCGGGCCGGCATGCCCCACGGCGGATTCTACACCCAGGAACAGATCGCGAAGATAGTCGCCTACGCCGCGGCGCGTCATATCACGGTAGTCCCGGAGATCGAGATGCCGGGCCACGCCAGCGCCGCCATCGCCAGCTACCCCTGGCTGGGCACCTCCGGCCGCCGGATCGATGTGGCGGTCACGTTCGGCAGGATGTACGACACCTACAACGTGGCCGACCCCAAAGTCTACGAGTTCCTGCAGAACGTCCTGGCCGAGGTGATGGCCCTGTTCCCCGGGGACGTCATCCATATCGGCGGCGACGAGGTGCGTTTCGACCACTGGCAGGCCAGCCCGCTGGTGCGCGAACTGATGAAGCGGGAGAATCTTTCCGGGCCGGCCCAGGTGCAGCTCTATTTCACCAACCGTATCTCCGCCTTTCTGGAATCCAGAGGCCGGCGCATGATGGGCTGGAACGAAATCCTGGGCGATGACCTCCACGGGTTCCTCAAGGAGACCGGCGGCAAGGAAGTGGCGGCGGAGTCGGGGGGGAGGAAGCTGGCGGCCGGCACGATCGTGCATTTCTGGAAGGGCAGCCTGGAGCTGGCCGAACGGGCGGCCCGGGAGGGCCACGACATAGTCAACTCCCTGCATTCGAGCACCTACTTGGACTACGACTACCAGTCGATCCCCCTGGACTCGGCCTACGCCTTCGACCCGATCCCGCCCGAGCTGGAGGAAAAGTACCAGGCGCACGTGATCGGCATGGGCTGCCAGATGTGGGGCGAATGGATTCCCAGCCGCGAACGGCTCGAATACCAGACCTTCCCCAGGCTCTCCGCCTATGCGGAAGCGGCCTGGTCGCCAAAGGCCGGGCGCAATTTCGAGGATTTCAGGAACCGGCTCGAACGCCAGAAAAAGCGCTGGGACGCGGCGGGGATCGGCTATTACGCCGCCAGGTAGGATATCCGCCTGGATTATGCATATAAATCGGTGCCGTGAAGATTTTATTGAAAATCCCCCTCGATCCCCCTTCTCCGAAGTGGGAGGCGGCTTCCCCCCTTTGCCAAAGGGGGGTCTGGGGGGATTTCAATTACATTTAAAAACAAACATGTAAGCCAATAATACGCCCGGAGGAACCATGACCAGATTACAGCTGATGCGCTTTGCGCCGGCCCTGCTGATAATCGCCTGCGGCCTGGCCTACGCTCCGCTGGCGGCGGAAGAATCTTTCGTGCTGGGCTACTATCCATCCGGGATGCGCGAGCGCCTGCCGGCGGAAAAGGTGAACTTGAAAATTCTGACTCATCTCTGCCACGCCTTTATCACACCCAACCCGGATGGCACTATCCATCACCGGGACGACTTCCTTTACCCCGAGCTGGTGGCCGCGGTCCACGCCGCCGGCCGCAAGATTCTGGTGTCGATTGGCGGCGGGGGCGGCGGCCGGGCGGTGGAGGGTTTCCCGCCGGTGGCGGCCGACCCGGCCCTGCGCCGGAAATTTATCGGCAACCTGCTCGAATTCTGCCGGCAGCATGGCTACGATGGGATCGATTTCGACTGGGAATACCCCCGCGATTCCACCGAACGGAACAACCATGCGCTCCTGGTCGGCGAACTGCGGCAGGAGATCGAGCGGCGGGGGACGGGCCTGCTGATCACCATGGCCAATTCGGGCCGGATCGGTTCGGAGGCGACTTTCGACCACGGCAAGCTCGCCCGCTCTCTCGACTGGTTCAACGTGATGACCTACGACTTCCACGGCCTCTGGAGCGACCGGGCCGGCCACAACGCTCCCATGTATTCGGTAACGCCCCGGGGCACGGGCGCGCCCGAATCGGACTACACGGCTGTGGCCTACCTCACCCGCGAGCTCGGTATCCCCCGCGAAAAGCTGCTGCTGGGGCTTCCCTTTTACGGCTTCGTGCTCGAGGCCAGCGACCTGAACGCTCCCTGTGACGGCGGCCGCTATATCGACTACAGCGAAATTATCACCGGCTGGGCCGCGGGCGGCTGGGAATACCACTGGGACGAACAGGCGCTGGTACCCTGGCTGAGCGGCGATGACCGCCGCCGGATCATCACTTTCGACAATCCCCGCTCGCTGGCGATCAAATGCGATTTCGCCAGGGTCAGCGGTCTGAGGGGAGTGATGATCTGGGCCCTGGGTCAGGACGTGATCGAGGGCGGCCAGCCCCTGCTGGACCTGGTCGGCCGGAAGAAGTGGGATTTCCAGCCGGCGCGCAGATAGGCTTTCGGCCAGGCCTGTGTCCTAATTTTTTTCCGGGAATAATTCCCGAGCTTCGCGTCACTGTAATAGTAGCAGAAGTTGTTTGAGAATTATAATCGTGTTCATTGGTGGATCATTCCCGCCAACTGAAGAAGGAGAAGAGACCATGCTTACCCGTTTCACAACGTTGGTTACCCTGACCGCCGCCCTTGCGCTGTTCACTACGCTCGGAGCCGCCGACACTAAAGCCGGCGAAAAGAAAGCCGTGGAACAAACAGTATGCCCGGTTTCCAGCAAGCCGATCAACAAGGATAATTACGTCGATCACAACGGCAAGCGGGTCTATTTCTGCTGCCAGAATTGCCCGAAAAAGTTCCAGCAGGACGCCGATGCCATTTTGAAAAAGATGGAAGCTGAAGGCATAATGCTGACCAGCGCACCGATGAAGATGCAGGAAGTTTGCCCGGTGAGCGGTGAAAAGATCGATAAGAAGACCTTCACGGATTACCAGAGCCAGCGGGTCTATTTCTGCTGCCCCGGTTGCGTGGACAAATTCAAGAGCAATGCAGCGGCTTATATCGAAAAGATGAAGAAAGAGGGGATCGAGCTGGAAATGGTAGCCAAGTGATTCCCCCTCCCGGGAAACTTACTGGAACTGTCCAGGGAGGAAGGGGAAAGAGGGGGTAGGCCGGACGGTTCCACTATCTTCAGCCGGCCGAAAAAGCCCGGTCAGTGATGGCCGGGCTTTTTCGTGTTTTTGCCAGCCATCCGGGCTGTCACACTCCCTCCGGTTCGCCCTGGGCGCTGCCGCCGGCTGAAGCGGGGAAGTTGACCGCTGGAACGAGCCCCCAAACAAATTCATAAAAAATCGCCCGCCTGCCTCTTGACAACTGAAAAGATTATTATTATTATCTGCGTATCTGCGCATATATACATAAAGGGGCCGCTCCAGTGGAAAACGAAGCCGTCTTATTCAAAGCGCTTGCCGACCCTACCCGGCTCAGGCTGGCCGCGCTGCTGGCCTCGTGCGGCGAGACCTGTGTCTGCTATCTGGCCGGGGCGCTGGCCGAACCGGACTACAAGATTTCCCGCCATCTGGCGGTGATGCGTTCGGCCGGCCTGGTCGAGGCGCGCCGGGAAGGCACCTGGATGCATTACCGTTTATGCGAGGAAAAATCCGCCTTCCACCAGAGGCTTGCCGCTTTTCTGCGCCAGGCCCTGGCTGGAAACGAGGTACTGGCCGGAGACCTCGAAAGAGTGAGGAAAACGTGCTGTGGAGTTTCGAGCTGAAAATGGCTAAGGATAAAAAGCTCAGGGTGCTCTTTCTCTGCACCGGCAATTCGTGCCGCAGCCAGATGGCCGAGGGCTGGGCCCGCGCCCTGAAAGCCCGGTCCATCCTGCCTTTTTCGGCCGGAGTGGTGAAGCACGGACTCAATCCGCTGGCCGTGCGCGTTATGGCCGAACAGGGGATCGACATTTCGGGCCAGGTGTCCAAGACCGTGGACGAGCTGCCCTCCACCGATTTCGATTACGTGGTCACGGTCTGCGACAACGCCCGGGAAAGTTGCCCGGTCTTCCCGGGCCAGGCGCGCATGGTGCATCGCTCATTCGACGACCCCCCGCGGCTGGCCCGGGAGGCCGCGACCGAGGAAGAGGCGCTCGGCCACTACCGCCGCGTGCGGGACCAAATCAGGCGGTTCGTGGAGACTCTGCCCGAATCTCTGGGTGCGAAGAGGTGAAACAGTGGAAAAAGAAAGCGTAATCTTCCTCTGCACCGGCAACTCGGCGCGAAGCCAGATGGCAGAGGGCTTGCTGCGCTCCCTGGCTGGAGACAGGTTCGAAGTTTTCAGCGCGGGCCTGGAACCGCGGGGGCTTAATCCATTGGCCGTCAATGTGATGACCGAAATAGGCATCGATATCTCCAGACAGCAATCAAAGAGTATCGACTTGTATCTCGGGAAAAAGAGTTTTCACCACGCGATCTTCGTCTGCCGGGCCGCGGAGGAAAACTGCCCCTCCATCTACCCTTTCGCCTTGAACAAGTATTCCTGGCATCTGGATGACCCGGCTGCGGCCGGCGGGGAGGAGCAGGAGCGGCTGGCGGTGTTTCGCCGGGTGCGTAATGAGATCGAAAGCAAGCTGCGGCAGTGGATCGGTTCGACAGGCGGCAAGCCGGGTTCCTGAAGAGAAGCCGCAGCCGGGGAAGAGGCGCTCGGTTGCTGCCGCCGAGTGCATGATGAAACCAGGCGGTTCGTGGAAACTCTGGCCGTCTGGCTGGTAAAGACAGTCGAAACCACAACCGAACGGAGGAAAAAATGAGTGGCTGCTGTGGATCGAATAACGACAGCGAAAAGCTGCGCGAGCTGGTGCGCGAGGCCTATGCCGGGATCGCCCGGGAGGGTGGCTCCTGCTGCGGATCATCTGCGGGAACCGGCTGCGGCGAAGTGAGCGTGAAAAGCTTCGCCGAAAGCGTGGGCTACTCGAAAGAGGAGCTCGAAAAACTGCCCGAGGGAGCCAACCTGGGACTCTCCTGCGGCAACCCCACCGCCATCGCCTCGCTGGTCCCCGGCGAAACCGTGCTCGACCTGGGCTCCGGCGGCGGCTTCGACGTTTTCATCGCCGCCGAAAAAGTGGGCTCCGAGGGCCGTGCAATCGGCGTAGACATGACCGCCGACATGCTCGCCAAGGCCAGGCGCAACGCCGAAGCCTACACCCAGCGGAGCGGTCTGCGCAACGTCGAATTCCGGCTGGGCGAGATCGAGCACCTGCCGGTGGCAGACGGCAGTGTGGACGTGGTGCTCTCCAACTGCGTGATCAATTTATCGCAGGACAAGCCCCAGGTCTGGCGCGAAGTAGCCCGGGTGCTCAGGCCCGGCGGCCGGGTGTCGGTGAGCGACCTGGCTCTTTTCAAGCCGCTGCCCGAGGCGATCCGCAGCTCGGTCCGGGCCCTGGTGGGCTGTGTGGCCGGCGCGGTCACGGTCGATGAAACCCGGCGGATGCTCGAACAGGCCGGCCTGACCGCCATCGAACTCACTCCGCGTGGCGAGTACGTACAGTCGCAGGCTGACTGGAACGATCCGCTCTACGGCATGATCATCCAGCATCTTCCCGAGGGGGAAGGTGTCGGGGATTACCTGACCAGTCTCGACATCCGGGCGCGCAAAGCCGAGTAACTATAATGTCGTGGCTCAGCGGATCGCTGTTAGCGATCCGCTGAGCCACGTTGTTCATTAATTACTGTGCAGCTCTAGAAAGCTGTCGCGTAACTCTTTAAGCGGTACTAGCCTATTGGATACGCCAACAAAAATGTAGTCGTACCCATTGAGGGCGTTAGTAGGTTTGACGCCAATGGCATTAGAATTGACCACATCAACTGCCAGTTTGCTTGGGACAACATAATGTTTACCGCGATATTCGACACTTCCGCCTGCCAACACTTTTCCCGCGTCGAAATATGGCGCGGCACCGCTGCGCCGCTGGCGATTGAGCGCCTTGCACTTGAGTTCAGCGCCCGGTACGAGGAGGCCAGCCCGCACTAACTCAGGGAAGCTCACGCGGCCTCTCTCTTCCCGCTGTGGCCGTAATGAAACCGGCCCGGTAGGGTTTATAGGACCTAAAGCAGGAGATTGAGGTAAATCAGGAGTCCCTTCGCCATGGTCGAAGTACCACTTCAGCAGTTCTTCTCTAAGCTCCGGGGGCATCTTGCGCAAATCACTTTCGTTCAACACGATTCCGAGAGACATTGTTGCTCCTTTGTTAAGAAGTTTGTTGAAAATGAGAAAAGTTGAGGGAAATAGCTGTCAAGAGTAGGCCTTCAGGCCAGTTCACTTGCTTCGGCCAGTTGAAAAACCAACTTTTCCATTTCAGTTGCATTGGTATTTTCCTCAACACTCCTTCAGACAATATAACATAAACAGTTTGTTGTGTCAAGGGCACTGCTTAAGGGTACAACAAACAGATTAACGGCTCTAAATAATGACCTATGGGTGTTTCTCGTTTTGAGCTCAGTCTGCTGCCTGCCGATAAGGCAGGCAGCAGACTAGCCACTCAGGTAGAAGTCAGATGGTTGGAGTTCGGGCCTTTACCAGGCCCTGTTCATGCAATGTCTTCACCAGCGGCATAAACCTGAGTCTCGATCTCAAAGATAAAGAGGAGAAAATGAGTGCAATGGATGGAGCGAAAAAGCTGTCTTTTCTGGACCGGTTTCTTACCCTGTGGATTTTCCTTGCGATGGGCCTGGGCGTGGGCGCCGGTTACATTATTCCTGGAACCGAATCGTTCATTAATCGTTTTCAGGTCGGCACGACCAACATCCCCATCGCCATCGGCCTGATCCTGATGATGTATCCGCCCCTGGCCAAGGTACGCTACGAGGAACTGGGCGATGTGTTCCGCAACTGGAAAGTGCTGGGCCTTTCCTTGCTTCAAAACTGGATAATCGGCCCAATCCTGATGTTCGCTCTGGCAATCATCTTCCTGCCCAATCATCCTGAATACATGGTCGGCCTTATTATGATCGGCCTGGCGCGCTGCATCGCCATGGTGATAGTTTGGAATGATCTTGCCGATGGAGACACCGAGTATTGCGCCGGGCTGGTGGCGTTCAACAGCGTATTCCAGGTGCTGTTCTACAGTTTCTACGCCTGGTTTTTCATCACCGTTCTGCCGCCGTATTTCGGTCTGGCGGGCAGCGTTGTTAATGTCACAATCAGTCAGATCGCCAGGAGTGTGTTCATTTACCTGGGGATACCGTTCATCGCCGGGATGCTGACCCGCCTGGTGCTGGTGCGGCTGAAAGGGAAAGACTGGTACCACCGGGAGTTCATCCCGCGGATCAGTCCGTTCACCCTGATCGCTCTGCTGTTTACAATAGTCGTGATGTTCAGCCTCAAGGGCGAGCTGATCGTGACAATCCCTCTGGACGTACTCCGGATCGCCGTACCGCTCTTGATCTATTTCATCCTGATGTTCCTGGTCAGTTTCTGGATGGGACGCAAGTTCGGGGCGGACTACGGCAGGACTGCCACACTTAGTTTCACTGCGGCAAGCAACAATTTCGAGCTGGCAATCGCGGTGGCGGTAGCCGTGTTCGGGATAAATTCCGGGGCGGCGTTTGCCGCAGTGATCGGGCCGCTGGTGGAGGTGCCCGTGCTGATAGGGCTGGTTAACGTGGCGCAGCGATTCCGGAAAAGGCTCGTCTGGAAAACGTAGTACAGGTTTTCCTAAATTTGGTTACGTTGCACTCAATTGAATTCCTCTTTGATTACGCCGAATCAGATGCATGGTGTTTTCTTTATCGTAGGGGCGGACCCATGTGTCCGCCCGTAGTTCGGGAATTTTTCGGAGGTAATCGGGCGCACACACGGGTGCGCCCCTACAAAAAACTCGATGAGTATACCCGAGGCCACACACAAGAGTGCACCTCTGCGGAATATGTAACCTTAATTCCGGTACACCACACCAACTTCCTCTATTTCACCCGCAAATGGATGTAAGTTTCAGGAATCCTCCATCGACTGCCGCGCCACTATTCGCGACTGTTGAAAAAATCCGCGGATAGCTGTAAAGTTGAGTATCTGACCGTCAGGACTTCCCCATCCGTCCACCTGCGTTCGGAGAAAACTATGGCTTTCCGCAGAATTTTCGCCGCCCTCCTGCTCTTGTGTTCTCCCTTCCAGCCCCTTCGCGCCCAGGAAAAGTTCGTCACCCTCGGCCCGGCCGCATACACGGTCACCGATGCAGTCACGGCAGTCGAGGTGGAGGTGAGCCTGGACGAGTTCGTGATCGGCGCCACGGAAGTGACCCAGGCCGAATTCCAGCGGGTGATGGGCTATAATCCGTCGCATTTCCGGGGCGACAACCGGCCGGTGGAATGCGTGAGCTGGACTGATGCGGTCCGCTACTGCAACGCCAGGAGCCTGGCCGAGGGCCTGGCGCCCTGCTACGACCTGGCCGCCGGCAACTGCGACCTCGCCAAATCCGGCTGGCGGCTCCCCACCGATGCCGAATGGGGCCTGGCCTATGGCAAGCCGCAGCCGGGCCAAGAGATCCAGCGCCTGGCCAATATCGGCTCCGCCAACACCAAAAGCCTCGACCTCCTGCGCAGCGAAACCGCCGAAAAAGCCACCTCCCCGGCCGGCAGCTATCCGGCCAACGCCAACGGCCTTTATGACATGCTGGGCAACGTCTGGGAGTGGACCGGCGACTGGGTGTACCGCACCGACCACCCGTTTCCCCTGCACGGCCCGGTGGGTCCGCCGGAGGGAGTCGAAAAGCTGATCCGCGGCGGGTCTTTTTTCAGTCTCTCCAACAACTGGGGCCGCGGCTACCGCTCCTCGATGCCTCCCGGACACGCCAGCCGCTTCACCGGTTTCCGTATCTGCCGCAGCGCCGGCCGGAGTTTCCGCCGCAGCTACGCCGACCCGGCCTGGTTCGAGCCTTACAACCGGGCGCCGGCCGACTTCGCCAACACAAGCGGACCTCTGACCAGCCTCCTGGCCGGCGGCGTTTCGACCAGCGCGGCCTGGGAAAAGAAGCGCGAGGAAATCCGGGCCAAATGGCTGAAAATCCTCGGCACTCTCGCGGACCCGCCCCCGGTGCCCTCGGTGCGGGAAGCCCAGACCGTCGAAGACCCCCTCTACACCGGCAGGCTCCTCTACCTGCAGACCGAACGCGACAGTTGGGAGAAGGTTTACCTGATGGTCCCGCGCCGGGCGTTCGACAAGCCGGTGCCCACGGTGATCGTCCCTTACTACGATGTGGACACCCCGGCCGGGATGGAGCTGGGCGGCCGGAACTACATGCCCCCCAGCGTGCGCTCGTTTGCCTACGTAGCGGTGCAGCACGGCTGGATCGCGGTGGCGGTGCGCTGGTACGGTGAGAGCTACGGCGAGGGTTACGGCGAGGCAGTCTACAACCTCCGCGACCGCCACCCGCAGCTTTCGGGCCTGGGCAAATGGGTCTGGGACTCGCACCGGCTGCTGGACTGGCTGGTGACCCTGCCCGAGGTGGACGCCGGCCGGATCGGCATTATCGGCCATTCGCTGGGCGGCAAAATGACCTTGTACGCGGCGGCTTTCGACGACCGGATCAGGGCGGCGGTGTCCAGCGAACTCGGCCTGGGGATAGACTTTTCCAACTACGAGGACTACTGGTACTTCGACCAGCGGATCAAGGACCACGGCGCGACCGACCACCACGAACTGCTGGGCCTGGTGGCACCCCGGCCGTTCCTGCTGATCGGCGGCGATGAGTACGATAAAAACGAGAGCTGGCACTACATCAATGCGGCGCGGAAAGTGTACGAGCTGTACGGCAAACCCATGCAGATCGGTTATTTCAACCACCATACCGGCCATACGCCATCTCCGGAGGCGGTGAGCCTGGCGATGAAATGGTTCGAGAGGTTCCTGGAAGACAAAGAGTAAGCGCGATACTCCACCTCCACCTTTAAACTTTTTCAAAAGGAGATTTCCAGATGCAAAGACGTGAACTCCTGCTGACCGCGGCCGGATTCGCCGCCGGCGCGCAGGCCGTGACCTGCGCTCCGGGCGAGGCGGTCAAAACCGATGGCCGTCAGTACCTGGAGCTGCGCAAGTACTACCTGGTCAACCGCAGCGCCGCCGCCCGTTTCAACACTTTCCTCGAAAAGGCCGCCCTGCCGGCGCTGAACCGGATCGGGGTGGAGCCGGTGGGCGTCTTCACCGTCACCTACGGCGAAAACATGCCCGGCCTCACGGTCATGATCCTTCTGCCTTTCAGCTCCCTGGAGGCCTGGGCCACAGCCAAGTCCCGCCTGGCCCTGGACGAGGGGTTCAACCGCGACGGCGCGGACGTGCTCGACACATCACAGGCCAACCCGGCCTACCTGCGGGTCGACACCTCGCTGCTGCATTGTTTCAAGGGCATGCCCACCCTGGAAGTACCGCCGCAGAAGAAGGCCGGCAAAGCGCGGCTTTTCGAGCTGCGCATTTACGAAAGCCACTGCGTCAAGCCGGCGCTCAAGAAGATCGAGATGTTCAACGAGGGCGGGGAGATCGAGATATTCCGCAAAACCGGGCTCAACCCGGTGTTTTTCAGCGAGACCCTGGCCGGGACACAGATGCCGAACCTGCACTACATGCTCTGCCACGACGACATGGCGGCCCGGGATGCCGGCTGGGACAGGTTCGCCAAGGACCCGGCCTGGATCGCCCTGCGGGACATGGAGAAGTACAAGGACACAGTGTCGAACATCACGGACGTGATCCTGCGGCCGGCGGAATTTTCGCAGGTGTGAGTACGGCTTAACAGATCCGGACAGAGGTTTGCTCTACTTCTACGTTATCCTGACCTACCTGGCCCTCTTGATCGTGGTGGGCGCGGCCCGCAGCCGGCAGGTGAAGAACGAGGCCGATTTTATGGTGGCGGGCCGGCGGCTGGGCACCGGGGTGCTGATCGGCACCCTGTTGGCCACCTGGATTGGTTCGGGGAGCCTGTTCGGGGGGGCCGGGCTGGCCTACGAACGGGGACTGCCCGCCCTTTGGTTCGATGCCGGCGTGTGGGTGGCGATCGTGGTGCTCTATTTTGTCGCCGGGCGGGTGAGACGGTTCGGCCAGTTCACCGTGCCGGATATCCTCGAAGCCCGTTACAACCCCCTGACCCGGCTGTTGGCCACCGCGGTCACGATCGTAGCCTACACCGCCATCACCAGCTACCAGTTCCGCGCCGGTGGCCTGGTCCTCAACTTCGTCGCCGGCCTGCCGGTCGACACCGGCATCGCCCTCACCGCCCTTTTCGTGATCGGCTACACGGTGCTGGCCGGAATGATTTCGGTGGCCTACACGGACGTGGTCAACGGGATCGTAATGACCGTGGGCCTTTTTGTCACCCTCCCCTTCCTGGTCGGCAGCGCCGGCGGCTGGAAGCTCATCGCCGAAAAACTCCCTGCCAGCCATTTCCAGGTGTTCGGCGACCTGACCGTGGTCCAGGCGCTGGGCTATTCGTGCGCCACGATGCTGCTTTTGTTGGGCGAAGGCGGGATGTACCAGCGCTTCTTTTCGGCCCGGGACGAACGCACCGCGCGAGTTTCGGTGCTGGGCTGGGTGGGCGGCACGATCGTGCTCGAAACGCTGATCGTGGTGCTGGCGGTGGCCGGCAGCGCCCGCTTTCCAGGGATCGATGGCGAAATGGTGATCCTCCACGCGGTGAAAGAAGCCCTGCCCGTGGCGGTGGGCTGCCTTTCCTTGAGCGCGGTGGTGGCGGTGATCGTCTCCACCGCGGACAGCTTCCTGTTGGTGCCGGCCACCAACGTGGCTCGGGATGTCTACCAGCGGTTCATCGACCCCGAGGTGCCGCCGCGGAAGCTGGTGCGGTTCTCGCGGGTGACGGTGGTGCTCCTGGGAGTGGCGGCCTGGCTGCAGGTTAGCTTTTTCGAGCGGGTGCTGGAGATGGCGGTCTACGCCTACACGATGTACGGGACCGGGATCACGCCGGTGCTGCTGGCAGCCTTTTTCTGGAAGCGGGCCAATGGTGCGGGGGCGGCGGCCAGCATTGCCGCCGGGATGACAGTGACCCTGGCCTGGGAAATCGCCGGCCACCCCTGGGGCGTGCCCACGGTATATCCGGCGCTGGCCGCCAGCCTGACCTGCCTGGTGGGGGTGAGCCTGGCCACGGCCCCGCCGCCGGAAGAGAAGTGGCGGCGGTTCAGCGGGAAATGAAGCGGCTATTTGCCTTCGGGCTGGTTGAAGCGGATCGCGATCGCCTCCACTACCACTTCCCGCCGAGTGAATTCGGTGCGCATCTCGCTCGTGTACGAGTTGCTGCGGACCTCGGGCGGCTTCACCACCAATGCGTTTGCGCCGACCTTTTTCGCCTCGGTCACCAACCTTTCCAGAATCTTACTCTCCGATTCGCCGGTGGCGCGGTAGCTGCCGATCACCGTATGCGGAGTGTCCGGGTAGTTGCGCAACAGCCGCACCTGGTCGGTGGGATCGTATTTCTGCCCGGGGCTGGCTGGAGTGTAAGTCATGTGCACGCATCCGGCCAGCACTACCAGCAGAAAGGCCATTAAAACAGCGAGGAACTTAGCGTCTTTCATAATCGGATCTCCCGGCGACAGGTGTATCGGTCATTTTCAATTAATCTCCGTATATTGACTATATGTTCCCGACAAGCTCCCTTTCAAGGTTTTTTTGCTCCGGCCAGACAAAATGCGGCCCGGCCCGGAGCACGCCGACTTCTTTTCGGCCGGACTGAAGCCGGCTCTTAGGGGCCTTCTTCCGAGACTCGGCAACTGTGTCCGAACATATAATCTTGCTTTCTCCCCCCGAGCCTGATATCCTCAAACAGCAGTGTTTCCTGACCGGTCGAATCATTCAGCGGGGCCCGATGGCAGACTCTCTCGACAAACGCCTGCGCCAGCTCGAAAAGGAGCTTTCCCGTCAGCAGGAAGAGATCCGGGCGGTCACCGATGCCTGTCGCAAGATCACCTCGAGCCTGAACGTGGAAGAGGTGCTGCGCTTCATCCAGGAGAGCGCGCGCAAGCTGATGAGCGCCGACAGCAGTTCGGTGATCCTGCTCGACTCCAGCGGGGCGAGCCTGCAGATCGCCAGCTCCACGGGCGTCAAGGAGGAGGAGGTCCTGGGCCTGCGTTTCCCGGCGGAAAAAGGGATCGCCGGCTGGGTGATCCAGAACCGGGAAGCGGTGGAGGTCAACGATGTCGATTCCGACCCCCGCTTCTACCCCCAGATCGACCAGATTTCCGGTTACCGCACCCGCAGTGTGGCCTGCGCCCCGATGATCTTCCGCGACAAGGTGCTGGGCGTGGTCGAAGTGCTGAACTACGAACAGGGTGTCGGTTTCCCAGCCGAAAAGCTCGAACTGTTCACCACCTTCGCCGACCTGGCCGCTATCGCCCTGAACAACGCAATCAGTTTCGATGACCTGAGCCAGGACTACCAGTTGCTCTCCGAGCAGGTTCGGGCCGAGGGGATTTACACCAGCCGCAACGCAAAAATGCGTAAGGTCTACCAGCTCTGCCACAAGGTAGCCCCCCTGGAAAGCACGGTGCTGATCCGGGGCGCCAGCGGCACGGGCAAAGAGCTGCTGGCAGATCTGGTCCACAGTCTCTCGGGCCGCAAAGACAAGCCGCTGGTGAAGGTCAACGTGGCCGCGCTGCCCGAAAACCTGGTCGAAAGCGAGCTGTTCGGGCACGAGAAAGGATCATTCACCGGCGCCACTTCACGCAAACATGGTAAATTCGAGCTGGCCAACCGGGGTACGATCTTCCTGGATGAAATCGGCGAGCTGCGGCCGGAGGTGCAGGTCAAGCTGCTGAGGTTTCTGCAGGAGCATACTTTCGAGCGGATCGGCAGCAGTGAAATCATCCGGGTGGACGTCCGGATCATCGCCGCCACCAACCGCGACCTGGAGGGGGCGATCCAGACCGGCGGGTTCCGCACCGACCTGTTCTACCGGCTCAATGTCGTACCGATAGAGGTGCCCCTGCTGCGGGATCGCACGGAGGACATCCCGCTATTGGTGGAATTCTTCATCAAGAAGTTCAACAGCGAACTGAACCGGAAAGTGGAGGGGATCAGCCGGCAGGCGCTGGGCATCCTGACCGCCCATACCTGGCCGGGCAACATCCGCGAGCTGGAGAACATTATCGAGCGGATAATGGTGATGCGCGAGGCCGGCGTGATCGTTCCGGATGACATTCCCGGCGAGATAGGGCAGGAGCGGGCCGCGCCAAGGAAGACTGCCCAGGAAAACCACCTCTACGGTGGCGGAATGGGCAAAATGATGTCGGCCGAGCGCGAGCTGATAGTGCGGACCCTGGAGGCCAACGGCTTCAACCAGTCGCGCACCGCCCGCGAACTTGGCATCACCCTCAACCGGCTCCGCTACCGGATCAAGCAGTACGCCATCGAAATCCGGAAATGAATCCCACCACCCTGCAGTTTGTCAATATTGACAAACTACCGTTTGTGTTTTTTCACAAATATTTGTGAATTTTCACAAGCCGTAAATCCCAGCCGGAACCCACCGCAATAAAGCGGTTCGATCCATCTTCTTGAAATACCTCATTTTACGATAAAACGAATCATCATCCCGGATCATGGCACGCGCCTTGCCCTTATCTGATACCGGCTGGCAACGAAACCGGTCTTCGCCCGGTAAATATCAACCCGGGCACTCAAACGGTGGGATGTGACAGCAGGAGCAGGGATTCCTGTAACGCCGGGCGAAGACCGGTGCCTTCTTGCCGGACCGACAAATGAAACCGTCTTACTGCCCCCGGCAGAGGATCGCTGGCCGGGGTTATCCGGAAAGGGCACATTGGCCCTAATGAAAAGTTAACCTGGCGGGGAACCAGACATCCGGGGAAGATCGCAATTCCGCTCCGGTTCAGCGTTCCTCTGCCGGGGGCAGAAAGATTAGACCCATCCGAGCCGATACCAGTAAAGGCCAGCCTCATTCGACTCGCAGTCCTTTTCGCTTCCTCATTTTTCCACCGGCAGTTGCAAGGTCATTTCGGGGAGGCAAACATGGGAGCGCCACTGTTGTCGCGGATCATTTCCGTGGCTTTAGTCCTTTTTCTGACCGTCAGCCCGAACCCGGCGGCCCGGGAGACAACCGGCGGCCGTCTGGCGGAAGGAGCCAGCCTGCGGCTAACTGCGGACTCGATCGAACTGGTGCTTGCCGACGGATCGGTGCTGAGCGCAGCCAGGGATTCGCTCGATGGAGACATCCTGGAGATCCCGGCGGACAGTCCGCTCGATAAAAAGCGGTTGGAGGACGCATTCGCCAGGCTGAGCGCCAGCCTCGACTCCCGCACCGGACTGCCAAAGGCGTTCTCTCTGGCCCAGAACTCGCCGAACCCATTCAACCCGGCCACCACGATCAGCTACGCCATCGCCTCGGACGCGGGAAAGGTCGGGGTCATTCTGGAGGTGTTCGACATCCGGGGCAGGCTGGTCCGGACCCTGGTGAACGAAGTACATCAGCCCGGCCAGTACAGCTACTTCTGGCAGGGCACGGACGACTTCGGCAGACAGCTCGGCAGCGGCATCTACTTCTACCGGATGAAGGCCGGGAAATGGGTGGCGACGAGAAAAATGGTAATTCTGAAATGAATTTTCTGCAAAAGCCTTTCGGGCCGCCTTTGGGCCACGAAGTTCGACCTTCCAAGCCAGGCATCCCCGGACCTCCCGGTTCGATGCGGGCCGAGATGCTCCGGGCACCGCTTCTGGAGTCCCGTCACCTCAGCCGATTCACTCACGGCAACCACGAGCCCCCCTTGCCGTGATACAGGAAGCCCCGGCCAGGGAGCAGACCGGGGCTTTCGGCTTTTATCCAGCAATCGCACCATTCGTAATCCACACCACGCCACACCCAGCCAGGCGGGCGAACATAAGGTTCGCCCCTGCGGCCGGGCCCGGTCAATTTCCCGGATTTGGCGGGCTTGCCCCGGGCGGGCCGGCACGGTCATTGCCAGAACCACATTTCAGGGACAGCCGCGGTGACGGCGAAATACAATGACCGTGCCGGCCCGCCCGGCTCCCAAGGCCTGGAATACCACCCGCCAGGGATCATTCGAGAGTGACCGTGAACTCCCAGGGCGTCTTGAGGTCGGTTTCGAACAGCAGCGACCCACCCCGGCTGGTGACGCCCTCTTTTTCCACTCCCTCGGAGCTGACCCGGTAGCGCCTTTCCGCAGGTAATCCGGTCACCACGATACGGCGCTTACCCGCCGGAAGAGTGAATTTGTAGACGCCCTGCGCCCCGGCGTCCTCGCAGAAAAGGACCGCGGCTGCCGGAGTTACCGCTCCCAGCAGGGATTTTTCCTCGATCAGCGAGGCATCGGTGATGTAGGTCACGGGTTCGGCGGAAAACACTTCCAGGGCGTGCAGGAATCCGGTCTCCCGGCCCTGGTCGGCGGCGGAAACTTCCATCCGCCAGGCTCCCCCCTCGGCGTCTCCGCCTTTACTGGTGGCGTAGTTCACGCTGTCCACCAGGAACTCCTTACCGGGGCCGCCGATCTTTTCGAACACGGCCGGCTCGGGCAGCAGCGTGACGCTCATCAGCACCCCGCCGCTGTTGCGGCCGCCGCGGCGGTTGATCTTGACCACGTTGGCGAACCGCTCCGGCTCCTCGATCGAATGCAGAAGCCACACCTTGCGGAACGAGGGATCGCGGCTGGCGACGCGGTCGCGCACCACGATCGTCGCTTTCAGCAGCCCCTCGCCGCCGAATACGACCGCGAAGGTCCTTTCGACCAGTTGCGCCTTGCCGCCATAGCCGGCGGTGGCGTCTCCGGTCACGACCGCCCAGCCCTCGGCCTCGCTCACGTCCGCGTTCACCACCCTGGCGATCCTGAACTTCGGATCGGCGATACCCTCCAGGCCCACCGGATTGGCCCCCTCGTCGGGGTAAAACTGGCCGCCGTCGGCCTGGACCGTCTTGCCGCGGTAGACTGTCTTTTCACCCGGCTCGCGCACCAGCAGGGTGTTGTGCGCAATCGTGCGCTGGAAGTAATTGAGCCAGTGGTCGCTGTCGTAGCCGGACCCCTCGCCCTCGTAGATGCCGGAGTCGATCGCCAGCGCTCCCCGGCAGTAGAGCTGGAAAGAGAGCCGGTCGAGGTGGTCGTGGTTCTTGGCGAAAAGCGGCATCACCTTGTACAGGCCCACCAGGTCGTCCTCCCCCCAGCCGGTGCGCATCAGCAGGGTGCCCACCGGTCCACCCAGCCAGCGGAAATGCGGCAGGTCAGCCAGGTCCTTGGGCTGACTGGAGCCGTCCCGCCGGATTACGTCCTCGATCGCGGTCCAGGCCCGGCCGGTATCGCGCAGCCGCAGGTATTCGCCCAGGAGGTACGGGTCGTGGTACTGGACTGCCCCGTAGAGCAGCATCTGCACCAGCCAGGGATGGGTCCAGACATTTTTTTTCGGATCGTCCGGGGCCAAACCCACCCAGCCGTTCTGGTTCATGTCATCCAGCCAGTCGTCGCCGTTGCGCAGAAGCTGGCCGCCCGGCCGGCGGGTGTAGAGCCAGTAGTAGCCCACCTCGCGGTAAAACGGGAAGCGGCTGAAAAGGTCCACTCCGGTAGCCTTGAAGAGCAGCATCAGGAGCCGGACGTCGCCGTTGAAATGGGTGACGCCGTAGCTGTTGCCCTGGCTGGAGGCGCCGAAACGGTAGAACACGTTCTTGGCGGCGAGCTGGGTACGGGTCACTTCCAGGGCGCGCTCCCAGATCGAGGGATCGAGATCGTGAAAGGCGATCCCGGCCGGGACGTGGGCATCCGCCAGGTGGTTCACCAGATGGCCGGCGTGCGGAATCTGGTCATGCAGGGGCAACCCGCCGGCCTGCTCCAGTTGCCAGCGTACGCCCTCGAAGAGCTGCCGGCGCTGATCCTCGCTGAAACGGTCGTAACACCAGTCGTAGACTATGGATTCGGGCCAGACCCGGTAGGCATTGAGCAGGTCGTCGCCCGTCTGGTCGCGCCTGGCAGCCAGGTCCAGCGCCGAGGAGATCGCCTGCCCGGCGAATCTTTCATCCCCGGTCACCTGCCAGCCGAACGCAGAGGCCAGCATGCGTTCAGTCGGCCGGTCGCTCTTGGAAAGGGCAAGGATCGCGTTCCATTCTGTTTTATGAGTGGTCCGGATCCTCTCCCGGACGGCCGGCAGGTCCTCCGGCCGCAGGAAGAGCCGGGGCCGGTCCGGGTAAAGAGGGAATTCGCCCTCGACCGGCCGCAGGTCGGCCAGCCATTCGGGAGTCGGTTCGGCGGCCGGGCTTGTCTCCGGCTCGGCTTCCCGGCCCTTTCCACAGGCGGTAAAGACCACCGGCAGCGCCAGCAGAACCAGTAGGGTCGAAATAGTCAGTTTCATGGGTCTGTCGCTCCGCGTAAGATGGTTTATGGTCTTCCGTTTACATTACGATCCATAGTGTCTCTCTCTGTAAAAACCGGCGCTTCCGCCACAACGTCCCATCCCTGTCCCTTTATCCCACACAATGAAACGCAATCCAGTCAGGTGTTGACCGCGAGCCGAGCTAACGGATAAGTTAAACCATAATCATTCTCTCTCGCAATAACAGCCGCTATCCGGCTTCGTCGAAATGGCGCTGAGTCCGACGTGGACCTGTCATTTAACAGGCTCTTACCGGAGGCGGCCGGCTGTGGCGCGGACAGCGACCGGCTGACGGTTTATCTGAACTGGCTCAGGCTGACCGAATAAAACTCTCCGGAGGCAAGTGAACCATTTAGCGCAACAAAGTGTATGAAAGAAACATGCAAGACTGCAAACCGGGGTAAAATCCCTGGTTTCGTAATCCCTCGAAGTAAAAGCCGACTGGAGACGGCTCATTCCAAGCCGGAGCGTCCCTGCCGTAGACAATTACTAAAAATTCCAACTGTGTCATTTCTGAGAGGCGGCTATGGCCGACATCAATAAAAACCGAAGCCTTAAAAAATTCATCCTGGTCTGGATGGGATTCCTGGTCGCCTGTTTTGCCATCATGACCGTGACCCTCGTTATAAGTACAAATAAGTTGCAACGGATGTCAGACCAGATTTTTACCGATGCTATGGCTCTGGATTATGCTCACCGGCTCGAAATCGACATTCTTGAACAACGGCGGGAGGACCTGCTGTGGAAATTGACCGGCAACGAGTTGTCCTTCAAGCAAAAAAGTAAAGAGCTCCAGGACCTGGAGAATAATTTTAAGGAGCTTCGCAGTTATGTGACCACTGGTAAGGAACATACAATAATCAATGAAATTGAACGCAAGCTTGCCCTGTTCATCGCGGCCACTACTACAATTCCACAAATCGGGATCGAGAGGATCGGCCTGATGACCGACAGCCTGCTTGTGGATGTAGAGAAATACAGAGATCAGAACCGTAAGCAGATGGCCGAAACGATCGCAGCCAGCGACAGGCTCGATGCGCTGGTGGACAGATGGTCGCTGGTCATGGTCGTCCTGGTAGCTCTGGTAGTCGCCGCCTGCTCGATTATCCTCATCAAAAGAATCATCCACCCAGTCCTAAACCTGATCGACACTTCCGAAAAATTCGGCCAGGGAGATTTCGAGGTGCGGGCGCCGGTCTACCGCAAGGATGAAATCGGCGACCTGTGCGTCACCTTCAACGGCATGGCCGCGGACATCCAGAACCATCTGCAGGAAAGACGAAACTTTATCGCCGCGGTGGCCCACGACCTGAAAAATCCCCTGGTCGTCATCGGGGCGGCGGCGCGCAAATTGAACAGAGACGAGACCAGCCCCGAGGAACGCAATGTCTGGCTGAACTACATTATCCAGGACGTGGACCATCTCGAACATCTGCTCGGCGATCTGATGGATTCAGTCCAGATAGAATCCGGGAAATTCACTCTGCACAAAAAGGAGCTGGAACTGACTTCCTTCGTAAACTGCATCCACCAGCGCCAGGAATCCATAGTGAAAAGCCACCAGCTCGTTTTCGAGGGGAAAACCGAATGCTGGATCCAGGGAGATTCCAGAAGGATCGAAAGAGCGGTCCTGAACCTCCTGTCCAATGCCTATAAGTATAGCCCTGAAAAATCCACGATACTGCTGAAAGTGGAAAAAGATGGCCAGTCGGCCAAGCTGATCGTCAAGGACGAGGGATTCGGTATCGAAGAAGACGAGATCGCAAAAATATTCCTGCCGTTCAGGCGCGCCAGCCGTACTCAGGGCGTGGCCGAGGGATGGGGGATGGGCCTTTTCTCGGTGAAAAAAATTGTGGACGGCCACGGCGGCACAATCAATATTCTAAGCCGGGTGGGCGGCGGCACCACGGTGGAAATCGTTTTTCCAGTCTGCCGACCGGAATAGAAGCCGGGTGCGATACTCGGTCTTTTCAGGGAACGGCCTTGTGCAGATAGAAAAATTATGGCGGTTATCCCGAGCGGCGGGGCGGGCCGGCACGTTCATTGCAAGAACCACTTGGCAGGAAGACCCCGCGAGTGTCGGCGCTCCGCAATGAACGTGCCGGCCCGCCCCCTCCCGGGGTCGTTTACACCGAGTAGACTCTATGGATATCGAAACCCTGAACCTGGTGGGCACTCCCTGCCCGCTGAACTTCGTCACCATCAAGACCACCCTCGACCGGCTCGACCCCGGCGTGCGGGTCCGCGTGCGCCTGGACCCCGACCCGGTGGGCAGCGACGTGGCGGCCAGCCTGCGCGATAACGGCTACGATGTATTGTCGGTGAGCGTGGAAGCGGAGGCTTACGTGGCCGTGGTACGCAGGCGTCCCCTGGTCAGCGCCTCGGGTTCCGCCGGGTACCGCAGGCGAAGCGAGGGCGGCTGCACCAAGACCGGCCGGCGGAAGAATCTCCGGTAGGACCACCAATAAATCAGGGATTGGAAGGATTGCTGGCGGTCGCCCGACACCGGACACACCCCGCCCTGCTTTGCCCCGATAAAGCGGGGCTACGCAGGGCACCCCTCTTTGTAGAGGGGACTGCTTGGCCCGGCCCCGCACCAAAGGCTTTTCCCGGGATTGCACGTAGGGGCGGTTCGCGAACCGCCCCCTTTTCTTTGGCCCAGCCAGCCGTAGGGGCGAACCTCGTGTTCGCCCGGTGGGCTGGGCAAATTCCGGTGCGTCCCGCTGCCAATGGGGAAAATCATTGTATGGCCGGGCCAGCCTATTTGCCGCCGAGCTCGCGCCAACGGTAGCATTCCACGACATGGTCGTTGACCATCCCGGTGGCCTGCATGTGGGAGTAGACGATCGTGGGGCCCACGAAACGGAAGCCTCTTTGTTTCAAATCCTTACTGAGCGCTTCCGCCTCGGGAGTGAAAGCCGGGAGCTGTTTGAGGGAAGTCCAGGCGTTGACTATCGGCCGGCCCTCGACGAAGCGCCAGACGTAGGAATCAAAGCTGCCGAACTCTTCCGCCACCTCCAGGTAACAGGCCGCGTTGGCGATTGCCGCTGTTATTTTCAGCCGGTTGCGGATGATCCCGGGGTTGGACAGTAGTTCGAGGATTTTCTTTTCGTTATAGCGGGCCACTTTGTGCGGGTCGAAATTGTCGAACGCCTGGCGGTAGTTTTCTCTTTTGTGCAGGATGGTTTTCCAGCTCAGGCCCGCCTGGGCGGATTCCAGGGTCAGGAATTCGAAAGTTTTCCGGTCGTCGTGGAGCGGCACACCCCATTCGGTGTCGTGGTATTCGAGCATGAGGGTATCGTCCGTGGGCCAGGCGCAGCGGTCGGGCATTTTATAATCCTCACTCTTTATAGATTCTCTCTCTTATTAACTCCATATCCCCCTCCGCATTCGCCGGGGCCTGCGTAAACCGGCTCACCACCCAGATCACCGCTAAGGCCCCGAAAAAGCCCGGCACCATCTCGTAAAGCCCGGTGCTCTCTTTGAAAAATAACGCCCACAGCACCGTGATCGAAAAACCCGAAATCATCCCGGCCACGGCCGCGGCCAGGGAGGTCTTCTTCCAGAACAGGGACGCGATCACCACCGGGCAGAACGCGCAGCCGATCCCGCTCCAGGCGAACAGCACGAACCAGAAGATGAGCCGGCTTTCGGTGAGGCTGAAAAAGAACGACGCCACCCCCACCACCACGATCATGACCTTGCCCCAGAACACCAGCTTCTCCTGCGGGGCTGCCGGGTTCACCACTTTCTGCCAGACATCCCGTATCACCGCCGAGGACAGCAGGATCATCAGGCTGTCGGCCGTGGAGATGATGGCGGCCAGGACGATGGCGATGAAAATCCCGGTCAAGTACGACGGGAACAGGTGGGTGGCCACGGCCGGCATCACCGCCTCCTGGTCGGCCAGACCGCCGAACAGCACCCGGCCGGCCATGCCGGTGACTACCGCGCCGGTATCGACAATCAGGATGAAAACCACCGCCACCCATTTGCCCAGCCCCAACTCCCGGGCGTCCCGGGCGGCGATAAAACGCACGAAAAGCTGCGGGCTTCCCATGAACGCCAGTCCCACTCCCAGGAAACCGGCGATACTAATGACCCCGGCCAGGCTCCAGCCGGTGGGGCCGGCCACGTCCAGCAGCACGGGATCGATTCCCCGGATCGACGACAGCATCTCGGCCAGGCCGCCGCAGTTGGCCACCGCCACCACCGGCAGCACCATCAACCCCAGCAACATCAGCGAGCCGTGGAAGAAGTCGGCGCGGGCCACCGCCTTGAGGCCGCCCAGCACTGTGTAGAACAGGATAATACCCAGGCCGATCAGCGTGCCGGTGATAAAATCCATCCCCAGGAAAGCCTTGAAAGCCTTGCCGGTGGCGGTGATCTGCGCGGCGATGTAGCTGGTGACCATGGTGACCAGGATCACCGACCCGGTGATCCGCAAGAGGTGCCGGCGGTCGGCAAAGCGGTCTTCGAGGTAGTCGGGGACGGTGATCGAGTTGTAGCGGTCGGTGAGGAGCTTGAAGGGCCGAGCCATGAAAAACCAGCTCAGACCCACGCCCAGCATCTCGCCGGCGATGATCCACACGGCGTGCAGGCCCACGGCCCAGCCCATGCCGGTGAGGCCCAGCAGGAGCCAGCTGCTCTCGCCGGTGGCGTTGCTGGAGAAGGCGACGATCCAGTAGCGGAGCTTCTTGCCGGCCGCGTAGTAGCCGTCCAGCGAATCGGTCTCCCGGCGGCTCGTGATCCCGATCGCCACCAGCACCAGAAAGTAAAGCACCATGGTCAGAACCAGCACGGCCTTTTCCATTATCGACTCCTCGCTCCTGGTGGATAGCTCCTCGGCGGCGTGAGCGGCCGGTCGTATATCATATTAATATAAGAGCGAAGCCCGGAAAAAAAAGAGCGCGGAGCCCCTGACGGGACTGCCGCGCTTATAAGCCAGACATTTTTGATTCCAGAGGCCACGGCTCAGCCAAACCGGACCTCCCCCCCGATATTATCCTGCCTGGCTTAAATCTCTGGCCCCGGCGAGTCTGACTTTTCCCCTCACCGGCCCAACCATCCGCTCCCGGTCAACTCGCCTTGGCCGAAGCTTTTTCTTTCTCCTCCATGTTCTCCCCGTTCAATTCGCCCAGCCGGTTGGTCAGCGTGCCGCACTTGAAAAACTGCTGCATCCTGCCGGACTGGTTCTGAACCACGATCTGCGCCAGACTCATGTGTTCGCAGGTAAATTCCGGATCGGTGTTGTTGCAGTAAACCGTACGCGGCAGAGCGTTGCCGCCCAGTCCGGGATAAGGCTTCTTTTTGCCGTACGGACAGATCTCCAGGATGCCGCGCAGCTTATCCTCGTAGTTCTCCAATGTCAGCTCGCGCATCTGGAACATCTCGGCCACGTCCACTATAACCGGCCACATTAACGGGTTCTTGCGATACAGCTTCACCAGTCCCAGGATCACCCGCACGATTCCGGTGCGCAGACCCAGCTTAGGTCCCAGCACGCGAAGCTGAATCGGAGTAAAGCTGAAGCGCGTCCGGTAAGGCATGGGGCCGATCATCTCATCGACCAGGTTGGCGACGTAGAGCAGGACCGCCGCGGACCGGGACTTTTCTTCGTCCAGGTTGATCCGGTGCTGGTGCGCGATGATCCGCCTGATCTCATCCCGGGTCTGGGGCAGCAGGGTCATCTTCTGCTCGTCGAAAATGGCGAGCGAGTGGCGCACGTGCGTGTCCACGAACACTTCCAGCTCGCCCACGCCCATGTCGTCCAGCGCCTCCAGACGGGGATACTCCACGCAGCGCAGCATCCCCATGTCGTGCTGCAGGGCGGCGATACCCAGGTTAATCAGGGAGATCAGCGACAGCTTCTGCCTGATTCCCAGGCCGACCGCCAGCAGGGTGGTGCGGAAAGTGTGGTCCAGAATCTGGGCCAGGGGTCCAGCCTTTTCCCGGAAGGCGTTCTTGAAGCCGTAAACCGCGACCGCCATCTCCGGGTTGGCCAGGATTTTCTCCACCACCCGCTCGACTTTCTCGCGCAGTTCACCTGAGTCGAAGAAATTCGGCACCTTATCGCCCGACTCCACCTTTTTCATCGCCGTGCGCAGGTCGTCGATCAGCAGAGAACGGACCTGATCCAGAGTGATCTGGGTCTGCTCGATATCGACGAATTTCGGCAGGGGATGTATCTGCGTGGCAAACCTCTGGATCGAGTCGATGGACTTGGGATCGAGCCCGTCCGGGACTTCCTTGGGCGTGATCAGGTAGCTGCCTGCCTTGAGTCCGACCGCGTTCGCCAGCGGCATGCCGGGTATAAGATCATCCACATGAACCAGCACTTAAGCCTCACCTTTTTCCGGATACAAGTTTAAACGTTCTCTTTTCCTGGATATCCAGCCATCCCGGGATCAGCCGGCTTTGTCAGTCCAGGCCTTTCCCGGCCTGCGGGACACTCACCGAGCAGTTCTCTCCCCAGGCGGCGGCTTCCTCCTCGATAAGCCTTTCAACGATCTCGATCAAAATCTCCGGCCGGCAGGGCTTGTCCACGATCTCCCGGCAGTTTCTGTCGCGGAGCTTGGCTTTCAGCGGCCTGTCGCCGAACCCGGTCAGGCAGACGACCGGCAGATCGATTCCTTCCTTCCGCAGCCGGTCGATCAGCCCGACCCCGCTGATTCCCGGCATTATCACGTCGGTCAGCAGCAGTGTCACCGGCTCGCCCGCATCCCGGCAGGCGATGGCCCCGGCGATCGCCTCCTCGCCGCTGGCCGCCGCGGTCACCCGGTAGCCGCGCGCGCGAAAGATGATGCTCAGGGTCTGCCGCGCGTGCTTTTCGTCCTCGGCAATCAGAATGTTTACCGGCATCGGGCTCTATCTTCCTTTCAGTGAAAATCCTGTGAACTTTATCAGATAGACCTATGGAAGTTTCGTGCCGGAATTGTCTTTTCTTATAACTTGTTTATAATTAAGTACATACATAATACAGGCAAAAATTCAAAATTGGCCCTTTATCAATATTTATTGACAGCCGCCGCAGTTCGAGCCGGGCAAAAGCCGTGGGCGCAAGCGCCCGGGCAGCGAATCAAAGAATCTTTACATATCAAGAAAAATTGATGGGAGCGAAGCGGGTAGTCAGTCCGAGGGGCGCTTGAGGCGCTGGTTGAGGGCTTGGGGAGAGATGCCGAGAAGATTGGCGGCGGCGCGCTGGTTGTTGCCGGTGCGGCGGAGGGCTTCCTGTACCAGCAGCTCGTTGGCCTGCCTGAGGGTGGGAAGCTTTTCCAGCCCGGCGTAGACACTCGCCTGGCCGGCCCCCCCCGACTGTTCGAGGCCCCTGGGCCGGGGAGGCTCCACGCCGGTTTTTTTCAGCAGAGAGCGGGCGGTGAGCCTGCCGTCGCGCTGCTCGCTGACCGCATCCAGCACCATCGCCTTCAGCTCGCGGACGTTGCCTGGAAAGTCGTAGTTTTCGAGGCTTTCGGCCAGGCGCGGTTCACAGGCCGGGAGCGGCTTGCCGAACTCGCGGCAGGCCAGCCCGATAAAATGGTCCAGCAACAGCGGCAGGTCCTCGCGCCGCTGCCTGAGCGGCGGCAGGTGCACGTGATGGTTGCGCAGGCGGAAATACAAATCCCGGCGGAAGGCGCCCTGCTGCTGGAGGGAGACCAGGTCGGCCTGGGTGGCGACGATAATCCGGGCCTCGATGGGCTTGGGCATGTCGGAGCCGAGCGGGTAGTATTCGCGGTGATCGAGCAGCCGGAGGAGCTTGATCTGACTTTCGGCGTCCAGGTCGCCGATCTCGTCCAGGAAGAGGGTGCCGCCGGCAGCTTTTTCGACCAGCCCGGCGCGGGCGCTGTCGGCCCCGGTGAAGGCGCCCTTGACGTGTCCGAAAAGGGTATCGGAGAAGACGTTGTCGTCCAGGCCGGCCACGTTCACCGCCACGAATTCGCCCCTGCGGCGGCTCAGCCTGTGCAGCGCCTCGGCGATCAGCTCCTTGCCCGTGCCGGTCTCGCCGGTCACCAGCACCGGGTGCAGTCCGCCGGCGATCGCCTCGCAATACTTGAAGATGGAGCGGAGCTTTTCGCTGCGGGTTACTATCTGGGCGAAGGCCGCGGGGTCCTCGAGCCCTTCGCCCAGCATGTGCTGGCGGAGCTTGAGGTTTTCGTGTTCGAGCTCGCGCACCTCGATCGCCCGCCGCACGCTGGGCAGCAGCCGGCCGGCATCGACCGGTTTCTGCACGTAGTCGAAGGCCCCCTGCTTCATACACTGGACCACGATGTGCACCTCGCTGACACCGGTGACCATAATCACGGGCAGGGAGGGGTAGTCACGGTTGAGCCGCTCGAGAATCTCACTGCCGGAAAGGTGCGGCATGATCAGGTCCAGCAGCACCAGTTCCACCTCCTGTTTCTCCAGGAGCGGAAAGACCTGGCGCGGGTCCTGGTAGAGCAGGGTGTTGGAAAAGCCGCCGGCTCTCAGGGCCACGTCGAAGCTTTTCAGGGTGCGGGGCTCGTCATCCACGATCAGGATCGGCCGCCGCGGGTATTTTACGCGCTCGACGTCGATCAGCCCACCTCCTGCGTCTGCGACCGGACCCCGTTATCCTCGGCCGGAAAGCAGATGGACACCACCGTGCCCCGGCCTACTTCGGAGTCGAACTCGAGGCGGCCGCCGTGGTCCTCCATGATCCCGGAACTGATCGAAAGCCCCAGGCCGGTACCCCCGCGGTCGCGCCTGGTGGTGAAGAACGGGTCCATCACGTGCGGCAGGGCCTCCGGGCTGATCCCCTCCCCTTCGTCTTTCACCATGACCAGAACCTCGTTTGCCGGCCCGGCGAAAGCGGTACTGATTTCGACCGCCTGGCTCCGGTCGGTCAGCGCCTGGCAGGCGTTCTGCAGGACGTTTATCACCACCTGCTCGATTCGCTGGAAGTTGCCGTAGACCAGGGGCAGGCCGGCGGCATAATCGACCCGGAAGCGGTCAGTGCTCTTTTTGATCTGGTTGGCCAGGAGCGCCAGCACGATCCTCACCACCTCGTTGAGGTCGACTTTCTGGTCAAGGGAGGAGTTGTCCTGGCGGGCGTAATCGAGCAGGTTTTTGACGATGCTGTTTATCCGGTCCGCCCCGTCTGTGATCCCCTCGAACAGCTCGGGCACGTGCCCGCGCATTTCGGAATAGGGGATGTTGGCCAGCATGAAGTCTCCATTCTGCTCATAGTATTTCTCCAACAGCGGAATGCAGCTTTCCCAGGCGTTGCGCAGTATCGGGGCGTTCATCATGATAAAGTTGTTGGGGTTGTTGATTTCGTGAGCCACGCCGGCCACGAGCACACCCAGGGAGATCATCTTGTCGGCCTGGATCAGCTGCAGGCGTCTTTTCTCCCTTTCTTCTTCGTCCCTGACCCGCTGGGTAATGTCCTCGTAAGCCCCCAGCACTCCCACCACCCGGCCGTGGCTGTCCCGCAGGGGCATTTTGCTGGTTTCGAGCCAGAGCTGGCGGCCGTCCGGAGTTTCGAGCGGCTCGACAATCCTGTAGATCGGCTCGCCGCTTTCGATCACCTGCCGGTCGTGCTCCCGGAAAAATCCGGCCTGCGCCGGATTGGGAAGCAGGTCGTAATCCGTTTTCCCCCGGACCCGGTCGGGCCGGTCGAGGCCGAGATCGGCGGCGAACTGGCGGTTGGCGCCCAGGAGAACACCGTTCCGGTCTTTCCAGAAAATACGCTGCGGCACGCTGTCGAGCACCAGTTGCAGCATGCTCCGCGAGCCGATCAGCTCCTCCTCGGCCAGCTTGCGTTCAGTTATGTCGCGGCTGATTATCTGCACTCCCACCAGGCCGTCGTCCCGCCTGACCGCAGTCGAAAAAACCTCGAACCAGTGCGTTTTGCCTTCGGTTCGCCGCACTGGCAGCACGTACGGTTCCACCGGGTTGCCCCGCAGCAGGCTGAGGAATTTGCGCTGCATGTAGCGGACGTCCTGTGGATCAAACTCGGTAAGGTTCCAGAACTTCCGGCCGATCAGGTCCTGCCTGGGGCGGGCGATAAAATCGAGGGCGGCGCGGTTGCAGTCGAGAATAGCGCCGCGCAGGTCGAGCATCAGCACCGGGTCCGGGGAGGACTCGAAGAGCATCCGGTATTTTTCCTCGCTCAAGCGGATCGTTTCCTCGGCCTTCTTCCGCTCGGATATGTTGCGGGCGACGCCCTGGGTGCCGACGAACCTCATCTGCCGATCGGCTCCGGCCTCGTACAGACCCCCGGCATCCACCAGAAAGACCGGGGAGCCGACAAAGTCCTGTTCAGTGACCTCGAACGGCACCTCGGTGCTGTCCTTGGTCAGCAGCTTGATTTCGGCCAGCCTCGTACTGCGCTCGCCGGTGCGCCGCTCGCTCATGCTGAAATGGGCCTTGAGCCGGTCCTCCGGATGTACGATATCGATTATCCGCCGGCCTATCAGCTCCCCGGGCTCGTAGCCGTAGCGGGTGACGGCATCGTTGATGAAGGTGATCCGGCCCTCGCGGTCAAGCCGGTAGATGATGTCCGGCACGGTGCTGACGATCGTCTTCAGGTCGTACTGGAGCTGCTCCCGCTCGAGCTCGAGCTTGAGCTTTTCCTGGCGGTAGCGGTCGGCGGGTGAGCCGGCATCGTCCCCGACCTCGATTTCTAATGCCGGCCCGGTCTTACCGCCGGCGGCGAGCAGCCTGCTCTTGACAAAATAGTACCAGGCCAGCGCCAGCGAGAGGCAGAGCAGGAGGGACAAAGCCAGCGGGGCCGGGCCTCCCGCCGGCCCGAACAGCTCGAAGCCGGCCGACACCGCGGTCCCGACCACCACCACTATGACGGCCGCAAGCCTGGTCCGGCGAAGAGAGCGGGTCTTTTCCATAGTCCGTGGTCTCACCTGGTGCACTGGCGGATCGAGCCACCCGATCCGGCAGGGTAAATACAAGAGGAGATTCGATTGACAGAAATCAGCAGGATAAAATATACAATCAAATACGTCAGCGGCAAGTAGTCCGGTTGCAGGCATTTGAGAGGGAAAAAGATGCGGACCGGGCGGGAGCCCACTCCGGCAGTCCTCTTTCGCGGTGAGCCGCAGGGCAAGGATCTACCAGATTACCGCCGGAGCTCGAGAATCCTGTCCACCACGTATTCGGCGAAAGTTAGGGCGGCGGTCAGGCCGGGGGAGACGGCGTTGAGGACGTGGGTGGAACCGGAGAGGAATTCCACCAGCATGTCATCCACCATCCGTCCCCGCCGGTCCACAGTCTGCGCCCGGATACCCGAGCGGCAGGGCCGGACGTCCTGCATCTGGACCGAGGGAGCGAGGGAGCGGATTTCGGCCAGGAAGGCCCGGCCGGAAAAGGATATCCGGCCGTTGTGCCAGGCCAGCCGCAGGAATTCCCGGCTCACAGCCAGGCGCCAGAAATTCAGGGAGCAGAACATTGCGAGCGTATCGCCGAAAAAAATCTCTTTATTGTAAGCTTCCCGGCCGAAACTGAGCATGGCGGTGGGTCCGGCCAGCACCGTACCGTCCACGGTCCGGGTCAGATGGACCCCGAGGAACGGGTAGCGCAGGTCCGGCGCCTGGTAGATCATCGAATTGACCGGCAGGCCCGCGATTTCCATGTATTCACCGCGGAAAGGGATGATCCGGCAGCCTTTCCCTGCCCCCAGCCGGTGGGCGATCCGGTCGGAATGCAAGCCGGCGCAGTTGACCAGGTGCCCTGTCCGGAATTCCCCGGCGGTGGATTCGACCACCTCAGCGCGGATGCCGGTCACTTCAGCGTTCAGGACAAAATCCACGCCCAGCTTGCGGGCATCCTCGGCCACGGCGCGGGTAAAGCCGGCGCTGTCGACAATCGCGCCGTGGGGGGACACAAGCGCCCGTTCGCCGGTCACCACCGGCTCGATTTCACGCAACTCCTCGCGGCCCACAAGCCTTAAGTCTTCCACCCCTGCCAGCCGGCCCATCTCCAGGAGCCGGTCCAACACGGCGGATTCACGCTCGTCCCGGCCCACCACGACAGTGCCGCACTCCTGGCAGCGTACGCCGTGTTCCAGGCAGAACTGCCGGGCCCGGCGGTTACCCTCCACGGCCAGGCGGGCCTTGAGCGAACCCGGTTTCTGGTTGATCCCCGAATGCAGGACGCCGCTATTGCGGCCGGAGGCGTGCAGGCCGATCTCCGCTTCTTTTTCCAGCACGGCTACCGGGCCATTGCCGCGCAGGGCCAGTTCCCGGGCAATGGAGCTGCCGATAATGCCTGCGCCGATTATGAGGTAGGGGTAGGAGTGCATTTCGAGAAAGTCACTTTTCTGTTACCTTGCCTGTCGCCTTGAAAAAAGTATAAATGAACGTGCCGTCGGGGCTGTCGGCGACCCGGTTCAAGTCCTCGATCCCTTGCTTCCAGAGCCTGTCGTCTGCCAGCCCCATCCTCTTTGCCGGTTGCTCGACCCCCTCCACCATGGCGATTATCGTTTTTCTCACAAAGGAATCTTTCAGTTCCGGGCGGCTCTGGTCGATGTAGATCAGCCGGGGCGAAACCTCCACTCCGGCGAGACCCGCGTGTTTCAGCAGCGGATAAAGCTCCCTGCCGATCAGGGAATTACCGCCGTACGCTTGCTGCACCCGGATCAGGCAATTCCAGACCGCGATGGATTCGGCGGTGACCGGGTGCCAGTAGCAGGAACCGTGGTCTCCCTCGATGACCGTGACCGTGCCGTCCGGACGCACCGTGCGGATAATCGAGGACAACGCGCCTGCCGGATCGGTCAGGTGTTCCAGCAGGTAGCAGACGAATGCATGATCGAATGTACTGGCTGCGAACGGCAGGCTGAATATGTCCGCCCTCTGGAAACCGGCGTTTCCCAGGCCGGCAAAAGCTACCTTTCTGCGCGCCTCGACCAGTGAATCCTCAGCGATATCCACACAGACAAAGCGCGCTCCCGGACTTCGCGCTGCCAGGGTGACGGTTTGGGCGCCTACCCCGCAACCGGCTTCCAGTACCAGGTTGCCCGGTTCGTAGCCGGTGTCCTCGAGCAGGTACTTACGGACAGCGCCGGCCTGGTCCTGCAGGCGTTCGGCTTCGCGCTGGGAATAACCGTGGACGTAGTCCGGCATGGTCAATTTCCTTGAAGTTCAGGTAGGCAGAGGGAAAGAATTTAATACATACGGCCGGGGATACCAACAAGTGGGAGGAGGCCGCAATTCCTTCTCTTAAGCGGCAATAAAAAAGCCCCGTCCTTTATCAGGACGGGGCTTTGAATAAAAGCCGGCAACGACCTACTCTCCCACACGGTCACCCATGCAGTACCATCAGCGCTGGAGGGCTTAACTTCCGTGTTCGGAATGGGAACGGGTGTACCCCCTCCGCCATTGTCACCGGCACATTGGGATAAAAATCGAGGGCCTTGCCAAGATACGGAGCCCTTGGTGACTGAGAAATTTATCAGGTCAAGTCTCACGGCCGATTAGTACTGGTCGGCTGAACACGTCGCCGTGCTTACACCTCCAGCCTATCAACCTGGTAGTCTACCAGGGGCCTTCAGCTTCCTCGGGCAAGCCCGGGAAAGGGGAGATCTTATCTTGAGGTTGGCTTCCCACTTAGATGCTTTCAGCGGTTATCCACTCCGAACATAGCTACCCAGCGATGCGCCTGGTGGCACAACTGGTACACTAGAGGTTCGTCCATCCCGGTCCTCTCGTACTAGGGACAGCTCCTCTCAAATCTCCTACGCCCACGACGGATACAGACCGAACTGTCTCACGACGTTCTAAACCCAGCTCGCGTACCGCTTTAATTGGCGAACAGCCAAACCCTTGGGACCTTCTCCAGCCCCAGGATGCGATGAGCCGACATCGAGGTGCCAAACCTCCCCGTCGATGTGAACTCTCGGGGGAGATAAGCCTGTTATCCCCGGAGTACCTTTTATCCTTTGAGCGACGGCGTTTCCACGCACTACCGCCGGATCACTAAGCCCTGCTTTCGCATCTGCTCGACATGTCTGTCTCGCAGTCAGGCTCCCTTCTGCCTTTATACTCAATGCACGATTACCGACCGTGCTGAGGGAACCTTGGGAAGCCTCCGTTACTCTTTAGGAGGCGACCGCCCCAGTCAAACTACCCGCCTGACACTGTTTCCCGACCGGATAACGGTCGCGGATTAGAATTCCAATATACCAAGGGTGGTATTTCACTGTTGGCTCCACGAGAGCTAGCGCCCCCGTCTCAAAGCCTCCCACCTATGCTACACGAGACATACCAAAATCCAATATCAGGGTATAGTAAAGGTTCACGGGGTCTTTTTGTCCAGTCGCGGGTAATCGGTATCTTCACCGATACTGCAATTTCGCCGAGTCCCTGGTTGAGACAGAGC
>Ga0214473_10000204_pt1:0-17500 | contig 83650 bp, 58 predicted proteins | sample RVTome_7_FD_203509 | JGI IMG/M metagenome (GOLD analysis project Ga0214473, IMG submission 203509) | Soil microbial communities from uranium-contaminated site in the Upper Colorado River Basin, Wyoming, United States - RVT98D197 | ecosystem: Environmental > Terrestrial > Soil >... | reverse complement strand
GATTACCTGGGCGCAGGAGCGGTCTTCACCACCGGGCACAAAAGCGACACCCGGCTGATCGGCCTGGACGGCCTGGCCGCGGTGGCGGCCGCAGTCGACATCCCGGTCTACGCGATCGCCGGAATCACCCTCGAAAACTGCGCCCGGACAGTCCGGGCCGGGGCCTATGGCGCGGCCGGAATCAGCGCGATCGCCAATTCGGATGACCCGGCCGCCAGTTTCACCCGCCTCGACCGGGCGCTCCGGGAAGCGGCTTCAGGCTGAACGATCGAAAACCCAAATAACCTGCACCGGATATCGGTGTACACAGCAGAACCAGTCACGGAGGAAGAGGTAAGATGGCTATTTCGAAAGTATGGATCGAAGAGGGTTGCACGCTTTGCGGACTGTGCGAGGACGAATGTCCCGCGGTTTTCGAGCTGGGCGCCGATTCAGCAGTGGTTAAGGAGGATGCCGACTTGGCTGGGAACGAGGACTGTATCGTCGACGCCGTGGAAAGCTGCCCGGTGCAGGTGATCCACTGCGAAGAAGAAGAATGAGCTGAAAGGTCCGGAGCCGAGTACTCCAGGCGGGTGACCGGACTTTCTAATCTTCCGATGAAGGATAATCAGTTTCCGAGGACTCATGGACTTGGAATCAAAAGGCAAAGAGCGATCTCCCCGTCCCCTGGTGATCTACGCCCACTCCGACAGCTTTGACCGGCTCTACCAGGTGGCCTCGATCGCCCTGACCGCAGCCGTGAGCGGCAGGCCGGTGGTGATAGTGCTGTTCTTCTGGGCCCTGCGCGCGGTGGTGAGAGGAAAGATGGACGAGCCGGTTTTCAGCGCCGCCTCCGCGGAGGCAGCCGAGGTCGCCAGCCGGAAAATCTCCACCAGCAACAGCCCGCCGCCCTCGCAGATGTTCTCCATGGCCCGTGAAACCGGCCGGGTCAGGCTTTTCGCCTGCAGCGCCTCGATGCAGTACATGGGCCTCACCCTGGAGGAAACCAAAGCCGCCGTGGACGAAGTGGTGGGGCTCTCCACCATCCTCAGGCTGGCGGCCGACTCCCCGGACTCGCTCTACATCTGACCCCCAACCGTCGCCTCTGAATCCACTCCCCTACTTCAGGCCCAGGACGATCAGGGTCAACTGCCCGGCCAGGCCGGCAATGACCGGAATGGTGAGGTTGTCGTCGATCTTCGAAATGGCCAGCTCCACAGCGGAGGCCGAAACCGCCATCACCAGCACCAGGGGCCAGAGCGTATGGCCGAAAGCCGATTCGATCCCGGCCCGGCCGCTGATCGCTGCCTGCCACCAGAGAGTGCCGTGGTCGGCGGCGCGCAGGAACAGATAGCCCACTCCCAGGTTCACCCCCAGCGCCGCCAGCGAACCCTCGACTGACTTCTTCCCGCCGAAAACCGAGGGCTTCCACCTGCCCCAGCGCATGCCCACCAGCGCCGCGGTCAGGTCGCCGAAAACGGCCATCAGGATCGCGGCCACCGCGATTTCGGTATCGAACACCGCCAGAGAAACCAGCACTCCCAGCAGAAAGAAAAGTTCGGCGCCCGGGCTGTCGGCTTCCCGGCCGCGGCGAAAATTGTAGAGATGCCTGAGCAGGGGAATCTCCACCTTAAGCTGCAGGCGAACGTATTCGAGGATTATCAGCACGGCCAGCATCCCGGCCAGAACCAAAAGCCCCGCCCGCTCGCTCACCTGCACGACGAAGAAAAAGTAAACCGCCACCCAGCCCAGGGCCAGGACGTGGATCAGCTTGCGGCCGATTTCCTTGCCGAAAGAGTCGACTACCATCCGGCGCCCTCCAGATCAATCGAACTTCAAGAATTATAAAGCTTTAACTTAAGTTTAAGCCTGCCACCGGTCAAGATTGCTGCGCCGGAGCCACCTTGTTATTAAGATTGATTCCACTCGTCAAAAACAGGTCGTTCGGGTCTGTGGAAAGTTTGTTGGAACCTTTTGACCCCGAGTTCCGACCTATCTGTCGAAGAACCGAAAACGGCGGAGGCGTTCCTGGATAAGAACGAAATCTATGGCGAGCTCCTGGTGCTGCGCTGCCGTCGCGGCGATGCCCAGGCATTCCGTGAGCTGGTCGGGACCTTCGAGAGGCGGCTCTTCTATTACCTGAGGCGCCTCACCGATGACGAAGAGGAGGCCTGGGACCTGATCCAGCAGACCTGGCTCAAGGTGCTGCGCGGCATCCACTCCCTCCGGGACCCGCGCCGGTTCAAATCCTGGCTCTACAGTATCGCGCGCCGCACCGCCGCCGACAGGATCCGTTCCCTGGCCGTGGACCGGGCCCGGCAGGACGAGTCCAACCTTGAGGAGATCCCGGATGAAAACCCCGGCCCGGAAGATTTCGAAAACGCCGGCCTGGTGCATTACGGGTTGGGCAAGCTGCCGCTGGAGCAGCGTGAAATCCTGACCCTGTTTTTCCTGGAAGAATTCTCCCTCGCCGAAATCTCGGACATTCTCAAGCTGCCTGTCGGCACGGTCAAATCCAGGCTGCACCGGGCCAGGAACAGCCTGCGGACGGTACTGGCGCGGGAAGGAGGGCATCGATGAGCAGGAACCACCACAAGCTTCGCGAAGACCTGATTTCAATGGAACGTGTCAACTCCGAGCTTCACAGTCATTACCGAGAGGAGATGGAAAAAATGTTTACCGAGGAAATTACCGGCGTGCGGAAATTCGGGCTGTGGGCCAAGGACCTGTTCCTGCTTCTGGTCGGCTGCGCACTCATAGGCAACGCCCTTTTCAATCAGCCGATTTCGCTCCCGATTATCGGCCGCTGGCTCTGGGGCCTTTCCGGAATTTTCACCCTGGGGATCGCCCTGCTGGAACTGCGTCTGGTGTGGAAAAAGAAAATGGACCTGAGGAAAGACTCGAAGCTCTTCGCCCTGGTGGGGTCCTCAGGGATGACCGTGATCGCTTTTTCCATACTGCTGGCCGCTTTCCTGATACGGGACTTGCAGAGCTTTGCCATGATGGCCCCCATGGCGCTGCTGGCAATAATAATCGGCATTCTGATCAGCGTGGACAACCACATTAAGCAGGGCGAGCTCAATACGCGGGAGAAACTGCTGGAGATCGAGTACCGCCTGGCCGCTCTGGATGAGCGGCTGCAGGGTGGGAAGGGCAATTGAAACTGATTAAGCCACCCCACGGCAGACCCGCGAAGTAGCACAAGGTTAATATCGATCATTGTAGCTCCACCCTACGGGCGACTGGTGGGTCGCCCGTAGGGCCCGGGCCACTTTCAGGCAGGAGCGATGGCTAAGACAAAGCACCGGCGAGTAATTCTTGACGCAGATAGCTCGAAGAGCCAAGTCTTTGGTAAGCAGGTTGGATCAGCATAAAACGGTCGCTTCGGTTGTATATGCTTTAGCATTTATAGTTTGTGTAGATGCTGCCGTCTCGGCTACCGGCGTATTCTCTCGGTTCAGTAACTCTCCACAGTGCTTACACTTGATTATCTCGTTTCCGAGGAGCCAAAAAATGAATTCTGATCAATTTTCTTTCCCGGCACTGGCCATAAAGACAATAGTGGTACATACGATCACCTACTTCCTGATGGGGATCTTCGCCTTTCATTTCCTGGATTATCAAGCCATGCTTACTCGTCCTTTTATGGCATGCTGGTTTCGCCCGCTGGATGACCCCCTGTTGATGGCGGGCCCGTTGTTCCAGCCTGTCCGGGGCCTGATCTTTGCGCTTGCATTTTATCCTTTACGGGAAATCCTGTTCGGCAGGAAGCGCGGCTGGCTGGTCATGTGGTGGATTTTGGTTGCCCTGGGAATCCTTTCGACTTTCGGGCCGCCCCCGGGTTCCATCGAGGGGATGGTTTACACCCTCATTCCCATACCGGATCAGTTGCTTGGTTACCTGGAAGTGGTTCCTCAGGCGCTGTCGCTTTCAGTAATTCTCTGTTACTGGGTGAACCGGCCTGAAAAAAGATGGCTCAATTGGGTGTTAGGGCTTGTATTTGTCATTATAATGGTATTACCTGTACTCGGCTTGTTGGGCAGAACGAGCATTATTTGAGTAATGTGGCCCGAAGTATTCCAAGTCTTCTGTTCAGGCGATTTTCAGCCGGTTCACGCTTTTTTCGATCTCGGCTCCAACTTTGTTCCTGGCTGTTTCCAGGTCGTAACGCGCCTGCAGGTTGATCCAGAATTCAGCCGAATTGCCGAAATAGCGAGAAAGCCTGAGCGCGGTGTCGGCGGTGATCTGTCTTTTCCCGTTGACTATTTCGTTGATCCGGCGGGGGGAAACGCCGAGCGCCTTGCCGAGACGGTTCTGGCTGATACCCAAAGGCGTCATGAATTCTTCCAGCAGGATTTCCCCGGGGTGGATCGGATTGGTTCTCGTCCGAATCATGAATGACCTCCTGACCGGCTTGAGAAATCAGTTTGCCGGCGGTAGTTCTCAGGAATGATAGTCCGTAATTTCCACATCGAAGGCGTTTCCATCTTTCCAGATAAAGCATATCCGCCATTGGTCGTTGACTCTGATCGAATACCGGCCCTTTCTCTTTCCTTTCAAGGCTTCAAGCCTGTTTCCGGGAGGTGTTTTCAGGTCATTTAGCGTAACCGCGGCATCCAGGATAAGAAGTTTACGCAATTCGCGACGGCCAATTTCAGCGGAAAATTTCCTGGACTGTTCCCGGCTGAAAATTCTATCAGTTTCCCGGTCTCTTATTGATTTGATCACGTTCGCTCATTTGCAGAATTATCTCAATCAATATATAACATATAACGTTATATGTCAATATCTCCAGAGAAACAACTCCAGCACCTGTTTTCCAGGGCTTTCTCTCAAATATCAGTAAATCACTCCGGCGGGCATTCGAATTCCACGGCCAGCGGAATCACTTCCCCCATTCCTGTATTGACCGTGTAGACTGTCTCCTGGCGCGGATTGTCGATCGGCACGGTCTGGCTCAGTGTCTGGCCCTGCGAGAGCCAGCGATGCGTTATCAGAAGTTTTGCCTGTGATGGTTCCGCCGCAGCCGTCACCGCCAGGCGGACATCGTCGAGAGCCATGCCGTCCAGGCTGTAGCGCACGTAGACTTTACGAGTCCCGGCCGGCAGGTTCTCCACCGTACGGTCCACCTCAGGCCAGGCCAACAGCCGGCTCTCCCGCCGGCCGTCCAGCCAATCTTTCGGCGGGCTGAAGCGCCAGAGCGTTTCGAACGGGCCCTCGGCCGAAACAGACCATTCCAGCGACGCGTTCACCTTGTCCAGGGAAGACCGGCGCGGGGTGGGCCGGGTTTCGGCGGTGGTCTTTTCCGGGGCCAAGCCGTCCAGGGCCAGGAAGTGGCCGCCGGCGCTGAATTTCCGCAGGTCGGCGCCGTCCGGGGAGGAAACTTCGAATACTATCTCTCCCTTTTGCCAGCCCACCGGCCGGACCAGCCGGTTGTCAGCCTCCTCGACATACTCAATTCGCTCGGCCCGATAAGTAAACTTCTCGAGCCGCGAAATGTCCACCGGGATCACCCGTCTGATTTCGGGCTCGCCGGGACTGTAAACCAGCTCGTTCTCCTGTTCAGCCAGCCGGGGCAGGGAGCGCGGATTGAGTTGGAAAAGGCTGATGAGGGCCAGGTCCCGGAATTGCGCCTGGCCCGCTCCCTCCGGCCCGATCAGCGTGATCCGCACCAGGTAGCCGTACCGGCCGCTGACCGCGGTGCGCGAGCCGTGGGCGGAGGCGGCGCACACTTTCGGCCCGGTCCGCCAGGGCCCGGCGTACGGTCCCCGCAGGCCGCCGGCCGCTTCCCAGCTCGCTCCGCAGTCGGTGGAGGTCTCCACTACGAGCTGACAGGCGGCGGAGCCCAATTCGGCGTAGAGGGCCATTTCGGCGTCGATCAGCACGTACGGGCAGCTCATTTCGAACACCGCGGCGGCCGGCCGGCTGCTATCGGCGCGGCCCACGGCCCCGCCGGCAGTACCGGGCAGCGCCAGGTTGTCGTTGAACTCGGCCGTGAAGACCGGGTAGTAGGCGCTCCTGCGCTCCAGCGGCGGCCGGTACTCCTGCCGGCCGGTGGCCCAGCGGCGCGAGTCCTTCTGGCTGTGCGGGCCGTCCTCGGTGCGGATCCGGTACTGCTCGATCTCATGCGGGAATTCCTCCCACCGGCCGTTGACTCTCTTGTAGGGCAGGTAGTAGAGACGGTCGTTTTCCGGCTGGTAGAAGCGGATTAATTTCTCCCCGGGCCGCAGCCTGTACTCCATGGAAGCGCCCTGCGGGTAGCGGTGGAAGGGGTAGAGCCGGTTGTCGCGGGCCGAGGTGAACAGCCCGGCGTAGCCATCCATGGCCCGGGCGCGGACGTCCGCCGGATACCAGGGATAGACCACCTTACCGGTGTCGGCCCGGTCGGGGGCGAGCAGCTTGCTCAGGATGAGGTTGCCATCGGCTTCGAGGTCGCTCACGGAGGCGATCGGGGAAGTGCGCGGGTTGCCGCCGCCCAGGGTGGTGTAGCCCAGCATGTCGCAGTCGAGCATGTTGTAGCGGCCGTCGAAATAGACTTCGCAGACCGTATGGCCGGTCAGAAACCAGCTCCGGGCGTCGCGGAAGCCACCCGCCTCGAAGAGCGCTTCCAGCAGCGGGCCATCCTGGTAGCAGAGTCCGAAACCGTAGCTGTTGAGGAGTTTAACGGGATCGAGGACTTCGCCCAGCGGCTCCTCGTAGGCCCAGCCGGCGATGTGGTAGAACATGCCCGGCTCGACGAACCGGCCGTCGGTGAGCAGGTAGCACCAGAGCGTTTCGGCTTTCTGGCGGTCGGTCACCGCGCCGGCCTTCCGGTAGAGGGCTTGCGCCACCCGCTCGAGATCGCGCGTATCCGGCTCGCCCTTGCTTACCACCCAGGGCGTAAAGACTTGCGCGCCGGCCGGCGCCGGGAAACCGATAGCCATTATCGCCAGCAGGACAATTGTTACAGTCAATCTGGTCATGATTCTCTCCCTCAGGCCATGCCCGGAGCTTTCCGAGGTAGTTCCTCTGTGTGTGAACCTTCTTTCACCCGTTTAATCATTAACAGCAAAGCCACCGCCGCGACGGCCATCACGAACGGTTCCACCGGCAGTTCATAGCGCGGGTTGCCTTCGCTGTTGGCGAGCGCCTGGACCAGCGACGTGGCAAAAACCAGGGCGTAGATACTGGCGAGCTGGAAGTCGAAACGCAGCGGCTTTTTCAGCCGGCCGCTATAGACGTAAAGCAAAGGGAACAGCAGGAACAGTAAACTCAGCCCCAAATGAACCAGGGTAAACGTTCCCACCAGCAGCATCATGGGCGCTTCTCCCGAACTCATCACAGTCCTGACTCCACCCTGACCGGTATACCAGGCAGGCAGCCAGAACCGGGCAAAGCTGCGGGCCGCGCTGCGCAGGTATTTCAATGGGCTGCGCAGGATAAGCGTTACCGAAAGCCAGGTCAATTCCCGGCTCAGTCCCGCGTAATCCAGCCCCGTCGCCCGCTCCAGGTCTTTCAATGCGCGGAAAATCGTCGATGACTGGCTGCCGGTCTGAGCCACCTCGATACTGCGGTGCTCGAGGTAAACCCGCCTTATCTCGTCGTAGCGCTCCGGCGCATCCTCGATAAAGGCCCCGGTGTGGGTGATCAGGCTGATACCGACAGTGGTGGTCAAGCCGAAGTAGTTTATCTTGCTGTAGTTGAACGAGCACCAGCCTCCCAATAACAGCACCCCCGGCAGGACAGCGGCAGCCACGACCGCCGCAGCGGCCGGTCTTCTCCCTTCCAGCCAACTCTTCAGGCCCAGGCCGAAAGCGGCCAGGAAAGGGAGGAAGACGAACTGCGGATGGCTCAGTCCGGACAGCGCTGCGGCGACTCCGGTGGCGAGGGCATACAAAAGCTTGCAGGGATTATCGAGCGCCAGGACGTAGAGCGCGACCGTGGAAGCCACCAGCAGGGCCGTGAAAGCCTCGCTCAGAAGCGCCTGCTCAATCACTGCCTGGAAAGGATTCACCGCCTGGCTGATCCCGGCCGCCAGGGCCAGCCGCCGGCAGCCGGTGATCCGGTGGAAAACCGCGTACAGAATCAATGCAACGGCAATGCCCGCCAGATGCTGGAACAGCACAATTCTGATTACGCTGTAGCCCAGCAGATGCATCAGCAGCGGGTAAACCGGGGGCCTGGCGCCGATATAAGCCGAATAATCGCCGCCGGCGAGCTGGGCCGCGGTATCGACGTAGCTGGAGGTGTCCGGGGCAACCAGGGGAGAAAATATCAGGGCCAGGGCGGCCCTGACGGCAACTGCCGCGAGTACGATTATCAGCCAGTGGAGGAAAACCACACTCGGCTGAGGCCGGCTATCCTCCATGTAAGCGTCCTTCGTGAGATAAAGAATGACCGATGGTCAGGAGGTGAACCCGAGCTACATCAGCGCCTTGAGCAAGCCCCCGTCCACCTGGATGGTGGCGCCGGTGATATAGCTCGATCTCTCGCCGGCCAGGAACGCCACCAGGGCCGCCAGCTCCTCGGGCCGGCCCAGACGGCCCAGCGGGATGCCGGAACAGAGGCCCGCCAGCGCCTGGTCGTAAGTCAGGCCCTCCTTCTGGGCGCGGCCGGAAATGAGGCTTTGCGAACGGTCGGTGTCGATGAACCCTGGGCAGACGTTGTTCACCAGGATTCCGTGCGGGGCCAGCTCCTTGGCCAGAGTCTTGGCCAGGCCGATCACCCCGGCCCGCAGCGAGTTGGACAGGATCAGCCCATCCACCGGCTGCTTGACCGCCACGGAGGTGATGTTGACGATCCGGCCGCCGCCGGCCTCTTTCATCGGCCCGGCGGCCAGGCGGCAGAAGCGCACCACGCTCAGGAGGTTCAGCTCGAAGGCCGAGCGCCAGGCATCGTCCCCGTGCACCTCGAACGCTCCAGGCGGCGGCCCACCCGCATTGTTGACCAGCACGTTCAGGGTCCCGAAACGCTCCAGCGCCGCCCCGATCACCGCTTCCGCTGCTCCGGGCCGGGACACGTCTGCGGCCACCGCCAGGGTTATAGCGCCCGTTTCTTTTTCTATCTTCTCAGCCGCCTCGGTTATCCGCTCCCTGTCGCGTGAGCAGACCACCACATTCGCCCCCTCGGCTGCCAGCTCCCGGGCGCAGGCCCAGCCCAGCCCCCGGCTGGCGCCGCAGACCACCGCCACCTTGCCTTTCAAACCGAGGTCCATGGTCAGTCTCCCTGTGGAATTCGAACGTTGCGAGATTCATCCCGGCCGGCACTCAGCCGCCGCCCAGGCTGACCGCCTCCGCGTAAAGCTGCCGCGTGCGCTTGACCATATCGGCCAGGGTAAACTCTTCCACAGCGCGCCGTCTGCCGGCTTCTCCCAGCCTGCGCGCCAGCTCGCGGTCGCCGACCAGCGCCCGCACCGCCTCGTAGAGGCCGTCCTCGTCCCCTTTCTCCACCAGCAGCCCGGTGCGGCCGTGCGCCACCAGCTCGCTCACGCCGCCCACATCGTAGGCTACCACCGGCAGGCAGGCGGCCATCGCTTCGAGGATCACGTTGGGCAAGCCCTCGCGCAAGCTGGTCAGGACGAATACGTCCAGGGCGGCGAAGAAATCGTCCATCTGGCGGAGGCGGCCGAGCAGGTAGGCCTGGCAGACACTCGTGCGCTCGATCTGATAGCGGGCGGCGTAGCTTTCATCCAGGCCCGCTCCGGCCACCAGGGCGCAGACTCCCCCGCCCTCTTCTGCCAGACGGACGGTCAGCCGCAGGAAGGCGGCCAGGTTCTTCTCGGGCTCGTCCTTGCCGACCGTGCCGATCACGGGATTGAAGGACCGAAGCCTGAAGCGCCGTTTGGCCTCCAGCCGGTCCTGTTCCGTGGGCCGGCCAGCCGCCTCGACCCCATTGTAGACCACCCGGAAGCTGTCCCGGTCGATCCCGTATCGGTCCGCGTAGGCCACCGCTCCGGCCTGGCTGTTGGCGCAGACCAGGGCCGCGGATTTCAATGATCTTTCGTGGAGTCGCCTCTCGAACAGGGGCATTCTGGTGGGCAGGCTGCGCACGGATGGCACCTGGACCGGTCTGGCAGCCAACAGCCCGGCCAGGTAGCTGTAAATATTGGCAGTTTCCAGGAAGCTGTGGACAATTTCGATCCGGCGGGAGCGAAGCTGGCGGGCGAGTTTCAGGACGCGGCCCGGCTCGTAGTGGCGGCTTCTGGGCATGGAGAACACCGGAACGCCGGCCTCGGCCAGCCGCCGGCCGTAGGGCTCCAGTACCTCGGAAAGGCAGAAAACGCTCACCTCTTCGCCCTCGGCTGCGAGAGCCTCGGCCAGCAGGCAGAGCTGCTTTTCGGCCCCGCCGTAGCCAAGCTGTCCGATTACCAGGCCGATCCTGCCGGTCATCCCAGTCCCTCCACCGCCTCCTCCCGCTGGGCGGCCAGGTGGCTGGCCTTGGCCGCCAGGGCCAGCACTACCCAGAACAGCTTTCCGTAGTACATCGTACCGCCGATCGAAAACACCAGCATAAAAACCACCAGCACTTCGGCTATCCAAGGCCTCTGGCCGGGCGGAAGTCTCTCTTCCCGGGCAGCGTTCCAGAACATCGCCAGCATCAGCGCCAGCCCGACAATGCCCAGCTCGGCAGTGACGCCGAAGAAAACGCTGTGGGGGTCGCGGTTGGATTCCTGATCGCGGCGGATAGCCGGGGTTTCGCTCCGGTAACTGTTATAAACCACTGGAAACTGGTTGAAACCTACTCCCCAAAGCGGGTGCTCTTCGATAATTTCAGCGGCCACCCGCCAGACATCGAACCGGCTGGAGCCGCGCTCGCGGATGGAGATCAGCTCATTGGCCCGTTCCACGAGGGTGAAGTTTACCAGGCCAGTCGCGAACAGAACTCCCACCACCGCCGAGGTGGCCAGCAGGGTGATAACGAGATTGCGCACCCGGTGTCCGGTCCTCCAGATGAAAAAACCGACCGCGGCGGCCACCGAGGTCCAGGCGGTGCGGCTCTGGGCCAGCACCAGCGGAACGACAAGGAAAAGGGTTGGCAGGATGATGGCAGTCCGGGCCATGTACCCGCGCACTCTGCCGGTCAGGTAAATTCCCGAAATTATCGCCACCCCCATCAGCGCCGCGTACTGGTTCGCGTTCTGCGCCTCGAAAGCCCTGGCCCGCTCGAACACATTGCTGACAAACAGGTTCAGCGACATCGGGCTGGTGACCACCGCCCCCACCAGAAATGCGGCCAGCACCAGGCTGAAATCGGCTTCCGTTTCGATTACGTTCACTACCAGGAGAAACAGCAGGACCGACTGGGCCAGCGTACCGTAAGCCCGGCCGGCCCAGTCCGGGTCCGGGGCCCAGAGAAGCGACAGTCCGGCCCAGAAGAAGAACGCCAGCGACAGCAGGAACGTACGGTCGACCCGCACTTTTTTACCGGTAAATACGACGTGCAGCAGCCAGAGGCCGAACACCAGCGTGCCGATAATCCTGATCTCGCTGACTTCCAGGTAGCGGGCGCTGATCCCTTCCAGGGTGAACAGCGAACAGAAAAGGGCCAGCCCCCAGACCGGCCGGTGAAGGGTCAACAGACACAGGCAGATACCGGCGACCAGACCGGCGGCGATTCTCAAATCCAGCAGGACCGTTCCCAGGCTGATCAGCACCACCGCCAGCGCGACGAAAGTCAGGACCGGCAGGCTGGATCTGGAGGAGCTGAGGTTCGGGATGCCGGTCATTCGGAACTCCCCGGGAGGTATGCAATCTCTGCAAAAGCTTGAAAGTGGCTAATATATGCTTTATTATCCAATGTGCAAAAATATATCTTCTGCCACCTGAAATAAAGTCTACCCTGCCGGCAAATGGTTCCCCGCATTCCGAATTCCGCAAAGCCAACTGTACTGGTCGCCGGCCCGCTGGCCGAAAACATTACCGGCGGCGTGGCCAGCTTCGCCAGGCTGCACCTGGGCAACCGGCTGCTGCGGCGGGACTTCACCCTCGCCGGCTTCGACACCGGCGACTGGCGGGAGGCGTCCCTGCCGGTCCGCCTGCTGGCGAGCGCCGCCCTTTATCTGCGGCTGATGGCCCGGGTGATCCTGACACAGCCCCGGATCGTGCACATCCACTGTTCATCCGGCCGCTCTTTCTACGAAAAATCCGTGCTGGCCGCCGCCTGCCGTCTGCTGGGGAAAAAGACGGTCCTGCACGTCCACGGCGGCGGCTTCCAGGAGTTTTACCGGTCCAGCCCCCTCAAGCCGCTCATCCGCTTCCTGCTTGGACGGCCCCACGCCGTGGCCGCCGTGGCCCCGTTCTGGAAAGAGCGCCTCGAACAATTGGGCCGGGCCGTGACGCTGGTGGTGCCCAACTGCGCGGACTACGGTTTTTTTGAAGTCGCCGAAGACCCGGCCGGCCGGCGGCTGTTAGTGTTCATCGGCGACCTGACCGAAGACAAAGGTGTTTTCGTGCTGCTGGAGGCAATCCGGGCCTTGCGTGAAAGGGGGTTCTCCAGCCCCTGTGTGCTGGCGGGTCGAATCCAGGCCGGCCCGGGAAGCCGGCGGTTCGAGGAGACGGTCGGCGACCGCAGGCTGGGAGAAGTCCGGGTGGTCAGGAACGCCGGCGGGAAAGAGGTCCGGGAACTGCTGGCGCAGGCCGCAGTCTTCGTTCTGCCCTCCCGTTCCGAGGGCCTGCCGATCGCCATGCTGGAAGCCATGGCCGCCGGGGTCCCGGTGGTGGCCAGCCGGGTGGGTGGTATACCGGACGCGGTGACCGACGGGGTCGAGGGCTGCCTGGTGGCAGTGGACGACGCGGCCGCCCTGGCCGATAAGATCGCCGCCCTGCTGGCCGATGACCGGCTGAGGCAGAGCATGGGCAGACGGGCCCGCGAAAGGGCTCTCGCCGACTTCCATCCCGACCGCGCCGGCCAAGCCCTGGCCCGCCTTTACGACTCAATCCTGCAGAAAGAGTAAGTCCCTGCCTCCGCCGGCACAGACACCCTTGCCGATTGACAAGCACCACACCCGGATTTAAGTTGGACATGCCTCCCCCTGGCTATCACGACACCCGTTGGGGAATCGATCATGAACGGCTCCCGGCACATGAATATCCTCATGCTCACCCAGTATTTCTACCCCGAGGTGGGGGCGACCCAGACCCGCATCCACGAGTTCGCCCGCAACCTGATCGACCACGGCCACGACGTGACCGTGATCACCGAGGTGCCCAACCACCCGATCGGGATCATCCACGAAAAGTACCAGGGACAGCTCTTCATCAACGAGGAGTTCGACGGCATCCGGGTGATCCGGGTCTGGGTCTGGGCCAGGCAGAAAAAGAACTTCCTCAACCGCATCCTCTTCTACCTTTCGTACATGGTGATGAGCTTTTTCGCCGGACTCTATTTCCGCGGCAAGTACGACATCATCTTCGCCACCAGCCCTCCCTTGTTCGTGGGCGTTTCGGGCTACCTGCTGTCGATCTTCAAGCGCGGCAAGTTCGTGCTGGACGTGCGCGACCTCTGGCCGGCCGCGGCCACCGCCCTGGGAGAGCTCTCCAACCGGCGGATCGTGCAGATGGCGGAGAAGATCGAGCGCATCCTGTATAAGAACGCCGCGGCGATCGTGGCGGTCACCCGGGGCTTCTGCGAGTTCATCCGCAAGCGGGTGGAGGACGGCGACAAAATCCACTACATCCCCAACGGCACGGTGGTCGACCTGTTCAAGCCGCAGCCGCCGGACCGGGAGCTCAAGCAAAGCCTGGGCCTGGACGGCAAGTTCGTGGTCACTTTCGCCGGCACGCTGGGTATCGCCCAGGGCCTCTGGTCGATCATCCACACGGCCAAGCTCCTGCGTCACTACGATGACATCGCCATCCTGTTCATCGGTGACGGCCCGGTGAAGAAAAACATGATCGAGCTGACCCGGGAGCTCAAGTTGAACAACGTCTTCTTCCACCCCCAGGTGCCGATCAACCGGATCACCCCGTATCTCAACATCTCCGACGTCCTGCTTGTCTCGCTCAAGAACGACGTTGTCTTCGACACCTTCATCCCCTCCAAGATGTTCGACTGCATGGCCTGCGGCAAGCCGATCATCCTTTCGGTGGACGGCGAGGCGCGGCGGATCTTCGACGAGGCTGAGGCCGGGCTCTACGTCAGGCCGGAAAACTTCTACGAAATGAGCGATGCGATCATCGCGCTCTACGATGACCGCCCTCTCTGCCGACGCTTCGGCGAAAACGGCCGCCGCTACGTGATCCGCAATTTCAGCCGCAGCGAGCAGGCGCAGAAGCTGGAGAAGGTGTTCGAAATCCTGCTGGACGAAAGCTCCCTGCCCGGCCGGAGCGCGACGCCCGTGCCCCAGGGCGCCAGGGCCTGAGGCGGCGGGGGCAACAGTTTAGGTAGTATTGAGCCAGCGCAGTTTTTATCCCAAACGCAGCCGAAAACTGTCTGTCCGAGCCGGGACAAGAGGAGCGTGTAGCAGCCCCGCAATTTCCATCGAGGCCTTGGTTATATACGGGAACGGCAGGCAGGCCATTTCGAGGACGAGTGCGGGGAGGAGGCGGCGGAGCAGTCCTCGAAGGCGACCGCCCAAGGAGCGGAGTAGATAACACCAGAGCCGGTAATAACATTTGGTTCTTTCAGTTATGAAAGAACTGGTTTTGCTTCTTTTGCCACCAAAAGAAGTTTAAAAATTATCTTTGCGCTTTTCGGGGCACACCTCTGTGTGCGCCCGCTTACTCTCGAGAAATTTCCAAACAACGGGCTACGGGTCCGCCCCTACGAGGATTTGCGGTAATTTGTGAACCAGGGCTAAAAGGAGCCTCACCGGTATGCTCGACATGAAATTCATCCGCCAGAACCCGGAGAAAGTCAAAGCTGGCCTGGCTGCCAAAAAAGTCCAGGTGGACCTCGACGGCCTGCTCGCCCTGGACGAACAGCGTCGCGACCTGCTCGCCCAAACCGAAAGCCTCAAGGCCGAACGTAACCGCGCCAACCAGGATATCGCCGCCGCCAAGAAGACCGGCCGGCCCGACCCCGAGCTAATCGCGCGGATGAAAGAGGTCGCCGGACGCACCCGGGAGCTGGACAGCCGGATCGCCGAAATCGAAACCGAGATCAATAGTCGGCTGCTCTCCATCCCCAACCTGCCGCACGAAAGCGTGCCTGTGGGAACCAGCGAAAAGGACAACCAGGTGCTGAAAGCCTGGGGCGCAAAGAAGGAGTTCGCCTACCAGCCGCGGCCCCACTGGGAGATCGGCGAGAGCCTGGGGCTGTTCGACCAGAAGGCCGCGGCCCGGCTGTCGGGGACCGGGTTCATCGTTTTCACCGGCGTGGGCGCGCTCCTGGAGCGGGCGCTGATCAACTGGATGATCGACGTGCATGTGGAAAAACACGGCTACACCGAGATTTCCCCTCCGTTCATCGTCAAACGCGACTGCATGACCGGCACGGGCCAGCTCCCCAAGATGGAAGAGGACATGTACCGGATCGACCTCGACGACCTGTTCCTGATTCCGACAGCCGAGGTGCCGGTGACCAATTTCCTGCGCGAGGCGGTGGTGGAGGCGGACCGGCTGCCCCTCTACTACACCGCCTACACTCCCTGTTTCCGGCGCGAGGCCGGCAGCTACGGCAAGGACACGCGCGGCCTGATCCGCGTGCACCAGTTCGACAAGGTTGAGATGGTGAAGTTCGTGCGGCCGGGGACCAGCTACGAGGAATTGGAGAGCTTGCTCGGTAACGCCGAGGAGGTCCTGCAGATGTTGGGCCTGCATTACCGGGTGGTGGCGCTCTGCACCGCCGACCTCAGCTTTGCCGCGGCCAAGTGTTACGACCTCGAGGTCTGGGCTCCTGGCGTGGGCAGTTACCTGGAGGTGAGCAGTTGCAGCAACTTCGAGGATTTCCAGGCGCGCCGGGCCGGCCTGCGCTTTCGGCCGGACCATGGGGCCAAGCCTGAATACCTGCACACTCTCAACGGCAGCGGCCTGGCCCTGCCCCGCACCGTGATCGCTCTATTGGAAACCTATCAGAACCCGGACGGCAGCGTGACCGTGCCCGAGGCGATAAGGCCCTACATGAAGGGGATGGAGAGGATAGGGTAGTAACGGCTATTTACCCGATAAGAATTGAAATTATTTTGCAATTCCCGCCTGAAGCGATATATTTAATAAACTTGCGAAGTTTATAGCCGATGATATTTAGCCGAAGTTTGTACAGGCAATATAAAATTCCGGTTCTATTTACAGAAAAACTTCCAATAGATTCATATATAGAATTTTAATATAATCTGACAGGCGGATCCAATCAGCATGCGAACTTGCGGCTGATTTATAACGTTAAGCATAGAAAACCAAAAAACCAGACAACAAAAGGCGCTCATATGAGTAGGAACGATCAAGTTCTCGTCCGTCAACTCGTTGAACAAAATAGGAACGCAGTTGCACCAAATCTTTCTGAAAGCGAATACTTCGTGATATTTTCCGCGGAGCAGTCTCTGAAAGATCGCGATCTAAGTTATGATGAGATAGAGGATGGAATTGTCGATGGCGCTGGGGATGGGGGAATCGACGCGATGTATCTCTTCGTCAACAACACGCTTTGCCGCGAAACCGTGAACTACGAGGAATATAAGCGTAACGTGCCGGTCGAGCTTGTTTTCATCCAAGCCAAAAGATCCCAAGGCTTTAGTGAAAAAGGCCTAGATAGGTTCATTGCGTCGGCTAACGAACTTCTTGATTTGAGCCAAGATCCAAAAACTTTTTTTTCTGTCTATAATGCCGACCTTGTTACGAAGATTCAGGTCTTTCGGGAAAGCTATATGCAACTGACCTCAAAGTTCCCAATATTAACTGTTCGGTATTTTTACTCTACTCTTGCCGAGGATGTGCATCCAAATGTAGAGAGGAAAGTTGAAAATCTCCAGAAGACCGTAAGTTCTAACTTTACTCCTGTAAACTTCTCCTTCGAGTTCCTGTCTGCCAGCCGTTTGCTCGCATTAGCAAGACAAACCCCAACAACGGTTCGGCAGTTGCGCTTGGCGGAATCTCCCATCTCGACTGGACAGAGCGCATACGTATGTCTTACTACCCTAACTGATTACTTTTCATTTATAAGTGACGATAGACATCTAAACGAAAGAATATTTGAAGGTAATGTCCGAGACTATCAGGGAAAAACCGAGATAAACCAGAAAATTCGGGACACTCTAACCGGTTCCTTCAATGAGGATTTCTGGTGGCTGAATAATGGAATTTCCGTTCTCTGCGCACATGCTAGTGTCAGTGGCAAAACTCTGACAATCGAGAATCCTGAAATTGTGAATGGCTTGCAAACCTCTCGTGAAATTTTCGATGTTCTCTCGTCTCGACCAGAACCAACGGACCAACGGGCGGTTTTAGTGCGGGTAATTGTACCAGAGAAAGAAGAAAGCCGTGATCGAATTATTAGAGCTACAAATAGAAACCTTTGATTTAATCGCTGTATAATTTTTCTCGCAAAATTCGATAAAGTTTATTAACTTGTTGTGGTACATAAAGTTAAACCACAACAAGGGGATTTA